>Ga0075421_100000452_pt1 | contig 42920 bp, 38 predicted proteins | sample SoiMetdeltSBSDD5_FD_75292 | JGI IMG/M metagenome (GOLD analysis project Ga0075421, IMG submission 75292) | Bulk soil microbial communities from a Populus tree surrounding site in Tennessee, USA - Soil MetaG P. deltoides SBSDD5 | ecosystem: Environmental > Terrestrial > Soil > Tree plantation... | reverse complement strand
GCACCAGCGCGAAGACGATCTTCACCGGCTTCGGCATCGGCCTGGTCTACAAGACGCTGAATGTCGCTATGCGGGTCTGGAAAGACACTCCGGAGAAGATCTTCGGGCGTCCCTTCAACGCGGCATCGGTCTCCGTCGAGATCTCGCCGGAGCTGCTCGGGGTCGGCTACATCATCGGACCGCGCATCGGCGCGATCATGTGCGCCGGCGGCGTGCTCGCCTACCTCGTGCTCATTCCGATGATCAAGTTCTTCGGCGCGTCGCTCGCGGCACCACTGGCACCGGAGGCGACGGCGCTGATCAAGGACATGAGTCCCGGCCAGATCCGCAACGCGTACGTGCTCTACATCGGCGCCGGCGCGGTCGCGGCCGGCGGCATCATCAGCGTCTTCCGTTCGCTGCCGGTCATCTGGCACGGCATCAAAGGCGGCCTCCGCGATCTCTCGACGTCGAAGGACACGAGCAACACGCAGACCGCACCACGCACCGATCGCGATCTCTCGATGAAAGTCGTGCTCATCGGCATCATCGCGCTGATCGTGGTCATCGCTTTCGCGAATCCGCTCTACGTCGGCGGCACGCCGATCATCGCGCGCGTAGTGGCCGCGATCCTGATCGTCGTCTTCGGCTTCCTCTTCGTCACCGTGTCGTCGCGCCTCACCGGTGAGATCGGATCGTCGTCGAATCCGATCTCGGGCATGACCGTGGCGACGCTGCTGCTCACCTGTCTCTGCTTCGTCCTGCTGCGCTGGACGGGCAGCAACTACTTCGTCACGGCGCTGTCGATCGGCGCGATCGTCTGCATCGCGTCGTCGAACGGCGGCACGACGTCACAGGATCTGAAGACGGGGTTTCTCGTCGGCGCCACGCCGAAGTATCAGCAGATCGCGATTCTCATCGGCGCGCTCGCCTCGGCACTGATGCTTGGACCGCTCCTTCTCATGCTGAACGACAAGAGCTCGGTCTATGTGCCGGTCGGCCGGGCACCCGCGGGTGTCACGGCGGGATCGGCGAAACCGGGCGAGGTCGCGAATCGGAACGACTTCCACGGGAAAACGACCGTCAACGGCCTGCTGCTGAACGGCGGCACGGACACGAAGACGTACAACGTCTGGTTCCGCCAGGACGCCTCGGGCGGCAACGCGGAGAAGTACCTCGTCGACGATGCCGGCAAGCCGGTGTACTACGTCGATCCCGGCATCAACGGCACGATCCGCAAGCTGCCGAACGGCACGGAAGTGAAAAAGTACGACGCGCCGAAGGCGACTCTGATGTCGTACATCATCAAGGGCATTCTCGGCGGAGAGTTGCCGTGGGGGCTCGTGCTCCTCGGCGTGATGATCGCGGTCGTGCTCGAGCTTTCCGGCATTCCGTCGCTCGCGTTCGCCGTCGGTGTGTATCTCCCGCTCTCCAGCTCCTCGCCGATCCTCATCGGCGGCATGGTGCGGTGGGCAGTCGACAAGTGGATCGCGAAGAAGCACGCCGGCAAGGACCTCACCGAGGAACAGCTCGTGGCCGAGGGCGATAAGAGCCCGGGCGTGCTGATGGCGTCCGGCTATATCGCCGGCGGCGCGATCGCCGGCATCATCATCGCGTTCATCGCGGGAGCGCCAGGGATGGCCGGCGTGAACGAGCTGATCGGCAGGTTCGCAGCGGGAAATCCGCTGCTGCGCGAGGGCTTCGGCGACTTGATGTCGCTAATCCCGTTCGCGATTCTGATCGTGCTGCTGTATCTGACAGGACGAGAGAAAATACTCGCCCATCGCGAAACGACGTAATCTAGTAGGGCCGGCCGCCAAGCCGGCCCTCACTGTTTATGTGGACTTTTCTCGCGCTGGTGACAGCTGTCGTCGCGGTCGTGATCGCGCAGAAGGCGCTGAACGAGGCGCGGGAGCTGCGCAAGATGGTGGAGCACCGGCGAGGCGCCGGTGGTACGGCCGCCGAGGCGGCGGCCCCCCAACAGCAGCAACCACCACAGCAACCACCACGGCAACCGCAGCCAGAGCCAGAGCCGCAGTCCGAGCCTGTACGGGGTGCCGGCGCCCCGCCGGCCGTACCGCCGGCTCCCAGCCGGCCCGAGCCGCAACCCGAACCCGTCATTCCGATCTGGCAACCACCGCCACCAGCCCCACCCGAGCCCATCCCCGAGCCCGTGGCCGCGTTTGAGGCGACACTGCCCCCACCGCCACCCAGACCACCCGCCCCGCGAAAGCCCTCGTTCTGGCAGCAGGTCGACTGGGAGAGCTTCGTCGGCGTGAAGCTCTTCTCGTGGGTCGCGGGCATCGCGTTGGTCATCGCGGCGATCTACTTCCTCAAGTACTCCGTCGAGCATGGATGGATCTCGCCGCCGATCCGCGCGGCGATCGGCCTGATCACCGGCAGCGCATTGCTCGTCATCTGCGAGCTGCGCGTCGCGCGCGGGTACAAGTTCACCGCAAACGCGATGCTCGGCGCGGGCATCGCGATTCTCTACGCGACGCTCTTCGCCGTGCACGCGCTGTGGCATCTGCTGCCGTCCGGCGCCGTGTTCGCCGGCATGTTCATCGTCACCGCGGTCGCCGTCGCATTGTCGATCCGCCGCGAGTCGCTCTTCATCGCACTCCTCGGCATGATGGGCGGCTTCGCGACGCCGGCGCTGCTCTCGACCGGTGAGAACCGCCCGATCGGACTCTTCTCCTATCTGCTCCTGCTCAACGCGGGACTGGCGTGGGTCGCGTACAAGAAACGCTGGCCCGCGCTCACCGCGGGTACGGTGATCTTCAGCGTCGTCTACCAGTGGGCGTGGATCGCGAAGTTTCTCGACGCCGCGCAGCTTCCGCTCGCCGCGGGCATCTTCGTCATCTTCGGCGTCGCAGCTGCGTCGGCGCTCTGGATCCGTCGCGATGACAAACAGCAAGCGATCTTCGATCGCATGGGACAGCTCGGCGCCGCGCTGCCGCTGCTGTTCGCGCTCTTCGCCGCGGCGGTGCCGGCATACGGCGCGCGTTTCCATGTCCTGTTCGGTTTCCTGCTGTTGATGGCCGCGGGACTCGGCGTGATCGCGATGCTGCGCGGCATCGAGTGGCTGCACGCCCTCGGTGTCGTGGCGACGGTGCTGACGTTCGCGATCTGGCTCGCGATGTCGTACACACCGGCCGCGTGGCCGACGATCGTCGCGTGGGTGAGCGCGTTCGTCATCCTCTACCTCGCCATCGGAACGCGCTATCGCTCGCGCATCGTCATCGGCGGCGCCGCGATTCTCTTCGTCATCCCCGCGCTCGTGCAGCTCGAGCCGCGCACCGCGTCGCCCGTGCTCCTGTTCTCCGTTCTCTTGGTGCTGCTCGCGTTCGCGGCCGCGTACGCGATCCGCTACGAGGAAGGGCTGGTCTACTTCGTCGCCGCGTTCTTCGCGATCATCGCCGAGGCTTTGTGGTCGGTGAAACATCTGACGGAGGAGCGGCTGTACGCCGGACTCGCGATCTACGGCGTCTTCGGACTGCTGTTCCTCGGCGTGCCCGCGCTTGCACGACGCTTCAATCGCGCGCTGCGGCCGGAGAACGGCGTCGGCGTGACGGTCGTCGTCAGCGTGGCGATGCTGCTGTTCCTCACGACCGACTCCGTCGCACCCGGGGCGCTGTGGGGACTCGCGCTGCTGCTCGCAGTGCTGCTCATCGGTGCGATGACGCAGGCGCGCTTCACGCGGCGCCCGCTCCTCGCAGCGATTGCCGTAGTCCTGGCGTGGATCGTTCTTGCATCGTGGTGGGAAGCCGCGTCGCTCGAAGCGGCGCTGATTCCCGCGCTGTTCGTGATCGCCGTGTTCGGCGTGCTGGTCGTGCTCTCGACCGCGTGGGCGCGTTTCGAAGGTCAGACGCACCTCGCGCTCGCGGGACACGCGTTCCTGATCTTCGTCGCCGCGTCGCGCACGCTCGCGTTCCCGCCATGGCCGTTCCTGGCGGTGCTGCTCGTGCTCGACCTCGCGATCGGCGTCGCCGCGCTCTATTTGAAACGCTCCTCGCTCCTCCTCGGCGCGGCAGTGATGTCGCAGTTCGTGCTGCTGGTGTGGGCGATGATCACGGATCTCGCACCGTGGCCGAACGTGGCGCTTGCGTCGACGCTGGGAGTTGCGGCGTACGCGTTGCTTTGGTTCAAGCTCGGAAAAGGTTCTTTCGTGCGCGCCTCAATCGCCGCGCTCTTCCTCGGACACATCGTCGCCATTGCCGCGGGCATGAGCTCCGACACGACGCTCTTCGAAACACTGCTCGCGACGCACGCGCTGCTCGCCATCGCAACGCTGATCCTCGCGGCGATCACCGAGAAGCACGTCCTCGCCGTAGTGAGCGTGCCGCTGACGGCGATCGGAACGATGCTCGCGCTCGGACTGACGCCGGGGCAGAGGTTTACGTTCGCGCTGGTGATCTACGCGCTCTACATCGCGTACCCGCTGATTCTCGGCGCGCGCGCGAAGCGCGCACTCGAGCCGTATCTCGCGGCCGTATTCGCGAGCGTGCCGTTCTTCTTCATCGTCCGCGACGCGATGACGGACGCGGGGCTCGGCTACGCGATCGGCGCACTGCCCGTGGCGCAGTCGCTGGTGATGCTCGTACTGCTCGTGCGCCTGCTGCGCATCGAGCCGCCGAGTGAGCGTCTGCTGTCGCGGCTGGCGCTCATCGCGGCGACCGCGCTGGCGTTTCTCACCGTCGCCGTGCCGCTGCAGCTCGAGAAGCAGTGGATCACGATCGCGTGGGCGCTCGAAGGGGCGGCGCTGGTGTGGCTGTACCGGCGCATTCCGCACCGCGGCCTGCTGGTGTGGGCGGCGGCGCTCCTCGGGGTGGTGTTCGTGCGTCTAACCGTTAATCCAGCCGTACTGTCCTATCACCCGCCGAGCGACACCGCGATCCTGAACTGGTATCTCTACACGTATCTCGTCAGCGCGCTTTCGTTCTTCGCGGCCGCGTATCTCGCACCGCACGAGTACAAGCGCTCGGTCGGCGCGCTGCGGGCGGCGGGCACGCTGCTGCTGTTCTTCCTCCTGAACATCGAGATCGCAGACTACTTCACGACCGGCCCGACGCTCACGTTCAACTTCCTTTCGTCGTCGCTGGCGCAGGACCTGACGTACACGATCGGTTGGGCGGTGTTCGCCATCGCGATGCTCATCGCCGGCATCGCACTGCACACGCGTCCGGCGCGCGTGGCCGCGATCGCGCTGCTGGTCGTGACGATCTTCAAGTGTTTCCTCCACGATCTCGGCCGCCTCGGCGGCCTCTATCGCATCGCGTCGTTCCTCGGGCTCGCGCTCGCGCTGGTGATGGTGAGCGTGCTGCTGCAGAAGTTCGTGCTGGCGCGGCGCGCGGCGGAAGAGGTGGCGCCCTGACGTTTCTTCTTGCGCTCGTGATGACGACCGCGTTCGCTCACGAGCGCATCGTCACGCCCGGCGCGCGCGGCGCGAACAAGCTGGAGGTGGACGTCGCGTTGCTTGCGAAAGCGCAACGCGATCTGCGCGATCTGCGTTTGTTCGATGCGCAGGATCGCGAGGTCGGCTACCTGCTGGTGCCGCCGGCGACCACTGAGCCGCGTTGGATCGACGGCTCGCTGCTCCCGATCGCCACGACGAAGAACACCAGCGGCTTCGAGGTGGACCTCGGCCGCGCGACGAATGTCGATCGCCTGAAGCTCGAAGGAATTGCCGCGCCGTTTCTGAAGCGCATCACGCTCGAGGGAAGCGGCGACCGCGCGCGTTGGACGCTCCTCGCGGACGCCACCGTCTTCGACCTTCCGGACGAAGAACTGCGACGCACGGAAGTCGCATTCAAAGCGGGCGATTACCGCTACCTGCGCGTGACATGGGACGACCGCTCCAGCGCGCGCGTCACCAACGTAGGGCGGGCTTCAGCCCGCCTCTCGGGCGATGGACGGGCTGAAGCCCGTCCTACGTTCAACACCGCGTTCTCAAAACGCACGAGCGAGCCGCGCAGGAGCCGATACCGCATCAACCTTCCCGGTTCGCACTTGCCGATCACCGCGATCGAAGTCGACGTCGCGGGCGGCAACGTATTTCGCACCGCGACCGTCACCGAGCCGCGCCTCGGAAACAACGAAGTCACGCCGGTACGCCTCGGCAGCGCGACGCTGAAACGCGCGGAGCGCGACGGCGTGGTTGCGGCGGAGATGGTCGTGCCGATTTCCGCGCCGGAGGGCCGCGAGCTCGACCTCGTCATCGAGGATGGGAACAATCCGCCGCTCACGATCACCGCGATCCGCGCGCGGCTCGCGCCGCAGCCATGGATCTACTTCGAATCGAGCGACGGCGCACCGTTGCATGCGACTTACGGCAACGACATCGCCTCGCCGCTGTACGACCTCGAAGCGTCGCGGCCTGGTGTCGAGAAACGCGACACCGCGTACGCGACGTGGGGTTCGAGCGTCACACCTTCGAAAATCGCGAAACAACCGCAAGTCGACATCCCCCTCGGCGGCGCGATCGCGCGCGATCAGTTCCGCGTGAGCCGCAAGCTTCCCGAGGCGCCCGCGGGGCTGACCGTCCTGCTCCTCGATGCGCACGTCCTCGCGCGCAGCAACGAGCTCGCCGACGTGCGCATCGCCGACGCGAACGGACGCCAGGTGCCGTACCTCCTCGAAGATCGCGCGGAGCCGCTCGCGGTGAAGCTGAGCGTTCCGGAGCGAACCGCGGAAGGGCGCTCGTCGATCTACCGGCTCGATCTGCCGTACGACACGTGGCCAAACGGCACGCGACTCGTGCTGACCACCAGCGCGCGCGTGTTCGATCGCGATGTCGTCGTGCGCCGTGTGCCGGACAACCATCGCAATCGCCGCGCGGAGCCGATCGCGAGCTCCGCCTGGCGCAGCGCCGACCCGGAGCTCTTGCCGCCGGCGTTCGAAGCGAGCGTCGCGGTGCGCGACACGCGCGCGATCGAGCTCGTCATCGACGAAGGCGACAACGCGCCGCTGCCGATCACTTTCGCGCAACTCCTCCTGCCATCGCGGGCGCTGCGATTCCACCATCCGGGAACGTCGCTGTTTCTGCTCTACGGAAACCGTCGCGCGAATGCGCCTCGCTACGACATCGCGTTGCTCGCGCCGCGCTTGTTCGGCGAGCCGGCGCACGAGCTGACGCTTCCCGCCGCGGTCGACGAGCGCGGCGACGAAGATACGTCGGCGCGCAAGTGGTTCTGGATCGGAATCGTCATCGCGGCGGTGGTGCTGATTGCGATGCTGCTGCGGCTGCTCGTCAGCGGAGAAACTTCTCGCGCTCCGAGCGACACCACGTAGCCGCGATCCGTCGCGCCCACCACTTCGGAAGCGCGCGCATCAGCCAGACATGGCCGATGATCGCGACGTTCATCCCGCGCAACGCCGCGAGCGACGCCGCACGATCGAGGAACGGCATCCGAGAGTCGGGCCAGTACACGAAGAGGTAGTCGACGGCGAAGAGCAGCGCGAGCTGCAGCCCGTCGCGCAACCACGCGCGACGCCGCGCACCGCGGATGGCCGTGTGCGCGTCGCACACGACTCGCGGAGGGCAGGCGGTCGTGGAAACCCCTGGGAGCAGCTCATCTTTCGGCATCGAGGTGTTCGACAAGGAACAGCGAATCAGTATTCGCGGACTCTGCGGTACGTAGGGCGCGGTTCAGCCCGCCCGCCCACCGGGGGAGGCGGGCTGAAGCCGCGCCCTACGTTTCCTACCGATTCCTCAGGCGAATCGTCTGCGCGATCAGATTTCCCCGGCCGTCGCGGTACGCCTGCACGATCACCGTGTCCTTCACCCGCAGCGTGGACGCCTGCACGTACGTGCCTGCCTTGGTCCGCACGACGAAGTCCGGCGCGACCCAGATGCGGACGACGCGGTTCGTGTCCGTCTCGCGGAGCCCGAGGGTCACGGCGTCATCGAGCGTCTCCGTGATCGCTCCGCCGGTGGTGACGAGCGCGGGACGATCGAACGTGCCGCCGTCATCGTTCGGGACCGTGCGATCCGCCGAGGTGAAACGCACCGTCGACGCGTTGAAGATGTCGCCGACGCGGTTGTAGCTGCCGGTGATCTCGACCATGTCGCCGACGCGCAGATCGCGCGCGCGAATCGCCGCGCCGGTTGCGTCTTCTGCCTGGACCATGTCGACGCGGATCTCGTCGCGTTCGTCCTCGACGTATACACGGTCGAGTCCTGGCTCCACGCGCGACACGCGACCTTCGATCGTCGTCACGCGCCCGCCCGGTGAAGTCGTGCCGGTGTCCTGCACCGACTGCACGACGGTGATGCGGCGTGCGTTGATCTCATCCGACTGCGCGGAGCGCGGCTCGATCTCGACGCGAATGCGATCGCCGACTTCGAGATTCGACACCTTATACGTGTCGCCGCGATAGACGACCGGCGTGTTGCGATAGGTGCGAACCGTGATCATGCGTCGCTGCGGGGTCTGGATCACCAGCCGTCCGTCGTCTTCGTTGATCGTGCGGATCGTTCCCTCGACGTTGTTCGAGCCTTCCGCGACGGTCGTGCTCACGCGGTCGTCGGTCGCCGTGGCGACGCTTGTCGGTTCGCGCGTGGTGCCGACACCCACCGAGCCCGCGGCGACATTGCGTCCGAGGAGCGTGATGCGGTCGGCTTTCCAGACGCCCTGGCCGCGCTCCGAGCCGCGCATCTCGATGCGGTCGCCGAGGCGAACGTTCGAGAGGCCGGCCGAGCCGGTGAAGATCTCCGGCTTCCCGGCGATCACCCCACCGAAGCCGTAATAAACCGTGGAAATCGCGTCGGTCTCGATGGTCATGCGCGTCTGGTCGTCGTCATACTCGACTTGCAGACGTCCGCGCCCCTCGTCGACGTTGATGACTGTCCCGGTCATCGGACGCGATTGCGCAAAAGTGGACACAGCCGTGAGCGCGAGCAACGCGCAAACTGCTGAAATTCGCAGAGTTTGTCTCATGCGGGCCTCCCTATGCTGAGCGGAAGCGCAAACCCTACGCCACTCGCACTCTCTCTGAGACGCACTTGCCGGCGATAAAGCTTCGCTCGACCGCTCGGTCGTCGCCCATGAAGATCAAACCCGCCAGCAGATCCTCGAGCGAAGACGCGCGCCCGGTGCGCATCGCCAGCAGCGGCGTCGCGTGAAGATCGAGCACGAGGAAGTCCGCCGACTTGCCCGCTTCGAGGCTGCCGGTCTCGGCGTCGAGGGTTAATGCACGGGCTCCGCCGAGGGTTGCGAGGTACCAAAGGTGAAACGGACTGAGCGAGACGTTCTGAACCTGCTGGACCTTGTATGCGTCGGCCATCGCGTTGAAAAGCGACGGCGTCGTCCCCGCGCCGATGTCGCTACCGAGGCCCACGACGACGCCCGCCTCGAGCACACGGAACAACGGAAAGAGTCCGCTGCCGAGGAACAGGTTCGAGTTCGGGCAGTGGGCGATGCGCGCGCGTCGGCGCGAGAGGAGATCGAGCTCCTCCGGCGTCAGCCACACGCCGTGGGCGAGCACGGTGCGCTCGCCGAGGAGACCGTAGCGGTCGTACACATCCGCGTATTCGGCCTCGGGGAAGAGTGCCTGCACCCAAAGCACCTCGTTGCGATTCTCGGAGATGTGCGTATGCACCCACGCGTCGGGAAACTCTTTCTTCAGTTGCCCGGCGTATTCGAGCTGCTCGGGAGTCGACGTCGGCGCGAAGCGCGGCGTGATCGCGTAATTCAGCAGACCACGTCCGTGCCATTTCTCCAGCAGCACGCGACTCTCGTCGTACGACTGCTTGGCACTCGCGTCGAGGAGGTACTCCGGCGCGTTGCGGTCCATCATCGCCTTGCCGATGATCCCGCGGAATCCGCGCCGCTCCGCCTCTTCGAAGAAGATGTCGGTCGCGGTCGCGTGCACGGTCGAGAAGATCAGCGCCGTGAGCGTGCCGTTGCGCAGCAACTCGTCGTAGAACGCGCTCGCGACGCGGCGCGCGTGCACCGGATCTTCGAACTTTCGCTCGGTTGGGAACGTGTAGCGGTTCAACCACTCGAGGAGATGTCCGCCGTACGAGCCGATCATCTCGAGCTGGGGTGCGTGAAGGTGCGTGTCGATCAGGCCGGGCGTGATGAGTTTCCCGGTGAGATCGAGGACCTCTCCACGAGGCGCGTACGCCCATTCGCCCACGCTCGCGATGCGTCCGTCGTCGTCGACGGCCACGTAGCCGTCCTCGAGCCACTGATACGAATCCTCGACTCCCTGCGCAAAAGGGTCGCGCAATGGCGTGAAGACACGGGAGCGGTAGACCCTCACGGGCGAGATTCTACCTGTGCGCCGGCCGCTCTCAGAGCAAGTCGTCTTCGTCGCGGACGAGCTTCTCCAGAACCATGGCCTGGTGGCGACCGGTCACGGGCTCGCCGGGATCGGCTTCCAGTGCGCTGGTGAGCGCAAGGGAGGTTTTCGTCACCGACTCGATGAAGCTCGGCTCGGGCGGCGGGATGATCGACATCTGCGCCGCGGCCTCGGCACGCAAACGCCGGTCGCGCTCTTCGGCGTTCTTGAAATCCTGATTGAACATCAGCAGCGTGGTCGCGATCTTGTCGTAGAGCTCCGCGGTCGCGCGCACGTCGTCGAGGCAGTAGTCCGCGATCTCGCGGTGGCGTCCCGCGCGGTACCACGTCTCGACGGAGCGTCCGTCGAGTCCTTCGCCCTTCGACGTCTCGACGCCGAACGCCTTGCACGCGAGGTCGAGGTTGAACTTGAACTGCCGCGCGTTGACGGTGCCGAAGAAGTTCAGCGCCTCGCGCAGATCGCAGTTGGGATGAAAGCCGTAGCGGTAGCCGACCAGATCTCGCTTCGGGATGATGCCGTTGATCGCGGAGCGGATCATCAGGAACGGCCCGTCGAACTGGCGCCCGTTGAAAGAGATGAAGCGGGAGTCGCTGTCGAAGAACTCCCAGAATTTCTCGAGGATCTGCTTCTCGGTGCCGGAGATGTACGTGCGCGCGTTCGTCTTCTCGACTTTGAGCTCGGTCTGGCCCGGCATTTCGTACAGCGCGCACGAGCGTCCATCGCCGATGTTGATGACCCCGATCGCGACGATCTTCCCGCGAAACGGCGAAAGCCCCCCGGCCCGCCGCGTCTCCTCAGCGTCGCCCTCGGAGAGGCCTTTCATCATGTATTCGCGAACGTAGGGATCGAGCTCTTCCCACGGAGTGCCGACGGTCTCGATGTCGATGACGAGTTTTTTCATGTTGGGTTCGGGCCGGTTGCTATCGTGGCGCAACAGGATAGAGCCGTCAATGAATCTAAACGTCGTGGAATACGCACGGCTTCAAACTTGCCTTAGAATTCGGCCATGACGGCGAAGAACTCGCTCGCGCAGAATCGAAGGGTGTTGATCACGACACCGTTTCCGACGCCGGACGAAGTCGCGGCGGAGCTCGGTATTCCGCCGAAGCGGGTCGCGGAGCTTAGGCAGATGATCGCCGAGATCCGGGCCGAGGATGCGAGCCGAGCTCGTGGCCGCTCACCTGCGAAGCGACAGCCCGCGAAGCCTGCGAAGAAGAAGTAACGAGTGGCTTTCACGAAAACTCGCCATTCAGGCTTCATCAACATTCCGTACGCCAAACGGTACGAGCCGATTTATCTCGCCTTCATTGCCGGCATCGCGGGACACGGTCTGGTACCGTCGGCAGCCGTTCACGATCCTTCCAGCCGGTATCAGCTCGACCGCATCTACGACCTCATCGCGGGATCTCAGTTTTCCTTCCATGATCTGTCTTGGATGTCCTTGGATCGCAAATCGCCCCGTACACCGCGTCTCAATATGGCATTCGAGCTCGGGCTGGCCGTCGCCATTGCGCGTGCCGCCGGATCGACGCATGAGTGGTTCGTCTTTGACACGGTTCCCTACCGGCTCGACAAAGCACTCAGCGATCTCGGCGGAATCCGGCCGCGCATTCACGATTTCACACCCGAAGGCGTGCTCCGCGCGCTGATGAATGCGCTGGCGCGGCAGGAGCACCGCCCGACACTCGCTGAGTTGCTCGAGATTTACCGCGAGGTCGAGAAAGGCGCGCGGCGAATCAAACGAACGTATTCGAACGATCTCTTCGACACGCGGCCGTTCAAAGAGCTGACATTCGCTGCGATTGAAGCGGCGTACAGGTTCATCACGTCGCTTTCAAAGTCGTGAATGAACGCACCCGCTTCATCTTGGGCACGAGCCAGTAGTTCGCGCAGCCAACGAGGCGACGCAGTCCGCGCTTCGGCCGCGCGACGATGATGACACTGAACGTCGGAGCACCTGCGGCGAGCCAGCGTTGCTCTTCTGCGATGAGCTCGTCGCGCAGCGCGTCCGGCAACTCGCGAAGCGCGGGGTAGATCACGCTGAGGAGGTTTCCGCCGTAGGGGCGCCGCGCAACGATGTCGAAGCCGACCGCGAGCTGCGGCTCGATCTCGCTGGAGCGCACCGCTTCGGAGGGATCGGCGATCATCACCGGGCATTCGAGCTTCGGGACCGCACGGAGCGCGGGATCGAGCGAGTCGTAGATCCGGCGGTACGGCTCGATCATCGCTTCGTTCCATTCGAATCGCGACGGGCCGACGTACTCGTCGAGGTAGACCAAGCCGTCGGGTTTCAGCGCGCGGAGCACCGCGTGAAAGAGTTTTTCGAGCCGCAGGACGTGATGCGCCGACTCCTGGAACAGCACCAGGTCATATGTCGTCTTCGGTAGTGCGGGAGCGTTGAAGTCCGCGGCGAAGTAGCGGATGCGCGACTGCATCTCCTCGGCCGCCGCGGTCTTGGACGCAATCGCCACCGACGTGATCGAGCCGTCGAAAGCGTCGATCGTCCGTACCAGATTGCGCCGCACCAGATCGCGCTCCAGCGCTCCCGTGCCGCAGCCGATGGTCAACGCGCGCTCGAACGTTCGTCCGCCGAGCCAGCGCTCCAGCCAGTCCATCGGCCAGAGCGCCATGTCGCCGCCGATCAGCGTATTCGCGTACTCGCGAAGCCACCACTCGTGCAGCCAGCTCGAATGCTGCGGCTGGACGACTTCACGATCCCAGAAGCTCGTCGCGTCGCGCATCCGCGGTCATGATCACGCCGCGGTCTTCAACTTGTCGAACAGTTCCTGCACTGCATCCGCCGATTTCCGGAGCGCCGCCGCCTCGTCCTCGGTGAGCTTGATCTCGATGATCTGCTCGAGACCCTTGCTGCCCAGCTTCACCGGCACGCCGACGTAGAGATCGTTGTAGCCGTACTCGCCCTGCAGGTACGCCGCGCAGGGGAGGATCTTGCGCTTGTCCTTGAGGATCGCCTCGACCATCTCGACGGTCGACGCACCCGGCGCGTACCACGCCGAAGTCTTGAGCAGGTTCACGATCTCCGCGCCGCCGTTGCGCGTGCGGTCGACAATCGCGTCGATGCGCTCCTGCGAAATGAGCTCGGTGATGGGAATGCCCGCGACGGTGGAGTAACGCGGCAGCGGGACCATCGTGTCGCCGTGGCCGCCGAGGACGAAGGCGTGCGTGTTCTCGACGGAGACGTTCAGCTCCATGGCGATGAAGGCGCGCATGCGCGCGGAGTCGAGGACGCCGGCCATGCCGAGGACGCGCTCGCGAGGAAACTTCGAGACGCGGCGGGCGACTTCGCACATCGCGTCGAGCGGGTTCGAGACGACGATGATCACCGCGTTCGGCGAGCGCGTCGCGACCTCCGCCGTCACGCCGGCGACGATCTCCTCGTTCTTCCACAGCAGGTCGTCGCGACTCATGCCTGGCTTGCGCGGCAACCCCGCGGTGATGACGACCACGTCCGAGTCCTCGGTGCCGTCGTAGTTGTTCGTTCCGCGCAGGATCGAGTCATACTTCTCGACCGGCGCCGTTTCCATCATGTCCAGCGATTTACCCTGCGGAACGCCCTCGACGATGTCGACGAGGACGACGTCGGCAAGCTCCTTGAGTGCGATGCCCTGAGCGACGGTGGCGCCGACGTTGCCCGCGCCGACCACGGTGACTTTCGTTTTCATGGCCGCGGATTCTATCTGGAATGCTTTCTGACTTTACAGTGACGGCAAACACCATTGCCGCGACCACGAAAAAGAGCGAAAAAGAGCGGATTCTGGCCGCTTATCTGGTCGGTCTCGACGACGCTTCGCTCGAACGGGCGGTGGTGTTTTTCTCCGGCTCTCCCTTCCCGCGGCGCGACGAGCGCGTGGCCGGCGTCGGCGGCGCAGCCATCGGCGAGGCCGTGGCGGAAGTGAGCGGGCGCACGGTCGAAGAAGTGTGGGCGCCGTGGCCGAAGTACGCCGATCCCGGCGACACGATCGCGGAGTCGTTCCCTGATGACCCTTCGCACGACATCACCCTCGTCGAGTTGGGAGAGTACTTCGATCGCATCGCCGCTACGCAGGGTGCGATCGCCAAGAAGGACGTGCTCGCGGAGCTGTTCCGCAAGGTCGGTGCGCAAGGCGCGCGGTATGTGGTGAAGATCCTCACGCGCGAGCTGCGAATCGGACTGGTGGAAGGACTCGTGGAGTCGTCGATCGCGAAAGCGTTCGGACGAAAGCTCGACGCCGTGCGCCAGGCGAACATGTTCACCGGCGACATCGGCGCGACCGCGTTGCTCGCGAAGTCGGACGCGCTGACGACCGCGAAGATGGCGCTGTTCCATCCGTTCGCGTTCATGCTCGCGCAGCCGGAGGAAGACCCCGCGGAGATCGTCGCGGCTTTGGGCGCCGACGCGTTCGCGGATGACAAGTACGACGGAATCCGCGCGCAGATTCACACCGATGGTTCCGAGGTGCGGATCTATTCGCGCACGCTCGACAACGTGACGCATCGCTTCCCGGAGATCGAAGAAGCGGCGCGCGCGATCGGGCGGAGCGTGATCCTCGACGGCGAGATCGTCGCGTACTCGGATCGCATCCTGCCGTTCGCGATCATCCAGAAGCGGCTCGGGCGAAGGCAGGTCAGCACGAAGCTGATGAGCGACGCGCCGGTCGTGTATTTCGCGTTCGATCTGCTGTATCTCGACGGAGAGGTGTTGTTCGAAGTGCCGCTCAGGGAGCGGATCGCGAAGTTGCGCGAGGTTGTGAGCGGCGGAGCGATTCGCGTTTCCGATCAGAGTCCGATTCGCGACGCGCAGCACGTCGACGAGCTCTTCGACGCCGCGCGTGCTCGCGCGAACGAAGGCCTCGTCGTCAAAGATCCGGAGTCGATCTACACGCCGGGACGGCGTGGCAAGTCGTGGCTCAAGTACAAGAAGGCGCTGGCGACGCTCGACTGCGTCGTCACGTACGCGCAATGGGGCAACGGCAAACGCCGCAACGTGCTCTCCGATCTCACGTTCGCCGTGCTTCGCGGCGCCGAGCTGGTGAACATCGGCAAGGCGTACTCGGGACTGACCGACGTCGAGATCGCGGAGATGACCGAGCACTTCAAGCGGACGACCCTCGATCTGCACGGGCCGGTGCATCGCGTGGAGCCGAGAATCGTCCTGGAGATCGCGTTCGACCGGATCCAGGAGTCGAAGCGTCACAAATCGGGATACGCGCTGCGATTTCCGCGCATCGTCCGCATCCGCGACGACAAAACACCCGACCAGATCTCAACCATCGACGAAGTTCGCCGTATCTACGAAGGACAGTTGCGCAGAGAAGCGCAGAAGGATTGATCAAGATGCCCCTTTATCGTTCTCGCAACAACGCAATGATCGCCGGCGTTTGCGGCGGAATCGCGGAGTGGCTCGGCTGGAATCCGACCTGGGTCCGCCTGCTGTACGTCCTGGTCTCCGTGTTTTCGGCGGCCTTCCCCGGGATCATCGTCTATCTGATTTTGTGGGTGGTGGTGCCGAAGGCACCCGTTTAGTTGGCGGTTGGCAGTTGGCGGTTGGCAGGAGACCCCCGCACCTCCCACCGTGGCCGGGTGGCGGCCTCCCGCCAACTGCCAACTGTCAACCGCCAACCATTTGTTATGCTCCCCCGCCCATGTCGTTCCTCACCGGGCCCCCGAAGACGCTGGAGCTTCCGGAGGGCTTTCGCTTCACTCACGGGCAGACGATCGCTCCGTTCACGATCGTCTATGAGACGTTCGGTGAGCTGAACGCCGATCGCTCGAACGCGATCCTCGTCTGCCACGCGCTCTCCGCGAGCGCGCACGCCGCGGGGAGGTACTCGGACGATCCAGAGGAAAAGCCGGGCTGGTGGGATGGGCTGGTCGGCTACGGGAAGGCGATCGATCTCGAGAAGTACTTCGTGATCTGCGTGAACCTGCCGGGCTCGCCGTTCGGCACGACGGCGCCGAAGTCGATCAATCCGGCGACGGGCAACGCGTATGGATCGCACTATCCGTGGCCGACGATCGAGGACATGGTCGAGTCGCAGAAGCTCGTGGTGAAGCACCTCGGCATCGAACACCTGCGCGCCATCGCGGGCGGCTCGCTCGGGGGCATGCAGGTGCTGATGTGGGCGGCGATGTATCCCGGCGCGGCGGACTCGATCATCTCCATGGCCAGCGGCTCCGCCGTTCCGGTGACCGGCATCGCCTGGCACATCCTCGGACGCAAGATCATCGAATCGGATCAACGCTTCCAAGGCGGCGATTACTACGATCACGACGATCCGCTGCGTGGTCTGCAGGTCGCGCGCATGCTCGGCCACATGACGTATCTCTCCGCGCATGCGCTGCAGAAGAAGTTCGGCCGCCGACGCCGCGGCAACACGCGGCAGTTCGAGATCGACTCGTACTTCGAGCATCAGGGGAAGAAGTTTGCCTCGCTGTACGACGCGAACTCGTACATCCGCGTGCAGGCGGCGATGGACGAGATGGATCTCGAGGAGCAGTACGGCAACCTGCAGTCCGCATTCGCGCGATGGCGAGGCCGTACGCTCCTCGTGTCATTCGATACGGACTGGCTGTTTCCTCCGAGTGAGAGCGAACGCGTGGCAGCTGCCATGCGCTCCCTCGGAACGTCCGTGCATCACGAGCTGATCCCGTCGGCGAACGGCCACGATACGTTTCTCATCGACTTCCACCTGATCGACGAGCTCGTTCGTTCGTTTCTCGCGGGCGCGGACCGTCTACCGCGGTTCTGAGTCGTCCTCGAATTCGTGCAGCCTTCGCTCGAGCCGCATCTGCACGCGGGCCTTCGCACTCGCGTCGAGAAATTCTTCGCACTCGCTCGAGGGCTCTTCGCAGGGCTTTGCAAATTCGGAGTAGTCGCGATCGGCCCAGAGGCTCGCGCCTTCGAGGAACGAGTACTCGATGCTGTTGCGCGCAAAGCGCTTGAGGTCCGCGTATGTGACACCGTGCTCCTCGACCGCGCGCTGCCACTCCGTCGTCATGTCGTTGCGGGAAACGCCCGGATCGTCCGTCGCGAGGACGACCGGCACATCGTTGCGCAGGTAAAGCCGCAGTGGATGCTGCCTGCCTTTGATGCCGAGAATCACGTCGTTGCTGGTGATGCAGATCTCGACGGCGACGGGCCGCGCGGCCATCGTGCGCAGCAACTCAAAGGCGTTGGCCTCGCGCGCGATGTCGACTCCGTGACCGATGCGTTCCGCTTTTGCGATCAGCACCGAATCGCGCACGTGATTCCGCATCCCTTCGGGCGGTACGAGGCCGGGTGCGAGCTCGCCGGCATGCGCGGAGACACGCACCTTCGGATAGAACGGACGCAGAAACGCGAACATCGCCATCAGCTCATCGAAGCTCGCCATCGACGCGTACGAATCCTCCGGCTGCACGACGTTGAGACCAACCACGCGTGAGTCGACGCTCGCGAGCTCGAAGCCAACGAGAAGCTCTGCGAAGAGCTGCTCGCGCGGAAACGCGCGGTGCGTCTCGAAGAGATAACGCACGGTCGATTCGCAACCGACCTCCGCTTCCGGCGTGCCGCATTCGAGTTCCTTGCGCAGGTGCGCTTCGGCCACGTCGATCGTTGCGCTCGACGACTTCACAACGCCGGCGACGCCGCTTTTCAGCAGCGTGTCTCGCATTTCGGCGAACGGTGTGCCGGGCTCGAGCGAGCGGCCGAGATCGCGGGCGGCGCCGAGGTCCTGGCCGAAGAGGGATTCGACATAGTCGACGTTCTCGCGCGCGAAGCGAGCCACGACTTCCGTCAGCATCTCCGGGACGTGATTGCGCGAGACGGCGCTGAAGCGGCCGAACGTCGAGAAGAAATGATCGTGGCCCGATTCCGTGATCGGGCGGAACTGGCGCATCGACAGCGCGTCGAGAACGTTCGTGTAAAGCGTCGAGTCCGTGAGCGCGGTCGCGGCCGGCACCTGGGTTTTGCTGTCCGCCACACACGTGACGTAGGCGAGCCTCTGTGTGTCGATGCAGAGACCGTCTGCGGCGCCGAGTCGGACGTATGTTTCGGCGTAGACGGTGCCGGAGAGGTGATTGTGGAGATCGCCACCCTTGGGCATCTGCTCGAGGAACCGGCGCAGCAGGAGCGGGTCGCGGCGGATGCCTTCGAATCGCTCGGCCGTCGACTCCTCGTCGGCGAGCGCTGCGATGGCAAAGAGGTGAACAACGAGCAAGAACGCGAGGCGGATCTTCATCAGGTGCGAAGTATGCCTCTACACTCTGGCCAATGCGCTCCCTCGCCGCGGTTCTTGTCTCGTTTCTGGTGGTGTCGTCGGCCGTTGCGCAACAGACCTGGAATCAGTGGGCCGGCGGGCCGCAGCACACCGGCTCGCTCGATGTCACGGGGCAGCGGTTCGTGAAGGAGCTGGCGAACATCATCGTCGATCCGTTCGTCCCGATCGCCCGCGCGGAAACGGGCGGCTCGCTGCTCGTGCACTACCAGACGCCGCTCAGCGACGGCCGCGACGTGTTCATGGAGGTCAAGACCGGCTCCTACACGAACTTCCGCGCGTGGGAAACGCAGACGTGGAACGTGCGCAAGTTCCAGTGGGAGGACGGGCAGCTCGTCACGCGTTGGACGGTGGAGAGCGACTGGAATCCCGTGCCGTCGGGCGGTCCGCGTTTCGAGCCGGTGTTCCACGCGGCGCTGACGAAGAAGTTCGTGTACATGGCCGGTGCGGGCGGAACGATTCTCGAAGTCGACCGCAAAACCGGCGCGACACTCCGCCGCCTCGGGCAGTTCACGCCTTCGATTGATCTGCGCACCTACGTCACGAGCCCGATCACCGTCGACGCAGACGGGAACCTCTACTACAACGCGCTGCGCGTGGCGGCCGAGAATCCGTGGTCGACGGACATTTCCGATGCGTGGCTCGTGAAGATCGCGCCGGATGGAACGGCATCGCGCGCGGGCTACACCGCGCTCGTTGCGAATGCACCCGCGGCGACCGATCCGTGTCTGAGCGAGTTTCCTTCGAGCATGCTGCCGTGGCCACCGTCGCCGGATGCGGTGCCGGGCTCGGTGACGTGCGGATCGCAACGAGCGGGAATCAACGTCGCGCCGGCGGTCGGCAGCGACGGCACGATCTACACGGTCTCCCGCGCGCATTTCAGCAGCCGGTGGGGATGGCTCGTCGCAGTGAATCCCGATCTCACGCGGAAGTGGTCGACGTCGTTGCGCAATCGCTTCCACGACGGATGCAACGTGCTGCTGCCGACGAACGGAACGCCCGGCGGCTGTCGCGTGGGCGCGACGACGGGTGTGGATCCCGCGGACAATCAGTTCGGCTCCGGCGGGGTGAACGACAACTCGACCTCGTCGCCGGTGGTCGCGCCGGACGGCACGATCTACTACGGCGCGTACACCCGCTACAACTACTCGCAGGGACACATGATGCGGTTCTCGGCGAGCGGCCAGTATTTGAGTGCGTATCCGTTCGGCTGGGATGTCACGCCCGCGCTGTGGCAACACGACGGAACGTTCTCGTTGATTACGAAGGAGAATCGATACGTCGGCGCCGGCTCGTACTGCGGCAGCTGTCCACCGAACCGCATTCCGAGCGCACCGGAGGGCTACTACATCACCCAACTGAATCCCGAGCTGCAGGTGGAGTGGCAGTTCAAGGCGACGAACACGGTCACTTGCTCGCGCAACGAAGACGGCACGGTCGATTGCGTCGACGATCAGCCCGAGACGTTCGAGTGGTGCGTGAACTCAGTCGCGGTCGACCGACGCGGCGTAGTGTACGTGAACAGCGAGGACGGGCACCTCTACGCGATCGATCAGGGCGGCACACAACGCGAGCGGATCTTCCTGCAGCTCGCCCTCGGCGCGGCGTACACGCCGCTTTCGCTCGGCGCGGACGGGAAGATCTACACGCAGAACGCGGGGCACTTGTTCGTAGTGGGGACAGGTGCGGAGAAGCGGAGGGCGGTGCGGCCGTAGCGCGTTAGACGAAGCGCTCGTCCGGCTCGCTCAGGAACTCCGTGTCTTCGAGCGACACGATTCCCAAGCCGCCATCGAGCGCGCGATAGCCGACGGCGATCGTCCCGTCCTCGAGGCGCTCGACCTGAATGACGATGACGGGCGTCGGCTCGCCGACCCCTTCCTCACGCACGATCGCGCAGGAGGGAAGGTCGATCTCGACCGGCTCGCCTCCGACCGCGAAGACGGCGCGGCCTTCATCGACGTCGCGATCGGTCGCGGCACGACCTCGTACGACCGGCGTCGCGCGCCACTTCTTCATGTCGATGGGCTGGTCCATCACTTATGCAGGGCACTTATGCATGGGCAGCGAGTGAATCGGCGACGAGCTACTCGTTCGCCGCGGCCGGCTTCGTGATCGGCACCCGGTAATCGCACTCCGGATTGTTGCAGTACTCGATGTGGCCTTCGCGCTTGGTCTCCTTCTCCAGGAGATACGGCGTGTGGCACTTCGGGCACTCGCGCGGAACGGGACGATTGTTCAGCGCGAACTCGCACTTCGGATAGCGATTGCAGGCGAAGAAGACACCGCGGCGCGAGATGCGCTCGACGAGGTCGCCTTCCTTACAGTTCGGGCACTTCACGCCGGTCGGTTTCGGAGGCGTGGACGATTTGCCGCCGATCTTGCGGATGGTCTTGCACTCCGGGTAGCCGGAGCACGAAAAGAACGGACCGTAACGGCCGCTCTTGAGGACCATCTCCTTGCCGCAGTTCTCGCAAGGTGGTTGCGGCTCGCTGGGCAGGTTCGCGGCCTGCTTCATCAGCTTCGGATCCTTCGTGTTCTTGCAGTCCGGATAGCCGGTGCAGGCGAAGAACTGGCCGAAGCGCGAGCGCTTGAGCGCCATCGGCTTGCCGCATTTCTCGCAGATGATCTGCTCGTCTTCGGACGTCGCTTCCGCGGCGTCGCCCTTCGCCATTTCCTTGGTGGTCTTGCACTCGGGATAGTTCGAGCAGGCGAGGAACTCGCCGAAACGGCCGAACTTGATCACCATCGGCGAGCCGCAGGTGTCGCACTTCTCGTCGGTCTCGAGTCCGGTGCCCTTGACCTGGGTCATCTCCGTCGCGGCGCGCTCGAGGTCCGCGTTGAACTTGACGGAGAACTCGCGCATCAGATCCGTCCAGTCGCGATTGCCTTCCTCGACGTCGTCGAGCTTCTCCTCGAGATCGGCGGTGTAGCCCTCGTCGATGATGTCGCCGAACGACGCCTTGAGCAGCTTCACCACCAGCGCGCCGAGGTGCGAGGGGTGGAACTTGCCTTCGTGCTTGTACGTGTAGTCGCGGGCCTGAATCGTGGTCAGGATCGCGCCGTAGGTGGACGGGCGTCCGATGCCGTTCTCTTCGAGCGCTTTGACGAGCGTCGCCTCCGTGTAGCGCGGAGGGGGCTGGGTGAAGTTCTGCTTCGTGTCGAGATCGATCAGCTCCAGCACGTCGCCTTCGTTGAGCGGCGGCAGGGCCTTGTCATTTTTCTTGCCGTCTTCGTCGTCTTCGTCGTCTTCGCCGGGCGCGTCCTGGAAGACGGCGAGGAAGCCGGCGAACTTCTGCACCTCGCCCGAGGCGCGGAGCGTGAGGTTGCCGACGGCGATATCGGCGTCGGTGACGTCGAAGAGCGCGGGCTTCATCTGAGAGCCGACGAAGCGGTCCCAGATCATCTTGTAGAGGCTGTACTCCTCTTTAGTGAGGAAGTCCTTGACCTTCTCGGGATCGAGCTCCATCGACGTCGGACGGATGGCCTCGTGCGCGTCCTGCGCCTGTGCAGCTTTTTTGACCTTATACAAGTTCGGTTTATCAGGAAGGATATCGTTACCATATTTCGCGGCTATATACGATCTCACTTCTCCGAGTGCGTCGTCGCTGATGCGGACCGAGTCGGTACGCATGTAGGTGATCAGACCGGCGAATCCGAACGTGCCGAGCTCTTTACCTTCGTACAGCTTCTGCGCGACCTGCATGGTGCGCTTCACCGGCCACTTGAACCGGTTGTACGCGGTGCGCTGCAGGGTCGAGGTGATGAACGGAGGCGCCGCGGACTGCTTGCGCTCCTTGCGAGCGACTTCCGTGACGACGTACTTCCCGGACTTGAGCGCGGTCTCGATCTTTCGCGCCGTCTCCTCGTTCGGAACCTCGGCCTTCTTGCCGTCGACCTTCGTCAGCTTGGCGACGAACGGTGGCGGCGTCTGCGCGTTGAGCCTGGCAGCGAACGACCAGTACTCGACCGGGACGAATGCTTTGATGCCCTCTTCGCGGTCGACGATCATCTTCATCGCCACCGATTGGACGCGTCCGGCGGAGAGTCCGCGGCGGACTTTGTCCCAGAGGAGGGGAGAGATCTTGTAGCCGACGAGACGGTCGAGAACGCGGCGCGCCTGCTGGGCGTTGACCTTGTTCATGTCGATCTCGCCGGGCTGGTCGATCGCCTTCTGCACGGCTTTCTTCGTGATCTCGTGGAAGAGGACGCGGCGGACTTTCGTCGCGTCGTTGCCGAGGAGCTTCATCACGTGCCAGCCGATGGCCTCTCCCTCGCGATCAGGGTCGGATGCGATGTAGATGGTCTCGGCCTTCTTCGCGGCGGCTTTCAGCTCGGCGACGACCTTCTCTTTTCCTTCGAGAACTTCGTACTTCGGGAGGAAGGTCACCTCGTCGACACCGAGCTCGCTCTTCGGAAGATCGCGAACGTGTCCGACGGACGCTTTGACGACGTATTCCTTCCCGATGAACTTGTTGATCGTCTTTGCTTTCGCGGGAGACTCGACGATGACGAGATTCTTGGCCATTGCGGAACGCCCCAAACTTCGCGCCGGACGCCGGAATTCCGAAGACGCGAGGCGGCGGACCATATCAAACGGCGCGAGGGCGCGCCAAGTTGCTACGGGCTGTAGAAGTTACGGGCCGAGTAGAATCCCGGGATGACCAAGCGACCTCTGTCGCCGAAAGCGGCGTGGCGGTGACTCCGTGACCGAGCCGAACGTGCTGTCGCGGCAGATCGTTTTGTCGGAGCGGGCCATCCTGCTCATCGGGCTCGCCGCAGGCGCCGTGCTGCGCATCGTGCAGATCGCGACCTCCATCGGCAGCGTCGATGCGTACTTCTGGACACGGCACGTCGAGTTCGTCGAGAAGTTCGGCGTGCTCGGCGCGTATCACGTCTCGCGCGTGATCAATCATCCGCCCTTCGCGCTGGGGATCGCGCTCGTTACGAAGCGACTCGGCGCGTTGATCGGGCTCCAACTCTACGATTCGTTTCGCATTCTGCAGGGTGTGGCGGATGTCGTGACGGCGCTCGCGCTTCTCGCGCTCGCCCGGCGCCTCGGCCGAGACGATGGCGTCTGGATCGCGCTCGTGTTTTTTCTTTCGCCGGCGGTGATCTTCATCAGCGCGTTTCACTGCAACTCCGACCCGCTGATGGTGATGTTCATCGTGCTGGCGATTCTGGCCGTGGTGGATCAGCGTCCGATCCTCGCCGGAGTGCTCATCGGCGCTGCTTGCGGAATCAAGATCATCGCGTTTCCGGTCCTCCCACTGCTGTTGTTCGGATTCCGCGGATGGAAAGCGCGCGTGCAGTTCCTGGTCACCGCGGTGGTGGTCGGAGCGCTGATCTTCGTGCCGCCGGTCGTCGTGAGCGGATGGGTCGCGATCCGGAACATCTTCCTCTACACCGGATGGCGTGGCGCGTGGGGGATCCCGCTGGTCATCGACATCATCGGATTCGCATTTCCGCGGATCGTCCCCGACGATCCCGGAGGTTTGGTCACGCCGCTTCTGATCCTCGCAATTCTCACGCTGTGGTCCGTGGAAGCATGGCGTGCTCTCAAACGCGAGGACATGGACTCGACGCGGCTGCTGCATGTCAGCGGGCTCGCGTTTCTGATCGTGCTTTTTCTGGCGCCCGGATTCGGCATCCAGTACCTGCTCTGGCTCCTGCCGTATCTGGCGTTCATGTTCCGCCGGAAGGCCGTGCTGATCCTGCACGGCGTGATCTCGATTTTCGTGTTCTGGCTCTACACGAGCTGGGCGCGTGAATGGCCGTGGCTGTACGCGGATGGCGGCCATAACTCGCCTTGGGTGGGCATGTTCGGCCTCGTGGTGTGGGTGGCGATCGGCTGGGCCGTCGTCACGAGCTCGCGCGCTCTCTACCGAAACGCGCCGGTCGCCTGACGTCTACTCCTCGTCTTCATCATCCGCACCGGCGCTCTTGTACTTCTTGGTCTTGTTGTAGAGCGTCTTGTAGGAGATGCCGAGGATCTCGGCCGTCTTGCGACGGTCGCCGTCGGTCATGTTGAGCGTCTCTTCGATGACGATGCGCTCGACTTCTTCCATCGGCTGCCCGAGCGGAATCGTGACCGCGTCCTTCGAACGCTTGCGGCGGTTGCCGGCGAGCTTGTCGGGGAGACACTCGACCGTGAGCGTGTCTGTGCGGGCCATGATGAACGCGCGGTTGATGACGTTGCGAAGCTCGCGCACGTTGCCCGGCCACTCGTACGCCTGGAGCGCCTCGATGAAGTCCGGGTCGATCTTCTCGACGTGCTTCTCCTCGGTCTCGTTCAGCTTCTGGAGGAAGAAGTGCGAGAAGAGCGGGATGTCCTCGAGGCGCTGCCGCAGCGGCGGCACTTCGATGGGGAACACGTTCAACCGGTAGTACAGATCCTCGCGCATCTTGCCGTCGCCGATGGCCTTCTGGGGATCGCGGTTCGAGGCTGCGATGATGCGCGCGTCGATGTTGATCTCGTCGTTGCCGCCGACCCGTCGGAACTTGCCTTCCTCGAGCACGCGCAGCAGCTTGACCTGCAGCTCGATCGGCATCTCCGTGATCTCGTCGAGGAACACGGTGCCGCCCTTGGCGAGCTCGAAGTAGCCCTCGCGGCGCTTGATGGCGTTCGTGAATGCACCCTTCTCGTGACCGAAGATCTCGGACTCGATGAGCGTGGGGGAGATCGCGCCGCAGTTGAAGGCAATGAAGGGCTTGTTGCGGCGGCGCGAGAGGTAGTGGATCGTGTTGGCGACGACTTCCTTGCCCGAACCGGACTCGCCGACGATGAAGACGTTCGCGTCGGTGTTCGCGACCATCTCCAACTCTTCGAACAGGCGCTGCATGCGCGGCGATTTGCCGACGAGATGCCCGAGGGCTCCCATCTTCTGGAGCTGGCGCCGAAGCTCGATGATCTCCTGCTTCATCATCTGCTTGTCTTCGACGGACTTCAGAATGACTTGCAGGCGTGGGAGGTCGACGGGCTTGGTGACGTAGTCTTCGGCGCCGACTTTCAGCGCCTTGACCGCGGAGTCGACGGTGGCGTGTCCGGTGAGGATGATCACCGAGACGTCGGGGTAGTTTTCCTTGATCCGGTGGAGGAGATCGAGGCCGGAGCCGTCGGGGAGCTTGAGGTCGACGATCGCGACGTCGGGAATGAGCTTGTTGATGGAGTTCCAGCCGGCTTTCACCGTGTCGGCGACCTCCGGCTCGTATCCCCACTCTTCCACGACATCAGCCATGCCGGCGCTGGTGGCGCGATCATCATCGACAATGAGGACTCGTTTCATGATTTTCCCAAAGGTAGTGACAGCCGGAGGACGACCTTATCACGTTCCATCGCGGTATCCAGCTCACCACCATAAGTCTCGGTAATGAGACGAGCAACCGCGAGTGAAAGATCCGGATTTCCCTCGGCATCGGTGTAGTAAAACTTGAAGAGTTTCGTCAGTTCGAAGTCGGGCGCATCGGGATTGCCGGTGAGCATGACCGTGAAACAGGTCTCGTCGAGATGGGTCTCCGCGCTGGTCGAACCCAGCGCCTTCAACGCTCCCTCGAAATACAGCTTGTATGCCTGCCGGATTCTGGCCTCGTGACAAACCACGAAGGCGCTGCCGTTGGTCTTGATCGTGACGCCGGCGGAGGATGCCGCATCCGCGCAGATCGGAACGACGTCGACGGTGGTCGGGACTTCGTTCTTCGGCGGCGTGGAGAGGAGAAAGAACGCGTCGAAGATCCGTCCGAGACGCCGCAGCTCCGTTTCGATCGCACGCGCGTACGCGACGACCTTTTCGTCGTCCTCTCCGCCGATCTTCCGCAGGCGCATGCGCAGGAGCTCGAGACTGAGCACCGCTACGTTGAGCGGGGTCTTGAGATCGTGCGCGGTATCGGCACTCCGCTGGAAGTTCGCGCGCGCGAAGCTTTCGAGCCAGGGATCCATGGATTTTCCTTGAACCGCGCGCAGCTTAATGCAAACCTGAGGCCGGCAAGGCGTGTTGGCAGTTTGCAGTTGGTGCTAACTGCCGACTGCCACCTAGTGGTCGCGATGCACGTTGATCATCGCGATCGACTCTTCGAGCTTCGCTTCGACACGCGCGAACTCGGGGTCGTGCGACGAGAGGTACGCGATCTCCTTCTCGGCGGCGGCGCGCTCCTGCTCCGCGGCGACGCGGTCGATCTCGGTCGGAAGAAAGCCGCGCTCGGCCAGCACGATGACACGGTCTGGCAGCACTTCGGCGAAGCCCCACGAGATCACGACGCGCTCCACTTTCGTGCCCGCGCGGTAGCGGAGCTGGCCGATGCGCAGCGTCGCCAGAAGAGGTGTGTGACCGGGAAGGACGCCGATCTCGCCGTCGCTCGCGGGCAGGATTACCTCATCGACTTCGGCGTCGATGATCTTCCGCTCGCGCGTGACCACGGTGAGTTGGATCTTCGTCGGGAGGAGATCGGCCATTGTCGTTCCCTACACCGTGTCGCGCTTCATCTGCTCGGCCTTCTCGAGCACCTGCTCGATGGTGCCCTGCAGAAGGAACGCCTGCTCGGGGATGTCGTCGTGCTTGCCCTCGACGATCTCGCGGAAGCCCTTGATCGTGTCGGCGATCTTCACGTACTGACCCTTGATGCCGGTGAACTGCTCGGCCACGAAGAACGGCTGCGACAGGAAGCGCTGGATCTTTCGCGCGCGCGCGACGATGACCTTGTCTTCTTCCGACAGCTCGTCGATGCCGAGGATGGCGATGATGTCCTGGAGGTCCTTGTACTTCTGCAGGACCGCCTGCACCGCGCGGGCAGTGTTGTAGTGCTCGTCGCCGAGGATGCGCGGGTCGAGAATCTTGGAGGTCGACGCGAGCGGATCGACGGCTGGGTAGATGCCGAGCTCCGCGATCTGACGGGAGAGAACGGTCGTCGCGTCGAGGTGTGCGAACGCAGTCGCCGGCGCGGGATCGGTGAGGTCGTCGGCGGGAACGTAGATCGCCTGTACCGACGTGATCGAGCCCTTCTTCGTCGAGGTGATGCGCTCCTGCAGCTCGCCCATCTCCGTCGCGAGGTTCGGCTGATAGCCGACGGCGCTGGGCATGCGTCCGAGGAGTGCCGACACTTCGGAGCCGGCCTGCGTGAAGCGGAAGATGTTGTCGATGAAGAGCAGCACGTCCTGGCCTTCGACGTCGCGGAAGTACTCGGCGACGGTGAGTCCGGTCAGGCCGACGCGGAGGCGCGCTCCCGGCGGCTCGGTCATCTGGCCGTAGATCAACGCGGCCTTCGACTTCGACGGATCGCCCGGAGTGATGACGCCGGTCTCTTCGAACTCGAGGTAGAGGTCATTGCCTTCGCGCGTGCGCTCGCCGACGCCGGCGAACACCGAGAAGCCGCCGTGCTGCTTGGCGACGTTGGTGATGAGCTCGAGGATCAGAACGGTCTTGCCGACGCCCGCACCGCCGAAGAGTCCCGTCTTGCCGCCTTTGGTGTACGGCTCGAGGAGGTCGATGACCTTGATGCCGGTCTCGAACATCTCGATACCGGTGGCCTGGTCTTCGAAGGACGGAGCCTCGCGGTGGATCGACCAGCGAAACTCGGAGTTGATGGCGCCGCGCTCGTCGACGGGCTCGCCGAGGACGTTCATGATGCGGCCGAGGGTCTCGCGGCCGACTGGAACCTGGATCGGCGCGCCCGTGTCGATCGCCTTCATCCCGCGGACCATGCCGTCGGTCGGCTTCATGGCGATGCAGCGGACCTGGTTCTCGCCGATGTGGTTCGCGACTTCGACGATGACGTCGATCCGAACCTTTCCGAGCTCGCCCTCATCCAGGATGCGGATGGCGCTCTGCAGCGCGGGAAGATGTCCTTCGCTGAACTCGATGTCGACGGCCGGTCCGATGATCTGAACGACGCGGCCAATCTGTTGTGTCGCGGTTTCCGTTGCCATGCTCAATTCTCCGGTCTTAGTGTCCCGCTGCTGCCGCGCCGCTCACGATCTCGATGATTTCCTTCGTGATCGACGCCTGTCGGATGCGGTTGTAGGTCAGGGTGAGGTAGTCGATCATCTCGGACGCGTTCTTCGTCGCCGACTCCATCGCCGTCATGCGCGCGCCCTGTTCGGCGGCCGCAGACTCGAGGAGGATGCGATAGAGCTGAAACTCGATGTGCTTCGGCAGCAGCTCGCTCAGAATCGTTTCGGGATCGGGTGAGTAGAGATAGTCGATGGCCGCCTCGTTCGGCTGGCCCGACCACTCACGCTGCAGCGGCAGCAGGCGCTCGAGCGTCAGGCGCTGAGCGATGATCGACTTGAACTCGTTGTAGATCACGTAAACGGCGTCGAACTCGCCGCTGACGAAATCGTCGATCAGCGATGTCGCGATGTCGCGCGCCGTCTCCAGCGAAAGCGCCTGATAGACATGCGTCGCCTGGCGGCGGATCGGCAGCGTGCGGCGCTTGTAGAAGTCGAACGCTTTACGGCCGATCGGCAGCAGATGCACTTCCTGCCAACCCTTTTCGGCGATCGCGTTCTGCGAGGCGCGGATCACGTTCGTGTTGAACGCGCCACAGAGGCCACGGTCGGCGGTGACGACGAGCAGCAGGACCTTGTTCTCCTGCTCGCGTTCCTGCAGCAGCGGATGCTTGTCGATGTCGACGCGCGTCGAGATCGACGCGAGCACCTTGCGCAGCGCGGCCGCGTACGGACGCGCGGCCATCATCCGCTCCTGCGCGCGACGGAGCTTCGCCGCCGCCACCATCTTCATGGCCTTCGTGATCTGCTGCGTGTTCTTGACGCTGCGGATCCGTCGTCGGAGATCGATCGTGCTCGGCATGTTTATGCAGCCAACACGTTGGCGTTGTCTTTCACGTACTGCTCTTTGAAGTCGGTGATGGCCTTGCGCAGCGCACCGTCGAGCTCCGCATCGAACTTCGGCGCGGTCTCGAGCTTGTCGACGAGCTGTGCGTGCTCGTCGGTGAGGTGCTGGTGCAGCGCGGCTTCGAACGGTCGGACCGCTTCGACGGCAAGCGTGTCGAGGAAACCCTTCGTGCCGGCGTAGATCGACGCGGTCTGGAGACCGACGCGCATCGGCTGATACTGGCCCTGCTTGAGGATCTCGACGAGGCGCTTGCCGCGGTTGAGCTGCTGCTGCGTCGTCTTGTCGAGGTCGGAGCCGAACTGGGCGAACGCCGCGAGCTCGCGGTACTGCGCGAGGTCGAGGCGGAGCGTGCCCGACACGGAGCGCATCGAGCGCACCTGCGCGGAGCCGCCGACGCGCGACACCGAGATGCCGACGTTGATCGCAGGACGCACGCCGGAGTGGAAGAGGTCCGTCTCGAGGAAGATCTGGCCGTCGGTGATGGAGATGACGTTCGTCGGAATGTAGGCGGAGACGTCGCCCGCCTGCGTCTCGATGATCGGCAAGGCCGTAAGCGAGCCACCGCCCTTCGCGTCGGAAAGCTTCGACGCGCGCTCGAGAAGCCGGGAGTGGAGATAGAAGACGTCGCCGGGATACGCCTCGCGGCCCGGCGGGCGGCGGAGCAGCAGCGAGATCTCGCGGTAGGACGCCGCGTGCTTGGAGAGATCGTCGTAGATGACCAGCGCGTGCTGGCCGTTGTAGAGGAAGTATTCGCCGATGGCGCAGCCGGCGTAAGGCGCGAGGTACTGCAGCGGCGCCGCTTCCGAGGCCGAGGCGTTGACGACGACGGTGTAGTCCATCGCGCCGTACTGCTCGAGCGTCTTCACGATCTGCGCGACGGTCGACTTCTTCTGACCGATCGCGACGTAGACGCACTTCACGTCTTTGCCCTTCTGGTTGATGATCGTGTCGACGGCCACGGCGGTCTTGCCGGTCTGGCGGTCGCCGATGATCAGCTCGCGCTGGCCGCGGCCGATCGGAATCATGGCGTCGATGGCCTTGAGACCGGTCTGCAGCGGCTCCTTCACGGGCTTGCGGTCGATGACGCCCGGCGCCAGGCGCTCGATCGGGTAGTACTCGGCGGAGGCGATCGGACCCTTGCCGTCGATCGGCAGTCCGAGGGCGTTGACGACGCGGCCGACGACCGCGGGGCCAACCGGCACCGACATGATGCGGCCGGTGCGCTTGCACTGATCGCCTTCCTTGAGCTCCTGGTAATCGCCCAGGAGCACGACGCCGACGTTGTCTTCCTCGAGGTTGAGCGCCAACCCGGTCACGTCGTGCGGGAACTGCACGAGCTCACCGGCCATGACGCGCTCGAGGCCGTACACGCGGGCAATCCCGTCGCCGATCGAGGTGATGGTGCCGACTTCCGACACGTCGACTCCACGGCCGATGCCGGTTAATTGCTGACGAATAATCTCTGTGATTTCTTCTGCCTTCAAATCGACAGCCATTTCATTCTCCGATATTGGCGACGGCGAGCGTTATGTTAACGACTCGCGAAATTTGTTGATTTTTCCTGCGACCGAGGCGTCCCAGATCTCGCTGCCGATCTTGACGACGAATCCGCCCAGCAGTTTCGGGTCGGTGCGGATGTCGAGCTCCACCTTCTTGCCGACTTTCTTCGACAGCGTGTCGGCCAGCTCGCCGATCTCGTCGGCGCTGAGGCTTTTTGCGCTGCGAACTTCCGCGACCGCGACGCCGAGGGCCTTGTTCACATACGCGGCGAGCGCTCCGAGGATCGCGTCGATGTCATTGATGCGATGGTTGTGCACCAGCACCTCGAGCGTGCGGCCCGCGAGCTCGTTCGCCTTCATCTTGCGCGACAGCGTCTGCGTAACGGCGATCTTCGCCTGCTCGTCGACGGCGGGATTCGCGTAGAACTCCCGTAAATCGCTCGACGCGCGCAGCGCGACGGCGAAGCGCATCAGCTCCCCGCGCAGCTCGTTCGCTTTCGCCGGCGAGCCGGCGGCGTCCATGATGGCGCGGGCGTAGGGCCGCGCGAATCTCCGGATCATGCGTTCCCCACTTCGCGAAGACTCTCGTTGAAGAGGTTCTTCTGGTCTTGTTCGGTGATCTTCTCGCGGAGAATCTGCTCGGCGCGGTCGCTGGCGAGCTGGCCGGCGAATTCGGTGAGCTCGGTCCGCGCGTGCTTGAGTCGGTTGTCGACTTCGTTGCGCGCGTTGGCGAGGATCTTCTGCGATTCCGCCTCGGCCGCCGCAATGAGCTCGCGCTTCTGACGCTCGCCCTCGGCCTGCGCACGCTCGTGAATCGCGCGCACTTCGGCTTCGATGGCGGTGAGGCGCGCCTGGATGTCGCCGGCCATGCGATCGGCTTTCTCGCGACGCTCGCGTGCCTCAACGGACGCGCGCTTGATCGCGGCGCTCCGCTCGGCGAACGCGTTCTTCACCGGCCCACCGACGAAGTACACCAGGACGCCGATGAACAGCAGCATGTTCGCGAGCTTGAGGATCCATCCGGGGATGCCGAAGTAGGTCTTCTCGTGATGTCCTTCGGAGGCGGCGCCTTCCTCGGGATTCGCAGCGAAGAGTGCAGGTGCGATGCACAGAATGAGAAGGATGACGATCAGGCGGCGCATCAGACGGCCCTCCCGAGAATGCGCTCGGCCGCGAGACGCGCGAGGGAATCGGATTCGGCGACGATCTTCGTGCGCGCGGCTTCGACGTCGGCGCTCAGTTTCACGTCCGCTTCGCTGACGATCTCACGGGCTTCGCCGGTCGTGCGCTCCACGACTTGCTGGCGATACGCGCCCGCTTCACCGCGGAAGCGATCGCGCAACTGCGCGGCCTCGCGCTTCGCCGCGTGGAGTTGTGCTTCGGTCTGCGCGGTCGCTTCGTCGAAGCGCGCCAGCGCATCCTCATACAGCTTCTCAGCCGATTTCGTCTCCGTCTCGCGCAATTCCAGCACCTCGTTGATCGGACGCAGGAAAAACCGGCGCACGACGAGGTAATTCAGGATGAAGATCACCAGGATCGCGAGCAGAGAGAGATCGGGCGCCAGGTTGATTTGCATAGTGTTTTTCGTGGAAGCACTGCCCGGGACGAGCCGCGCAGGAGGGCTCCAAGAGCGCAGTGGACGCCCAAAGCCGCCGCTGTATACCACATCGGAAAGAACGTTGTCACGCAAGCGGTTGAGGTCTTGCGGTGGCTGAAGAAACCTACAAGAAGATTCTCGAGCGGGCTGATCGACACTTCGCTTCGGTGATGCAGTCGCAGCCACAGAACCTGCAGTGCGGCGCCGGCTGTTCCCTCTGTTGTTACGGTCTGTTCGAGATCGGCTCCGGCGATGTTCCGGTGATCGCCGAGGGCCTCGAGAAACTGCATCCCGCGCGGCGCAAGAAGATCATCGGCCGCGCGCTGGAGATCGTGGAGCAGAGCGCTCATCCGAACCTGCGCGAGTGCTCCGCCGAGGAGAAGGAGGCGTTCTTCGATCGCACGCAGTCGACGCCGTGTCCGAACCTCGATGAGAAAGGGCTGTGCATGATGTACGAGCACCGCCCGCTGGTCTGCCGCACGTTCGGTCTGCCGCTGCGCGAGAAGCGCGCGTACCTCGGCGATGTGTGCGAGCTGAATTTCACCGAGGCCACGCAGCCGCAGCGGATGAAGGCCGCGTGGGATCTGTCGTGGGAGGACGTGCTGGGACCGGAGGACGAGTTCACGATCCCGGAAGTGATCGTGCTGGTCGCGCGAATGCGAGGCTGGACGGGCTGAAGCCCGTCGTACGTCAGGCCTTCGCGACGAGATTTGTGACGCTGCCGCCCTTCTTGTCCTTGTCTTCCATCACGCAGTTGCCCTGGAAGATCGCGCCTTCTTCGATCACGAGCGCCGGCGTGTCGACGTCGCTGTAGACCTTGCCGTTGCGATGGATCTCGACGCGCTGGTCCGCCTTGATCTTGCCGACGACCGTGCCGCTGATGGCAATGCGGCCGACGTGGATCTCCCCTTCGATGTGCGCGCTCTCGCCGACGATCAACTCGTTCTTCGAGCGAATGCGCCCGTTGAACTTGCCGTCGATGCGCATCGTGTCCTCGAATTCGAGCTCGCCCTTGAAGGAGGAGCCGCGGTCGAGAAATCCGTTCAGATCACCGCTTTTGCCTTTCATGTTGTCTCCCGTCGATTATCGCTTGCGTCCCATCAGTTCTTCGACGAGTCGAATGAGCTCGTCCTCGCTGCCGAAGCGAATGTGAATCACACCGCCTCGCCGCTTGCGATCGATTTCTACTTTACTTCTCAGAGTCTTCGCCAGGCGCTCCTCGGCGTCTCGCGTGAAAACGTCTTTCTCTTTTTCCGGCTGCTCGGCCTTCGGCGAGCTCTCCGCCGCGAGCATTTCGGTCTGCCGCACGTTCAGATTGCGTTTCACGACTCGCTCGGCGAGCTGCTCCTGCTTCTTCGGCGAGTCGACGGCGAGGATCGCGCGCGCGTGACCCATCGAGAGTTGCCCGGATGCGACGAGCTTCTTCACGCTGTCCGGCAGTTTGAGGAGGCGAAGGCAGTTCGCGACCGTGGAGCGTTCTTTCCCCACGCGCTTCGAGATCTCTTCCTGCGTGAGCTGGAAGTCCTCGTGGAGCTGGTGGTACGCGTACGCCTCTTCGATCGGGTTCAGGTCCTCGCGCTGGATATTCTCGATGAGCGCAACCTGGAGGACGTCGCCGTCCCCCATCGTCTCCTTGATCACGACCGGAACGCTGTCGAGTCCCGCCTTCTGCGCGGCGCGGAAGCGGCGCTCGCCGGCAATCAAGCGGTATTTGTTGTCACCAATTCTCGTGACAACTAATGGTTGAATAATACCGTGCTCGCGAACGCTGCGGGCGAGCTCCTCGATGGACGCGTCGTTGAAGGTCTTGCGCGGCTGGTAGGGATTCGGCGAGATCTGATCCATCGGCACCTGCGCCATGCCGGAACCGGCCGCGGCGGGCGTAGGCTCGACGGGCCGCGACGGGATGAGAGCTCCCAGTCCTCTGCCGAGCGCTTTCTTCTGCGTGCTCATGTCAGGACGTTCTCCGCGCGCTGGATGAATTCTTTGGCGAGGCCGATATACGCCTCGCAGCCTCGGGAACGGATGTCGTAGAGGATGATCGGCTTGCCGAACGACGGTGCCTCACCAAGACGGACATTCCGAGGGATGATGGTCTTGTAGACCTTCTCGCCGAAATGCTTTTTCACCTCTTCGGCGACTTGTCTGGCCAGGTTCATCCGCTCGTCGTACATCGTGAGGGCGATGCCTTCGATCTCAAGCGCGGGATTGAGCATGTCCCGAACGCGCTCGACGGTGTTGAGGAGCTGCGCTACGCCCTCGATTGCGAAGTACTCGCACTGCATCGGGACGAGCACTGCGTTCGCGGCGGTGAGTCCGTTCACGGTCAAGAGGCCGAGCGACGGTGGAGAATCGATGAGAACGTAGTCGTAATCTCTGACGACGTCCTGCAGTGCGCGGCGGAGATAGAACTCACGACCGATCGCGTCCGCGAGCTCGAGCTCAGCCGCGACGAGATCGACGGACGAGGGCGCTACGTGGAAGTTCGGAAGCTCCGTCTCGCGGACGACGTCGCGGATGTTCATGCCGTCCGTGAGAACGGGGTACATCGACTTTTCGTCGTTCTTCGGGAGGCCGACTCCCGAAGTGGCGTTGGCTTGAGGGTCGAGATCGACGAGCAGGACCTTGCGCTCGCAGGCCGCCAGTGAGGCGCCGAGGTTGATGGCGGTCGTCGTTTTGCCGACGCCGCCCTTCTGGTTCACCAGCGTGACGATCTTGCCCATTCGATGTCAGTGTTCCACGTGGAACGTCAGGACCACGAGGTAGTTGGACTCGCCGCGGGGCAGCGGAACTGCCTGATCGCGGGTAAAACCGGCGATCTCCGGGGCGTCCGGCGATCCCTGGAAGAGCGCAACGCGCGCGCCCGGCTCCAGGTGAGTCTTCAGCGACGGCACCCACTCCTCAGGGTTTCCAACGGCGCGGGAAACGACGAGGGAAAACCGGAGATCGGCGGGGATCCGCTGCAGAAGGCGCGACAATCTATCACCGTAAACCTGGCAGCTCAACCCGCATTCGCGCGTGATGTGCTTCAAAAACGCCCATTTTTTCTGATCCGCTTCGACGAGGTGGAACCGCGCACCCCATTGACTTGCATCCGCAACGATGGCCATCGGAATGGCCGGCAACCCGCCTCCGGATCCGAAATCCATCACTTCCCTCTCCGGCTTCAGGATCTCCGCCGCCGCCACGGCCTCGGCGATGTGCTCGTCGAGATTCGCCGTCGCTTCCGGTCCGATGAGGTTCACCTTGGCGTTCCACTTCAGAAGCTCGGATTTGTAGAGGGAGAGCGCGTCCGTCATACGGCGTTCCCCCGGCTGAAGCCGGGGGCTATGGAGCCTCGCCTCAGGTGCATCCGTAGGATCGCGATTGCCGCGGGCGTCACGCCCGGGATCCGGCCTGCCTGTCCCAAGGATATCGGCTGGACTTTCGTCAGCTTCTCGGTCATCTCACGCGAAAGGCCCGGAAGCGCGTAGATCATGCTCGAAGGGATGCGAAGGTCCTCGTCCTCGTGCGACTTCTCCGCTTCGCGCTGCTGGCGATCGATGTAGCCGGCATACCGAAGCCGGCTGACGACGCCTTCGCTCTCCTCTTCCGTGAGCGCGCGGAACGCACCGGACAGTTCAGGGAGCACGGTCTCCGCGGCCTCGGCGAGCTTCGTGATGTCGAGACTCGGGCGCTGCATCAGCTTGGCGACTGTCGTGTGGGCAGTGAGCTCGATATCCGCCTCACGCAGCCACGCGATCGTTTCCTTGTCCGGGCGCAACTCGACCTCGGCCGCGTCGGCCGCCCGGCGCATGCGACTCACACGCTGATCAATCCTGCGCTTCCGCTCATCATCGAGGATCCCGAGGCGATCGGCTACGGGAGCCAGGCGCTCGTAGACGGAGTCGCACCCGAGGAGAAGCCGGTGCTCCGCGCGGGACGTGAACATCCGGTACGGCTCCTCGGTACCGAGCGTGACGAGGTCGTCGATCATCACGGCGATGTAGGCCTCGTCCCGGCGAAGCACGACCGGCTCCCCTCCCCGAACTGCCTGCAGCGCGTTCATCCCCGCGAGGAGCCCCTGCGCGGCCGCCTCCTCGTAGCCGGACGTTCCGTTGATCTGACCAGCGAGGAAGAGTCCTTGGACGCCACGAACCTGAAGCGTCGACAGGAGCTGCTCGGGATTGACGAAGTCGTACTCGACGGCGTAGCCGTAGCGGGCGATCTTCGCCTGCTCGAATCCCGGCAGCGAGCGGACGACGGCATCCTGCACGTCCGCGGGCAGTGATGTCGAAATCCCGTTCATGTACAGCCACGGGTGCTCGAGCCCCTCCGGCTCGACGAAGATCTGATGGCGCTCCTTCTCGGCGAAGCGGACCACTTTGTCTTCTATCGACGGGCAGTAGCGCGGCCCGGCGGCCTGGATCTGGCCGGAGTACATCGGCGCGCGATGGAGATTCGCGCGGATCAGATCGTGCGCAAAGGCGCCGGTATGCGTGATCCAGCAGAGAACCTGCGGCTGCTCGAGGCGGTCCGTGAGGATCGAGAACGGTCGCGGATGTTCGTCGCCGGGCGCCTCTTCGAGTCGTTCGAAATCGACGGTGGTCTTGTCGATTCGGGGCGGCGTGCCGGTCTTGAGGCGGCCGAGGTGCAGTCCAAGGGCGCGGAGGGAGTCCGAAAGGGTATCCGCGGACGGCTCGCCGAAGCGGCCACCGACGGTCTTCTGCTCGCCGGAGTGCATGAGCGCGCGAAGGAACGTCCCGGTGGTGACGATGACGGCGCCAGCCTCGAGGCGGGAGCCGTCGGTGAACACCACGCCGCGAACGGACCGCCCGTCGATGATCAGCGACTGAACGGCGCCCTCGATGATGTCGAGGTTGGGCTCCGCGGCGAGGATGTCCTGGACGGCAGACGCGTAGAGATCGCGGTCACACTGAGCGCGTGGTCCCTGAACGGCAGGACCCTTCGAGCGATTGAGCACCTTGAACTGGATGCCCGCTCGATCCGTCGCCTCGCCCATCAGACCGCCGAGGGCGTCGATCTCCTTGACGAGGTTACCCTTCGCGAGACCGCCGATGGCCGGGTTGCACGACATCCGACCGATCGCGTCGCGGAGCATCGTGACCATGGCGACGCGGACGCCGCCGCGCGCGCAGACGCGCGCGGCTTCAGCTCCGGCGTGCCCGCCGCCGATGACGATGACGTCGTATCGAGTCATGTTCCACGTGGAACATCACTTGCCGATACAAAACTTTCCGAAGATCTCGGACAGGACGTCGTCACGTGTGACGGCCCCGGTCAACAGACCGAGCGCGTTTGCCGCGCGGTAGAGATCGACGACGATCATCTGTTCGTCGAGGTCGGCATCGATGGCTTCACGTGCAGTTTGCAGGGCCGCTTCGCAATCGACTACTGCCGCACGCTGTCGCTCGTTGACGAGAGCGCCTTCCGGTGCGGCATACCGGTCACGAACGAGCTCGTCCATGCGGGCGAGAAGCTCTTCGATCCCATGATCTGATACGGCACTTATGGAAAGTCCCTCATGCCGCGCCAAGTCAGCTTTCGTGTAGACGAGCTCCACGTTTTCGAGCGCGGCGAGCTCCGCGCGATCCTCTTCGGTCAGACCGACCGCGCCATCGACGAGATACAGAACGATATCCGCGGACTGCGCCGCCTGCCGCGCTCGCGCGATCCCGATCCCCTCCACCGCATCCGTACTTTCGCGCAGCCCTGCGGTGTCGGACAGAGTCACCGGCAACCCGCCGATCTCGATCGTCTCGCGCACGATGTCGCGAGTGGTTCCCGGAATCGGCGTGACGATCGCGCGATCGCTTCCGACGAGCCGATTGAGCAGAGTCGACTTCCCCGCGTTCGGCCGCCCAAGAATGACCGCGCTCAATCCCGCACGCGTCGCGCGGCCGCGACGATACGTCTCGCTCATCGCAGCGATGTCGCGAAGTGCTTCCTCGATTCGTGTGCGCGCTTCGTCGCGGGTGATGAACTCGTATCCCTCTTCCGAAAAATCGAGCGCGGCCTCGAGGCGTGAGATCACTTCGAGCAACGTCCGCCGGATCGCCGACGCTTTCCGGCTCAGCATCCCTTCGAGGTTCGACAGCGACAGCTTCGCCTGCAACGTAGTTCGCGCGTTGATCAGATCCGCGATCGATTCCGCCTGCACGAGATCGAGCTTACCGTTCAGCACTGCCCGTTCCGTGAACTCGCCCGGCTCCGCCATCCGCGCGCCGAGCGACACACACTCCTCGATCACGCGTTCGACCAGCAACGGATTTCCGTGGAGCGTGAGCTCGACGAGATCGTTGCCGGTGAACGAATGCGGCGCCTCGTAACGGATAGCGATGCATTCGTCGATGTCCGTTAGTTGCGTCAGTGCGGCCGTCCGCACAGCCGGCAGGGCGGCTTGCGATAACGACGTCAGGATGGAGTTGCTGAGTGGACCGTCGATGCGCACGATCGCCAGTGCACTGCGCCCCGGCGGCGTGGCCGGGGCGACGATCGTGTCGAGCGTGATCACGGCTCCGGCTGCGTTTCGGGCGCCGACTCCGTGGGGCGCGGAATGATCGCGACGCGTTTGAAGAACCCGTCGCCGCGCGACTCCGTCGTGACGTCCGCGTCGTCGCGCAACGCGATGTGCACGATGCGGCGCTCGATCGGCGACATCGCCGGCAGCAGCTCCTCGCGCCCGCCGAGGCGAACGCGGTCTGCCACTTCACGCGCGCGGCGTCCGAGGTCTTCTTCGCGATGACCCTTGAACTCCTCGCAGTCGAGCTCGATCTCCTTCTCGACTTTGCGTCCCACGAGCGCTTTGTTCGCGAGCACCTGAATCGCGTCGAGCAGTTCGCCGTGCTTGTCGGTCAGTCGTGCGCCGTCGCTTCCGTAGAGGCGCACCTGGATTTGCGTGTCGTTTTCTGAGCTGCGCGCGATGACGTCGAGGCGAGAAAGCGCGACACAGGTTTCGACCCATTCGCGCACCGTGCGCGCATCATCCGACTCCACGCCCTGTTCCGGAACGTCGCCGAGAAAGGTCTCGAAGTCCCCGCTGCGAAAGTCGCGGCCCTCGTCGCGACGCGGTCCGCCACCCCGTCCCCGTCCTCCGCCGCGTTCGCTCCGGCCGCCCCGATCGCGACCACCACCACGCCCGCCACCGCCGCGCGGTCCGCGATCGCTTCTAGGCGGACGCGACTCGACGACCGGCGCGGGTGGCGGCTCGGCGGCTTCCGTGTTCACGTCGGCCTCGATGACGATCCGCTTCATCCCGCCGAGGAAGCCGCGTTTCTCCAACAGCACGTGATACGTGAGCGCGAAGCGCTCGACTCCGAACGTCTGCGCCGCCTGTTGCAGCGCTTCTTCGAGATTGCGTCCTTCGAACCGCTGGCTCATAGCTCCTCGGAGAATGACGACGTGCTACTTCTTCTCGTCGTCCTTCTGGTCTTTGTCTTTATCGTCGGGATGGTCTTTCCACCACTTATTCATGATCAACATCTGGATGATCGTCAAGATGTTCTGCACCAGCCAGTAGAGAACGAGACCACTCGGGAAATCCTTGAAGAGGAACCCGAACACCAGCGGCATGATCAGGAACATCTTGCGTTGCGCGGGGTCGCCGGTGGCCGGCGTGAGATACGTCTGGAGAAACATCGTGGCCGTCATGAGGATCGGCAACACGTAGGTCGGATCTTTTTCCGAGAGGTCCTTGATCCACAGGATCCACTCGGCGCCGCGCAACTCGATCGCGCGCGAAAGCAGGTTGTAGAAGCCCCACAGGATGGGGAGCTGCAGCACCAGCGGGAGACATCCCGCCATCGGATTGATGCCCTCTTTCTGATAGAGCTGCATCATCTCCATGTTCATCTTGTTGCGCTGCTCGGTGTCGGTCTTGGCCTTCTTGTATTTCGCCTTGATCTGCTCGATCTTCGGCCCGACCCGCTGCATCTTCTTCATCGAGACGTTGCTCTTGTGCTGCAGCGGATAGAGCACGATCTTGATCATGATCGTCAGGACGATGATGGCGAAGCCGTAGTTCTGCGTGTACTGATTGATCCAGACCAGCGCGATGAGGAAGAAGCGCGCGATCAGGCCGAACCAGCCAAACTGCAACGCCGCCCCGAAGCCGTAGTCATCGAGGAGCTTCGTCTCCTTCGGACCGAAGAACGCGTTCCCGACGGCGATCCCGTTCGCTGGCGCATTCACGCCGGCGAAGAAATCCTGGCGCTTTTTCTTCGTCGCGACATCGGTGAACTGATCGCGATCGAGCACGCCCTGCCCGCCCGTCGAAGGACGCACGAGGGTGAGGAAATAGTTGTCTTCGATGCCGATGTAGTCGATCGGCTCGAAGACCTGGAAAGCGTCGCCCTTCTCGCGTCGTACGACCTTGAACTTTCCTTCCGTCTGCACGACGCCGTTGCCGGTGATGACGGCCGCGGAGTCGACCTCCTCCGGCGCGATGTTGCGGATGCCCGGGCCGATGACGACGCGGTAGGGCGTCGGCGGCTGGATGCTGGTCGAGTAGTCGAACAGATACGGCTGCGCAGGATCGAAGCGGAACGTCTTCGTCGCGGTGTGCTGTCCGTCGGAATAGCGGTACTCGAGGACACGCGCGCCGCGGTCGGTGCGATCGCTCACGCTGTACAGCGCGGTGTTCAGTCGCGTCTTTAGCGCGCTGTTCGCGGGCTCGAATGCGAACGGGAAGTCGGCGCGATTCGGCTCGCGCGCGCGGACGAGATTCACGTTCGACTTCGGATCGTCCTTGCGCTTGTAGTTCTTCAACTCGAACGAGACGAGTTGTGCGCCGCGATTGGAGAACACGGCCGTGAACTCGGGCGTGTCGATCCTGCTCAGCTGAACGCGCTCCGCGGCGATGGGAGCTACGGACGGAGCCAGCGTAGCGACGGGCTTCAGCCCGTCGGAGACCGGTGTAACAGTGCTGGCAGCGGGTATCGCTTCGGTTGTGGCTGCTGTATCAGTCGTCGTGGTCTTCGTAGCCGTCTCGACCTTCGCCGCCTCGGGCTTCTTCGCGAGCTCCGGGAAGAACTTCGGTAACGCCCACGACCAGAGGCCGAGGAGGGCAATCGAGATCACTACTGCGAGAAAGATTCTCTTTTCCATTTCAGGGGACCGGGTCCCAACCTCCAGGATTGAACGGGTGGCAGCGTGCGAGTCGCTTCATGCCGAGCCAGACGCCGCGCAGGAAGCCGTATTTTTCGACGGCGTGCATCGTATACACAGAACACGTCGGCTCGAAGCGACACATCGGGGGGAGAAGAGGGGAGATGAACCGCTTGTAGCAGCGCAGCAGAAACAGCGCGGCACGACGGACGATCATGATTTCGCCAGGCGTTCCAGCACGCGCGCGAGCTCGCGGCTGTAGTCCTCAAACGAGGCGGCGGCGGCGTTCGGCTTTACATTCACGACGATGTCGAGCGCCTTGGTGTCGAGGCTGAGCGGCTCGCGTTGCCGCCGGTAAGTCTCGCGCGTCCAGCGCTTCAGACGGTTCCGAACGTTGGCTTTCCCGAGTTTCTTCGTGGCAGTGATTCCGATCCGCGAGTGAAGCTGATCGTTGGCGGCGTAGAAGAGAACTGCGTAGCGGGAAAAGAGCTTCTGGCCGGTTTCGTAAACCCTGACGAACTCGCGACGTTTCGCCAGTCGTTTCTGTTTCGGCAGCGCCTCGGGCCGAGGGCGTTGCACCGGAAGTACCGCGAGCGCCCGCCTAGACAGCGAGGCGCTTGCGGCCCTTGCGACGACGGCGAGACAGGACGGCCTGTCCGTCCTTCGTCCGCATGCGGACGAGGAAACCGTGCGTCCGCTTGCGACGACGATTGTTCGGCTGAAAAGTGCGCTTCATTGCCATTTGCGGTAACCCTCTGAAAACGAAAGCGGTGAGTATAGTGACGGCGGAAAGGGCGGTCAACGACCACGCCGGCAGTCCGCAGGCCGAGCGCGCAAACGCCTCCCTCGAACGCCCTTATTCCAGACCGGAATCGCGCATTTTTTCACCTTCCCCACCCCCCACCCCTGTGCTAGACTCCGTCCCCCGATCCAGAGTCCAGAATTTCCACAACTGTGGAAAAGTTGTGGATTCTCAAGGAGATAGCCCCCATCCGGTCTGATGAGCACGTGGAGCCAGGTCCTCGCCCGAATCGAGCAAGTCGTTGATCGGACGGAGTATGACACCTGGCTTGCGCCTACCCGTTTAGTCGCGCAAAAAGGTGACACTCTCGACGTCGCAGTTCCCTCCCAGCGCTACGTCGACGAGATCCGGGAGCGCTTCGGCGCAAAGATCCGCGGCGTTCTGAACGAGATCACCCCCGAGCGCGTGCAGGTCCATTTCATCGTCGACCGCAACGCTCCCGACGACCTCGGCATGCAGACTCCCCCGCCTCGCGAGGAAATCCCGGCTGCGGTCTTCAATCCGCGTTACCGGTTCGAGACCTTCGTCGTCGGC
>Ga0075421_100000451_pt1 | contig 43012 bp, 39 predicted proteins | sample SoiMetdeltSBSDD5_FD_75292 | JGI IMG/M metagenome (GOLD analysis project Ga0075421, IMG submission 75292) | Bulk soil microbial communities from a Populus tree surrounding site in Tennessee, USA - Soil MetaG P. deltoides SBSDD5 | ecosystem: Environmental > Terrestrial > Soil > Tree plantation... | reverse complement strand
TCTCGAGCTCGGGCCGCCTCGTCACGCATCCCGACCGCGGCCTGGTCATGTCGCGCACGTTCGCGAACCTGGCCGCGGCGACGGGGGATCCATCGCTCCGCGAGGCGGCGCGCCAGATGGCGGCGGGCGGCGCGGCCTTCGTGCGCACCCGCGACCTCGTCACCGGCGCCCGTGCCTTCATGGACTATCGACCGATGCCCCTCGAAGGCTGGTCGGTGGCGGTCGTGCTGCCGGAGAAGGAGCTGCTCGCGGACGCCGGGCGCCTGGAGCGGAGGCTCGGCCTCCTGGCCGTGCTGGGGGCCGGCGCCCTCGCCCTGGTCGTCGTCCTGGTCGCGCGGTCGATCACGCGCCCCCTGGTCCGCCTCGCGGGCGCGACGCGGGAGGTGGCGGCGGGCCGGCTGGACGCGGAGCTGCCCGACGTGAGCTCACGCGACGAGGTCGGGCAGCTCAACGCCTCCTTCCGCGAGATGCAGGTCGCGTTGCAACAGCACGTGGAGGAGGTCAAGCGGCAGGCGGCGGCCTCGGAGCGCCTGAGCAGCGAGCTGCGGATCGCCCGCGAGATCCAGGTGGCCCTCGTCCCCAAGGCCTCGGAGCTGAGCGTCGAGCGGCTGCGCTGGGACGTCTTCGGCGTGCTCGAGCCCGCCCAGGACGTGGGCGGGGACCTCTTCGACATCCTGCCGCGCGGCGAGAGCGAGCTCGTCTTCGCGATCGGCGACGTCTCCGGCAAGGGGATTCCCGCCGCCCTCTACATGGCGGTCGCCAACACGATCTTCAAGGCGGCGGCACGCGAGCTGCAGCACCCCGACCAGATCCTCGGGCGGGTCAACCGCGAGCTGCTGGCCGAGGGCGGCGCCAACATGTTCGTGACCATGCTCTGCGGCGTCCTCGACACGCGCAGCGGCCGGGGCTCGCTGTCCAGCGGCGGCCACACGTTTCCCGTCCTCGTGCCCCGGACGGCGCCTCCGCGGCTTCTCACCGAGTGCGCGGGCACGGTGCTGGGAGTGAGCGAGGAAATCGCGTTCCAGAGAATCGACCTGCGGCTGGACCCGGGCGATTCGCTGCTGCTCTACACGGACGGCGTCACCGAGGCCGAAGATCCCGCGCGGCGGTTCTACGGCGAGGAGCGGCTGCTCGCCGAGATCGCCGGTGAGGCCGGCGGTGAGGCCCGCGATCTGGTGGAGGGCCTGTTGCGCTCGGTCACGGGCTTCGCTCACGGCTCGCCGCCCGCGGACGACATCGCGATCCTGGCCTTGCGGCGGCCGCTCGAGCCCGGGGAGCCGCGCGCGATCCGGTTGCGCAGCGACCTCGCCGAGATCGCGCGCGCGGACGAGTGGCTGCAGGCGGTGTGCCGCGAGCTGGACGTCTCCGCGGAAGCGGGGCACGACCTCCAGCTCGCTCTCGAAGAAGTGCTCGCGAACGTGGTGCGCCATGGCTACGGAGAGAAGGCGGCGGGCGAGATCGAGGTCAGGGCCTGGGCGCAGGGAGACGCGTTCCGGCTGGAGGTGCGAGATCGGGCCCGGCGCTTCAACCTCCTGGAGCAGGACCCTCCGCCCCTGGACGACGACGTCGACGGGCGCGAGGCGGGCGGACTGGGCGTGCACCTCGTCCGGCAGCTGATGGACCGCATTGAATACGCCTACGAGGAGGGCGAGAATCGCCTCGTCCTGGAGCGCCGCCGGACGGCTTGACGTCTTCTCTACGTCCAAGGAGGCCGCGATGTCACTGAGCGTTCAAGTGAGCCCGCTCGAGGATGCCGGGAAGGGCCCGACCGCGCTGGTGAAGCTGGTCGGGCGTCTCGACACGCTCACCGCGCCCCAGGGCGAGAAGGAGATCCAGCCCGTCGTCGACGGCCCGGCCCGGAACGTCATCTTCGACCTGGCCGGGCTGACCTTCATCAGCAGCGCGGGTCTGAGGGTCCTCCTCGGGACGCGCAAGGCGCTGGCCGCGCGCGGCGCCCAGTTGTACCTCATCAACGTCCAGCCCCAGATCGCGAAGGTCCTCGACATCGTCAAGGCCCTGCCCGGCATCAACGTCTTCAAGAGCCTGAAGGAGATGGACGAATACCTCGCCGAGATGCAGCGCCGGGTCGAGGAGGGCGGGAGCTAGAGTCCCTGGCCTAGCGTCCCCCGATGAACGCGCAGTCGAACTTGTTGCCCGGGCGCGCGACCACGAGCTCGACCCGGCCCGGCCTGCCCGCGGTCACGGCCTGCGTCGTCCTCATCGCGATCACGATGGCCGTGCCCGCGTTCACCCCTCCGATGATCTCTCCCTCGCAGCCGTTCCGGAGAACGAGGGCCGTTCCGGAGCCGACCCCGATCACGAAACGGTCCGGGTACTTGAGGAGCAGACCCAGCATCCGGTTGTAGCGCTGACGGCGCACGAACTGGGTGTCCACGACCACTCCCGGCAGCAGGGCGAGTCCGGGCCGGGTGCCCACCTGCTCGCCGTCGACGATCGCCGGGTCCTCCTCGCCCGTCACGGCCAGCTCGCCCATCGCGATCGCCCCCGCGTCGTTGGCTTCGACGACCACGCCGGCCTCGTACCGCTCGATGATCGCGGCCTTGATCTCGGGGTCCTGGGCGACGTCGAGCAGCTTGTTCTGATCGCCGGACGTGAAGATGAGGGCGTTTGCGCGCGCGATCTGCTCGAGGACCTTCTGCTTCGCGGCCGGGTCGAGCGGCCCCTGCGCGGCCATCTCCAGGAACTCCGGCGGACGGATGCCCTCGAGCTCCTTTCTCATGATCGCGAGGGTGCCCTCGGCGTCGCTGCTCGCCCACGGCAGCAGGAGGGCGCGGGCCTGCGGGCCGCCCGCGTGGACGGAGACCGCCTCCCACATCGCCCGGGGCCGCGGTACGCCGCCGAGCAGGACCAGCATCCTCGCGCTCGGAGGAGCCGGCGCCTTGCGGCGAGCCGGCGCCCTCTGCGCCATCGTCACCGGCTGAAGGGCCATCCAGGCGGCCGCCGCCAGGGCCAGGCGGCCCGGGCCGGTTCGCATGTGAGCCATGGAAGTGCTCCCTTCGTGTCCGCGAGCCATTCTAGCCGGTGGGGACTACAATCCCGCCCATGATTCGCGTGGCCAGCGCGGGAGTCGTCTCGCATGGGCGTCTCCGTGCCTCCGTACCACCGATCCTGGCCTTCCTGTGTCTGGCCGGGGTCGCATCCCGCGCCGACGCCCAGGACGCCGCCGTAGCTCAGCCCTGCCGGGAGGAAGACGATCCTCCCGCCACCTTCGAGTACCGCGGCGTACAGGTGACGATCTCCGAGAGCTGCTGGAAGCGCCGGGTCGGGAACCAGTGCGAAGAGCTGATCAAGGGCTGGAGCACCACCTGGGTCGCCGCCGAGGCCAGGAAGGCCATCGACCGCATGAAGGAGGGCGAGTGCCTGGGCCCGGGTATCCGCGCGGCGGCCAGCGAGCGACTGCAGTCGTTGAAAGTGCAGTGCCGGCCCTCCGTCGTCTGGTGCGGCCAGGCCGTGCTGAACAGCCAGACGATCACGCTCAGCTCGATCGTCGGGGACAAGCGGACGTGCCTGGGGACGACGGTGACCCACGAGATGCTGCACGCCCACGCGGGCATGGATCACGAACCGCGGTGCGCCGCGGACGTGACCTACAGCTGCGACCAGTCCTGCTTCAAGAAGAACAACTGCCAGGAGTGCGCGGGCGCGGCCTGCATGCCCAACTACGATGCCGTTCATGCCGACCTCTGCAAGAGCCGCTGAGCGCCGGCGGCGTGCGGCCTCCGCGGCCCTGGGCCTGGGGCTCGCGCTGGTCCCGGCCGTCGCCCGCGGGCAGGTCTGCCGCACCGTCCAGAAGCTGAGCGCCGAGCAGTACTGGAAGGTCGTGCTCGTGACGGGCGTGGCCGGCGAGCGCGACGAGGGCGAGATCCGCCGCGGCCACCTCGAAGGCGCGCCCGAGACATGCTTCGAGGTTCCCCGGCGCCGCCTCGACTCCGTGGACGCCCGCGCCAAGGGCTACCTGGAGGGGCTGACGTCGTTCCTCGACGCATTGCCTCTCGATCCCGTCCACTGGAGGCCGCTCCCCGAGGCCCTCATCTACCTGCAGAAGGCCTCCCGGATCACCGGCATCGCGTTCGTTCCGGCCGGCGCCACCGCCGCCGACGTGGAGGCCGGCGGCATCCGGTTCCAGGACTGGCTGGTCGCGAACCGGGGCAAGCTCGTCTGGTCCGACGAGGCGGGCAAGCTGATGGTCGACGTCGAGGCCGCGCCCGACTTCGACGAGGGCGAGGTCGCGGAGCTCGACGCGGCGACCTACTGGACGTACGAGGCCCTCGGCGCCGTCTCGAGGGAGAAGGACGGCCACGGCGAGCGCCGCGGGCACTACGAGCTGCCGCTCCGATCCGGGAGATTCCGCGTGTCGCTGGCGGCGCTCGAGGATCGCGAGGCCCGCTTCCAGGGCTACCTGGCCGCGGCGCAGCAGCTCGTGCTCTACCTGACGGAGACGGCCGGGCCCTCGGCGCTGCGCACCGCCGCCCTGGCGCGCCTGCGGCTCGTGACCGCGGAGAGCTTCGAGACCCCCGAGCAGTGGCTGGTCTGGTGGGTTCGGAACCGCGACGCCCTGGTGCTCTCCGGCGACGGGAAACGGCTCCTCACCGAAAGCCGTTAGCTCAGGGCACTGATGCCCGCCGTACCTGAGGAGCCACCTGACCGTGGCTGGACTACCGGGACGGGCCCCGTCGCAGGCCCCACAGCCCGCGTGCGGAAAGGACGACGGAGATGCTCGCGGTCACGCCGAGGGCGAGCACCGTGAACACCCAGAGGAGCATTCCGCTGGTGTGGGCGATCCGGCCCCCGACGAGTCCCGCTCCCCTCATGTGGGCGACGGAGACGAGGCATCCGAGCATCGACCCGAGGAGCATGATGACGTACCCCGATCGCCGTTCGGCGAGCATCAGCGTCCCGTACAGCCAGACGGTGAGGGTGAGCACCGCGCGAAGAGTCGATAACCCTCCCGTCTCGAAGCCGCGGACGATGTCGTCCGCGATGTGAAGGGCCACGAAGAGGATCGAGAGCAGGGACGTGATGGTCAACGTGAGCCGGTGTCTCATCGGCTGGCGCTCCGTTTGCCCGCCGCGGCCGGCCGCTCGCGCTGTGCCTCCTCCGGCTCGAACCGGAGGATGTCGCCCGGCTGGCAGGAGAGCGCCTCGCAGATCGCCTCCAGCGTCGAGAAGCGGATCGCGCGCGCCTTGCCCGTCTTGAGGATCGAGAGGTTGGCCAGCGCCATTCCGATCCGGTCCGCGAGCTCGGTCAGCGTCATCCGCCGATCGTGGAGCAGGTCGTCGAGCTTGACCGCGATGGCCATGTCAGACCGTCCCTTCGAGGTCTTCGCGCATGCGCGTTCCTTCCGCGAACACGCGGGCGAGCAGGAACGTGAGGAGCACGGCCAGCCAGCCCGTGATCGAAAAGCCGGCATCGAGCTTGAGCGGATGCGCCGGACTGGAGACGGCCCTGGCGATCGCGCCGATGACGAGGCTGAAGAGCTGCAGCGCGAGCAGCCCCCAGGCGATGGCCTGCAAACGTGAGGCGTTCGTGGGGACGAAGGGGTCGCCCCCGCGAACCGTCTCCACGATCGCGACGAGCCGCTTCAGGATGGCGTGATTGAGGGGAATCGTGGCCAGCCCCAGCACGGCGATCGCGCGCAGGCCCATGACCAGCCGCGCGGCCTCGGGCGAAGGCGAGAGTTTGAAGGCCCTCATGATCCATTGCTCGTTCGGCATGACGACCAGCAGGGCGAGGATCGCGGCGCCGTAGAGCAGGTTCCCCACGATGAGGATCCGCAGCACGCCGTACGAGATCGGCAGGGCGGCGGATGGCGAGGCGGGTGTGGACATGTTCATTCCTCCGAGTTATCGAATATCAATACACTACATATCGATAGTCGTCAAGTCGGGTATTGAACATCGATAACGAACGACCTGGCTCGACGATAGTACCCACCGTGTTGACATACATAGCACAGCAATGTATAACGCCTCTACGTATGGATATGGGCAAGGATCTGGTTGCGGCCTCCGCCACCCCGCTCGTCCTCGCCATCCTTGCCGAAGGCGACAGCTACGGCTACGCCATCATCAAGAGAGTGGCCGAGCTGTCCGGCGGGCATCTGCAGTGGACCGACGGCATGCTCTATCCCGTCCTGCACCGACTCGAGCGCCAGGGTCTGGTCGCGGCCAAGTGGTCCGCGTCCGCGAGCGGCCGTAGGCGCAAGTACTACCGGATCACCCGCGAAGGACGGGCGCAGCTGGCCGCGCAGCGGCAGCAGTGGCAAGTCGTGGACGGTACCCTTCGCGGCCTCTGGATGCAGGCCTGCCCGGCATGACGGCCCTGGCCGATCAGCCGCTCGAGGAGCAGATCGCGCAGTGGCGGGAGTACCTGCGCCGCCGGCAGGCCTTCCAGGGTCCCGACATCGAGGAGCTCGAGGGACATCTGCGCGACCAGCTGACGGCGCTGACGGAGGCCGGCTTGGCCGGGGAAGAAGCGTTCCTGATCGCGGTCAAGCGCATGGGCAGCCTGGATGCGCTGTCGCGCGAGTTTGCACGCGAGCACTCCGACCGGCTGTGGAAGCAGCTGGTCATCGGCCCCGGCGCGGCCGAGGGACCGCCGTCCACCCGACACACCGAGATGCTCGTCGTCCTGGGCCTGGCCGTGGCGGCGGCGCTGGCCATCAAGGTGCCCGCGCTGTTCGGTCTCCAGCCCGACCGTGGCGCGGAGATGTTCTACTTCCGGAACGGCAGCCTCTTCGTGTTGCCGCTGCTGGCCGTCTACTTCATCTGGAAGCGCGGCTCCGGGATGGCCACCGCCCTCTGGCTCGCCCTGCCCTTCGCGGCCGCGGCCGTCTTCGCCAACGTCTTCCCCTTCCGCGCGCACGGCGACACCGAGAGGCTGACCGCGCTGCACCTGCCCATCGGCCTGTGGCTGGTCATCGGCGTCGCCTACGTGGCCGGCCCCTGGTTCACCAGCGGGCGGCGCATGGACTTCGTGCGGTTCTCGGGCGAGCTGGCGATCTACTACGCGCTCATGGCGCTCGGCGGGGGTGTCCTCATCGCCTTTACGGTGATGATGTTCACGTCCATCGGCATGAACCCTGAGCGGTTGATCGGGGGCTGGCTGGTCCCGTGCGGGATGGTCGGAGCCGTGATCATCGGGTCCTGGCTCGTGGAGGCGAAGCAGAGCGTCATCGAGAACATGGCACCGGTGCTGACCCGGCTGTTCACACCGCTGTTCACCGTCCTGCTCCTGGCGTTCCTGGGCACGATGGCCTGGACGGGCCGCCCCATCGACGTGAAGCGGGAGCTGCTCATCGGCTTCGATCTGCTCCTGGTGCTCGTGGTGGGTCTGGTGCTCTACGCGGCCTCCGCGCGCGATCCGCAGGCCCCGCCCGACCTCTTCGACGTCCTGCAGCTGGTGCTCGTGACCAGCGCGCTCGTGGTCGATGGCGTGGCCCTGGCGGCGATCGCCGCCCGCATCTCCGAGTTCGGCTTCACGCCCAACCGGGTGGCGGCTCTGGGCGAGAACCTCATCCTGCTCGTCAACCTGACGTGGACGGCGTGGCTCTATGCGCGCTTCGTGCGTCGGCGGGGCTCGTTTGCCGCGCTGGAGAGATGGCAGATCGCCTATCTGCCCGTGTATGCCGCATGGGCGGACCTGGTGGTCGTCCTGTTCCCGCCCCTCTTCGGCTACCGCTGACGAACTAGCGTCTCCCGCTGCCCTCCGCGGCCCATCCTTTCCTGAGACACTGGAGACTCACCTCAAGACGAGGAGGGCATCATGGCGGTCAACGCGAAGGGCGGGACGATGGGCTCGGTGGCGAAGGTGTCGGAGATCAGCGCCCGCTCGACGAAGAGCTTCGAGGACGCGGTGCAGGTCGGGATCGCCCGCGCCAACAAGACCTTGCGGAACGTGACCTCCGCCTGGGTCAAGGAGCAGCGGATGGACATCCGCGACGGGAAGGTCACGTCCTACCAGGTCAACATGATGGTGACCTTCATCCTGGACGATTAGCCGTGCGCTAGCGCCCCTTGAGCACGCCGAACCGGCGTTCTCGAGGAGTCGTCTCACGCTTCAACAGGGTCCAGGTCGCCGCGCGATCGACGCTCGTGAACACGCCGGCCCCCGTGCAGGCGAAGAGCCGTGAGGGATCCTGGGGATCGATCCCCACCCAGATCACGCCCCCGCTGAGACCGGCGTCGGCGGCCACGAACGTGCGGCCTCCGTCCGTCGAGCGGAACAGCCGCTTGGGGGCGAGGCTCGTCGGACTCAGCCGGACGTAACCGGCCAGATAGACGGTGTTCGAGTCCACGGGATCGATGGCGACCGCCGTGACCGTCGAGGAAACGTCCAGGGGAGTGCCGGCGAAAATCCCTTCTCTGTCCGTCGGCTCGAGGAGACCGCCGTCCCTGACGAAGAACGGGCTCGAATACCTGCCCGTGTAGATCACGGCCGGATTCGTGGGGTCGGTCGCCAGGGCGAGGAAGGAGACGTGGCCGGTACGGTCGAAACAGGGCCGCTCGACGTCGAGCGGGTCGAGCGGTTCGAGCTGGACGCTCTCGAATCGCCTCTGGCCGGTGTCGGCGACGGCCTTGAGCCACGGCTTCCCGCCGTCCACCGTGGTGAAGATGCCTCGCCGCCGCGACAAAGTACTCACGAAACGGGGCCGGCGCCCCGCCATCGAGCGCCGGCCCCACATGGGCTTGACTCCCCTAGAACGTGAGTCGGGTCACGAGCTGGAGCGTCCGCGGCGCCGCCACCGCGTTGATGCTCCCGAAGCCGTTGTTCCGCACGAGGGTCCCGCTCGCGTCGTAGGGCAGGTTCGTGATGGCGGGGCTGGTCAGGCTGGCGAAGTTGACGGTGTTGTTGACGCCCGTGAACTGGGTGTGGTTGAGCGCGTTGAAGGCGTCCAGCCGCACCTCGAGGCCCAGCCCCCGGCCGAGGTTGAACTTCTTCGCCAGTGACAGGTCGAGGTTGTTGGTCGGCGGGTTGCGGACGAAGTAACGCGCCGACTCCGCGCCGTCGCTGCCGGGCTGGGGCGGGGCGAAGCACTCGGGGTGCGCGATCTGCTTGTAGGGGTCGCCGCTCCAGCCGATGCCGGGGTCACAGGTGAGGGCGACGCGCGCGCCGGGGTTGCCGTCGTTGCCGACGAGGTTCGTGTTGTTGATGCCGGGGACGGAGAAGTTGATCGTGTACGGGCGGCCGCTCGACCAGCGGTAGATGCCGGAGATCTGCCAGTCGTTCGTGATCGCGCCCAGCGCGCCGCTCGCGAGCTTCGGCGTCTGGTAGATGAAGTTGACCACGAAGTTGTGGGGCCGGTCGTAGTTCGCGTACGAGTAGTCGACGCGCTTGATCTCGTCCTTCGTCGTGACGGGCAGCCCGGCCGCGAAGTCGTCGTTGTTGACGGTCAGGGCCTTGCTCCAGACGTAGAAGGTCGAGAACATGAACCCCTTGTCGAACCGCCGCGTGAGCCCGGTCTGGAGGGCGTTGTAGTTGCCCCAGCCGCTGTAATCCCACATCAGGATGTTGCCGTAGCCCGCATAGGGCCGGAGCAGGTCGTCGGGCAGGGCGGTGGCGCCGGGGGTCGCGCTGGGGGCGCGGGTGGGATCCTGGTTCTCCGGCTTGAACTTCGCGCCGCGGGGCACCGCGTTGACCTGCGACTGGCGCAGCAGGTCGCGAGAGACGGAGCCCACGTAGGCCAGGTCGAAGATCAGGCTCGACCAGAGCTTGCGTTGCAGGCTCAGGTTCCACTGGTACGTCTTGGGCGGCTTGAAGTCGAAGCCGGACGGGCTGAGCGACAGCGTCGCGGAGGGATCGCCCCCCGCCGCGCTGAGGTCCTGCAGCCGTCCCCACTGCAGGTTCGAGACGAGCACGCCGGGCGCGTTCGCGATCATGTTGAAGACCTGGTTGCCCTGCGGGCGGTCGTAGAAGATCCCGGCCCCCCCGCGGAGGATCATCGACTGGTTCCCGGACAGGTCGTAGGTGAAGCCGAAGCGGGGCGAGACCCGGAAGGCATTGCCGCTCTGCATCGTCTCGTCGATTCCGTCGCCGGCCTGGAAGGCGCCGTTGAAGCGGTTGGAGCCGGGCACGAGGCGGCCGATGAAGCGCTCGTCCACCGTGTTGCCCGCGGTGGGAACGACGCCGGCGTTGATCAGGGCGGGGTCCATCCCGCGGCGGCTGCTCCCGGAGCAGGGATAGGCGCCGATGCAGACGGGCCGGAAGAGCTTGGCCGCCTGGGCGGGGTCGTACCGGTCGGGCAGGAAGTTTGACGCCTGCAGCGTCTGGTCCCATTGCGGCGTCAGGTAGTAGAAGCGCACGCCGTAGTCGAGGGTGAGCTTCCGCGTGGCCTTCCAGTTGTCCTGCGCGTACCACTCGAAGTTCTTGTAGATCCACTCCGGAACCGCGAACTTGCTGGCCTGGATGTAGCGGTTGAAGACGCCGGTGGCGGCGTTGGCGTAGCCGTATCCCGTGTCGAACGGGTTGTTGGAGTCGTCCGTGAAGTTGATCCGGCTGTTGAACTCCGCGAAGAGGCTCTGCGGCTTGTAGCTCTTCTGGTAGTACACGCCGAACTTGCTCGAGTGCTCTCCCCACACCTTCGAGAGGTTGAGGAGGGCGTCGGTCGTCTTGTTCTCGTTCGTGAACGGCCCGCGGTCCGTCTGGTACTGGCCCGCGTTGCCCGTGCGTCCGCCGCGGAACTCGAACCACGGGATGTAGTCGGCCTGGACCGCGTCCGCGAACAATAGCGGCAGCTGGCTCAGCCCCGCCTTCGACCGGTACAGGTTCTCCGCTTCGAGCTTGTAGTCGAGCGAGTTCTGCGCGCGGCCCAGCGTCACCTCCAGCGACATCGACGGAGTGAGGATGCCCGTCGCGGAGAGCAGGTAGTTCTTGCCCGGGTGCAGGAATTTGACGGGCATCGGGAGCTGGTCGGAGCCGTTGCCGGCCCAGGTGGTGCCGTAGGCCTGGGTGATCTCTTCCTTGGTGTTCATGTAGCGGGCGGTCATGCGCCAGTTGTCCGTGGCCTGGAAATCCAGCCGCAGCAGGTCCTCACGGCGAGGCTTGAGGTCCGGGATCTGGCTCGTGAAGTTGATGCCGCTGCCCGCGGTGAAGTTCGCGGTGGGATAGACGTTCAGGATGGACAGGCCCGGCGCGTAGAGGCGGCTCTGCGGGATGCGGCCGAGCACGCCGCCGTCCTGGAAGCAGCCGCGCGTGTCGGACGGCCCGCAGGGCAGCCCCGTCTGGTAGTCGCGGATGTAGGGGAACGGGTTTCCGCTGGAGTCCACGCTCTGGGAGAAGTCGCCGCGGCGCTCGAGCGCGGTGGGGACGCGCCCCTGACGCTCGGCCGCGGGGTCGGTCCTCCGCTCGTACTCCTGGCTCCAGAAGAAGAACAGCTTCTTCTTCTCCTGGTTGAAGACGCCGGGAATGTACACGGGGCCGCCGAGCGTGTAGCCGTAGTCGTTGCGCGCGGAGTCGGGAGGGACGATCAGGGCGCCGCTGCCGACGGGGGGCGGGGCCTCCGCGCGCTTGTTCGTCCACGAGTTCGCGTTCCATCCGGAGCGCCGGCCGTACCAGTAGCCCGACCCGTGGAAGGCCTGGGTGCCGCTCTTGGTGACGACCTGGAGCTGCCCGCCCACCGCGCGCCCGTATTCGGCCTGGTAGGCGTTGGTGAGGATCTTGAACTCCGCGACCGCGTCGATGTTGGTGGTGGCCATGTTGCCGCCGTTGTCGCCGGTGTCGATGTTGGCCACGCCGTCGATGGTCATGTTGTTCGAGTTCGGCCGCTGCCCGTTGACGGTGAACGCGCTGACCGTCCCGTTCTCGACGCCCGGGTTGTTCTGGGTCAGCACGCCCGGTACCAGGTTCGCGAAGTTGAACACCGCGCGCCCGTTGTTGGCGATGTTCTTCAGCGCTTCGGTCTCGAGCGTGAACGAGCGCTCGCCGCTCTCCACCTGCAGCTCGCTCACGCGGCTGGAGACGGTGACGCTCTCCTCCACGCCGCCGACCCCGAGGGCGAGGACCCCGGCGGAGAAACGGTCGTTCGCGCTGACCACGACGTTGGTCCGCTCCAGCGTCTTGAAGCCGCTGAGGGCGACGCGAAGCGTGTAGGTGTCGGGCCGGACGACCGCGAAGACGAAGCGGCCGTCGGCGTCCGAGCTGGTGGTCAGCGCGTTGCCCTGGGTGCGGCTCGTCAGGGTGACGGTCGCGCCGGGCAGCACCCCTCCCTGCGCGTCGGTGAGCGAGCCGGACACGGACGCGCTCGTGGTCTGTGCTCTCAGCGCGGGGGGGCCGGCCAGGCCGGCCGCGCCCACCAGGGCGGCTAGAAGCGCCGCGCGGAACCCTTGGGAACTTCGGACGAAGGGCATGGCCATCCTCTCCTCTGCATCAGGTGATGCGGATTGACGCCGTGACCGTGGGTATCTCGTGGGGCGGAAGGTAAGGGGGCCGTGCGCTCCTGTCATGACCCGGAAGGGTCACCCCGGCATAGCCAGAGTGGGCTATGCGCGCCCCCGGCCCGGCTCCGTATAATCCCGCCCAGATTCCCGTGGCCAGCCGCGCCCAGGCCGCGTTTCGGCGCCTCCGGTGGCTTCTGCCCGCCGTGATCGCCTTGCTCTGCGCCCGCGACGCGACTCCGCCCGTCGCGGAGCCGCTGACCCGCCTGCGCGACGTCCGGACCTTCGCGGGTCTCGAGGATCGCGAGGCGCGCGACGTGGACGTCCAGGGGGTCGTGACCTGCTTCGACTCCGAGCGCGGAATGCTCTACCTCTCCGACGCGACCGGCCCCGCCGCCATCGCCATCGGCGACGAGGTGGAGCCCGTGTTGGCGGGCGGCCTGGTGAGCCTGCGCGGATCCCTGGATCCCGCCTCCTCCACGCCGCGGCTCCTGAGCCCCCGACTCACCGTCCTCCTGCCGCCGAGCCTGGACCTGATGCCGGAGCCGAAGCCGGTGACCGCGGCCACGCTTCCGTCGCGCGATCTGGCGGCGCAGTGGGTGGAGTTGCGCGGGGTGTTGCGCTCCGCGGTGCGGCGGGGGCCGGTCCTCCAACTGGACCTCCACGACCGTGGACAGCGCTTCCGGGCCGAGGTCTTCATGGGGACGTCCACCGTCACCTCGTGGCATCCGGATTCCCGCCTTCTCCTCCGGGGCGTGAGCCCGGCCCTCCTCCCGACGGGCAGAGCGCGGGATCTGCCCCAGCTCCTGGTCCCGGCCACGGACTACCTGCGCATCGAGGAGGACGCGCCGATCGAGCCGTTCGCGGCGTCTCTCGTGCCGCTCGGAGAGCTCATCGAGATGCGGCCGGAGAACCTTCCCGAGCGCCGCGTACGCGTGCGTGGCTCGGTCCTTCGCGCCACCGGTCCTCGTGGCCTCGTCCTCCTCGCGGAGGGACGCGAGCTGACGGTGGCCACCGACGAGCGCACGGCGGCGGGGGTGGGGGCGCCCGTCGACGTGGTCGGCTTCGCCACGCCGGGTGACAAGGGCGTCGTCCTGGAGCACGCGCTCGTGCGGTCGGGGCCGGCGCTGAGCCTGCCGGCCGTCGCGCCCGCGATACGCACGGCGGCCGAAGTGCGCCGGCTGAGCCGGCCCGAGGCGCGCGAGGGCCGCCCCATCAAGCTCGAGGCGGTGGTGACCTTCAACGATCCGGAGATGCGCCTCCTGTTCGTGCAGGACGGGACGGCGGGGATCTACGTCGAGTCGTTCCGCCACGTCCACCGCGTGCGAGCCGGTGATCGCGTTGAGATCGAGGGCGTGAGCGGTCCGGGGGCCTTCCTGCCCATCGTGTCCCAGCCGCGCGTGCGGGTCGTGGGCCGCGCGCCGCTCCCCCCGGCGCGGCGGATGCGCCCCCAGGACCTGCGCAGCGGAGAGGTGGACAGCCAGTGGATCGAGGTCGAAGGGGTGGTCCGGGCCGTCACCCCGCACCGGCGGTTCACGGCCATCCGCATGGCGCAGGACGGGGTCCGCCTGCAGGTGGAGATGCCGTCCACGGCGGATCCCGGCCTGGCCGCCCGCCTCGTCAACGCGCGCGTGCGCGTGCGCGCCGTCTGCCGATCGGTGCTCACGGTCAAGGGGCAATGGGCGGACATCGTGCTGAACAGTCCCGGCCCCGAAGAGCTCGTCGTGGTCACGCCCCCGGCCGCGGACCCCTTCGCCCTGCCCGTCTCGCCCGTGAGCGCGCTGCTGCGGTTCGTGGCCGGCCAGAGCTGGGAGCATCGCGTGCGCGTCCAGGGCACCGTGACCTACAGCGAGCCGGGCGACCTCTATCTCGACGACGGCAGCGGTGGGCTGCGCGTGCGCACGAGCGGCGGCGTGCCGCCGGCGGTGGGGGACGAGGTCGACGCCGTCGGCTTCGCCAGCGCCAGCGACTACAGCCCGGTCCTGCAGGATGCCGAGGTCCGGGTGCGGGGCCGAAAGGACGCGGGCGTCCCCGCGGTGGTCACCCCCGAGGACGCCTTGCGCGGGCGCTGCGACGGCGAGCTCGTGCGCATGGAGGCGCGCCTGCTCGAGCACGTGCGCGGAAAGGAGGGCGGACAGCTCTCGCTGCGCGCGGGCCCCTACCTGTTCACCGCGCTCCTGGCCGGACCCGCCCCCTCTCTCGACGCCCTCCGTCCCGGGAGCGGACTACGCCTCACCGGCGTCTGCCGGGTGAGCGCGGACGAGCAGCGCGTCCCCCAGTCCTTCCAGCTCCTGCTGCGCTCTCCGTCCGACGTCGAGGTCCCGGATCCGGCGCCCTGGTGGACCCCGCGCCACGCGGCCTGGGTGCTGGCGGCCATGGCGGGGGCGGTCGCGCTCTCCCTGGCCTGGGTGGTCACCCTCCGGCGCCACGCCGCCGCCCAGACGCGCATCATCTGGCAGGAGGTCAAACGGGAGACGGAGCTGCAGGAGCGGCAGCGCATGGCCCGCGAGCTGCACGACACCCTGGAGCAGAACCTCACCGGGATCTCGCTCTGCCTGGAGGCGGCCAGCCTCACCCTCGACAAGAGCCCGAAGATGGCGGAGCAGCACCTGGGCCGGGCCCTCGTGCACGTGGACCGCAGCATCGAGGAGGTCCACCGCTCGGTGTGGGCGCTGCGCGAGGAGTCGCTGGAGGCGCACGGACTCGCCGCTTCCCTCGACGAGATCGGCCAGCAGCTGGCGGGCTGCTCGCCCACGCCCATCGCCGTGAGCACGCGCGTGGAGGGGCAGCCGCGTCCCTTCTCCCTGTCCGTGGAGAACAACCTGCTGCACATCGGGCAGGAGGCGCTCACGAACGCGGTGAAGCACGGGAAGGCGACGCGCATCGTGATGACGCTCAGCTACGCCGATCGAACGTTCCGCCTGCACGTGGGCGACGACGGGCGAGGCTTCGACGCCCGCGCCCCGACCGCTCCCGGGCGCCTGGGCCTCGTGGGCATGAGGGAGCGCGCGGGGGAGATCGGCGGCCGCATGGAGGTGCGCAGCGCGGTGGGCCGCGGCACGGAAGTGGAGGTCCACGTGCCCTTCGAGCCGATGACCTTGAGCGGGACGGGCTGACGCGATGCCCGCGAGCGAGCCCGTGCGTGTGCTGGTGGTCGACGACCACCCGGTGGTGCGCGAAGGCCTGGCCGCCATCATCGGCACCCAGCAGGACATGGTGGTGGTGGGACAGGCCGGCAGCGCCGAAGAGGCGTTCAAGGCCTGCGCGTCGCAGCGGCCCGACGTCACCCTGATGGACCTCTGCCTCCCTGGCCAGAGCGGCATCGAGCTGGCCACGCGCCTGCGCGCGCGCTGGCCGGAGCTGCGCGTCATCATGTTCACGAGCTTCGCCCGCGAGCAGGAGATCTACGAGGCCTTCAAGGCCGGGGTCTGCTCGTACATCCGCAAGGGCGCGGCCCGCTCCGAGCTGCTGGGGGCCATCCGCGCCGTGCACCGCGGCCTGCGCTATGTCTCGCCCGAGATCGGCCGCCACCTGGCCGACCACATGAGCCTGAGCGACCTGACCGCGCGCGAGCTGGAGGTGCTGCAGCACGTGATGAAGGGAAGCAGCAACAAGGAGATCGCGACCGCGCTCGATCTCTCCGAGCACACCGTGAACATCCACGTGAAGAACATCCTGGGCAAGCTGGGGGCGAGCGGGCGCACGGAGGCGGTGGCCCTGGCCCTGAAGAAGGGGATCCTCCAGCTCGACTGAGAGCGGGAGGCCGAGGGAGGCTGGCCATGACCGAGCTCGACCGATCGAAGACGGAGGCCTTCGCCGCGCGCATGACCTCCGTCCTCAACAGCGCCGCCCTGGCCCTCATGACCAGCATCGGCCGGCAGACCGGCCTCTTCGAGACCATGGCCGGCCGTCCGCCGTCCACGAGCGACGACATCGCCCGCGCGGCGGGGCTCGACGAGCGCTACGTCCGCGAATGGCTGGGGGCGATGGTGACGGGCGGCATCGTCGAGTTCGACGCCGCGGCGCGCACCTACGTGCTGCCGCCGGAGCATGCGGCGGTGATCACGAACGCGGCGGGGGCCCGGAACATCGCCCGTTTCACGCAGTACATCCCGATGCTGGGCGAGGTGGAGGCGGACGTCATCGAGAGCTTCCGCCACGGCGGCGGCGTCCCCTACTCGCGCTACCCGCGCTTCTCGGCCCTCATGGCCGAGAGCAGCGGCCTGCGCTTCGACCACCTGCTCTTGCCCGCGGTGGTGCCGCTGACCGGCCTGGGCGCGGCGCTGGAGCGCGGGATCGACGTGCTCGACATCGGCTGCGGGCGCGGCCACGCGATCAACCTGCTGGGCCGCGCCTTCCCGAGGAGCCGCTTCGCCGGCTACGACTTCTCGGAGGAGGGGATCGCGGCCGCACGCGCGGAGGCGCAAGGGCTCGGGCTCACGAACGTGCGGTTCGCCGTCCGCGACGTGGCCGCGCTCGAGGAGCAGGCGGCCTGCGACCTGGTCACCGCCTTCGACGTCATCCACGACCAGGCCCGGCCGGACGCGGTGCTCCTCTCCGTCGCGCGCGCCCTGCGGCCGGAGGGAACGTTCCTGATGGTGGACGTCCGCGCGTCGAGCGAGCTGCAGGACAACGTCGCGCACCCGTTCGGCCCGTTCCTGTACGGGATGTCCACGATGCACTGCATGACGGTGTCGCTGGCCCTCGGCGGCGCCGGCCTGGGGACGGCATGGGGCGAGCAGAAGGCCCTCGCGATGCTCGGCGAGGCCGGCTTCACGCGGGTGGAGGTCCAGCGCCTCCCCGACGACCCGCTCAACAACTACTACCTGGCGCGCAAGGCCTGATCCCAGTGACGAACAGCCGGGGGAGCCTCGTGGATGACTGAGCCCGTCATCGACGTCCGGGAGCTCACGCGCCGGTTCGGGGCCAGGACGGCGCTGGCCTCGGTGAGCGTGTCCGTGCCTCGCGGGGCGGTCTACGGCCTCGTCGGCGCGAACGGAGCGGGCAAGACCACGCTCATCAAGCACGTCCTGGGCCTGCTGCGGGCGGAGAGCGGCGCCGTGCGCGTGTTCGGACTCAATCCGGTCGCCGACCCGGTCGGCGTCCTGTCGCGCATCGGCTATCTGTCCGAGGAGAACGATCTCCCCGGCTGGATGACCGTCGACGAGCTGATCCGCTACTCGCGCGCCCTCTACCCCGGGTGGGACGATGCCTACGCGGAGGAGCTCCGGCAGACGTTCGCGCTCGACCCCGCGGCCAGGATCAAGACCCTCTCCAAGGGGCAGAGGGCGCGGGCCGGGCTTCTCGTCGCGCTCGCCTATCGCCCCGAGCTGCTGGTGCTCGACGAGCCTTCGTCCGGCCTCGATCCCATCGTCCGCCGCGACATCCTCGGCGCCGTCATCCGCACCATCGCCCACGAAGGCCGCACGGTCCTCTTCTCGTCGCACCTTCTGGACGAGGTGGAGCAGGTCGCCGATCACGTCACGATGATCAACGAGGGCAAGGTCGTCCTCAGCGCTCCGCTGGACACCGTCATGCAGTCGCATCGCAGCCTCGACGAGGCCTTTCTCGCCTACGTCGGAGCACGCGCAGCGCCCGAGCCGCAAACGTAGGCATGCGCTCCGCCGGCGCCGCCTTCGCCTGGGAGTTCCGCCAGCGGCTCCGCTGGGGGCTGATCGCGCTCGGCGTCTACTTCGTCGTCCTGGCCACCTTCCAGTTCCTGATCCTCGGTCCGCGCTCGCCCATCCACCCGCTGCATTCCATGACCTTCGCCTTCACGGTGAACGTACCCCTGGCGTTCGCCTTCCTGTATTGCCTGGCCGTCTTCAGCTACGGCCTGGCCGGCGATCTGACCGCGCGCCACTCGCTCTATCCCGCGCGCATGTTCACCTTGCCCGTGTCGACGGCGGCGCTCGCCGGCTGGCCGATGCTCTACGGCACCCTCACCCTCGCGGGTCTTTGGGTGGCGGCGGCACTGCTCGCCCTGCGGCCGTCCGGCGTGCCCGCGCCGCTCGTCTGGCCCGCGCTCTTCTGCGCGGCCTTCATCGCCTGGCTGCAGGTATTCGCGTGGATGCCCTACGGCCTGCCCGGAATGCGCATGATCGTGGCCGTCCTGTGGCTCACCACGATCGACGCCGTCGTCTTCGCGGCCATGGAGCTTCAGCTCCGCGAGTCGCTCATGGTGCTGATCATGGCGCCGCAGATCCCCCTCGCGTACCTCGCCGCCCGGTACGCGGTCGGCCGGGCCCGTTGCGGCGATACCCCCGATTGGCGGGGTGTGTTCTCGCGGCTCGGCCGGATCGCCGACATCCTTCCGCGCCGGCGCGGAGGCTTTCCCTCGGCCGCCCGCGCCCAGGCCTGGTTCGAGTGGCGGCAGCACGGCCGCTCGCTACCCGCCTGGGTGGCCATCGTCGCTCCGCTCGAGGTCCTCTTCCTGTACCTCGTACGCCACGAGCCGCCCGTCCTGACCAAGATCGTTCTCGCCTTCCTGCTCCTCACGCCGCCCTTCCTGGCCGCCTTCGTGGCGGTGACGGTCGGACGGTCGAGCCCGGACGTGAGCGACGCCTACGGCTTGACGCCGTTCGCGGCCACGCGGCCCCTCAGTACGGCGGCGCTCGTGGGGGCCAAGCTGAGGATGGCCCTGGCCAGCACGCTCTTCGCGTGGCTCCTCGTCCTCGTCGCCATCCCTCTGGGGGTCACGGTGTCCGGCCGCTGGCCGGTCGTATTCGAAGAAGCCCGTGGCTGGACCGAGTTCTTCGGTGCGCCCCGCGCGGTGGTCCTCGCGTTGCTCGGTCTCCTGGGACTCCTGGCCACCACGTGGAAGCAGCTCGTGCAGGGGCTGTCCATCGGCCTGACCGGCCGCGAGGGGATCATCAAGTCGAGCGTGCTCGTCCGGCTCTCCTGGCTCGTCCTGATAGGGCTCTTCGTCTACAAGTACAACTTGAGCCGGGGCCTGCGCGTTTTCCTGTGGAACGCCCTGACGTGGCTGCCCCTGGTGCCCGCCTTCTTCAAGGTGTGCGCCGCGGCCTGGATCGCGACCCGCCTCCATCGCGACCGACGCGCCAATGACCGCGTGCTCGTGGCCGGGGCCGCGGCCTGGCTCGCGGGCGTGCTCGCGGTGTACGGCGTGTTCCACTGGATGTTCGGCACGCCGCTCATCGCGGATTCCTTCAAGCTGGCCCTGGCCATCCTGGCCGTTCCCGTGGTGCGGCCCTCGGCCGTCCTGCTCGCCCTGGCTTCCAACCGTCATCGGGGTACCGTCCGGCCCACCCCGACGGGGACCGATCACCCGGTTTGGGCCCGCCGCATGGCCCTCGCCCTGCTCGTCGCGCCCCTGGTCCTGTCCGTGGCGATGTTCGTCTCCTTCCACCTCCGGCAGCGCGACAACGGCCGCCTCGTGTCCGGGGGCGACGAGCGTACGTATCTGCTGCACGTGCCGCCGAGCTACGACCCCCGCCGCCCCACGCCGCTCGTCATCAGCCTGCACGGCGGGGCGCTGTGGGGAGCCGCCCAGATGGAGGTGAGCGGGTGGAACACCGTGGCCGACGAGCACGGGTTCCTTGTCGTGTACCCGTCGGGGCTGCGTACGGCCGGACCGCGGGCCTGGCACTCGGGCCAGGGCGGGTCGACCTCGAGGGACGTCCGCTTCATCGCCGACCTGATCGACACCCTGGGGGCGTCCTACAACGTCGATTCCGAGCGGATCTACGCCGATGGCCTCTCCAACGGCGGCGGCATGGCCTTCCTTCTCTCGTGCACGCTCTCCGATCGGATCGCGGCGGTCGGGATGGTGGGCCCCGCGCTCTTCCTGCCCTGGAGAGGGTGCGAGCAAATGTCCCGGCCGGTCCCCATGATCCTGTTCCATGGCACGGCGGAACGGTTCGCGCCGTACCACGGAGGCCAGACCGTGGTGTCCCGCGCGATCATGCGAGATCACTGGAACCCGTCCATCCCCGCGTTCACCGCGACCTGGGCGCGCCGGAACCAGTGCGGGCCCAGGCCCGTCGAATCACGCGTGGCTGCCGACGTCACCCGGCTCGACTACACGGAGTGCGCCCGCGGCGCGGACGTGACGCTCTACACGATCCACGGCGGAGGCCATACCTGGCCCGGCGGCGGCGAGCAGCCGGAGTGGTACGCGGGGAGGATGACCCACAGCGTGAGCGCGTCACGCGAGGCGTGGGCGTTCTTCCGCGCGCACCCTCTGGCGAAGGAGCCCACTGAACCTACGGCGGGGGAAGGGCGACCTGCTCCTCGGTCGAAACGGTGAAGCGTCGGAACCGCGTGTAGCGCGCCACGCCGGTAAAGGCGACCGGGAACGTCTTCACCTTCGCGCGGGGGACGTCGGCGAAGTGCTCCCTCATCTCGGCGGGCACCCACATCGCGAGGGCGGGCTCGGGCCGATAGTCAGTGGTCACTCGGGCCTCGGCCTCGGCACCGAAGTCGAACTCCACCTCGCTGCGCACCACGGCCCCCCGTGCGGCGTTGACCCAGAAGCGGCCCTGCGCCGGCAGCTCGGCGTTATACGGCCCCGTGACGAAAGTGGGCCGCGACGTCTCGCGGAACACGAGCTCGATCGCCTCCATGGCGCCGATCAGGCGCCGGCCTCCGAGCCGGAACTCGAAGCGTTCCTGGTTGCGCGGAAGCAGGAAGAGCAGCGGCAGGGTCGGCAAGTTGACCGTCCGTTTCACCGGGCCGATGTTGTATGCGGCGCTGGCCGCGAGCAGCTGGCGCGCCTGCTCCTGCGCATCGGCGCTGGGGTTCGAGAGGAGCGTCACCAACCGCTGCTCGTGCTCGCGCACCTTGCCGCCGTCCACCTCGAAGACGTCGCGGTAGCTCGCCCAGGGGATTTCCCCTGCGAGCCGTACGAAGACCAGGTCCGCCCGAGTCGTCCGCTTGCAGACGGCGCACGCCCTCACGAAACGCCTCTGGCCTCCCTCCTCCTTCCACGCCCAGGGCGCGACTCTCTGGGCGTAGGTCTCCTCCGCCGCCAGGTCGCTGAAGCTGCGCTCGTACTCGGCCACGTACTCGCCGGCACGCCGCAGCAGGTCCGCAAGCTCGGGGCCGGAGGTTGGGAGGACAGGCGGGCCCCCCAATGCGGCGGCGGCCAGGATCGCGAGCGGAATCGGCATCGCTAATCGTAATGTCGCACACCCCTTGATCCTCTGTCCGACAGGCTCATACTCGGACGATGATGCTCGCGACAGAGGCGTCCACGAGCCCGGTCGTCCTCCTCGTCGAAGACAGCCAGGACGAACGCGACATGTACACGCGACAACTGGAGGCGACGGGATACCGCGTCCAGGTCGCCGTGAACGGCGAGGATGCCCTCCAGAGAGTGGCGGCCCAGGTGCCCAGCGTCGTGGTGATGGACCTGGCGATGCCCGTCATGGACGGCTGGGAAGCCATCCGTCGGTTGAAGGAGAGCCACCCGAGCGTCCCCGTCATCGTCCTCTCCGGGCATACGGGCGGAGAGGGGGGGCGGAGGGCCAAGGAGGCGGGCGGCGACGTCCTCCTCACGAAGCCCTTCGGGCCGGAGGCGCTGGAGCTCGCGGTCCGCGTGGTCCTCAAACGCCGCACGGAAGCCGATCCACCGCAGACTCAGCCATGAAACCCCTGTTCGTCATCGGCCTCGTGATCCTGATCCTCGGCGTCGCGTCGCTGTTCGTTCCGATCCCCAAGAAGGAGCGGGCTGGCGTCGAGGTCGGAGGCGTCTCCCTCGGCGTGGAGACCAGGACCCGGGAGACGGTGTCCCCCGTCGTGAGCGGCGTGCTCATCCTGGCCGGTGCCGGGATGATGATTGCCGGCGGGCGCAAGAAGGCCTGATCGCCGGGCGCCCGGATCAGGGAGGCCAGGCTCCGGAGACGGCTCCCGCCGTCGCCGCCTCCAGCGCGTCGATGGCCGCCCCCGGGTCCTTTCCGTTGGTGCCGGCCCTTCTGTACGGACTAGCCGGTCCCAGCCGGTAGTTGCCGCGCGCGAGGTCCACGAAGCCGACCTCGGCCTCGCTCGCCGGGAAGAGGTTTCCGGGATGGCCGGCATAGTCGGCGGGCGTGCTCCCGATGAGGACGTTCCCGGCGAAGACGGGAGCGACATAGAACGTGTCGAGCGTCCGGCTGCCGTCCCCCGTGACGATCGGGGACGGGGGCGGCCAGCTCTTCGTCCCTCCCGCGAACCCGTGGGTGCTCTTCGGAACGACGTTGTCGCGGAACGTGAAGGAGCGGTGCACCGCGATGGGCTTGTCTCCGGTGTACGCGCTCGCGACGTTCGAGAACCCCGTGTTGTGCTCGATGGTCAGGTCCAGGATCCCGGTGTCGCGCGCGTCGAGGGAGAGCATCTGGAAGAGCCGCCCCGTCCCTCCCCAGTTCACGGAGCTGATGTCGTCGAGCAGGTTGTTCTGGATGAGGATGCGCCGCGTCTGCTGGCTGGGGTAGTTGTTGTCGGCGGCGAGGATGTTGAACCCGCCCCCGGCGTGGCGGAGGACGTTCTTCCGGAACGTGACGTCCTCGACCGTGCACCACGGCGCGGCGCCGTCCTGGTTGCGCACGGTGAAGAGGATGGCGAACCCGTTCTGGTCGTGCCGCCAGTTGTGCTCGAGGACATTGCCCTCCGCGAGCACCCGGCGGGCGTTCTTCAGCTCGAAGATGTTCTTGACCGACCACGGCGTCCCCGCATACCTCGGATCCCCAATCCTCCAGGACCGCGGCTTGAAGAGATGGTTCCCGCGGATCTCGACATCGGAGGGGACGAGATCCGGTATCGACGGATCGGCTCCGCCGAACATGAGGTTCTCCCCCGCTCCCTCGAGATGGTTGTTGACGATCTTGAAGGGGCCGGGGCCGTTCCAGCTCGAGATCGCCTGCGAATCCGCGCCCACCTCGTGGAAGTCGGAGAGGTAGGAGTCCACCACCGCCATCCGGGCCCCGTTCATGGCGATGCCGCGCCGGACGCTTCCGGTGGGGGTGCCATGGACATAGCAGCGGTCGAGGACGATGTCGGTGGGCACCTGGCTCACGGACGTCTGCCCGCCCTCGGACTCCAGGTAGACAACGTTGTTGTCGGAGTAGGGCCCCGTGCTCCGGGTGGCGCCCCTCGCCGTGACTTCGATCCCGACCAGCCGGTAGTGATGGGCGCCGGCCGCGGTCCGGATGGCGGGCGCACGGTTGGGGGTGTCGATCCTCGGCATCCAGCGCGCATGCGCGGGCGCGACACGAGTGCCGGGCCGGGGGAGACGGGCATGCGCCGAGGAGCGGATGTAGATCCAGTCCGTCCCGGATTTCCGGGGCAGGACGAAGTTGCCGGTGAAGGTGGCGCCGGCCTGGAGCTCGATCACGTCTCCCGGCCGGGAGGCATCGAGCGCGGCCTGGAGATCGCCGCCCGCCTTCACCCGGATGAGACGGCCGCGCCTGGGTGGCGAGTACGTGGTGTCGAGGAACACGCGCGGCAATTCGGGCCTGGTCTGAGCGAGCGCGCGGGCCGGTGGGAGGGGGACCGTAGCGACACACGCGAGGACGAGAGTAAGGCGGGCGCGTCGGGAGGGCCACATTGGCAACCCACACAAAATAGGCCCGCGATCAGCGGACGTCCAGAGGACCGTTGCTCGGGACGAGAGACCGCGCCTCGTGCCGGCGGCCCTGAACATCAAGGGGGCCTCGGCTGTTGACCGTGGCCCCCTTCCGCCGATCCGGTGGCGCCTTTACGCCGAACGATGGCTCAGAAGCAGCCGCAGCCCCCGCCGTTGAACAAGATCGCGCCGTTGAAGCCGGCGGCGGAGCAACCATTCGCGAACCCCGTAAAGAAGGGCAGCACCTGCCCGTTGCTCGGGCACGTGCACGTCAGGCTCGGTACAGCGGCTCCCAGCCACTGCGAGGGAGGTAAGGTCGTGAAGGCGCACCCCGGTAGGGCGGGAGCGACGTGGCCCAGCGCCACGATGGTCAACGACTGGGTGACGCGCGCGAGCGCCGTGACGTCGGAGGACTGGTCGCGGAGGTGCTTGTCGGTCACGCTGACCGTGGCCGTGTACCGTCCGGTGTCGTACGTGTGCTCCACGCGGCAGAAGCGCTCGTAGTCCGGGTGGAACGAGCCGTCCGGGTCGAAGGCGGGCCCCGCGTCCCCGAAGTTGAACTGCCAGTTCAGCGTATCGCCCTGCTCCGGGTTCGTGAGGTTCTGGTCGGCGTCCGAGCTCTGACAGAGATTGAATCGGACGGTCAAGGGCGCAGATCCGGTGATCGTGGGGTAGGGAGTCGTCGTCTCGTCGGCGGCCGGAGTCGTCTTGAGCTGCATCACGGGAACGTGGTTGATCGGGTCATCGGCGGTGGCGCGCGCCGGGGCCGTCACGGCCAGTCGCGTTCGGCTCGTGCCGTCTGCGTACGTCTCCGTCACCACACCGTCCGCGGTCACCACGGCCCTGGTCAAGGCCGCGTTCGTCCCCGCCGGAGGGGCGGTCACGCTGGGCGGATGGTCTCCGGAACAGCCGACGGCAAGGCTCGCCGACACGACGATGACGGTCGCGATTCGCATGCACTCTCTTTCGTGATGGAGGGGAATCGCGAAGCTTATCCGAGTCGCGCGAAAGTGTCGAATGGACCGTCTAGCCGAGCAGGCGCGCCATCCCCGAGATCGCTCGAGACCACGCCTTGCGGAAGACGTCGGGCCAGGAGCGGTCGGGAAGGAACATCGGGAACCGCGTCGCCCCCGGCTGGTGCCAGGCGTTCGTCCATCCGCTCCCGTCCCACAGGAGGTCGACGCCGCGCCCCGCGATCTCCTTCACCGCCGGCGCGGGATGGCGCCCGTTCTCGGCCAGGACGTTGTCGTGGATGCGGTTCTCCTCGGGGATCGGGCCCACGTCGAAGCTCGCGCCGGGCGGGAAGGCGATGGCCAGGCTGACCACCGCGATGCCGACCGAATCGTTGCCCCGGATCTCGTTCCCCGTCACCTCCGTCCGGTCCGCGGCCATGATGAAGATGCCGGTTCCCGCCGGCACCTTGCTGACGATCGCGGTGGGGTCGCCGAAGTTCGGGTGATTGTTGGCGACGACACGATTCCGGACGACGCGCGTGTCGTGGCCCACCTTCGAGGGATTGTTGGGGAGGAGGAACACGAGGATGCCGGCCGTGTTGTGGTGGGCGTGGTTGTCCTCGACGAGCGCGTTCGTGGAGTTCTCGATCTCGATGCCGGTGACGTTGTCGTGGACCTCGCTCTGCCGGACGACGATGTCCGCGGACTGCCCGACGTAGATCGCCGCGTCCTTCGCGCCCGTGACCACGACCCGCTCGACGAGGACGCCCTTGCATTCCACGGGGTAGACCCCGTAGAGGCCGGTGCGGTCCACCACGAGGTCCCGGAACACGACCCCGGTCGCACCCTGCACGGTGATCCCGTTGCTCGTGTAGTCGCGGAGGGCGAAGCCCTCGATGGTGAAGCCGTGGCCGGAGGCGATCACGGCGTCGGTCAGGGTGCCTTCACCGTCGAGGACCGCGCGCTCGCCGTCGCGCAAGAGCCCGCGCAGGGTGATGCGGTCCATGTCCACGAGCACGCTCTGCCGGTAGGTTCCGGGCTCGACCTCGACGGTGTCGCCGGGATGAGCCCGATCGACCGCGTCCTGGATGGAGCCTCCCGATCTCACGACCAGCGTGCGCGGAGCCTCCGAAGCCGGAGGCGCGGGCACGGGTGGCGCCGGCGCGCCCGTCGCGATGCGGCCGGCCGGCACGTCGCGGGGCGCGACCACGGGGAGGCCTGAGGGCACCCGCGCGGGAATCTCGGGCCGGCGCGTCTCGTCGGTCAGCGCCCCGAGGAAGGCGATCAGATCCTGCTGCTCGGCCGTGCTCAGCGAGAAGACGCGGATCTTGTCGTCGAGGTTCGCGAGATCCAGGCCTTCGCCCTTGCCTCCACCCTTGGCGTAGAACGCGAGCACCTCCGCGAGCGTCTTGAACCGGCCGTTGTGCATGTAGGGCGCGGTGAGGGCCACGTTGCGCAGGGTGGGGACCTTGAAGGCGCGCTCGTACGCCGGACCGCCACCCGCCTCCGCCCGACCCCGGTCCTCCTTCTGTCCGGGCAGGTCGGGGACGCCGATGACCTTGAAGTCCGGGTTGGCGAGGGTGGGGAACCCGTGGCACTCGAAGCAGCGGGTCTTGAGCGAGCGGAAGAGCACGAGGCCGCGCCGCTCCGCGGGCCCGAGAGCGGTCGCATCGCCGAGGCGGTACCGGTCGAACGGCGACGCGTCCGAGACGAGCGTCCGCTCGAAGGCGGCGACGGCGCCGGTCACGTTCGCGAACGTGACCGCGGAGCCACCCTTGCCGCCGTAGGCGGCGTCGAAGAGGCGTACGTACTCCGGGATGGCCTGGAGCTCGCGCACCAGCTCGTCCGGGTCCTGGGCCATCTCCTCCGCCGACGTGATGGGAAAACGGGCCTGGTCCTCGAGATCCTCCGCGCGGCCGTCCCAGAACTGCCGGTGGTTGAAGGCGGCGTTCCACACGGTGGGGGCGCCGCGCCGGACCTGTGTCCCGCCCGCGCGCTCCGGCCCCAGGCCCTTCCCGCCCTTGCCCATGCTCAGCCCACGCCCGTCCGTGAGTCCCAGGTCGGGGTGATGGCAGGTCGCGCAGGAGAGGTCGTTCCCGCCGGAGAGGACGGGATCGAAATAGAGCAGGCGTCCGAGGGCCACGCGCTCCGCGGTCACCTCGTGGCCGGGACGGATCGCCATTTTCGGAAAGGGGCGGCGCAGGCCGCCGTCGCCCGGCGAGTTGGAGACGACACCGGGAGGAGGACCGTCGGCCTCGAAGGGCCAGAGACCCAGGGCCAGGACGGCGGCAGTCGGGAAAGCGACCACGACGCCGGCGAGCACGACGATCCGGGGGGCCCGGGCCCAAACCTTCATTTCCCGCGAAGCTTACATCTCAGTCGCTTCAAGGGGTTGCCGCGGCCGGAGCCCGTTGTCACACTCTCCGTGCCGCGGTGTCTCAATGTGCGGAAGGCGGGATGCGCAACCCATTCGTCGACGCCCCTGACGCCGAATCGGAAGACCTCGCGCTCGTCCGGCGTGCCCAGGACGGCAATCGCGAGGCCCTCGAGCACCTGATCACCCGGCACCAGGCCTGGATCTACAACATCGCGCTCCGGATGGTGTACCTGCCGGAAGACGCCGAGGATGCCACGCAGGAAATCCTGATCAAGGTGATCACGAAGCTGTCGACGTTCGAGGGCAGGAGCCGCTTCACGACCTGGCTGTATCGCCTCGTCGTGAATCACATCCTGAACCTGAAGCGGGGACGGGCGGAGGCCGCCGGCTGGACCTTCAGCCGTTATGGCCAGAGTCTCGACGCCACGCCGGACATGGAGCTGCCCGACCCCAACGCGGTTCCCGCCGATCTCAAGCTGCTGGTCGACGAAGCGCGAATCGGGTGCACGACGGGGATGCTGCTGTGCCTCGATCGTGAGCAGCGGCTGGTCTATGTGCTCGCCGAGATCTTCGGCGTCACCGACGCGATCGGCGCCGAGCTCCTCGAGATCAGCCGGCCGAACTTCCGGCAGAAGCTCTCGCGGGCCCGGCGGGACCTGCATTCGTTCCTGCAGAACCAGTGCGGGCTCGTGAACACGGCCAACCCCTGCCGGTGCGCCAGGAAGACGCAGGGGTTTGCCAAGGCCGGCTATCTCGATCCGCAGAAGCTCCTGTTCGCGCGCGACCGGGTGACGCGCGTGCGCGAAGTCGCCGAGAAGGCTTGCCACGAGCTGGACGCGCTCGACGTCGCCTATGGCGAGCTCCACCGCGACCATCCGTTCCTCGATCCGCCGGACTTCGTGGCCGCGCTGCGATCGCTGATCAATCGGACCGAATTCAAACGGACACTGGAGCTGGAATGATGCGAACACATGCGGGTCGGGTGCGTGGCGGCCGTGCGCTGGTCCTCGTGTCGGTGCTGCTGAGCCATCTGGCGGGTGCCGTAGGCCCGACCCGTGCCAGCGACGACCTGGCCCCGACGATCATCGCCATGGAGCAGCGCGCGCTCGCGCGCTGGGGGAAGGGCGATCCCGGCGGCTACTTCGAGATCATGGCGCCGGGCACGACGTACTTCGATCCGACGCTGGACAAGCGAATCGACGGTCTGGGTGCGCTGCATGCGCTCATCGATCCCTTCACCGGCAAGATTCACGTCGAGCGCGCCGAGATGATCGATCCGAAGGTCCAGCAGCAGGGAGACATCGCCGTGCTGACGTTCAATCTGATCAGCCACGGCGCGCGGGTCGGCGACGGCCCGAAGGGCGACGTCCGCTGGAACTCGACCGAGGTGTATCAGCGGATCTCTGGCCGGTGGAGGATCATCCACTCCCACTGGTCGTACACGAAGCCCGAGCTGAAGGAGAAGCCCGCGGAGTAGGAACGCCTCATTGAACGCGGCGGCCGAGCCCTCCCTCGGCCAATTCGAGGGCGAGCGACTTCAGGTCGATGTCATCCCGGTTCGCGAGGACGACGACCGTCACCCCGTCCGCCGGGAAGCGCTCGACGATCGACCGGAAGCCCATCGTTTCGCCGTGGTGCCACATGCGCGGCCGTACCCCCACGGGGTCCAGGAACCATCCGAAGCCGTACGCGACCGGTCGTCCCGGAAAGAGATTGTCGCCGCCCTGGTCCGCTTTCGGCCAGTGCGGCTCCTTCCCGTCGGCCAGGCGCACCGGCGTGAGCGCGGGCGTCATCTCCGTTTTGGAGAGGAGGGCGTTCGTGCGCAGCGCCTCGTCCCACTTCGCGAGGTCCTCCAGGCACGAGTAGACACCCCCGTCCCCGAGCGTGGCCGAGGTCGAGCTCTGATCGGTCTCTCGGAATCCCGTCGGCTCCTTCGTGTGGCCATAGGCACGGTCCGCGACCTCGTTCTTGCCCCTGTCGTAGGCGAGCGTCCTCGTCATGCCCAGGGGCTCGAAGATCCGCTCGCGGAGGACGTCAGCGAAGGGCTTGTCCGCGGCCCGGGTCGCGATGAGGCCGAGGACGACGTAGCCGGAGTTGCTGTAGGCCCAGCTCGTGCCGGGCGCGAAGAGGCCGCGCGTTTCCTTCTGGAGCAAGGCCAGGACTTCGTGGTCGCGGATCTGGCGCTCCGGGGTCCAGATCGGCCCCTTCTCCTTCTCGGCGCTGTCCATGAGTGCTTCGTAGTCGGGCAGGCCGGAGGTGTGGGTCAGCAGGTGGCGGATCGTCACGCTGCTTCCGTAGGCGGGGAAGCCGGGAAGGGCCCGGGTCAAGGTGTCTTCGTAGCGCAGCCGCCCTTCGCGGACGAGCCGCATGATGGCGGCTGCCGTCATCTGCTTCGTCACCGAGGCGAGCCGGAAGCTCGTGTGGATGTCGATCGGCGCGCGCGTCCGCAAGTCGCCCACGCCGTAACCGCGGGCGAAGACCGTTCGGCCGTTGCTCCGCACGAGCACGGCCAGCCCCGGGTCCCGGTCGGCGACGAGTCCCTTCAAGCGCACAGACGTTGCCGCGTCAGGATCGACGGCGGGTGCGGCGCCTGCGAAAAGGAGAAGCGCAAGGGAGGCAAGCACGGCGCATCATCTCATCCTCGGCGCAACCCGAACGGGTGTTGAGTCGTCCGCTGGCCTCTGAGACACTCAGCGCGCATGGCGCCCTCCGGGGAGACCGGCTCCCACGTTTCCACGAACGCGCCGCGACACTGGCCCCGGGTCCCGCTCTCCACCTGGGCGCGCGACAACGCCGTGGCCACCGCCGCCGCCAACCGCCTCTTCCTCGCCGCCGCCTTGAGCGAGGCGCTCGGTCCTTCCGCGGTCAAGGCCTTCCATCGCACCCTCGCTTATGAAGACGGCATCGTCGAGCTCCCCATCGTGGTCGAGGACGGCGGGCAGCGCTGCGCCGTCTTCACCTATGCCATCGCGGACGACACCGCGGCCGCGCACTACTCCGGCGTGCGCGCATTCCTTCGCCAGCGCGAGGGCCTGGCCGCCTATTACTACGCAGGTGGCCCGCTGGCGCCGGCCCCCCCGGCGTCACCGCTCAAGCCCCTCGACACGCCGCATTTCGGCCGCCCGGAGAAGGAGCGCGAGGCCGCGGCCTATGCGCTGTGGTGGCCGACGCCGGAGGACCCGCGTCTCTCCGCCTCACCGGCCCTGCCTCACCTCGATCGCTTGTTCGAGGGTCTGGACGGCGTCGCCTCCTACCTTTTCTCGGCCTTCGTGAACGATCTCCGCCTGGACGGCGCCGCTACGCCCGGGAAGCGGCAGCTCTACGCTCTTCCCGCCCAGCCGCTCATGCTTCCCCTGGACGGTCCGGGCGAGTGGCGTGCGTACCTGAGCGCCTCCGATACCGAGGGGTTGTGGCTCGCCAGCGACGTGGAGGCGACTCCCGCCCCCCGCCGCAACCTCTTCCTGGCCCTGCAGGCGGGTCTGGCGACCTGGTTCCGAGCCGCCTGCGCGGCCCAGGGCGTTTCGCCCCGCGCCGAAGACAAGGGGCGCGCCCTCGAATGGTGGCGCCGCACGCGCGCCGAGGCCCTTCGAATCGAGGCCGAGGGTGGTGAAGACGTCCGCGTCGGCTCGATCATCGAGGCGCGCAACGCACGCTACCGGATCGTCGGGCCCACCACCGCCGCCGACCGCGCCGCCCGCGTCCAGCCCGGAGCGAGCGATGCCCTGGTCGACTTCGCTCGCGCCCAGCTCGACATCGCGGTCGCCCGGGTTCAGCGGTCGAAGGGCGAGCAGGGTGTGAACCTCCACCCGTTCCTGGCCGTCCAGAAGGGGACGACGCTCCGGGAACGGGTCTTCTTCCAGTTCGACGAGCCGGACGCGGTCGGGGCCTGCCCGGAGGCCCTCGCGGAAGAAGGCGACGTGGACCGCGCCGTGCTCGTCTGTGACGGCATCCTGCGTGAGGAGGGCCAGCGCGTGGATGCCCTCCGGGTGCGCGCGCAGGATGGGGGCGAGCCCAGGAGCCACCTGTTCGCGCAGCGCTATCGGAAGGAGCCGTTTGCGCTCCTGCGCGACTGGGTGGCTTTCGCGGGGGGAAGCGAATCCCTGTTCCCCGTCCCCGGTGCGGCCCCGCCCGCGGTGGAAGCGCCGGATCCGGGCGTGCGAGCCCACGCGGAACAGTGCCTCGGCGAGACCATCAAGATCCTGACCATTGCCGATCCGAGCGCGGCTCATCGCTACCGTGAGGATGAGCCCCTGCTCATGCCCACGTTGCTGCTGCGCGTGGATTCCGGCATCTTCACGCACCGGTTTGCGATGGGAAGCCGCGCCTGGGCCCGGGGTGCGTGCCCCAGCGCGATCGCGGACAGTCCGCGCGCGAGGTTCGCCGGCTTCGTGTACGACGACCTCGCCCGCGAGAACGGACGTCCCGTGAGGTCGCTGCGTTTCCACGTCCAGGCGCAGGGGTCGCCGTCGGCCTTCGTCTTCGCGCAGGCCTACGAGGTCCCCCGCAAGGACACGCCTTTCGCCCTGCGCGGCGAGCTCACGCTCATCGGAAAAGCGCCCGGGCTGTTCCCCGCGCCGGGTGTGACGGCGTCCGCCCCGGCTCCGCCATCTGCACGTGGATCCGCACCCTCTCCGCCTCCGGCCGTGGCGACCTCGGACGCGGAGCGCCGCCGCCTGGAGCTCACGCGCGCCGCCAGCGAGACCGTGGTGCCGGGATACAAGAGCTTGCAGGGACGCGTCGCCGCTTCGGTCCGCGAGGTCGACCTCGCCGCGCAGCTCCGGTTCGCGGCCGTGAGCTGCGAATGGGACGACGCCGGCCTGCGCGCCCGGACCAAAGACGCCTCGGTGCTCGCCATCGAGTGGCCGGCGCTGCGCGAGATCCGCGCGCGAAGGCTGCCCATGGACCAGCCGTGGAACGGTGCCCTGATCGTCGACTTCGTCCCCGCCGTCGTCGACGCCACGCATTCCCCCATTCGCCTCCTGCCCATGACGGCCATGAACTTTCGCGGCCTGCCCGGGCCGCCGGCGACGTCGCGGCGGGAGAGCATCCGGCGCTTCATCGCCTATGTCGCGTCGCGGTGCCCGCAGGCGGTGGTCGAGGCGGAGACCCGTCCTTTCGTGGACCAGGGGAAGGACAGCCCCGGGTTCGGGTCGATCGGCCAGTTCGCCGAGTACGACGCTCGCTACGGCTGATCGGCGACCCCAGATCGCCGGCCGCGTCTCCCATCGGAGATACTCTTCCCGGAGGAGCGACGCCATGGATCGAATGAAGGCATCCGATGTTCCCCGCGAGCTGCTCGACGATCTCGACCTGTACGTCCACGGCAACATGGACCGCCGGACGTTCATCGACCGTTGCAGCCAGTACGTGGTCGGCGGCCTGACCGCGGCCGCGCTCTTCGAGGCGCTGGCGCCCAACTACGCGTGGGCGGAGCAGGTGGCCAAGGACGACAAGCGCATCACGACGGAGTCCGCGACCGTCGAGTCACCCCAGGGCAACGGCACCATCAAGGGCTACCTCGTGCGGCCGGCCAAGGCCACGGCGAAAGCGAAGGTTCCGGCGGTGCTCGTGGTCCACGAGAACCGCGGACTCAACCCGTACATCGAAGACGTGGCGCGGCGGCTCGGCACGGAGAACTTCATGGCCTTCGCTCCGGACGGCCTGACGTCCGTGGGCGGCTATCCCGGCAACAACGAGGAGGGCGGCGCGCTCTTCCAGAAGGTCGACCGGGCCAAGATGACCGAAGACTTCCTCGCCGCCGCCAACTGGCTGCGCGCCCGCCCCGAAAGCACCGGCAAGCTCGGGGTGGTGGGCTTCTGCTTCGGCGGGGGAATCGCCAACACACTCGCCGTACGGATGGGCGCCGATCTGGCCGCGGCCGTGCCGTTCTACGGCTCCGCGCCGCCCGTGGAGGACGTGCCGAAGATCAAGGCCGCCGTGCTCGTGCACCACGGCGAGCTCGACAAGAGGCTGGTGGACGGCTGGCCGGCGTACGAGGCGGCGCTGAAGGCGGCCAGCGTCCGCTACGAGGGTTACGTCTACCCCGGCGCCAATCACGGGTTCCACAACGACACGACCCCGCGCTACGACGAGGCCGCGGCCCGGCTCGCGTGGCAGCGCACGATCGCCTGGTTCAACAAGTACCTGCGGACCTCCTAGGCGGCTCCGACCCCGGACGAAGGCGGTTTTCCTCTTGACGGCGGAGCCCTGCCGTCTTATATTCCGATCTGGTTATGGAACTGAGCGGTTATGGACAGGCGAATGCCCAGCGGCTCGACGCCACTTTCGCCGCCCTCGCGGACCCCACCCGCCGGGCGATCCTGGCCCGACTCGCCTCCGGCGCGGCGTCCGTGACCGAGCTGGCCGAGCCCTTCGCGATGAGCCAGCCCGCGATCTCGAAGCACCTCAAGGTGCTCGAGCGGGCCGGGCTCATCTCGCGCGGGCGCGACGCCCAGCGCCGGCCGCGCCGCCTCGAAGCCGCGCCCCTCGCCGAAGCGAACGAGTGGCTGGAGGCCTACCGCCGGTTCTGGGAGGCCTCGTACGCGCACCTGGACGCGCTGCTCGAGGAGCTCAAGGCCAAGGCACCGAAGAAGCGACGCACCAAGCGATAGGGAGATCAAATGAAGGACGCGGGGAAGCTGGACATCACGACGCCGTCGGACCGCGAGATCGCCATGACGCGCACGTTCGACGCGCCGCGCCGCCTCGTCTTCGATGCCTTCACCCGGCCCGAGCTGATCAAGCGCTGGCTGGGCGTGCGCGCGGGCTGGACGATGCCGGTCTGCGAGGTCGATCTGAGAGTCGGCGGCACGTATCGTTACGTGTGGCGGGGACCCAAGGGCAACGACATGGGGATGGGCGGCGTCTTCCGCGAGATCGTCGCGCCGGAGCGGATCGTCGCCACCGAGAAGTTCGACGAATCCTGGTACCCGGGGGAGGCGGTGGACACGACGGTCTTCGTCGAGAAGGGCGGCCGGACGACGGTCACCACCACCGTGCGCTACGAATCGAAGGAGGCGCGCGACGGCGTCCTCCGGACGCCGATGGCGACCGGGGTCGCGGAGAGCTACGACAAGCTCGCGGAGGTCCTGGCCTCGGCATGAACCGCGCGGCGGTGCCCGTGGACAAGGACGAGGTCCTGGCCTGGCTCGAGAAGCGCGGGACCCGTCGCGCGGTGGAGGGACTGGCCCGCTACGGCATTCCCAGTGGCGGCGCCTTCGGCGTGCCCGTGGGGACCTTGCTGGCCCTGGCCAAGCGAATGGGCAAGGACCACGCCCTGGCCGCGGAGCTCTGGAGAAGCGGGCGGTACGAAGCGCGCCTCCTGGCCGCGCTCGTGGACGAGCCGGAGCGGGTGACGAAGCGTCAGATGAACGCCTGGGCCGCCGCCTTCGACAGCTGGGCCGTGACCGACACCGTCTGCTTCCACCTCTTCTCCCGCGTCCCCGCGGCCTGGGAGAAGGCACGCCAGTGGTCGGCCTCGCCACGTGAGTTCGTCAAGCGCGGCGGGTTCGCCCTCATGGCGTCCCTCGTGCTGCGCGACAAGGCCTCACCTGATGCCCGCTTCGTCGCCCTCCTACCGCTCATCGAGAAGGGCGCGCGCGACGAGCGCAACTTCGTGAAGAAGGGCGTCAACTGGGCCCTGCGCACGGTCGGGAAGCGGAGCCCGACGGTCCACGCCGCCGCCCTGGCCACGGCCAGGCGCCTGGCCGCGTCGGATGACCCTGCGTCCCGATGGGTCGGAAGAGATGCTCTACGCGAGCTCGCGAGCGCCAAGGTCCGGGCGCGCGTGGCCCGCCGAGCCCAATGACGAGGAGAGCGCTTTGGAAAACGCCGACATCCGCAAGCTGATCCTGGTTCCGTCCCTCATCACGCTGGCCGTGACGCTCCTGCGGCTCACGGGCGAGCTCCTGCACTGGTCGAAGGCGCTCTTCAACCCCGCCCCCGGGGGCGGCGGCGCCATCGTGGGCATCGCCTGGCTCGTCCCCGTGTTCGGGATCCACTTCGGCCTCAAGCTGGCCAGGGCCGGACTCGCCGGCCCCACCGGTCCCGCCATCGGCTTCGCGCTCCTCGGCCTGCTGATCATGCCCATCGGAGGGTTCGCCGCGGTCTCGCTCGGAATGTCGCAGCAGAGCCTGTGGCTCCTCGGCGTGTTCGTCGTCCTCTCGATCGCCGGCGCCGTGATCGCCTACCGAGGCTGGCCGGCCCTGGGCCGCGTGCTCCTGGCCTACGGCCTGGCCGCGCGCATCCCCGTCGCCCTCGTGATGCTGGCGGCCATGCTCGGCAACTGGGGCACGCACTACGATCTGCCCCCGCCGGACTTTCCCGCGATGAGCCCGATCGCCAAGTGGGTGGTCATCGGCCTCGTCCCGCAGATGACGATCTGGATCTGGTTCACGATCGCGGTCGGCGCGCTGGTCGGGGCCATCGCGGCCGCGGTCACGGGCCGGGCCCGGCGGCCGGCCACGGCCTGAAGCCGGCGGTCAGTCCGATTCGTCGTCGACCAGCCGCTCCAGCATCCTGACCAGGGCGCGCTGCTCGCGCACGGAGAGGCGCGACAGCGGCAGCGGCTCGCCGGACATCCGCCGGAGGAGCTGGGCCCGGAGGCGCGAGCCGGTCGGGGTCAAGTCGATGACCTTCACGCGCCGGTCGGCGGGCGACGGCCGACGCACCAGGAGGCCCCTGGCCTCCAGGCGGTCCACGAGCCCGGTGACGTTCGACGCGTCACAGGACAGGGTCGCGGCCAGCCGGCTCATGGCCAGGGGCCGGCCCGGCTCGATCAGGTGCAGGACGTGGCACTGGACGGGGGAGAGCCCGAGCTCGGCCCCCCAGGAGGGAAGCTCGCCCCTCTGGGTGAAGAAGAAGCGCATGAGGAGCTGCCAGGCCCGGCAGGCGTCTCCTTCCTCCCCTTTCATGGCTTCATTATAATTGACATTCCCGATTGTTGACAAACTAAAGTATTCTCCCTATCTTCGCATCATGGATAGGTTGCGACTCATCCCCCTGGACGACACGGTGGCCTTTCCGGGCATGGCCGTGACCCTGCCCGTGGACGTGGGCACGGACACCCGGGTCCTGCTCGTGCCCCGGCAGGAAGAGGCCTACGCGAAGGTGGGCGTGGTGGCGGAGGTGTCCGAGCGGCTGCGCCTGGCCGGGCGCGGGTTTGCGGCGTCGCTGATGCCGCTGCACCGCGCCGTCCCCGGCGCGGCCAGCGAGGACGCCGTGGGCGTGCTCCGGGTGGAGGTGGAAGCGCGGCCGGACGTGACGCCCGCGCCTGCCCTCACCCGCGAGCTCGAGCGTGAGTACCGGGCGGTGGTGGACGAGATCCTGGAGCTGCGGGGGGACGACGGCCGCATCCGCGCCTTCGTCCGCTCCATCACGGAGCCGGGCGCGCTGGCCGACACCGCCGGCTACAGTCCGGACCTCTCGTTCGCGCAGAAGTGCCAGCTCCTCGAGACCCTGGACGTGGTGGAGCGGCTGAAGCTGGCCCTCGCCTTCCAGCGGGAGCGCATGGCGGAGCTGCAGGTGCGCAAGCGCATCAAGGACGACGTCGACGACGGCACCCAGAAGCAGCAGCGCGAATACTTCCTCCGGCGCCAGATGGACGCCATCCGCAAGGAGCTCGGGGAGAGCGACGGCTCCGTGGCCGACGAATACCGGCAGAAGATCTCCGGCGCGAGCATGCCGGACGCGGTGCGCCAGCAGGCCGAGCGCGAGGTGGAGCGCTTCGAGCGCATGGGCGAGTCCAACGCCGAATCGGCCATGATCCGCACCTATCTCGACTGGCTGCTGGCCGTGCCCTGGGGCAAGCGGTCGGAGGAGCGCCTTGACCCGGTGCACGCGCGCGAGGTGCTGGACGCCGACCACGAGGGGCTGGAGGACGTGAAGCGGCGCATCACGGAGTACCTGGCCGTGCGCAAGCTGCGGAGCGAGCGCGGCCTGACCGAGAACCGCCGCTCGGGGGTCATCCTCACCCTGATCGGCCCCCCCGGGACGGGCAAGACCTCGATCGGGGAGTCGATCGCGCGCGCGACCGGGCGGGAGTTCGTCCGCATGTCGCTCGGCGGCGTGCGCGACGAGGCCGAGATCCGCGGCCATCGCCGCACCTACATCGGCGCCCTGCCCGGGCGTCTGGTGCGCGCGCTGCGCGACGCGGGGACCATGAACCCGGTGATCATGCTGGACGAGGTCGACAAGATCGGCGCGGACTGGCGGGGCGACCCCTCGGCGGCGCTGCTCGAGGTCCTCGACCCCGCGCAGAACCACGCCTTCCGCGACCACTATCTCGACGTCGAGCTCGATCTCTCGCAGGTGCTGTTCGTGGCCACCGCCAACGTGGCCGACACGATTCCGGCCGCTCTCTTCGACCGCATGGAGGTCATCCGCTTCGACGGCTACACGACCGAGGAGAAGGTGGCCATCGCGCGCACGCATCTCTGGCCCCGCCAGCTCGAGCGCAACGGGCTGCGCGCGGGCGAGGTCACGGCGGACGACGCCGTGCTGCGCCTCGTCGTCATGGACTACACGCGGGAGGCCGGCGTCCGGCAGCTCGAGCGCGAGCTCGGCACCTTGCTGCGCAAGGCGGCCACGCGCATCGCGTCCGCGGCGCCCCTGGCCCCTCTCGCCATCGACAGCGCGGCCGTGCGCGAGGCCCTCGGGCGGGCCAAGGTCTTCCGAGAGGCGGCCATCCGCACGGCGGTTCCGGGGGTGGCCACCGGCCTTGCCGTCACGGGCACGGGCGGCGACGTCCTCTTCGTCGAAGCCGCGTCCATGGCCGGCAAGGACGGACTGGTGCTCACCGGCCAGCTCGGAGACGTCATGAAGGAGTCGGCGCGCATCGCCCTCACCTACGTCAAGAGCCATGCCTCCGCGCTGGGGATCGACGAGCACGCGCTCGACGCCCGCGAGCTGCACGTCCACGTCCCCGCCGGCGCCACCCCCAAGGACGGGCCGAGCGCCGGCATCACGATGGTGACGGCGATCGCGTCCCTCCTCACGGGGCGGCCGGTCAAGAGCACGGTCGGCATGACGGGCGAGGTCACGCTGCAGGGCCGCGTGCTGCCCATCGGCGGCTTGAAGCAGAAGGTGCTGGCCGCGCACGCCGCCGGCCTCACCGAGGTCATCGTGCCCGACCGCAACGAGCCCGACCTGGACGACGTGCCCGCCGACGTGCGCGACCGCATGCGCTTCCACGTGGTGGGATCGGTGGATCAGGTGCTGGCGCTGGCCCTGGAGCCGCGCGACCTCGCCCTGGCCGCCTGACCGCTCAGTTCAGCTTGCGGCGGAGGGCCTCGACGGCGTGCCGGGCGGGGAGGTGGTCGGGCCGGAGGTCCACCACCGCGCGGAACTCCTGGAGCGCGCGCGAGTACATCTCCTTGGCCAGATACACCCGGCCGAGGTTGAAGCGCGGGAAGTGCGGCGACTCGTAGCGCGTCGCGCGCGTGGCGCGCTCGAGCCAGGGGATTGCCTCGTCCAGGCGCCCCATCTCGATGAGGTAGGCCCCGATGTCGTTGTAGGGATTGCCGAACGTGGGGTCCACCGCGATGGCCTTCTGGCACTCCTCGATGGCGTCCTCGAGCCGGCCCTGGAAGGAGTAGGTCCAGCCCAGGAACGTGTGCGCCTCCGCGGTCGGACAGGCGGCGATGGAGCGCTGGTAGAGGTCGATGGCGGCGACGAGATCGCCGCTCATCTGCGCCTGGAAGGCGCGCCTCAGATACTCGGCCGCGGCCTCGGGATCGCTCGCGGAGCCCACGGTCCATCCTAACCGGTCGCTTCCGGAACGCGACGCGCAGCCCCGGTCGTGGATCGTGTATATATGGGTCCCCCCATGATCCGAATGTTCCTCACGCCGCCCGGGATGGTCACCACCGGCCGCCGCGAGCGCTCCGAGCACGCCTCGGTCGAAGACGCGAAAGCCGCGTTCGGGCGCCATCCGAATCGGCGAGGCCTGGAGGCGATCATCTATGTCGACGGAGCGGCGACCTGGATCGGCGAGTGCGCCGAATCGGGTGCCGTGCAGTGGCGGCCCTGGCACCTCTGACCCTGGGCGCGGCTTGAGCACGGCCTCTACCCCAGAGAGGTCCTGATCCGCTCCAGGCCGGCACGGATGCGCCGGAGGTCCTCGCGCGCCTCCGTCAGCCGTTCGCGCTCCGCGCGCACGAAGCGGGTGTAGGGCGAGACCGCCTCGCGGATGCGGGCCAGGCTGTGCCCGAGCTCGTGGTCGAACTGCGCGGTGAGCGCCTCCATGAGCCGGCCGCGCATGGCCTCCACCTTCGTGCGCAGCTCGTTCTTCGCCGTCCCCCGCTTGGCGGGCAGCACGAGCAGGCCGACCACGGAGAGCGCTCCCGCGGCCAGCAGGCCGGTGATGTCGCCCATGGCGGTGGTGGCGAGCATGGTGACGATGGTGCCCAGCCCGAGGGCGCCGACCTGCAGCGCGGCCGTGCCCGCCACCGCCACCTGGACCGACTCCGCCATCCGGCTCGACTCCGCGTCGTGGTCGTAGGCCTCCACCGCCCGCTGCGACTCGCGCCGCGCCCCTTCGAGCAGGCGGGCCCGGTCGTGCTCGAACACGCCGGCCACGCGGCCCACGATACGGTCCGCGTGTTGAAGGCGCCGCTTCTCGAGCAGGTCCATGACGCCCTGCCACTGGCGCACGTCGCTGGCCACCATCCAGTCGATGGCCTCCTCCACCCGCCGCTCCACGATCTTGGGCAGGTCGGCCACGACCTCCTTGTCGAACGCGCGTTTGACCTTCGACGGATTGATGAGGTCGAACACCCGGCCCAGCCGGAGCGTCGCGTCGAAGAATTCCATGCCCCGCCGCTCGAACTCCAGCAGCACCTTCTCGACGTCGGAGAGCCGGAAGCGGAAGTCGCGGGCGAGGTCCTCCTGGTAGAGCGCGAGCTGGCGGTCGATGGTCTCGATGGTCTCGAAGTCGTCCTTCAGGAGATCGAGCCGGCCCTCGCCCACCTTCAGGTGCTTGTCCAGGAGGCGAAGGCCGACCCCGAGCGGATTCAGGAGCTTCAGGCGCACCCGCTCCGCCTCGTCCAGGGTGGCCGACACGTAGGTCTCCAGCGCCTCGAAGCGGCTGGCGGCCAGGGCGGCGCCGTCGCCCGCGGTCTTCCCGCGCAAGGCCAGGCGCGCGGCCACGGGAAACGTGTCGGGCGCGCTGCCCAGGAGCGCGCGCGCGTTCTCGGCCACGAAGGCGAGCACGCGGCCGAGGTCCTCCGCGCTCTCCAGGATGTCGATCTTGTTGACGACCACCACGATCTTCTTGCCCCAGTCCCGGATGGACTCGAGGAAGGCGCGCTCGCTCTCCGTGAACGGCCGGTCGGCGGAGGTCACGAAGAGGACGAGGTCCGAGCGGGGGACGAACTCGCGGGTCAGCGTCTCGTGCTCGCGCAGCACGGCGTTGGTCCCGGGCGTGTCCACGATGTTGATGTCGCGCAGCATCTCCACGGGCGCGGTGATGAGGTCGAGGCCGGAGGCGTCGACGTCCCGGTGCACGGCCGGCCCGTACTTCAGCAGGCCGATGCGGGTGGTGGTGGGGGTGACGCCTTCCTCCAGCACGCGCAAGCCGAGGAGGGCGTTGATGAACGCGCTCTTGCCCGCGTTGAACTCGCCCACCACCACGAGCAGGAACAGCTCGTCGAGCTGGCGCAGCGAGCGCTGGAGCGTGTCCTGGTCCTCCGACTCCACGTCGAGGCGGGCCAGCACCGCCCGCAGGTCCGTGAGCTCCCGTCGCTCGTCCGCCAGCAAGGCCCGCTGGCGGTCGGTGAGGATGCGCTCTTTCATCGCCTCCCCAGTTTAGGGGAGACCAGGGGCCAACGGCCGCGTTGCAGCCGGAGACGCGCCCGGCCCAGAATGCGGCGTCTTGACCGCTCCCGGCGCCGTCCGGCATCCCCCCGTCGTCCAGATCTCGCTCGACCTCACCGATCTCGATGAGGCCGTGGAGACGGCGCGCATTGCCGTCGAGGCGGGAGTGGACTGGCTGGAAGCGGGAACGCCGCTTCTCCTCGCCGAAGGGCTGCGGGGCGTGCGGGCCCTGCGCGCGGCCTTCCCGCGCCATCCCATCGTGGCCGACCTCAAGACCATGGACGGCGGCTACCTGGAAGCGGAGATGATGGCGCGCGCGGGGGCGACGCACGTCGTGGTCATGGGCCGCGCCCATCTCGAAACGGTCAAGGCGGTGGTCAAGGCCGGACGCGACCACGGGGTCAAGGTCATGGGCGACGACCTCGCCTGCGAGGACAAGCCCGCGGCCTGCCGGATGATGGAGGACCTGGGAGTGGACTTCATCGTCCACCACACCGGGTTCGACGAGCGCAATGGCGCCGCCGCCGCCGGCCGTGGGCGGCTCAGCCCTCTCGACGATCTGGACGCGGTGGTGCGGGCCGTGCGCATCCCCGTGCAGGCGGTGGGCGGGCTGACCGTGGAGGAAGCGATCGCGATGCCGCGGCGCGGGGCGCCCCTGGTCGTGCTGGGCGCGCCCCTCACCGTCAAGGCCGACGCCTTCCAGGTGGCCGAGGGCGACCTCAAGGGCCTGCTCACCGAGATCACGCGGAGGATCCGCGCATGAGCGCGACCATGAAGGGCGTCGTGCACTACGCCCTGCAGCCGCTGGCGGTCGAGCTGCGCGAGCTGCCCGTGCCGGAGATCGGCGACGAGGACGTCCTCCTGCGCGTGGGCGGCGTCAGCGTCTGCGGCAGCGACGTGCACCAGTACCACAACAAGCAGAGCTGGGCGGTCAACGTGCCCGTCGTGCTCGGCCACGAGTTCGGAGGCACGGTGGCCCGCCTCGGCGCGCGCGTGCGCGGATTCAAGGAGGGCGACCGCGTCGTCTCCGAGACGGCGGCCTCCATCTGCGGCCAGTGCGTCTACTGCCGCACCGGCGAGTACAACCTCTGCCCGCAGCGCGCGGGCTTCGGGTACGGCACCCACGGGGCCATGGCCGAGTTCGTGCGCGTGCCCGCGCGCTGCCTGCACCACATCCCGGACGCGCTGCCCTTCGCGCGAGCGGCCCTGACCGAGCCCTGCTGCGTGGGCTACAACGCGGTGGTGGTGAAGAGCCGCGTGCGTCCGGGGGACGTGGTGGTGGTGCTCGGCCCCGGCCCCATCGGCCTCATCGCGGCGGAGATGGCACGGATCAGCGGCGCGGGGACGCTCATCGTCGCCGGCATGCCCCAGGACGCCCCGCGCCTGGCCGCCGCGCGCGCCCTGGGCGTGACCCACGCCGTCGATCTCGAGGCCACGGACCTGGCCGCCCTGGTGCGGACGCTCGGAGACGGCCTGGGCGCGGACCTCGTGGTGGACGCCACCGGCACCTCGATCGCGCTCAAGACGGCGCTCGACGTCGTGCGGCCGGGCGGGCAGGTCACGAAGATCGGCTGGGGGCCGCAGCCGCTGGGCTTCTCGCTCGACCCGCTGGTGCAGAAGGCGGTCACTCTGCAGGGCACCTTCAGCCACACCTTCCGGAATTGGGAGCAGGTGGTGAAGCTGCTGGCCGCGGGCCAGATCAACCTCGATCCCATCGTCAGCCGCGTGTCCGCGCTGGAGGGCTGGCGCGACTCGTTCGACGGCATGCACAGCGGCCGGTACGTCAAGGCGGTCCTAGAGCCGTGAGGCGGTCATGCCGAGGCTGAGCGTCTTCCCGAAGTGCTACATGGACGCGTTGTGCGTCACCAGGACGATGACGCTCTTCGAGTGGATCGACCTCGCGGCCACCCTCGGCGTG
>Ga0075421_100000449_pt1 | contig 43129 bp, 36 predicted proteins | sample SoiMetdeltSBSDD5_FD_75292 | JGI IMG/M metagenome (GOLD analysis project Ga0075421, IMG submission 75292) | Bulk soil microbial communities from a Populus tree surrounding site in Tennessee, USA - Soil MetaG P. deltoides SBSDD5 | ecosystem: Environmental > Terrestrial > Soil > Tree plantation... | reverse complement strand
CGTCGGTGCTCATGCGTCGGATTCATCACGTCGGAGTCGTGGTGAGGGACATCTCCGAGGCCTACCGGTTTTATCGAGACGTGCTCGAGCTGCCGCTGCTCAAGGAGCGCACCATCTCCGATCAGGGCGTGCGGGCGGCGCTGCTGGCTGCCGGCGACACCGAGATCGAGCTGCTCGAGCCGCTGTCATCCTCGACCGGCGTGGCGCGGTTTCTCGCCCGTCACGGCGAAGGCCTGCATCATCTCTGCTTCGAGACGCCGGACGTCTGCGCCTCGCTGGCCGCGCTCAAGGAGAAGAAGGCGGAGCTGATCGACCAGTCGCCGCGCGCGGGCCTGGCCGGGCAGATCGCCTTCCTGCATCCGCGCGCGTGTGCCGGCGTGCTCGTCGAGCTCGCCACGCCGCCGGCGTCGGAGAGCGAGGGGAGCCACGCCTCGCCGCTGCGACTCAAGCGGCTCGTCATCGGCGCCAAGGACGTGAAGCAGACGGCCGGCCGCTTCCAGGCGCTCTTCGGCTTTCCCGAGATGGCGATGAACGGCGGCCCGCGCACGATGCTCGCGGTGGGCAACGGCGCGCTGCTGGTGGTCCCGGCGGCCGAGGTCGGCGGCACCGAGGGCATGGTGGCCCTCTCGCTCGTCGCCGAGGACTTCTTCGGCCTCACCGCCGCGCTGCGAAAGGCCGGCACGCCGCGCCTCGACGGCACCGGCGAGGTGACCGTGGAGCCGAAGGGCAGCCACGGCGTGCACCTGCATATCAGCCGCTACAACTTTCCGTGACCCTCGCCCGCCCGGAGTAATCGCAACACCGTTCGCGATTGCGATGTACGGCGACCTGGGCATGACATTCGGGCAGGGACGGTTCGCGAGAAAAGTTGAGGCTGTGTGATGCGGTGCCCGCAGTGCGGCCACGACAACGGCGCTGAGCTGAAGTTCTGCGGCGAGTGTGGAGCCCGCCTCGCGCTCGTCTGTTCCGGGTGTGGGATGCGCAATGCGCCAGGCCAGAAGTTTTGCGGTGAGTGTGGCGCGCGGCTTACCGCGGGACCAACACCTCGGCCGCCATCGCCCGGGTCATACACGCCCAAGCACCTCGCCGAGCGGATTCTGAGCTCCAAAGCCGCACTCGAAGGGGAACGTAAGCAGGTCACTGTCTTGTTCGCCGACCTGAAAGGCTCGATGGAGCTGCTCGCCGACCGCGATCCCGAGGACGCGCGGAAGATCCTGGACCCGGTGCTCGAAGTCATGATGGAGGCGGTCCACCGGTACGAGGGCACGGTGAATCAGGTGATGGGCGACGGGATCATGGCGCTGTTCGGCGCGCCGATCGCGCACGAGGACCATGCCGTGCGGGCGTGCTACGCCGCGCTGCGGATGCAGGGCGCGATCAGGCGCTACGGCGAAGCCGTGCGACGCGTGGAAGGCGTCCCGATCCGAATCCGTGTCGGCCTGAACTCCGGCGAAGTCGTCGTGCGCGCGATCGGCAGCGACCTCCACATGGATTACACCGCTGTCGGGCAGACGACGCATCTCGCTGCGCGGATGGAACAGCTGGCCGCGCCCGACACGATCGCGCTCACGGCGGCGACGCTCGCGCTCGCCGAAGGCTTCGTCGAGGTCAAGTCGTTCGGACCGACGGCGGTGAAGGGCCTCTCCGAGCCGGTGGACGTCTATGAAATGACGGCGGCGGGGCCAGCGCGCTCTCGGCTCCAGGCGGCCGCCCGGCGGGGTCTTACCCGCTTCGTGGGCCGCGACGCCGAGGTGGAGCACCTACGGCGGGTCCTCGGGCAGGCGGGCGACGGTCACGGCCAGGTCGTCGCCATCGTGGGCGAGGCCGGGGTGGGCAAATCGCGGCTCACCTACGAGTTCACCCAGTCGCATCGAGTACACGACTGGCTCATCCTGGAAGCCTCGTCGGTGTCGTACGGCAAGGCCACCAGTTACTTGCCCGTGATCGACCTACTGAAGGGCTACTTCAAGATCGGCGACCTGGACGATCACCGGGAGATGCGCGCGAAGGTACTGGGACGGGTTCTGGCCCTGGACCGGGCGCTCGAGCCGTTGCTGCCTCCGCTTCTCGCGTTGCTCGACGTGCCGGTCGAGGACGCGGCATGGCAGACCCTGGACCCGCCCCAGCGCCGCCAGCGCACCCTGGACGCCGTCAAGCGTCTACTGCTGCGTGAGAGTCAGGTGCAACCGCTGCTCGTGGTGTTCGAGGACCTGCACTGGATCGATGGCGAGACTCAGGGCCTGCTCGACTCCCTGATCGAGACCCTGGGCTCGGCGCGTCTGCTGATCCTCGTGAATTATCGGCCCGAGTACCAGCACGGCTGGGGCAGCAAGACGGCCTACAGCCAGCTACGGCTCGATGCCCTTCCAGCCGAGAGCACCGGGGAGCTGCTGGAGGCGCTTCTCGGTGATGACCCGGGGCTGGTGCCGCTCAAGCAGCTCCTCGTGAAGCGCGGCAACCCGTTCTTTCTGGAGGAGACCGTCCGGACGCTGGTGGAGACGAAGGCGCTCGTCGGTTCGCGCGGTCGGTATCGCCTGACGCAACCACTCCAGACGCTGCAGGTACCTCCCACTGTCCAAACAATCCTGGCTGCCCGGATCGATCGACTCTCTCCGGAGGACAAACGCATTCTGCAGACGGCCTCGGTGGTCGGCAAGGACGTGCCCTTCGCCCTCCTGCACGCGATTGCCGGGCTATCCGACGAGGCGCTGCGTGGTGCCCTCGACCGGCTCCAGGGCGCCGAGTTCCTCTACGAGACCGGCCTGTTTCCTGATCTCGAGTACGCCTTCAAGCACGCGCTCACGCACGAGGTCACCTATGGCAGCTTGCTCCAGCAGCGTCGTCGCGAGCTTCACGCGCAGCTCGTCGGCGCGATCGAGAGGGTTCACACGGACCGTCTTGGCGAGCAGATCGAGCGCCTCGCGCATCACGCCTTGCGCGGGGAGCTATGGGAGAGGGCGGTCGCCTATCTGCGCCAGGCCGGGCTGAGGGCCACGGCGCGCGCAGCCTACCGCGAGGCCATTGCCCCTCTCGAGCAGGCCCTGGAAGCGGTCGGCCATTTGCCCGAAAACGTCGAGCGCATCAGGCTGACGATCGACATCCGGATCGATCTCCGCAACGCGCTCCTCCCGCTCGGCGATCGCGCGCGCATGGGGCAGCACCTGCACGAGGCAGAACTGCTCGCCAGGACGCTCGGCGACCAGCACCGGCTGGCTCGGATCGCCACGTTCATGGTGATCCAGTGTCTGGCCACCGGCGACTATGGCGAGGCCGTCAGGTTCGGGATGGAAGCACTGAGTATTGCTCGGACGCTCGGTGATCGTGCGATCGAAGTCGTCGCGACGTCCTTTCTCGGCATGACGCACGCCGCCAGGGGTGAGCTGAGCGAAGCAGCGACGCTCCTGGCGCGAAACACGGCCCTCGAGAGTGAGCTGCGCTACGAGCGCTTCGGGGCCCCCGCCATCCAGTCGTCCCTCTCGGCCGCTGTCCTCGCCGATGTGCTGTCCGAGCTCGGCCGCTTCGAGGACGCCATCGGCCACGGAGAGGCCGCCGTGCAGATCGCCGAGACCGCGGATCATCCGTTCACGCTGTTCTGGGGCCTGTTCGGCCTTGGGCTGGCCCTCTTCCGTCGCGGGGAGCTGCCCCGGGCGATTCAAATTCTGGAGCGATGCCTCGAGCTCTGCCGAAGATGGCAACTGGTCGCCGCGCTGTCGCCCGTCGCCGCGACGCTCGGCGCCGCGTACGCTGTCGCCGGCCGCGCTGACGAGGCCCTTCCGCTGCTCGAGGGTGCCGTCGAGGATTTCCACGGTCGTGAGACCTACCGATGGGCGGCGCCCATTCTCATCTGGGCGGCGTTGACCGACCTCAAGGCCGGCCGGATCGACGAGGCCGCCGGCCACACGCGACAGGCACTCGCGCTCACGCGCCGTCTGGGGGCTCGAGCAGGCGAGGCGCAGATTCTGTATCTCACGGGTGAGATCGCGTCGGCGGCCTGCGAAGACAACGCCGAGAGCTCTTACCTCGAAGCGATGAGCCTGGCACAGAACCTCGGCATGCGCCCTCTCGTCGCCCACTGCCATCTCGGCCTAGGGAAGCTCTTGCGCCGGCTCGGCGTCGATGAGCGGGCTAGGCAAGAGCTCACGTGTGCGATGACGATGTATCGTGAAATGGGCATGACCTACTGGCTCGAGACGGCCGGAGCGGAAATGAAGGGTCTGGAGTGACGTCGAATGCCTCGTGCCGGCGAGTGGTGCGAAGCTGTCCGGGCTGGGTCCTGCCTGCGATCCTCGAAGGGCGTCGCCGGCGCGTCTAAAACGCGTCCGGCTCCGCCGCGATCCGGTCGAGGTCCGCGCGCGTGTAGGAGCCGAGCGAGCGGAAGTCGAGGTCGGTGTAGTTCTTGATCCAGCGGAGCGCGATCTTCGTCGCTCTTCGGTAGCGCTCCTGCGTGACGGCGTCCTTTGGGCGCCGCGAGACGATGTCCTGCAGCTCCTCCTGCAGCAGCCGCTTCACCACCGCGAAATCGTGCGTCGCCTCCGGACCGTCTGTCGTGCGCGCGCGATGGCGCACGCGCTGGGCGATCTGCGCGACCGACATGCGGCCGGTGGCGAGGTCCTCCATGAGCGCGGGGTGCACGCCGGGCTTGCCCTCGAGGCTGTCGATGCCCTTGGCGCCGCGGCCGTTCAGCCAGCCTTCGACGTACTCGATGACCATGCGCGCGTTGCGGCGCGTACCCTCGAGGGTGATGGGGCCCGCCGGAACCTGGAGCTCGATCGGATAGTTGTCGGGATCGCCCATGGCCGGTGTCGGCTTGAAGCCGGAGCCGATGAGCGTGCGGAAGGGATCGGCGGCCGTTTTCATGTGGAAGATGTGGGCGACCCAGCCCCGCAGGAATCCCTGGGCCGCCTCCCATTCCTTGTCCTTGCGAATGGCGTCGCCGGCCACGCGGTTGACCTCCGCGTCGTTGCTCGGGAGCGCAGTGGCCATGCCGCCGATCGGCACGGCGCCGTGCTTGAGACAGATCGCGACCAGCCGGCGGAAGATGTTGGCGAGGAACGGCGTGGTCTTGATGTCGACGCCGAAGCGATCGGGCCACACTGATTTCGCATCGGTCATCACGTACTCGAAGATCGACGCCTTGAGATCCCAGCGGGCGGCGTTGAGGCCGGCCGCATAGGGGCCGAGCGCGAACAGCATCTCCTCCATCTGGTACACGCACGGCAGCGACTCGACGAGGATGATGCCGCGAACGGTTGCCTTCGACAGGAACGGCAGCAGCGTCCGCGCCGCGTCGAAGAGGTCGCGGTAGAAGCGTGCCTCGTCGGCCGTCTCGAGCTTCGGCAGGTAGAAGTAGATGCCCTGGCCGCGATCGGCCTGCGCGCGGCCGGCGTAGAACAGCGTGAGCGCGGTGCCGAGAATCGCGGCGTTCACCGGCGTGTTGTCGATCCTGACGTCCGGCTCGTCCAGATGAATGCCGCGCTCGCGGTGCATGAAGAACGGCAGCTCGCCGGGCGCGATCTTGTACTCTTTGTTGCGCTCCGTGTCCTTGAAGTAGAGCTCGCGGTTCACGGCGGCCAGGCGGTTGTGTGCGGCGCGGACGGTGTCGATGAGACGATGACCGCCCGAGTCCTCGTCGTCGTCCAGATCGCCCTCGGCGCGCTCACCCTCGGGGCCGGGATTGAGCGCGTTGATGAACATCGAGGTGATCGAGCACGGTCCCGAGATCTCGATGCCCGGCTTCTTGAGCTCCTCCGGCACGTCCGGCACTTTCCAGTCGCCGTTGGCCGCGCTCGGCGGCAGCGCGGTGGGAGGCTTCCCGTGGTGCAGCGCGTCCTGCAGCAGGCGCGCACGCGTCGTGCGGAGCGCGAGCGCCCGGGCGTGGAGGCGATCGTGCAGCGCGGTGAGAAATTCGGTGAACGCCGGCGTGAAGAGCGCCGCGGCGCCCTCCACCGGCTCGAAGTGCACGCGGGATGTCGGCGTCATCGAGGGGTGTCTCCTGTGCGGCGAGGCTCTGAAACCCGCCCGTTTTCGCATGGCCTCTCGCTGGCTGTCAATGGCAGAATGCCTCGCCATGGCGAGCGGGCGACGCTTTCGCGGCCTCGGCAAGGGGCGCAAGACGCGCCGCGCGCTGGAGCGCGGCGGCGCGGGCCCGGCCGGCCGGCTCAATCGTGCGCTCGGCGAGTGGCCGGGCGTGCGCATCACGCCGATGTTCGGCCGCTGGGGTTACTTTGCCGGCGCGCGGCTGTTCGCGTGCTTTCCGCTGCGCACCAAGGACAGCGATCTGTGGATCCACCTGACGCGCACCGATCAGGCCCGCGCGCTCGGCGAAACCGGCGTGCGGCCGCATCGCCGGTTCGCCTCGCGCGGGTGGATCGAGCTCGATGTGCGGACGGAGATGGACGTAGCGCAGGCGCTGCGGTGGCTGCGCCGCGCGCGTGCCGTCTCCGGCACCGCGGGCGACGATGGGGAGTGATCCGCGCGGGGGAGGACGCATGGGTGATGTGCTGAGGCTGGCGGAGCGGTTCTGGGACGGCGAGGTCAAGGGCGCCGAGCTGATCCGCGCGACCGGAGTGACGGAGGAGATCGCGCCCGGCGTGCTGTTCGCGCACGCGTTCGCCAACGTGACGGCGATCGGGACGGAGGCCGGCCTCGTGCTCGTCGATACCGGCAACTTCCGCGCGCGCGACAAGACGTTCGCCAGCGTGCGCGCCTGGCAAGCCGCGCCGCTGGTGGCGGCCGTCTACACGCACGGGCACGTCGATCACGTCTGCGGGTTGCCGCCGTTCCTCGCCGAGGCGGCGGCGAAGCACTGGCCACGGCCCCGCATCGTCGGGCACCGCGATGTGGCCGCGCGCTTCGACCGCTATCGCGCGACGGCGCCCTACAACGGGCTCATCAACGCGCGGCAGTTCTCCATCCCGCCCGCGTGGCCGACCGAGTACGACTACCCCGATACGACCTACGACACGACGTACCGCCTCGAGGTCGGCGAGCTGAGCCTCGAGCTGAGCCACGCCCGGGGCGAGACCGACGACCACACGTGGATCTGGTGGCCGGCGCGGCGGATCCTCTTCACGGGCGATCTGTTCTTCTGGGTGGCGCCCAATGCGGGCAATCCGCAGAAGGTGCAACGCTACGCCGCCGACTGGGCGGCCGCGCTGAGAGCGATGGCCGCACGCGGCGCGGAGCTGCTCATTCCCGGCCACGGCGTCCCGGTCTTCGGCGCCGAGCGGGTGCGCGTCGCACTGAGCGACACCGCCGAGTGGCTCGAGGTCCTCGTGCGCGAGACCCTCGCGCGCATGAACGCTGGCCAGCCGCTGGCGACCATCCTGGCCGAGGTGCGGCCGCCGGCGCGGCTGGCCGAGCGTCCGTACCTGCAGCCCGTGTACGACGAGCCCGAGTTCGTCGTGCGCAACATCTGGCGCCTCTACGGCGGCTGGTGGGACGGCGTCGCCGCGCATCTGAAGCCCGCCGACGATGAGGCCGTTGGCCGCGAGATCGCGGCGCTGGCGGGCGGCGTCGATCGGCTCGTCATGCGCGCGCGCGTCCTGGCCGCCGCCGGCGATCTGCCTCTTGCCAGCCATCTCGCCGACTGGGCAGTGGCGGCGAGCCCGCGCGATCGCGGCGCTCACGCGGCGCGCGCGGAGATCTACGAGGCCCGCGCGGCGGCATCCGCGGCCCTCATGACGCGTGGAATCTTCGCCGCCGCGGCGCGCGACTCGCGCGCGCTGGCGGACTGAGCGTCGTCTAGCTCGGCGCCATCTCCGGCGGCGGCCCGGACTGGCGGGCACGGCGCTCGACCTCCGGAATGTTCACGAGCGGCACCAGGAACCAGGTGAGCCCGGTCATGGCGGCGGAGATCAGGATCAGCGGCGTGTAACCGACGTAATCGTAGAGATAGCCGCCGGTGACCTGTGATCCCTGGACCCCGAGGTTGTACACCGACATGAGCAGGGCGAAGAACGTGCCCTCCGCATGCTTGGGACACGCCTTCGCGGCGAGGTCCAGGAACGCGAGCTGGATGATCATGCCGAGGCCGCCGAACACGGTGTCGATGGCGATGGCGGAGGCGGCATTCTTGTACACGAGATACGCCAGAGTGCCGATGACGCCGCCGCCGATGGAGTAGACGATCACCCGGTGGAGCGACACGCGACGTGACAGCGGCGCGTACACCGCGGCACCCACGATCGCCGCGCCGGCCGAGAGCGAGGCCAGCAGGCCGATGAACTGCTGGCTGAACTTCAGCGTATCGGTCTGATAGTAGAAGAGCGGAATGCCGATCGACGGGCTGAACGTCCAGAAAAAGACGAAGCCGCTGGCGACCCAGAGGGTCCGCTCGCGCAGCGCGTTCCTGATGCCGCGCCACGTCTCGCGAAGCTCCTCCCGCTGCGACCTGGCCGGGATCTCGCGGATGTAGGCGGCGCCCATCACGAGCGCGATGAACGGAAAGCACGCCGCGACCAGGAACGCGGCGCGGAGATTTCGGCGCTCGGCGAGGTAGCCGCCGATCACACCGACCACGATGGTGGCGACGTTGATGGCCGCCCACTGTACCGACTGGAACGCGCCCGTCAGCCCGAGCGGCTTGCCGTTCTCCACCATCATCGCGTCGGTGAGGACGTCGGTGAAGGCGAAGCCGAGGCCCATGATCAGGATCAGCGCGGCGAGGCTCCAGTAGGTCGGAACTCCGAGCATGGCGAGCCCCAGGCAGGCGATCGTGGCGAGCGCGCAGGTGATGAGGAAGTAGCTCTTCCGGCGCCGCCCGAAGAGCGGAAATCCGTCCGAGATGACGCCGTAGAGTGGCTTGATGACCCACGGCACGAGCGTGATCGTGCCGAAGGTCCCGACCTGCGCCGCCGACATGCCCAGTCGCTCCTTCAGCGTGAGCGTCAAGGTCTGGTCGGCGACGTGGTACATCCCCTGCGAGAAGTACACGACGGCGAAGAGAATCGCGAGCCGCTGTCCCTCCGGCGTCCTGAACGGATTGTTGCGCGCGATGAACCCGGGCATCGGCGGTCATCATAGTCTAAGATCGCCCCATGCACTCCGTGTGTCCGCACGACTGTCCCTCGTGCTGTAGCCTCGACGTCGCCGTGTCCGACGGCCGCATCGTCGGCGTCACCGGCACCGCGGGCCATCCGTTCACGCAGGGCGTGATCTGCGGCAAGGTGCGCGAGTACGCCGAGCGCGTGCACTCCCCCCTGCGCGTGCCGACGCCGCTGCGTCGCGTGGGCGCCAAGGGCGAGGGGCGCTTCGAACGGATCAGCTGGGACGCGGCCATCGAGGAGATCGCCACGCGGTGGCAGGCGATCGCGCGGGAGCACGGCGGCGAGGCCATCCTGCCGTTCTCGTACGCCGGCTCGATGGGGCAGATCCAATACTTCGCCGGCCATCCGCTGTTCCACGCGCTGGGCGCCAGCCGCCTCGATCGCTCGATCTGCGTGTCGACCGCCTACGCGGGCTGGCGTGGCACGGTCGGCAAGGTGACCGGCAACGACTCCGAGCAGATGGTCGGCGCCGACCTGATCGTGCTGTGGGGTGTCAACGCCGCCTACTCCACGATCAACGTGATGACGCTCGTGAAGCAGGCCCGCGAGCGGGGCGCCCACGTCGTCGTGATCGATCCGTATCGCACGCCGACGGCGCTGCAGGCCGACGAGCACCTGATGGTGCGGCCGGGCACCGACGGCGCGCTCGCGCTGGCGGTCATGCACGTGCTGGTGACCGAGGGCCTGCTCGATCGCGACTACATCGACCGGGCGACGCTTGGCTTCCCGGAGCTGGCGGACCACGTGAAGGGCTATGCGCCGGAGGAAGTGGCGCCGATCGTCGGGTTGCCGGCGGAGACCATCGTGCGCTTCGCGCGGCGCTACGGCGCCACGCCACGGACGTTCATCCGCGTCGGCATCGGTCTGTCGCGACACGACAACGGTGGGATGACGTGCCGCACGCTCGCGTGTCTGCCGGCGCTCACCGGCGCCTATGCTGATCCGCACGGCGGTGCGCTGCTGTCCTCGGGCGCCGCCTTCGAGCTGGACTTCGCCGCGTTCGAGCGGCCGGACCTGATGCCGCGCTCCTCACGCGTGATCAACATGATCCAGCTCGGTCGCGCGCTCACGGATCCGGCGCTGGCGCCGCCGGTGAAAGCGCTCTACGTCTACAGCTCGAATCCCGCCGCCGTGTGCCCGAACCAGGAGCTCGTCCTGCGCGGGCTTGCGCGCGAGGATCTCTTCACGGTCGTCCACGAGCAGGTGCTGACCGACTCGGCCCACTACGCGGACATCGTGCTGCCGGCCACCACGTCGATGGAGCATCTCGACATCTATCGGTCCTTCGGCCAGTTCTACCTGCAGCTCGCGGAGCCGGTGATTCCGCCCGTGGGCGAGGCCCGCTCCAACTGGGACGTCTGCGCCGCGCTGGCCCGCGCCCTCGACCTCCCCGGCGCCGCCGCTCATTACGCGCGCGGCCCCGAAGCCGCCGTCCGCGCCGCCCTCGCCGGCGGCGCTCCCCACGTGCGCGCGGTGACGTGGGAACGGCTACGGAGCGAGAAATCGGTGCGCCTCGCCCTGCCGAAGCCCTACTTGCCATTCGCGAACGGCGCCCCGACGCCATCGGGCAAGGTCGAGTTCATCTCCGCCACGCTCGCACGCGACGGCATGCCAGCGCTGCCAACCTGGACGCCGCTGGCCGAGGGCCCCCAGCGCGGCGATGTCACCCGCTATCCGCTCCAGTGCATCGTCCCGCCCAACCGTTTCTTCCTGAACTCGTCCTTCAGCCAGTCAGAACGTCTGCGCCGCCGTCAAGGCACGCCAACGGTCATGATGGCCGCCGACGACGCCGCGGCGCGCAACATCGCCGACGGTGACGCTGTCCGAGTCGAAAGCGGAAGAGGCGCAGCGCGCTTCACCGCCAGAATCACGGACGCCACGCGACCGGGTGTGGTCGTCATCGAAGGGATCTGGTGGCACCGCTTCCACCCCGGTGGCCGCGGCGTGAACGTCCTGACGGATGATCGCGTCGCCGACATGGGCGGCGGCCCCGCCTTCCACTCGAACCTCGTCGAGATCACGCGGGCGTAATCGCCGGTATCGTCCGACGACCGCCGCGCAGAGGGTGGCGCGAGCACGACGCCGCGTGCTGCGCGGCAGACCCGTGCCTCAGGGCAGGGCGTCGGCCCCGGCCACGTTGCGTTGTCCCCAGACCGGCGTTCACCATTGTCGATTTGCGTGGTCTGCCGCGCAGCACCCGGCGCCGTGCCCGTGCCACCCGGGAGGTTCGGAGACTACGACGAGGTTGCCGTAGCCGGCTGAGGAGCAGGCGTGACAGTGGGGCGCGTCTTCGGCGGCGACCCGAACAGCCGGAGAAGCACGGGCAGGACGACCAGGGCCGCCACGAGGGAAGCGGTGGTGCCGAGGGTGAGGAGAAGGCCGAGGCCGTAGATGCCGCGATGGGCCGCGAGCATGAGGCTGCCGTAGCCAACGACCGTGGTGAGGCCGTTGATGAACACCGCCATCATCGTCGAGCGCGCGATCAGCGGCCCGCCACCGTGCTCGCGGTCCTCCATGAAGCGCATGACGATGTTCACGCCAAACTCCGCGGCCGCCCCCAGCATCAGCGGAATCCCGAAGACGTTGCCGAGGTTCAGCTTCACGTCGAACACGTACATGAGACCGGCCGTCCACGTCATCCCGAGCGCGAGCGGCAGCAGCGCGAGCACGGTCTCGCGGACGCGACGGAGCGTGAGCGCGGTCAGGAGGGTGACGAGGATGACCGCGTAGACGGTGCCCTGCTTGTAGGCGCGCTCCATGAGCCGGATCGCCTCGTACGTGATCACGGGGGTGCCGGTGATGTCGGGATCCACGCTGCGCAGCTGGCCGACGAACCGCTCGGCGCCGTCGCGATCCCAGATGTTCACCGCCGGGTGGATCTGCAGCAGGAACTGGCCGCGGTCGCTGATGAATTTCCGCTTGATCTCCGGCGGCACGTCGTTGAGCCCGACCATGCGCGGCGACAGGTTGCTCTGCAGCCGCTGGAACGAGGTGACGAAATCACGGTAGACCTGCCGCTGCAGCAGGGTGAGCGCCGGTTCGCTCGCGCTCCGGTCGGTGCGGCGTAGCTTGGCCACGAGCTGCGCGATGTCGTCGCGCAGCGCCACCAACCGGCGCTGCGTGTCGCCCGGCGGCGCCTCGCCCGCCGCGATGTCGATGCGGCGCCGCAGCGTCTCGACGGCGGTGATCAGGCGGTCGATGTCGACTGATCGGGGACGACTGATCCGGACTGGCGCCACCACCGGCGCGAAGTCGGCGATGATCTTCTGCTTCTCCTCCTGGTCGTCGGGAATGAGCAGGAGGGCGGAGTCGATCTCGGAGACGGTCTCGAGCTTGCGGAACGCGTTCTGCTTGCGGCGAAGCTCCTCCAGCGAGGAGGCGCTCGACAGCGCCGCGAAGCCCGAGCGGCCGGACGTCTGGAGGATCTTCTTCTCCCACGTGACCGACTCGGTGCCCTCCGCCTGGAGATTGAGGAGGTTGTAGTCGAAATGGACCGAGCCGAATCCCCACACGGAGAGCGCGGCCAGCAGGGCGGCGCCGGCGAGGATGGCCCGCGGATGCGCGGTGATGTGCTCCACGAGCGGCACGTGCATGCGCTCGAGACGGATGGCGCGTGGCACCGACACGCGCGGCCGCTCGGCGTGCCGTCGATCGACGATGACGAGCAGGGCCGGGAAGACGAACATCATGCCGAGCCACGAGAGCAGCAGCGCCGTGCCCGAGATGAAGCCGAGCTCCTGCAGGCCGCGGAAGTCGGTCAGCATGAGCACGTAGAACGTCGCGGCGGCGCTGATGGCGGCCAGCAGCATCCCCGGGCCGCCACGCGAGGCGGTGATCTCGATGGCCTCGTGAAGGTTGCGGCCGAGGAAGAGCTCCTCCTCGTAGCGGAACAGATAGTAGATGCCGTAGTCGATGCCGATGCCGATGACGATCGAGATGAACATCACCGAGAACAGCGAGAGATGCCCGATGATCAGCGTGGCCACCCCGAGCGACCAGCAGAGGCTCATCGCCAGCACCACGAGCATCAGGAGCGGCTTGCCGATGCGCCAGAAGCCGACCAGCAGGAGGACGAGCGTGAGCGCGAAGGCCACCATGCCGGCGTATTCGCTGTCGCGGAAGGCAGCGACCATCTCGTCGTTCGACAGCGCGGGCTTGCCGGTGACGCCCACCTCGACGTCGGGGAACTCCGTCTTGAGGGCGGCCACGGTTGCCCGCACGCCGTCGATGGCGGCGCGGTTGCCCGTGAACGAGCCGCGCTCGCTCTGCGGCTCGGCGAGGATGAAGAGCAGCCGCTGATCGTCCGACAGGAAGTACCCGGCGCTGGCGGCGTCCTCCTCGGTGCCGACGGAGAAAAGCCCGCCCCACGGCGACTTGTATGGCGTGGGCCGATCCAGACGCGTGGCGATCTGCTGCACGATGTCGCCTACGAAGCGCAGGTCGAGGGCGCCCTTGCTGTCGCCGGCGGGGCCGGAGGAGAGGCCGAGATCGAGGAGGCCGGTCACGAACGCTTGCGCGATGGAGGTCGCGATGCCGTCCACCAGCTGGTCCAGCGTCGGCCGCTCGGCGAAGTTCTCCATGAACTCCTGGTAGTCGTAGATCCGCTCGCGGATCTCCTTCAGCCGTTCGGTGGAGAGATAGAGCAGCGCGCGGCCTTCGAACTGCTTGGGGTCGATCCGGTACGCGATGCGGGCGAGGGGCACCCGGTTGGCGCGCAGCTCGCGGACGAGGCGGCCGGCATAGATCCGCGCCTCCGGCAGCGACGGCGCCTGCACGACGATGGCGAGGTCGTCCAGCTCGCCGAACTCGGCGTCGAACTGCACGTAGCGCTCGATGTAGCGCTCGTTCTGCGGCAGGAGCGCGCGTGTGGAGGTGGCGAACTTGAGCGTGGTGAGCGCGTACACGCCGGACGCGGCGGTGAGAACCACCGCGATCCCCAGCGTCAGGATCGGACGCGCGCATGCGACGCCGACCAGACGGCGGAGAAGCCGCCCGGTGCGAGACGTCGCCAACCTACTCTTCGCCGGCGATGAACCGCTCGAGACGCTGGCGGGCCACGTCGTCGGGCCACTGCTCCGGCGGCGACTTCATCAAGTACGCCGACGGTGCGCGCAGGGCGCCCTTCACGCCACGGTCGAGCGCGACCTTGCACGACCGGATGGCGTCGATGACGACGCCCGCCGAGTTCGGCGAGTCCCACACCTCGAGCTTGAGCTCGACGTTGATCGGCTGGTCGCCGAAGCCCCGGCCTTCGAGCCGGATGTGCGCCCACTTCCGGTCCTCCAGCCACGGCACGTAATCACTGGGGCCGATGTGCACGGCCTCGGCCGCCAGCTCGTGACCGAGCTGGGAGCGGACGGCGTCCGTCTTGGAGATCTTCTTCGACGTCAGCCGCTCGCGCTCGAGCATGTTGTAGAAGTCGGTGTTGCCGCCGAAATTGAGCTGGCTCGTGCGGTCCAGGCGCACCCCGCGGTCCATGAAGAGCCGCGTGAGCACGCGGTGGACGATGGTGGCGCCGACCTGCGACTTGACGTCGTCGCCCACCACCGGCAGCCCGCGGTCCTCGAACCGGCGGCGCCAGTACGCCTCGCGGGCGATGAAGACGGGGATGCAGTTCACGAAGGCGCAGCCGGCGTCGAGGATCTGCTCGACATACCACTTGGTGGCCATCTCGCTGCCGACGGGCAGGTAGTTCACGACCACGTCGGTCTTGGTCTCGCGCAGGATGTTGGCAATGTCGGCGGTGGAGCCGGGCGCCTTCTTGATCATCTGGGACAGGTAGAGGCCGAGGCCGTCGTGCGTCATCCCGCGCTGCACGGGGACGTCCAGGTGCGGCACCTGCGCGAACTTCACGGTATTGTTGGGCGCCTCCCAGATGGCCTCGGAGAGATCCCGCCCGACCTTGCGCTCGTCGATGTCGAAGGCCGCCGAGAACTCGATGTCGCGGACGTGATAGCCGCCGAGGCGCGCGTGCATCAGCCCGGGAATGAACGCGTCATCGGGAGCCTCGCGGTAGTAGTGGACCCCCTGGACCAGCGACGATGCGCAATTGCCGACGCCGATGATGGCCACTCGAACGGATCCCACGGAGGCCTCCTGTGAGCGCAGAACGATGTGGGTCAGTGTAGCACAGCGTGTATCATGCCGAGGGGCGCCGGCCGCCCCGAAGGAGCGCCGTGACCAGCGATATCGCGCGTGACATCGAACGGGCGGTCAGCGTGCTCGACGTCGAGCGCCTGCGCCGGACGTACTGGGAGCAGGACGAGTTCATCCACCTCGAGCACTGGCTGCCGGCGCCGATCGTGGCGCGGATGGTGGCCGAGGTCGAGCGCGTGCGGCCGCAGATCCATCGCAATTACATCCCGCGCCACAAGAAGGGCGGCAGCGTCAGCTACTACACGCTGCTGGAGCACGCGCCGACGATTCTCGCGCTCTATCAGGCGCCCGCGTTCATTCGCCTGCTGTCCGTGCTCACCGGGCGCGCGCTCCAGCCGTGTCCCGAGTCCGATCCGCACTCCTGCGCGCTCTACTTCTATACGGAGCCCGGAGACCACATCGGCTTTCACTTCGACACGTCGTACTACAAGGGCGCGCGCTACACGGTGCTGGTCGGGCTGATCGAGCGCTCATCGAGCCGGCTCGTGTGCCAGCTGTACAAGAAGGATCCGTCACGCCCGCCGGTCGAGCTGGCGCTGGCGACGCACCCGGGCACGGTGGTGGCGTTCAACGGCGACAAGCTCTGGCATGCGATCACGCCGCTCGGCGACAACGAAGAGCGCGTGTCGCTCACGCTCGAGTACGTGACCGATCCGTCGATGCACCCGCTCAAGCGCCTCTTCTCGAACCTCAAGGACGCCTTCGCCTACTTCGGACTTCGCGCCGTCTTTCGTCGGCCCGTTCGGGCGCGGAGCGTGTAGCCGGCGCGGGCGAGCCAGTAGGCCTGCGAGCCGAGCGCCACGACGATCATGAGCGGGGGCAGCGCGCCCGGGGCCGCCGCCCGCGCCGCGATGAACAGCAGCAGCATGGCGTAGAAGCCGTCCCGCGAGCCGAGGTTTTCGAGCGTGGCGCCGACGTTGTCCACGGCGCCGGTGGTGGGCCAGACCTTCGCCACCGCGGCGCTGGCCACGACGCCGAGCGCGCCGACCACGCCCAGGAGGGCGCCGCCGCCGGCCGTGCGCTCGGCCGTCAGGCCCATCGCGATCACCATCGTCGCGTGCACGAGGGTGTCGACGAGGATGTCGAGCCACTCGCCGAGTCGCGACTCGGCCAGCGTCAGGCGCGCCACCTCGCCGTCGGCGTGATCGAGCACCACCGCCACCACGTACACGAGCAGGCCGGCCATCGTCGCAACCGGGGTCCCGAGCCAGAAACACCACGCGGCGGCCAGGCCCACGAGGAGGCTCGCCACACTGAGCTGGTTCGGCGTGATGCCGAGCGCGATGGCGGCGCGCGTGACGGGGCGAGAGAGGCGGCGGTGGAGGGCGCGGTCCAGGCGCGTGTCGATGGCACTGCCGAGACCCGCGAAGAGGTGGTCTTCGGCGCGGCGAGCGCTGGGCGCGTCGCGGACATGCACGTGCCAGGCGTTGCCCGCGACGACGGCAGCCTCGCGCGACTTCAGCGCGCGCCCGATCTCGTCACCGAGGGGCGTGCCGGCGGCGAGAGCCGGCGCCAGCGCCGCCGTCAGCCGCGCATCGGCGACGACGATCGCGGCGCCTCCGTCGGCCGAGGCGGCGAGCGTGGCCGGCGGCGGCGTGGCGAGCAGCGTGGCGAGCGTCGCCGGCGCGGTCAGCGCGTTGGCCGGCACCAGCGCCGTCGCCGTGTCGGCGAGACGCTCGCGATCGAGCCAGACGGCGACCGTCCGGATGCGGGCCGAGGCCTGGATGGCCGTTTCCACGGCCGTGCCGCGGAAGACCGCCGGCACGCCGACCGCGCCGGCGCCCGCGCGCGCGGCGTGCACGAGCGCGCGGAAAGCGACGGGCTGCCCGGCCACGGGAAGCAGCGCGGTGTGACGGTCGTCGGCGGTGGCGAGGTAGAGGGCGGCCTGTCGGATCACGCGCCGTCCAGCCGGACGACGTGCGGCAGCACGTCGGTCTCGGCACGGCGCAGATCCTCGGCGAAGTCGATCTCCGTCCACGGCAGTCGGGTCACGTCGACCCAGCCGACGTGGTGCGAGCCGACCAGCATGTGCAGGGCGTCCTCGTACTCGTTCATGCCGCGACTCTCGTCGATGACCTTCTCGAGATAGCGGACGAGCTGCGGACCCGCTTCCGCCCCGCACTTGAAGAACCCCACGCCCTCGCCCACGGCGTCCCACGCCTCCGGTACGACCTTCTTGCCGAGCGCGATCACCCGGTCCCCGCGCGTGTAGAGCTTCACCTCCTCGCCGGTGTCGGCGAAGCCGCGGTCGAGGAGCAGCGCGCTCGGGGCCGGCGCGGCCAGGAGTCGGCGGAGGAACTCGCGCGGGAACAGCACGTCGGCGTCCATGACGAGCGCCGGCTCCCGGAGGTATTCACGCGCGGCGTACAGCGACAGGACCGAGCCGCGCGTGTACTCCGGATTGTCGACATAGTGAACGGCCATGCGGCCCACGCGCTCGCCGGCCAGGGCACGCACCTGGTCGGCGCAGTGACCGACCACGAGTACGGTGCGCCGGATGCCGACCGCGGCCAGCGCGTCGAGCATGCGACCCAGCACGGGCCGCCTGCCCACGCGGAGCAGCGCCTTGTGCGTGGTGTCGGTCAGCGGCGCCAGCCGGCGCGCAACGCCGGCCACGAGCACGATGGCGTTCACGGGCGTCCGGTCACCCGAGCCGCGGGCTCGCGGCCGCGCCGAGCTCTTCCTGGCGCGTCTTCATCTTCTTGACGAGATCCTGGAACGAGGACGTCTGGATGATCTTGTTGAACTGCGTCCGGTAGTTCGCGACCAGGCTCACGCCCTCGATGACGACGTCGTAGACGAGCCAGCGGTCGCTCTTGCGGAGCATGCGGTACTCGATCGGCACCTCGCTGCCCGTCTTGGTGAGGAGCTTGCTCTGGACGGCGGCGGTGTCGCCCTCGATCCGGTCGCCGACGTACTGGATCTTCTCGCCGCCGTAGAGCTCGATCTTCGAGATGTACGAGCGCTCGAGCAGGTCGCCGAAGAGCTTGACGAACTCCTCGCGCTCCTCCGGCGTTCTCGCCGCCCAGTGGCGGCCGAGCGAGCGCTTGGCGGTCTCGCCGAAGTCGAAGATGTCGTCGGCCACCTTGCGGACGGCGGCGCGGCGCTCCTTGGCCTTGTCGGCCGCCTTCAGCGCGGGATCGTCCAGGAGCTTCAAAACCTTGTCGACCTGTGCTCTGAGCTGGTCGGTCGGCGCGCCCGCCGTCGCGTCGCGCCCGACGAGGAGGGCGACGACGACGCTGCACGCCACCGCGATGCGAAGCCAGGGCCTCATCGGAGCCTCCTAAACCTTTCCGAAGATGTACTTGGACAGCAGCTCCTCGAAGTCGACGGGCGCCTCGACCTCGCGGATCTTTCCGCCCGGCGCGATGAGCTTGTCCGAGCCCCCGGGGCTTACCCGTACGTATTTCTCGCCGATCAACCCCTTCGTCTTGATCGAGGCGATGGCGTCTTCCTGTAGCTTGACGCCGTCGTTCACCCGGAGCGTTACCCGCGCCTGGTAGTCGGCCAGGCCGATCTTCTCCACCCGGCCGATCTCGACGCCGGCGATCTCCACGGTCGAGCCGGGCTTGAGACCGCCCACCGACGGGAAGTCCACCGTCACCGCATACCCGCCTCCGCCCAGGAACGAGACCCGCCCGAGCTTGATGGAAAGGTACCCCAGCGCGAGGATACCGACCACCAGAAACAGGCCCACGGCGATGTTGACCCGCGTACGATCCATCAATGCTCCTCCTCGCTCACTGCGCGGCCTCGGGTTCTCCGCGGATGAACTGGCGCACGATGCGATTGTCCGACGCCTGAATGGCCGCCGGCGGGCCGATCGCCACGATACGCCCCTCGTACAGCATGCCGACGAGATCGGCGATCTCGAAGATCTCCGGGATCTCGTGGCTCACCATGACCGCCGTGAACCGGTGCCGCCGGTGCAAATCGGCGATGAGCTGGTGGATGGTGTTCACCAGGACGGGGTCGAGGCCCGTGGTTGGCTCGTCGAAGAAGACGATCTCTGGCTCCGTCACCAGCGCGCGCGCGATCGCCACGCGCTTGCGCATGCCGCCCGACACCTCGGCCGGATACTTCGTCTCCACGCCCTCGAGGCCGACCTGACCGAGCGCCGCGTCCACGCGCTTGGTGATCTCCGCACGGGGCAGGCGGAGCTTCTCCCGCAGCGGGAACGCCACGTTCTCGCCGCACGTCATCGAGTCGAAGAGCGCGCCGCCCTGGAAGACGACGCCATAGCGCCGTCGGACGTCGTCGAGGGGGCGGCCGCCCAGCTGCGCCACGTCGACGCCATCGACGAGGATGCGGCCCGCGTCGGGTCGGACGAGGCCGATCAGGTGGCGCAGGAAGACCGATTTGCCGCCGCCGCTGCGCCCGATGATGACCGTGATGGCGCCGGTCGGGACCTCGAGGTCGAGGCCGCGCAGCACCGCGTTGCCGCCGAAGGACTTGCGGAGGCCCTCGACCTTGATCACGAGGGCGCCGGGCTCACGGCAGGACCGTGCCGAGAAAGTAGTCCCAGACCAGGATCAGCACGGACGACATCACGACCGCCTGGGTGGTGGCGCGGGCGACGCCCTCGGCGCCGTGGCCCACGTGAAAGCCCTTGTACGTGCAGACCCATGTCACGATGATGCCGAAGGAAATCGATTTCCAGAAGCCGAGCAGCACGTCGCCGATATCGACGAAGGACTGCATCTCGCCGAAATAGGTGCCGGGCGACAGCCCGAGCAATTCCACGCCAACCAGATAACCGCCGAAGATCCCGATCACGTCGAAGATGGAGGTCATCAGAGGGAAGGTGAGGATGCCGGCGAAGATCGAGGGCGCCACCAGGTAACGCATCGGACTGAGCGCCATCACCGTCAGCGCGTCGATCTGCTCGGTGATCCGCATGATGCCGATCTCCGCCGTCAGCGCGGAGCCGGCCCGCCCGGTCACCATGAGCGCCGCCAGCACCGGGCCCAGCTCGCGAATGATCGACAGCGCTACCGCGGGGCCGAGGAAGGCCTCGGAGCCGAAGCGCGAGAGCGTCAGAAAGATCTGCAGGCCCAGCACCATGCCGGTGAAGGCGCCCGTGAGCAGGATGATGAGCAGCGAGCGAAAGCCGATGAAGTTGATGCGGTCCACGAACGCCCCGAACTTGAACGGTGGGCTGACCATGGCCACCAGCGCCTCGACGAGGAACGAGCCGAAGCGACCGAGCGAGGCGACGAGCCAGATCGCCCAGCCGCCGAGGAGATCGAAGGGCCGGAGGAGTGCCGCGGCGGAGGAGCCCGTCATTGCTTCTGAGCGCGCCGGTAGACGCCGAGCGCCCAGAGCGGAAAGTACTTCGCGTACAAGTGATACTTCAGATAGAACACGCGCGGAAACCCGGTCCCGTTCCACAGGGGGTCGTCCCACGAGCCGTCGGCACGCTGAGTGCCCAGCAGGTACGTCACGCCACGCTCGACCGCGGGTCCGCCCTTGACGCCGGCCGCGAACAATCCGAGCAGCGCCCACGCCGTCTGGCTCGGCAGCGACGCGCCGAAGCCGGCCAGCTCCGGCCGCGCGTAGGACTCGCACGTCTCGCCCCAGCCGCCGTCGGAATTCTGCCGGCGCTGGAGCCAGCGCACCGCGCGCTGCACGTATTCGTGACGCGGGTCGACGCCGATGGCGCCGAGGCCGCGCAGCACCGACCACGTGCCGTAGATGTAGTTCACGCCCCACCGGCCCCACCACGGCCCGTCGTGGCGCTGGGCGCGCCGGATGAAGTGGATCGCGCGCTCGACGGCCTCCAGCTCGCGGGGATAGCCGAGCGTGCCGAGCAGCTCCAGCCCGCGGCCGGTGAGGTCCTCGGTGGAGGGATCGAGCAGGGCGCCGTGATCCGCGAAGGGGATGTTGTTGAGGTACAGCCGGTCGTTGTCGGCGTCGAAGGAGCCCCAGCCGCCATCGTTGTTCTGCATGCCGAGAAACCAGCCGACGCCACGCTCCTTGGCGAGCCGGGTGCGATCGGCGTCGAGCCCGCGCATCTTCTCGAGGGCCATCAGGACCATCGCGGTGTCGTCGAGGTCCGGATAGTAGTCGTTGTCGTACTGGAACGCCCACCCGCCGGGCCGCACGTGCGGCCGCTTCACCTGCCAGTCGCCCGGCACCAGGACTTGTTTCGCGAGCAGCCACTCGCCCGCGCGCACGAGCGCGGGATGATCCGGCGGCAGGTCCGTCTCGATCAGCGCGTTCACGGCGAGCGCGGTGTCCCACACCGGCGAGACGCAGGGCTGGTAGGACAGCTCGTCGTTGCGCTCGACGGCCAGCGCCTCGATCTCCTTGAGCTGGCCGAGGATCAGCGGGTGGTCGTCGGGATATCCGAGCAGCCGAAAGGCGAGGATCGAGTTCGCCATCGCGGGGTAGATCCCACCGAGCCCTCCCGGCACCGCCGTGCGCTCTTCGAGCCACAGGCGCGCCGCCTCGATGGCGCGCTTGCGCAGCGGTCGCGGCGAGAACCGCTCCCAGATCTTCAGACCGTCGTCCACCGCGATGAAGAACGACTTCCAGAAGAGTCCCCGCCAGCTGAACGGGTCAGGGACACGGGGAAATCTCAGACTTGTTTGCTCGCGCGGCACCGGCCACAGCTCGTCGAGCGTCAGGTGCGGTGGCAGCCACTTGATCGGCTTGCGGTCCATGATGATGAGCAGCGGCACGATCACCGTGCGCGACCAGTACGAGACCTCGTAAATGTTGAAGAGGAAGAACGGCGGAGGCAGCAGCATGATCTCGACCGGCATGGTCGGCACGCCGTTCCAGTCGTACTCACCGAACAGGGCCAGCTGGATCTTGGTGAACACGTTGGCGCGCGCCGGCCCGCCCATGGCCAGGATGCGCTCGCGCGCCTTGCGCATCACCGGCTCGTTGACGCCGACGCCGGCCAGCTTCATGGCGAAGTAGATCTTGATCGTGGCGGAGAGATCCGAGGCGGCACCCTCGAAGAGGCTCCAGCCGCCGTCCTCGTTCTGCTGGCGCCGGAGGAAGCGCACGGCGCGGTCTTCGACGCCGCGGTCGACCCGATCGATCAGCCGTCGCAGGAGGAGGACCTCGGCGGTCAGCGCCCGGTCGGCTTCCAGCTCGCCGATCCAGTGACCGTCGGCGGCCTGATGCGTGACGAGATACTGCTGTGCACGAGAGACCGCTTCGTCCAGAGCCGTCACGACGCCAAATGGTAGCATGTACACCGGCTTACCGACACATGGACATCGTCATCGGGACCCTCGCGCTGCGTCCCTACGTCTTCGCGTTTCTGGCCGCGTACCTGGTGCTCGGCGCGCGCGACCTCGGCTGGCGCTCGACCCTCGTCTTCGGTGGCTGGGTGTGGCTGGTCGCGTGGGTGTCGGAGTTCTCCTCGACGAGAACCGGCGTGCCGTTCGGCCTGTACGCGTACACGGGCGCCACCCGCGACCAGGAGCTCTTCATCGCCGACGTGCCGTTCATGGACGCGCTGTCCTTCACGTTCCTCGCATATGCCGCCTTCTGCCTGGCGCGCGGAACGCTCGGGCGCGCGGCGTCGGCGACGAGAGTCACCGTGCTGGGCGGAGTCTTCATGATGCTGCTGGACGTCGTGATCGACCCCGTCGCCGTGCGCGGCGATCGCTGGTTTCTCGGCCACCTCTTCTATTACCCGTACGGCGGCGAGTACTTCGGCGTGCCCCTGTCGAATTTCGCCGGCTGGCTCCTGGTCGGCATGGTCGGTATCGGGGGCTATATATATGGATGCCGCTGGCGACCGCCTGGTGATGTCGCCGGAGTGGAGCCACCTATCATCTCGAGCACCCCACCCGCGAGCGATCCGAGCACGCGGGTCCCGCTCCGACAAAGCACACGGGCACCGCTCGAACCGAAACCGACCGGCGGAATAGCGTTATACTACGCGGTGCTCGGCTTCAACCTCGCGGTGACCGCCTGGATCGGCGAATGGGTGCTGCTGGCTGTCGGATGCGTGCTCCACGCCACGGTCGCCGCTGTGGTGTTGATGCTCAGACGGCGGCCGCTCCCGTGGGCGGAGATGGAGAGTCAGAAGGCATGAGTGTCCCGGCTTCACAGATGTGGACGGTGGCCACGTACGTCCTGAAGCAGAAGCTGCAGCGCCGTCGTCGATATCCGCTCGTGCTGATGCTCGAGCCGCTCTTCCGCTGCAACCTCGCCTGCGCCGGCTGCGGGAAGATCCAGTACCCCGCGCACATCTTGAAGAAGCAGTTGAGCGTCGAGCAGTGCCTGGCCGCCGTGGAGGAATGCGGCGCGCCGATGGTGTCCATCCCCGGCGGGGAGCCCCTGATGTACCCGGACATCGGCCGCCTCGTCACGGAGCTGGTCGCCCGGCGCAAGTACGTTTACCTGTGCACGAACGCCATCCTGCTGAAGGAAAAGCTCGAGGCAGGGCTGTTCGAGCCGTCGAAGTATCTCTCGTTCAGCGTGCACATGGACGGCCTGGAGCCTGAGCACGACGAGGCCGTGTGCCGCGAGGGCGTGTTCGGCCAGGCGGTGGAGGGCATCCGCGAGGCGCTCCGTCGCGGCTTCCGGGTCACCACCAACACCACGCTGTTCGACGGCGCCTCCGCGATGCGGATGCAGATGTTCTTCGACGAGATGATGGACCTCGGCGTGGAAGGCATGATGCTGTCACCCGGCTACAGTTATTCGAAGGCGCCCGACCAGGAGCACTTCCTGCGCCGCCAGAAGACCAACGAGCTGTTCAGGAAGATGCTGAGCAATCCAAAGCCGCGCTGGAAGTTCAACCAGTCGCCGCTCTTTCTCCAGTTCCTCATGGGCAAGCACGACTTCGAGTGCACGCCGTGGGGGAACCCGACCTACAACATGTTCGGGTGGCAGCGGCCCTGCTATCTGCTCCAGGAGGGCTACGCCGCCTCCTTCAAGGAGCTGATGGAGACGACGCGCTGGGAGCACTACGGCCACAAGAGCGGCAACGAGAAGTGCAAGGACTGCATGGTCCACTGCGGCTACGAGCCGACCGCCGTCGACTACACGTTCAGCTCCTGGAAGGGGCTCAAGGCCACGGTGGCCGCTACCGTGACCGGCAAGCTGTGATGGACCACGAGCGCAGCCTCGAGGGCTGGGATCCGGGCCGCGTCGAAGGGCCGGATCTCGCGTTCATCGTGGAGCGCGCCTTCGACTATCGCGGCGACGTCACGGTCGTTCACGGTGACGGGCGTGAGCAGGTCGGCTACGTGTTCAATCGCGACGCCGAAGCGCCGCAGCCGTTCGTCCAGATGTTTCCGCGCGACGGTGGCGAGGCGGTGACGATTCCGTACGCCGACATCGCGTCGATCCGCTTCTCGGGTCGGGATACCGCCGCGGGCAACTCGTACGCGGCCTGGCTGCGCAGCCGGGAAGCGGTCAAGGCGAGCAAGCCCGCCTCGAGCGCGTGACGCGCGTCCTCGTCCTCACCGCGGTCGATGTCGAGGCGCGGGGACTCGCGCGGCACCTCGGCCTCCCGCGCGTCAGGCAGTCGCCGTGGCCCCACTACGCCGCCGGCGCTCTCGCCGTCGTGTGTGTCGGTCTTCGGGCCTCGCAGCTCGCAAATCGTGCTCCGGAGCTGCGCGGCTTCGATCTGGTCGTCTCCGGCGGCGCCTGCGGCGCGCTGGCGCCGGGCCTGGCCGCGGGCGACCTCGTGGTTCCAGAGATCGTCGTCGATGCCGCCGGACGTCAGTGGCCGGCGAGCCCGCTGCGCCATCCCGCCGCCGGCACGCTGCTGACGGTGACCGAGGTGATCGAGACGGCCGCGCAGAAGTCGCGGCTCTGGCTCGAGACCGGCGCCCGCGCCGTCGACATGGAATCGGCGCACATCCTGGCGTGGGCGTCCGAGCGCGGGGTACCGGGCGCCGTCATCCGTGGCGTCTCGGACGGTGCCGAGCGCGGCGTCCCGGCGGCGCTGGCCGCGTCGGTCGCCGACGATGGTCGAGTGCGGCCGCTGCGTGCGCTGACGGCCGCCCTCGCACGCCGTGCGGCGTTCGGTGAGCTGGTGGAGCTGCGGGCCGGAAGCGAGGCGGCGGTGAAGAGCGTGGCCGCGGCGCTGGCCAGGCTGGTGCGGCAGGCGTGATGGACGCGCTGGTGACCGGCGGCACCGGGTTCGTCGGCGCCAATCTCGTTCGCGAGATGGTGGGCGCCGGCGCGTCGGTCCGCGTGCTGGCGCGGCCGCGCAGCGACCGCCGCGCGCTCGACGGCGTCAAGGTCGAGATCGTGGAGGGCGACCTGCTCGACTCCGCCTCGCTCGGCCGTGCGTGTGCGGGCGTCGACACGGTCTATCACGTGGCCGCCGACTATCGCCTGTGGGCGCCGGACCCGGCGGCGCTCCACCGGGTGAACGTCGACGGCACTCGCGCGATGCTCGAGGCCGCGGCGTCGGCCGGCGCGCGGCGGATCGTGTACACGTCCACGGTCGGCGCGCTCGGCATTCCGAAAAACGGCGCCGCCGGCACCGAGGACACGCGGGTCTCGCTCGCCGACATGGTCGGGCCCTACAAGACCTCGAAATTCCTCGCCCAGCAGGTGGCGCTCGAGCTCGCCCGGCGCGGGCTGCCGGTCGTCATCGTCAACCCGTCGGCGCCCATAGGGCCCTGGGACGTGAAGCCGACGCCGACCGGCCAGATGATCGTGGATTTCATGGCCGGGCGCATGTTCGCGACGCTCGACACGGGCCTGAATCTCGTGCACGTACGCGACGTCGCGCAGGGCCACATGCTGGCCGCCGAGCGCGGCCGGGTGGGGGAGACCTACATCCTCGGCGCCGCGCGCGGGAACCTGTCGCTGGCGCAGATCGGCGCGCTGCTCTCCGAACTCACCGGCCGGCGACCGCCACGCGTGCGGGTGCCCTACGCGGTCGCCTGGTGCGGCGCCGCCTGCATGGAGGCGGTCGCACGCCTGACCGGCGGTGTGCCGCGCGTGCCGCTCACGGCCGTGCGGATGGCGCGAAAGCGCATGTACTTCAGCCCCGCCAAGGCAATCCGCGAGCTCGGTCTGCCGCAGACCGACGTGCGCGTGGCGCTGCGCGACGCGGTGGAGTGGTTCGCCGCCCACGGCTACGCACGGCTGCCCCGGGTGTCGGTGTGAGCCTCGCCAGCCTGAGCTCCCAGGTCACCCGCAAGAGCCGCTCGAACTTCTTCTTCGCCTTTCTCGCGCTGCCGCGGCATCGGCGCGACGCGCTGTACGCCGTGTACGCGTTCTGCCGGACCGTCGACGACGTGGTCGATCTCGGGAGCGACCCGCCGGCGCAACGCGCCGAGCTCGCGCGGTGGCGCGCCGACATCGCCCGCTGCTACGACGGGGGGCCGGTCGAGCACCCCATCGCCCGCCAGCTCGCCGCCGCCGTGCGCGCGTTCCATCTGCCGCGCGCGGCGCTGGAGGCGATCGTCGACGGCTGCGAGATGGACCTGACGCACGCGACGTACGAGACGGCAGAGGATCTCGAGCCGTATTGCTATCGCGTGGCGTCCGCCGTCGGCCTGTGCTGCATCGAGATCTTCGGCTACACGGATCCGCGCGCACGCCAGTACGCGGTGAGCCTCGGCATGGCGCTGCAGCTCACGAACATCATCCGCGACGTCGGCGCCGACGCCCGCAACGGGCGCGTCTATATCCCCCAGACGGACCTGCGGCGATTCGGCGTCACCAACGACGACCTCCGCGCCGGCCGCTACGGCGACCCCTTCGTGGCGCTGATGGCCCACGAGGCGGCGCGCGCCCGCGCGTACTACGCCGACGCACGCGCCGCCTTTCCGGGCGTCGACGCGCGCTCGCTGGTGCCCGCCGAGATCATGGGACGCATCTACTACGCGCTGCTGGAAGAGATCGAGGCGCGCCGCTTCCGAGTGTTCGACGAGCGCGTCACGCTCCCCGCTCGGCGAAAAGCGGCCATCGCGCTTCGGTGCTGGGCCGGCGCGCGGGTGGCCCGATGAAGGCCGCCGTCTTCCAGGGCGCCGGCCGCATCGATGCGGCGGAGTGGCCTCGGCCCACCATCGGGCCCGGCGAGCTGCTGGTGAAGGTGCGCGGCTGCGGTCTCTGCGGCTCGGACATCGCCAAGATCGTCGATCCGGCCACCCGCGCGCCGGCCGTGTTCGGCCACGAGGTCGTCGGCGACGTCACCGACGTCGGCGACGGCGTGGCGGGTTTCGCCCAGGGCCACCGGGTCGTCGTGGCCCATCACGTGCCGTGCGGCGGATGTCATTACTGCCGGCGCGGAAGCGAGTCGATGTGTCGCGAGTTCAAGCGCAGCCATCTCGATCCGGGCGGCTTCGCAGAATACGTCCGGGTGCCGGCCGCCAACGTGCGGGCCGCGACGTTCCGCGTGCCGGACCATCTGAGCGACGAGGAGGCCACGTTCGTCGAGCCGCTCGCCTGCTGTGTGCGTGCGGTCGAGCGGGCGCGGGTCCAGCCCGGCGATACCGTGATGGTGGTCGGGCTCGGCTCCATCGGCTGTCTGTTCGTGCAGCTCGTGCGTCGGGCCGGCGCCACCGTGGTCGGCATCGATCAGGACGCCGCGCGTCTGGCCCTGGCGCGACGTCTCGACGTGCAGGCGGCGGGGCCGGCGGAGGGCGCGGCCCTCGCGCGCCAGGTCTCCGACGGTCGCGGCGCCGACCACGTGATCGTCACCGGCGGGGGAACCGCCGTGCTGCCGTGGGCGGTGGAGGCGCTGCGCGATGGCGGCGCCGTCCACTACTTCGCCGGCGGCGACGGCGCCGCGCTGCCGGTCGGGCTGGCGACGCTCTATCATCGCGAGCTCACCATCACGGCGACGTATTCGTCGTCGCCCGCCACGCTGGCGCGCGCCTTCTGGCTCATCGCCGCCGGCAAGGTCGACGTCGGCGGGCTGATCAGCCATCGCCTGCCGCTGGCGCGGCTGTCCGAAGGGGTCGAGCTCATGCGACGGCGCCAAGCGCTGAAGGTATACGTGACGCCGTGAGCGCGACGATGCGCGCGATGGTGTTTCACGGCCCCGGCGATCTGCGCTTCGAGCACGTGCCGGTGCCGACGCCGGCGGCGGGCGAGGTCGTGCTGCGCATCGATGCCGCGCTGACGTGCGGCACCGACGTGAAGACGCTGCGCCGCGGGCATCCCGTGATGATTCCCCGCGTGCCCACCGTCTTCGGCCACGAGTTCGCGGGCACCGTCAGCGCCGTCGGCGCCGGCGTCCGGCGCCTGCACGAGGGCGATCGTCTGGCGGTCGCGAACTCGGCGCCGTGCGGTGAGTGCGCGCTGTGCGTGGCCGGTCGCCCGAACCTGTGCGAGGACCTGCTCTTCGTCAACGGCGCCTACGGCGAGTACATCGCGCTGCCGCCACGGCTCGTCGCCCGCAACATCGTGCGGCTCGATGCCCGGACCCCCGCCCGGCGCGCGGCGTTCGTCGAGCCCCTCGCGTGCGCGATGCTCGGCGTGGAGCGCGCGCGCACCGAGCCCGGGCAGACGGTCGTCGTGTTCGGCCACGGGCCGCTCGGCTGCCTGCTCGCGATGGTGGCCGGCGCGCGCAAGTGTCGCGTGATCCTCGTCGGCAAGGGCGGCTGGCGCTTCGAGCGCGTCCGCGCGCTGAACGTCGCCGAGTGCGTGGATGCGATGGCGACCCTCGACGTGCTCGGGGAGCTGCGCGCGCTGACCGGCGGTCGCGGGGCCGACGTCACCATCGACGCCACCGGGCGGCCGGAAGTGTGGGAGCAGGCCATGGCCGCGGTGGGCCGCGGAGGCAGCGTGGTATTCTTTGGAGGCTGCGCGCCGGGAACGTCGGTCAACGTGAACACGCATCGTGCGCATTACGAAGAGCTCGCGCTCGTCGGCGCGTTTCACCACACGCCCGAGCTCATCCGGCAGGCGACCGAGGCGCTCGAGACCGGCCTGGTGAAGCCTGATGGGCTGGTGACCCACACCCTCGGCCTCGGCGACGTGCCAAGCGCGCTGGCGATGATGGCGAAGGGAGAGGCGCTCAAGGTGCTCATCGAGCCATGAAGACGCATTCGTTCACCGTGAGCGTCCTCGTGGCGCTCGCGGTGCTCGCCGCCGTGCCGGCCGCCGCCTTCGAGGCCGAGCAGACGTTCAGGCGAGGGACGTTCGTGGTGTCCGGCGAGGGGGCCTACGGCTGGCAGCTCGACCTCGAAGACAATCGCGACTTCAGCGCGCTCGAATTCTGGGATGCGGGCCTGCGCTTCAGCCTGCTGCCGTTCGACACCTTCGGCAAGGGCACGCTCGTCTACGGAGCGCTCGAGGTCGGGCTCGGACCCTTGTACCAGCGGTACGTCGAGCCCCAGCGGCGGTTCTGGGCCGGCCTCTCCGCGGTCGCGCGCTACCACTTCCTTTCCGTCGGCCGCTTCGTGCCGTACGTCGAGCTGGCCGGCTCGGCCGGTGGCACCGATCTGGAGCTGCCGGAGATCCGGTCGGATTTCGCGTTCCTGATCTTCGGGGGCGCGGGGGTGTCGGTGTTCCTCACCGACCACGCGGCCGCGTATGCCGGCTACCGCTGGCAGCACGTCTCCAACGGCAACACGAGCCGACCGAATCGCGGATTCGAGTCGCACGTGGCCGTGCTCGGCCTCTCACTCTTCTTTTGACGAGGAGCGTACGTTGACTCAGCCGATCGCCGAGATCTTGCTCGCGGGACCGCGCGGCTTCTGCGCCGGCGTCGAGCGCGCCATCGATATAGTGGAGCTCGCGCTGTCGGTGTGCCGGCCGCCGGTGTACGTGCGCCGCGAGATCGTCCACAATCGTCACGTGGTCGAGTCGCTTCGCGCCAAGGGCGCCATCTTCGTCGACGAGCTGCACGAGGTGCCCGACGACGCCACGGTGATCTTCAGCGCCCACGGCATCTCGCCGGCCGTCCGCGGCGAGGCGCTCCGCCGCGGCCTGCGCGTGGTCGACGCCACCTGTCCGCTCGTGACCAAGGTGCATCTCGAGGCCGTCCGCTACGCGCGCGAGGGCTACACGATCGTGCTCATCGGTCACGAGGACCACGACGAGGTCATCGGCACCCTCGGCGAAGCGCCCGAGCGCATCGTGGTCATCGACAGCGCGCGGGAGGTGGACACGCTCGACGTTCCGAACCCGGAGAAGATCGCGTACCTCACGCAGACGACGCTGTCCGTCGACGACACGCGCGACGTCATCGAGGCGCTCCGCCAGAAGTTCCCGCGCATCGTGGGGCCCTCGCGTGACGACATCTGCTACGCCACCCAGAATCGCCAGGCGGCCGTCAAGCGCCTCGCCGGCGACGTGGACGTGCTGCTGGTCATCGGCGCCGCCAACAGCTCGAACGCCAACCGGCTGGTCGAGGTCTCGCGCATGGCCGGCACGCGGGCCTACCTCATCAACGACGTGAACGACATCAAGGCGGACTGGCTGGCCGGCGCCCGCCGCGTCGGCATCACCGCCGGCGCGTCCACGCCGGAGGTGCTCGTGTCGGAGGCGGTGGCGCGTCTCCGCGGACAGGGCGTGGCCGTGCGCGAGGTTCACGTGGTCGAGGAGGACGTCCGGTTCGCGCTGCCGCAGGAGCTGGAGCGGATGGCGGAGGAGCGGGGGCTCACGCTGCCCGAACGGCGACACTGACAGCGGGGGGGCCACGGTGGCCCCCTCCGCTGCCTCCCCCTCGGAAGAGGATTGCGCCGGCGAAGCCGGCGCCCGAGCGATAGCAACTCCAGACGGTCTTCGGAGGACTGAGTCCAATGCGGCATTCATCCATCGTTTTCGTCGCGGCCGTCGTCAGCTTCTCCCTGCTCGTTCCGTCGGCGGGGCGGAGTGCGGACGTGGAGGAGAGGCGGGTGCTGGATAATGAGCGGGTGACGATTTATGAGTATGTGTTCCCCGCGGGGTTTCGGGGGGAGGAGCATGCGGCGGTGGCGGACGAGTTCGCGTATGTGCTCGACGGCGAGTTCACCGTGCTCACGCGGGGACGGGGCAAGCAGGTGGTGCGGCGTGGCGAGGTGGAGTACGCGAGCAAGGGGACGGTCCATCTGTCCCTGAACGAGAGCAAGAAGCCGGCACGGGTTCTGGTCGTGCTGCTGAAGGGGAGACCGTAATGCGTCTGGTGACGTTCCGTAAAGGCTCGTCCAAGCCCCGGGTCGGCGCGCTCGTCGCCGACGCCGTGCTGGATCTCGGCGCCCTCACCGTCGACCTCGCGCGCGAGCGCGGCACGGTCCGTCACGGGCGCGGCGGCATTCCCAAGACCATGCTGGACCTCGTCCGCGGCGGCGCCGAGGCACTGTCGGCCGCGCGCGAGGCGCTCGCCTACGGCGAGGCGGTGCTGAAGCGCGCCGGCATCGGCGCCCTCACCGAGCGGAAGCTCGGGGCGCCGGCCGACAAGGTGCGGCTGGAGGCGCCGATTCCGCGACCGGCACGCAACGTCTTCTGCCTCGGCCGCAACTACAAGGAGCACGCCGCCGAGCGCGGCGCCGACGCGCCCGCGCATCCCGTCTACTTCACGAAAGCGCCGGAGACGGTCGTGGGGCCGGGGGCCAAGGTCGTCCACCACGCCGCCACCAAGGAGCTCGACTACGAGGTCGAGCTGGCGGTGGTGATCGGCACCGCCGGCAAGGACATCCCTCGCGAGCAGGCGCTCGGCCACGTGTTCGGCTACACCATCATCAACGACGTCACCGCGCGCGACGTGCAGAAGCGCCATCAGCAGTGGTTCCACGGCAAATCGATGGACACGTTCTGCCCGATGGGGCCGGTGCTCGTGACCGCCGACGAGATTCCGGACCCGCAAACGCTCACGGTGGCGATGCGCATCAACGGCGAGACACGGCAGTCGAGCTCCACCGCGAAGATGATCTTCCCGGTGGACGAGTGCATCGCGGTGCTGTCGCAGGGCTTCACGGTCCTGCCCGGCGACGTCATCGCCACCGGCACTCCCGAAGGGGTCGGCGCCGCGCTCGGCAAGTTCCTGAAGGCCGGCGACAAGATGGAAGCCGAGGTCGAGCGCATCGGCGTACTCGCCAACCGCGTGGCGAAACCGTCATGAGCTTCGCGAGCCACGTCGAATGCACAGTGTGCCGCCACCATCACGACCCCAAGCGCGTCCTCTCGGTCTGCGAGCGGTGCGGCCAGATGCTGGCCGTGCGCTACGACCTCGAGCGCGTGAAGGCCAGCGTCACCAAGGACGCGCTCCGGTCCCGTCCCCCGGGCATGTATCGCTTCCGCGAGCTGACGCCGCTCGCCGCGGACGAAGAGCCGGTCACCCTCGGCGAGGGGGGAACGCCGCTGTTCTCGCTGCCGCGGCTGGCCGCGGACCTCGGGCTGCGGCACGTCTGGGGCAAGGACGAGGGTCAGAATCCGACCGGCTCGTTCAAGGCCCGCGGCCTCGGCATGGCGATCACCCGAGCGCGCACGCTCGGCGCGCGCGGCTTCATCATTCCGTCGGCCGGCAACGCCGGGGGGGCGGCCGCCGTCTACGCGGCGCGCTGCGGCTTGCCGTGCGCCGTCATCGTGCCCCGGGGGACACCGCCGGCCGCGATGGCGGAGGCGGCCATCGCGGGGGCGACGGTGTTCACCGTGGAGGGCTCCATCGCCACCGCCGGCAAGGTGGTGGCGAAGGCGGCGCCGCAGCTCGGCTGGCTCGATCTCTCGACGCTGAAGGAGCCGTACCGCCTCGAGGGCAAGAAGACGATGGGCCTCGAGCTGGCCGAGCAGCTCGGCTGGACGATGCCCGACGTCCTCCTCTATCCGACCGGTGGCGGCACCGGGCTCGTCGGGATCCCGAAGGGGTACGAGGAGCTGCGCGCGATGGGCTGGGTGTCCGGATCGCTGCCGCGGTTCGTGGCCGTGCAGGCCGAGCACTGCGCCCCGATCGTGAAGGCATTCCACGAGGGCGCCGAGACGCCCGCACCCTGGGAGAACCCGACCACGCACGCGGCGGGCCTGCGCGTGCCCTCGCCCTTCGCCGGCCGGCAGATGCTGAAGATCCTGCGCGACACCCGCGGCGACGCCGTCGCCGTGAGCGAGGAGGCCATCCGCGAGGCGCAGCGCCGGCTGGCGCGGCTCGAGGGCGTGTGGACGTCACCCGAGGGTGCCGCGCTGGTGGCCGCGCTCGACACGCTGCGCCAGCGTGGCGCCCTCGGCGCCGACGCCCGGGTCGTGCTCGTGCTCACCGGAGCCGGCATCAAGTACGACCCGCCGCCGCTGCCGCCGCCGGTCGATCTGACCGGCTCCGACGACGTCGTGGTCGCGACGGTGGTGAGGGCTCTGGCCGCCCGGTAGTCGTGGTAGCATCGGCCCTCTATCGCATCGCTCGCTCGAGGAGGCCGGTCAATGGCGATCGAGATCGGAAAGCTGCGGAACGTCGGCGTCGTCGGCCACGGCGGCGTCGGCAAGACGTCCCTCGTCGAGTCCCTGCTCTTCACCGCAGGCGGCCTCACGCGGCTCGGGAAGATCGACGACGGCACCACCACCACCGACTTCGATCCCGACGAGATCAAGCGCAAGATCTCCATCAACACGGCCGTGGCGTACGGCGACTGGAAGGGCCACCGCGTCAACCTCGTCGACACGCCGGGGTACGGTGATTTCATCGCCGATGCGCGGGCGGCCCTGCGCGTCGTGGAGGCGGCGGTGGTCGTCGTGGACGCGGTGGCCGGCGTCCAGGTGCAGACCGAGAAGGTCTGGAAGTACGCCAGCGAATACGAGCTGCCCCGCGCGATCGTGGTGAACCGGCTCGACCGTGAGCGCGCCGACTTCTTTCGCACGCTCGACTCGCTGACCCGCCGGCTCAAGGGTCGCATCGTCCCGCTGCACGTCCCCGTCGGCGAGGAAGCGGGCTTCAAGGGGTACGTGGACCTCGCGAAGATGAAGGCGTTCGTCTACGCCGACGGGAAGTCGAGCGAGACCGAGATCCCGGCCGACGTGGCCGACCGCGCGCGCGAGTGGCGCGAGAAGCTCGTGGAGGCCGCCGCCGAGACGGACGACGACTTGCTCGCGAAGTACCTCGAGGAGGGCGCGCTCGACGAGCCGTCGATGCTGAAGGCGCTGAAGAGCGGCATCGGGCGAGGCACGATCGTGCCGGTGCTCTGCGCGTGCGCCACCAAGACCATCGGCAGCCACCCCCTCCTCGACATGATCGTGCAGGAATTTCCGTCGCCGGCCGAGCGCGGCGAGATCGTCGGCACCGACGTGAAGGCCAGGCAGGCGGCCACGCGGGCGATCGAGGCGAAGGCGCCGGCCGTCGCGCTCGTGTTCAAGACGCTCCAGGACCCGCACATCGGCAAGCTCTCACTGTTCCGCGTGATGAGCGGCACCGTGAAGGCCGATACCACGCTGCTGAACCCCGCGCGGGGGGCCAAGGAGCGCATGGGCCACATCGCCTGGCTGCAGGGCAAGACGCAGAAGGCGGTGGCGGATCTGGGGCCGGGGGAGATCGGCGTCGCGCAAAAGCTCAAGGAGACGCAGACGGGCGACACGCTGTGCGAGGAGGCGCAGCCGTTCGAGCTGCCCCGCATCGTGTTCCCGGAGTCGGCCATCTCGTTCGCGATCCAGCCGAAGAGTCGCGGTGACGAGGACAAGATCTCCAACGCGCTCGCGCGCATCGCCGAGGAGGATCCGACCGTCCATCACCACTTCGATCCGGAGACCAAGCAGCTCTTGATCTCCGGCGTCGGCAATCTCCACGTCGAGATGACGGTGGAGCGCATGAAGCGCAAGTACAACGTCGACGTCACGCTGCTGCCGCCGCGCATTCCCTACAAGGAGACGGTGAAGGGCCGCGCGGAGGGCCAGGGCAAGTACAAGAAGCAGACGGGCGGCCGGGGTCAGTACGGCGACACGTGGCTGCGTGTGGAGCCGCTGACGCGCGGCGGTGGCTTCGAGTTCGTCGACGACATCTTCGGCGGCGCGGTGCCGCGCAACTTCATCCCGTCGGTGGAGAAGGGCGTCCGCGACTGCATGAAGAAGGGGATTCTCGCCGGCTACCCGATCGTCGACATGAAGGTCACGCTCTACGACGGCTCGTACCACGACGTCGACTCGTCGGACATGGCCTTCCAGATCGCGGCCTCCATGGGGCTGCAGAAGGTCTTCATGGACGCGCATCCCGTGCTGCTGGAGCCGGTGATGAACGTGGAAGTGACCACGCCGGCCGAGCACGCCGGGGACGTCATCGGTGATCTCAACTCGCGGCGCGGACGCATCGTCGGCATGGAGCCGGCCGGCGAGACGGCGGTGGTGCGCGCGTCGGCGCCGATGGCCGAGATGCTCACCTACGAGCCCAGCCTGCGCTCGATGACCGGGGGCCGCGGCGCCTACTCCATGGAGTTCTCGCATTACGAGGAAGTGCCGAGCTTCATCGCGGACAAGGTGGTGAAGGAAGCCAAGACCGAGAAGGAGCGGGCGGAAAAGCATTGATCTTCCAGCAGCTGCTGAACGAGGAGTCCGGCTGCCTGTCCTACCTGATCGGCTGCGCCGAGGCCGGGCGCGCGGTCGTCGTCGATCCCGGGCGGGATCGCGTCCACGAGTACCTGCGAATCGCGCGGAAGAAGGGCCTCACGATCACCGACGTCGTGGAGACCCACACGCACGCCGACCACATCTCCGGCAATCGTGACCTCGCCGGCGCCACCGGTGCCACCATCCGCATCCATCACGCCGCCGCGGCGGCGTTCGAACACGCGCCGCTGAGCGACGGAGATGTCGTCCGACTCGGCACCGTCGAGCTGAAGGTCTGCCACGCGCCCGGCCACACGCCGGACTCGATCTGCGTGCTCGTCACCGACCACATGCGCGGCGGGGAGCCATGGTTCGTGCTGACCGGCGACACGCTCTTCGTTGGCTCCGTGGGGCGCCCCGATCTTGGCGGCGCCCGCGCGGCGGAGCACATCTTCGAGAGCCTGCGGCATGTGCTGCGCCCGCTCGATGACGGCGTCGAGGTCTATCCGGGCCACGGGGCGGGCTCGGCGTGCGGACGCGCGATGTCCGCCAAGACCGCCTCGACGATCGGGTTCGAGCGCCGCTTCAACCCCGCCTTCCGCTACGACTCGAAGTCGGCGTTCGTCGAGTTCCTCATGCAGGGCGTGCCGCCGAAGCCCGCGGCGTTCGAGACGATCGTGGCGAAGAACCGCGGTCTCCTGCCGCTCCTGTCGGCGAAGCCGCGGCCGCTTGCCGCACGCGAGGCGTGGGACGCGATGCAGGCGGGTGCGGTGATGCTCGATCTGCGCGAGCCGGGCGTCTACGGCGAGCTGCACGCTGCCGGTGCGCTGAACGTCTGGATCGACAGCCCCCAGCTTGCCGAGCGCGTGGCCGGCTTCGTCCCGGCGGGGGCGCGGCTCTTGTTGACGCCCTCGGCGCCGTCCGACGTCGAGCGCGCCGTGCAGGCGCTCTCGCGCGTCGGCATCGACGAGGTCGTCGGCTATCTGCAGTGGGGCATGATCGACTGGCGCGACGCCGGGCTTCCGGTCGAGACCGTCGGACAGATGACCGTGCACGATCTCGCCGCCTGGCACGAGCAGGAGCAGGACGTTCTGGTCATCGACGTCCGCGAGCCGTTCGAGTGGCTCGAAGGCCACATTCCCGGCGCCGTGCATCTGCCGATGTTCGAGGCCGTCCAGCGGGCGGCCGAGCTTCCGGCCGGCCGCCCGAAGGCGGTCGTCTGCGCGGGAGGATTGCGCTCCAGCACGACCATCAGCGCGCTCAAGCGCCAGGTGAGTGGCCCGTGGTTCAACGTCACCGGCGGCATGAGCGCGTGGCTGAAGGCCGGATACGGCGTGCGGCGATGATGTGACGGGCGCGGCTGCGTCCGCCGTTCGCTCCCAGTACGAGGCGTTGTTCGGGCGGGCGTGGCCGGTGTGGGCGGCGGCCATCGTCGTCGCGACCATCAACGTCTTCCTGTTCGCCTTCGATCGACCGTGGACGGCGTCCGACGGCATGCGCAACTGGGGCGACTGGATCTTCACCGGCCTCGGCATGATCGACCGCCCCGACCTGATCGCCCCGTGGCTCTACTCCGGCTCGCTGCTGAACCTCGGCGTCCTGCTCGGCGGCGCCGCGGCCGCGCTGTCCGCGCGTGAGTTCGCCATCCGCATCCCGGCGAGGGGCGAGGTCGTGAAAGGCGCCGTCGGCGGCGGTCTGATGGGCATCGGATCGATGCTCGCCTTCGGCTGCAACATCGGCGGCTTCTTCTCGGCCATCAGCGCGCTCAGCCTGGCGGGCTTCGGCATGATGCTCGGTCTCGGCGTCGGCTCCGTCGTCGGTCTGCGATATCTGCTCTGGGAGCTCGAGCATCGGCCGCAGTGGTCGCGCGGGCGCGGGCGTGGGCCCGATTCGCCGGCCGCGGGCAGCGCCGGGCCGCAGCGGCGCGTCGGCGCGCTCCTGCTGACCGCACTGCTGGCCGCGCCGTTCGTCTACGGCGCCGCCGGCTACCCCAAGCAGGGCGTTGTGCTCCTGTTCGGCGCCGCCTTCGGCGTCGTCTTCCAGCGGTCGCGCTTCTGCCTCGTGCGCGCGTTCCGCGAGCCGTTCATGACCGGGGAGGCCTCGCACACCCGGGCGGCCGCGCTCGCGCTCGTCCTCAGCACGCTCGGCTTCGCGATCCTGAAATACACGGACGCCAAGGACCGCGGCGAATGGGTCTTCGCCGCCGCCGGGATCGGCGCGCTGCTCGGCGGCACGCTGTTCGGCGTCGGCATGACGGTGGCCGGCGGATGCGGCGCCGGCTCGATCTGGCGCGCCGGCGAGGGGCAGGTGAAGCTCTGGACCGCGCTCGTGACCTTCGCGCTGGCCGCCTCGCTCTCGCGGCTGGCGCTCACGGAGTCCGGTGCGGTGAGCAAGCTCGGCGTCGCCATCTTCCTGCCGTCGGTGCTCGGCTGGGGGAGCGCCATCGTGCTCGTCGTCATCGTCATGGCCGCCTGGGCGCTGGCCACGACGTGGAACGAGGATGCGAGAAAGTTCAGCGCGCTGGACTGAACTTCTGTAACGTACCGGCGGGCGACGGAGGCCAGCCCGACCATGGTGCGGCTCACACGCAGGGACTTCCTGAAATCCGCGGGCGGCGCGCTCGCGGTCGCCGGTCTCGGCGGCTGCCGCACGGGCGCCGGAGAGATCGCGCCCACGTCGGGCCGGCGCGTGATCGTCGTCGGCGGCGGCTGGGGCGGCGCCACCGCCGCCAAGTACGTCCGCATGGCGGATCCCGCGATCGAGGTGGTCCTGCTCGAGCCGAACAAGACCTTCGTCTCGTGCCCGTTCTCGAATCTGGTGCTGAGCGGCGTCCGGAAGCTGCCCTCGCTGACGTTCGACTACGACGGCCTGGGCGCTCGCGGCGTGACGCTGCGTCACGAGCCCGCGCTCGCCATCGACGCCGACCAGCGCCGGGTCCGCGTCGCCGACGGCTACCTCGCGTACGAGCGGCTGATCCTGTCACCCGGCGTCGACTTCCAGTGGGAGCAGGTCGAAGGATTGCCGGCCGCGAAGGACACCGTGCTGCACGCGTGGAAGGCCGGCCCGCAGACGGTCGCCCTCGCGAAGCAGCTTCAGGATCTGCCTGATGGCGGCGTGGTGGTGCTGACGGTGCCGCCGGCCGCCTATCGCTGTCCGCCCGGTCCCTACGAGCGCGCTTGCCAGCTTGCGTGGTTCCTCAAGACGCGGAAGCCCCGCGCGAAGCTGCTCGTGCTCGACGCCAACCCGAACATCGTCTCCAAGGCCGCGCTGTTCCGCGCCGCCTGGCAGGCGTATCCGAACCTCGAGTACCGCGCCTCGAACAAGGCCGTGAAGGTGGATCCCGCCCGGCAGGAGGTCACCACCGAGTTCGGTGACGTCGTGCGCTATGACGTGGTCAACCTGATCCCGCCGCAGCGCGCCGCCAGCATCGCGGTCGACGCGGAGCTCGTGGGCGCCGACAAGCGCTGGTGCGAGGTCGATCACGTGACCTACGAGTCATTGAAGGCGAAGAGCGTGCACGTCATCGGCGACGCGACCATCGGCCTGCCGGTGCCGAAGTCCGGCACCATTGCGAACGCGCAGGGCAAGATCGCCGCGGGCGCCGTCGTGAGCCTGCTGCACGATCGGCCGGTGACTCCGATGCCGCCGCTCAACACCTGCTACTCGTGGGTCAGCGACCGCGAGGTCGTGGCCGTCGTCAACGCGTACCGCATCGACAACGGCAAGGTCGTGCAGATCGAGCAGAAGCTGACGCCGGGGCCGTCGACCGTGTGGGCGGATCACGCGCTCGCGTGGGCGACGAACATCTGGAGCGACATCCTTGGGTGATCACCTCGTGGGGGGCCCCGAGATGGCCCCCCAACCCACCCAGCGCTCGGCACGCCGCGGCAGAGCCGTGACGCGCCTCGAGAATGCGTTGGCCGCGGTGGTCGGTTTCGCCCTGGCGCTCGCCGCCGGCGTGGCGTCTGCCGGGCCGCTCGATGCAGCGGGGTATGCGAAGGCGTATGCGTGCAGCGCGTGTCATGGATTCGGCGGCAACAGCAAGGCGGCGGCGACGCCGGTGCTGGCGGGGATGCCGACCTGGTACTTCAAGAAGGCCATCGAGGATTACGCGAGCGGCCGGCGCGTCTCGCCCGAGATGGAGCCGTTCGCGAAGATGGTCAAGCAGCAAGGGGTCGACGACGTCGCCGGGTACTTCGCCGCTCAGCGGCGGGAGCCGCTCGACGTGAAGACCGACCGCGAGGCGGTGGCCCGCGGCCGCAAGGCCGCCGTCGCGTGCGCAGGGTGCCACGGCGACGAGGGGCGTGGCGACGAGCGGCGCGGCGTGCCGAGCCTGCAAGGCCAGCCCGTCGGCTATCTCCGCAATCAGATGCAGCTCTTCAAGACCGACAAGCGCAGCCCGGGCGACGCCACGCTCGCCAGCGTGAAGTCGATCTTGAAAGCGATCGACGACGCGACGCTGGCCGACCTGGCGGCGTACTACACGAGTCTCGGGAGGTAAGCCGGCCGCCTCGTGTCGCTCGCATTCGCTGCCGTCCTGTTCGTGCTCGGCGCCGTCGGAGCGTTCGTCTCCGGACTGATCGGCGTCGGCGGCGCCATCGTCATGATTCCGCTGCTCCTGTACGTTCCACCCCTGCTGGGCGTGGGCGCGCTCGACATCAAGAGCGTGGCGGCCATCACGATGGTGCAGGTGTTCGTGGCCGCCGTCTCTGGCATGATCGCCCATGGCCGGCACCGCGCGGTGAACCGCCGCCTGGCGCTGGTGGGCGGGGCGGCCATGGCGCTCGGCTCGCTGGCCGGCGCGGTGGCATCGAAGTACGTGCCGGAGCGGTCGCTGCTGATCGTGTTCGCGGTGATGGTCACGGCGGCCTTCGCGCTGATGCTGCTGCCGGAGCCGCCGCCCGATGTGGCGGCGCCGGCCGAGGTGAAGGAGTACAGTGCCGCGCTGACGGCGGTGACGGCGGGCGCCGTCGGCATCGGCGCGGGGCTCGTTGGCGCGGGCGGCGCATTCCTGCTCGTGCCGCTGTTGCTGGTCGTGGTCGGCGTGCCGATCCGCGTGACCATCGGCAGCTCGCTCGCGATCACGGCCATGGCGGCGACGGCGGGCGCCATCGGCAAGGCGGTGACGGGGCAGATCCCCGTTCCGCCGGCGCTGGTGGTGGCCGCCAGCGCCGTGCCCGGCGCGCAGCTCGGCGCCGCCGCGAGCCGACGCCTCTCGGGCGTCGCGCTCAAGCGGGCGCTGCTGGTCGTCATCGTGCTGACGGGACTCAAGGTCTGGTGGAACGTGCTGTTCGAGTGAGGCGGGGAGGAACGTGCGCTACGGGTTCGTGATCGATCAGCGCAAGTGCATCGGCTGCCACGCGTGCACGGTGGCGTGCAAGGAAGAGAACCAGGTGCCGCTCGGCGCCTTCCGCACGTGGGTGAAGTACGTCGAGAAGGGGGTCTTCCCGCACACGCGCCGGTACTTCTCCGTGCTGCGCTGCAACCACTGCGACGACGCGCCGTGCGTGACCATCTGCCCGACGGTGGCGCTGTACCGCCGGCCGGACGGCGTGGTGGACTTCGATGGCGCCCGCTGCATCGGCTGCAAGTCGTGCATGCAGGGCTGCCCCTACGACGCGCTTTACATCGATCCGAACACGAACACGGCGGCCAAGTGCAACTACTGCGCGCATCGGCTCGAGGTGGGGCTCGAGCCGGCGTGCGTCATCGTGTGTCCCGAGCGGGCGATCATCGCGGGCGATCTCGACTCGCCGTCGACGGAGATCGCGCGCCTGGTGGCGCGCGAGCCGGTGGAGGTCCGCAAGCCGGAGCAGGGAACGCGGCCCAAGGTGTACTACGTCGGCGCCGAGTCCTCGACGCTGAGCCCGTCGCTCCAGGCGCCGGCCGGCTCGTACATGTGGGGGCAGCGCGCCGCCGGCGAGGTGGACCTCGTGCGCCTCGCGGCGTCGGTCCAGTCTCACGCGCATGGCGAAGACGGCGCGCAGAGCCGCCCCGTGTACGACGCGCCGCACGCGCCCCGCCCGTGGGGCGGGAAGGTGAGCGCCTACCTGTGGACGAAGTCGATCGCGGCCGGCGCGCTGATGATGGCCGCTCTCGATCGCATCATGTCGCTGACGCGCGGCGATGCGCTGTTCGACACGGCGGCCGCGATCGTCGCACTCGTCTTCCTGGCCCTGACGATGGGCCTGCTCGTGCTCGATCTCAAGCGCCCCGACCGGTTTCACTACGTGCTCATCAAAGGGCACTGGCGCTCCTGGCTGGTGCGCGGCGCCTGGATCCTCATGGCCTACGGTCTCGTGGCCCTGCTGTGGCTCGTGACCTCGCCCGCGCAGCATCGCGGGCTGGTGGTGCCGGCGTTCGTGCTCGCTCTCGCCGCGGCCGGCTACAGCGCGTATCTCTTCGGCCAGGCCGAGGGACGCGACTTCTGGCAGAGCCCGTTGCTGCTGCCGCACCTCATCGTGGCCGCGATGCTGGCCGGCGCCGCCAGCCTCGTCCTGGTCGGCACGGTCATGGGCGCCGCGGAGGTCGCCGTGCTCAGCATGGCCGGCTTCCTCGCGGTGGCGGTGCTCCTTCACGGGGCTCTCATGCTGGCCGAGCTCGGCGGACGCCATGCGAACACCGACGTGACGCGCGCGGCTCGGCTGCTCACGCGCGGCGCCTATCGCGCACGCTTCTGGGGCGTCGCCGTCGTGGCCGGCGTCCTGCTGTCGTTTCTCGCGATCATCCTGCTGCCTGGCGGGATGGTGATCGGCGCGCTTCTTGCGCTCGCCGGACTCTGGGTGTACGAGGATCTCTGGGTGAAGGCCGGCCAGTCGGTTCCATTGAGCTGAGCCGATGACGCCCTCATCGTCCGAGCCGCTGCATCCCGTCGCCCGGGAGCTGTCCGAGCGCCAGGGCGGCCTCGCGTCCTATCCGCCGGCGGCACGCTGGGACGACTGGGAAGAATACGACCCCGTCGCCTGGCCGCGGAAGGTCGCGCGGCGGTACTCGCTGATCCCGACCATCTGCTTCAACTGCGAGGCTGCGTGCGGACTGCTCGCGTACGTCGATCAGACGACGCTCAAGATCCAGAAGTTCGAGGGCAATCCCGTGCACCCCGGCAGCCGCGGCCGCAACTGTGCCAAGGGCCCGGCCACGCTGAACCAGGTGCAGGATCCCGAGCGCATTCTCTATCCGCTGCGACGGAGCGGTGCGCGGGGCGCCGGGCAGTGGGAGCGCGTCACCTGGGACGAGGTGCTCGACGACATCGCGGGCCGCATTCGCAAGGCCCTGGTCGAGGGGCGCCAGCGAGAGGTCATGTACCACCTCGGACGCCCCGGGCACGAGCTCGTGTATCTGCAGCGCGTGTTCCACGCCTGGGGCATCGACGGTCACAACAGCCACACCAACGTGTGCTCCGCGAGCGCGCGCGCCGGCTATGCCTTCTGGCACGGCATGGACCGGCCGTCGCCGGATCACGCGAACGCGCGCTTCATCCTGCTCCTGTCCTCGCACCTCGAGACCGGCCACTACTTCAACCCGCACGCGCAGCGGATCATCGAGGC
>Ga0075421_100000448_pt1 | contig 43140 bp, 33 predicted proteins | sample SoiMetdeltSBSDD5_FD_75292 | JGI IMG/M metagenome (GOLD analysis project Ga0075421, IMG submission 75292) | Bulk soil microbial communities from a Populus tree surrounding site in Tennessee, USA - Soil MetaG P. deltoides SBSDD5 | ecosystem: Environmental > Terrestrial > Soil > Tree plantation... | reverse complement strand
GTCCGCGGCCGGTGGGAGCTCGATCGCGGGCCGCAGACGCTCGCGTACGACATCTGGTGGCACCTCGGTCTCGACACGATGGTGACCAGTACGTGGGGCACGCCGAACATGGTGAAGAACGGCGTCAACCCTGAGCTGCTGCTCGCCGGGAAGTACGGAAGCAAGATCCACATCTGGGACCTGCGCACACGACGTCATGTTCAGGAACTCGACCTTGGCCCGGAGCAGCAAATGGTGCTCGAGCTGCGGCCGGCGCACGACCCGACACGCGCCTACGGGTTCGCGAGCGTCGTGGCGTCCCTCAAGGACCTGTCGTCGTCGGTCTGGATGTGGTACCGCGATCCGAACAAGAAGAGGACCAACGGGTCCGATGGTCAGTGGGCCGTGAAGAAAGTGATCGAAATTCCCGCGGAGCCCGCAGACCCGGAGAAACTGCCGCCGTTCCTCAAGGGGTTCAAGGCCGTGGCGCCGCTGGTGACCGATATCAATCTCTCGGTCGACGACCGCTACTTGTACGTATCGTGCTGGGGGACTGGAAAGTTCATTCAGTACGACGTCACCGATCCGTTCAATCCGAAAGAGGTCAGCTCCCTCAGGCTGGGTGGCATCGTCAGCCAGGCGGCACACCCCAGTAAGCCGCAGCAGCCGTTGAACGGCGGACCGCAGATGGTCGAAGTCAGCCGCGATGGACGACGCATCTACTTCACGAACAGTCTCTATACGCCATGGGACAGCCAGTTCTATCCCGCGGGCGTGCGTGGATGGATCGCAAAGGTCGATGTGCCGTCCGGTGGTGGCGCGATGACGCTCGACCCGAAGTTCTTCGTCGACACCGGTCACATGCGGCCACACCAGGTTCGGCTGCAAGGCGGCGACGCCTCGTCGGATTCGTACTGTTACGCGTAGATCGTAGAGCGCAGGCTTCAGCCTGTGCGGTCGTGCGACGCGGGGGCTTCCACTTCGCCGGAGGCTACGGTGGACGAGAATGCCCCCGGCTCTACGTCACTCTGGAAAATGCGAAGGCGAGGACGTCATGGAGTGGCAAGCGATGGTTCTTTTGGGGGCCTATCACGGCATCAATCCCGGTATGGGATGGCTGTTTGCGGTGGCGTTGGGCATGCAACACGGCAGCGCTCGTGGCGTATGGCGCGCGCTGCCGCCGATCGCGCTCGGTCATGCCGCGGCTGTCGGCGTGGTGCTCCTGGCTGCGACGATGGCCGGTTTGATCGTGCCGCTCGCCACGCTGAAGGTCATCGTCGCGCTGATGCTGATGATGCTCGGGCTCTACCGGCTGTGGCGTCACCGACATCCGCGTTACGGCGGAATGCAGGTTGGGTTTCGCGATCTGACGGCGTGGTCGTTTCTCATGGCATCGGCTCATGGCGCCGGATTCATGGTGGTCCCGTTTGTGATGCCCGCATCGATGTCGGCGTCGGCTGCGACCCATGAGCACGCGGCGCACATGGCTGCTGCTCACGCCAATCTCGCGACCGCGGCCGCCGCGGCGGCCGGCATTCACACGTTGGCGTACTTCGTCGTCATGGCAGTGGCCGCCTGGATCGTGTATCGCAAGCTTGGCCTGCGCTTGTTGCGGCAAGCCTGGATCAACGTGGACTGGGCGTGGGCCGGCGCGCTCGTGATCACTGGGGTGGTGGTGTTGTTGAAATCGTGAGGAACGTTTCCTTTTACGAAGGAGGGTGTCATGCGCGAGTCGCAGTCCCGGTTCATTCGCCAGCTGGGCTTTCCAGCCGCAGTCGCCAGCGATCGCCTGTATGCAGCGCTGATGTTTCAGCCGAGAGTCATCGGCGCCCTGGTTGCGATCGGAATCTTCTCTCAAAGCGCCTGGGTATTTCTGGCGCTATCCGCTGTACTCGTGTGGAGCACGCTGGTACCGACACGGAACCCGTTCGACGGCTTCTACAACCGATTCGTCGCACGGCCGCGCCGGCCATCGTTCGGGGTCGCACCTGCGCCACGACTCTTCGCGCAGGCAATGGCTGCCGCCGCTACGTTCGCAACTGGCGCCACGCTCGTGCTCGGCGCGCCAAAGACCGCCTGGGTGCTCGAAGCACTGATGGCGATGTCGATAGTGGCCGTGCTCTTCAGAGACTTTTGTGGGCCAGCGTGCCTGTACCACCGCGTGCGAGGACTATTGTCGAGTAAGTATGCACTGGCCGCCAGTGCTGGACGCGTCTGCTGAAGCCCTATTTGGGGCGTGGCTTCAATGCGTCGCGCAGCTTGTCACCGAGCGATCCGAATCCCTCCGAGGAAGGGACGTCGGCGCGCTCGGTGTACTCGCGCACTTCATCGGCCTCGCGCATTTTCTGGACAGCCGTGACGCTGAGGCGAATGCGGCGCGCGCCGGGGTCGACATCGAGTATCACGACGTCAATGGCGTTGCCGATTTGAAAGGCTTTCTTGACGTCCCCGTCACGGGCCACGCCGCTCTCGCTCAATGGAATAAGACCTTCGATCCCCGGTTCCAACTCCACGAAGGCCCCGAAGTCCGCCACGCGCGTGATGCGGCCGCTGCGTAACTGGCCGGCGACGTAGGTGTCGCCCACTTTCAGCCAGGGATCGGCCATGAGCTGCTTCAGGCCAAGAGAAATCTTCTGTTTGTCGGCGTCAACGCGCAGGACCTTGACCGTGATCTCGTCACCGGGTTTGACCACCTGCAGCGAGTCCGATACGCGTGACCAGCCCATCTCCGACACGTGCAGCAGTCCCTGGACGCCGCCACCGAGATCGATGAAAGCGCCGAATTCACGCACCGACGCGACCCGGCCGGTCAGGATGGCGCCTTCGACGATCGACGCGCGGACTGCGGCGGCACTGGCGCGCTGTGCGTCCTCGAGCAGCGCCCGCCGCGACACGACGACGTTCCGCGAATCCTTGAACTCGACGATGCGGAATTGATAGACGCGCCCTTCGTACTGCGCCGGATCCACATCCCGGACGATGTCGATCTGAGAGATCGGGCAGAAGGCGCGCTGGCGCGCGATGCGTACCTCGAATCCGCCCTTTACCGCTCGCTCGACCTTGCCCTCGATCGCCAGGCCGGCGCGGAATGCGTCCTCGAGCTGTTGCACGGTGGCGGCACCAAGCGCCAATCTGCGTGAGAGCCTCAACTCACCAGCCGTCGAGATGACGACTGCGCGAATTCGGTCGCCGTTCGACACCTCGAGCTTGCCGCTGTCGTCCTTCAGCTCATCGACATCGATGGTGGCCTCGCTCTTGCCGCCGACATCGACGAGTGCCACTTCCTCGCCGATCGCGACGATGGTGCCCTCGATGGTCTGACCCTTCTCGATGCGTCGCGCTTGCACCGACGCCTCGAACATCGTTTCGAAATCTTCCTCGGGCTCGCTCACCGGGTTCTCCCTCGTGACTCTGGTGCACGTTTCTGCCACGCGAGGATAACCGAGCGCATCCAGTACTTCACCGGGGTTCTCGCCAGGACACGATCGACACGATCGGCGGCTCTCATCAGGGCATTATCCGGGTTCGGGAACACGATGGAGCTCATCATGCCCGCCGGCACTGAGAACAGGTTGAAGAACAGGTGGCGCGAGCTGCCGAAGACCTCGTCGGCAAATCGAAGCTGCGCCGCAGACAACGGCATCTCGTCTTTCGTGCGCGCTCGCGGGGTCAGCACGCGCGCCAGCGCCAGCAGCGGATTCCCTCGCAACGGCTCGACGAACGCCGCAAGTCCGCCGGGTGCGAGCACTCGATGAATTTCGCGGATGGCAGTTTCGTAGTCGAGGTGGTGAATGATGGCGCGCCCAACCACGAGATCGAACGACTCCGTCGGCACGGCAAGTGAGTGGCCGTCCATCACTGAGTACTCGGCCGCGTTGCCAAATTCCGTTTTTACCGCCTCGATTTCCTTGATTGAGACGTCGACGACCAGGAGACGTCGCGGCTGTGCCGCGAGCACAGCCGGCATCAGCATGTCGCCGCGCACGCAGCCGTAGCTGAGCACCCGACGCCTGGCAGACTGCTGGCGCACGAGGTCGGCGAAGTGATGTTCGGCCGCGCGCGAGTTCGCTCCGGTGAAGACGTGCTCGAAACGTGCGTGCAGCTTCGCGCTTTCGACGAAGACCTCGCCCTCGTCGTACGACTCCCGTTCTCGCCGCACTCGATCGTCTAGCACCGTGGCCTCGAGTCGAATGATATCGCGGGCTGTCTCTTTAGACTTTGACTCCCAACTCCCAAAGGGCCAACTCCCAAAGTGCCACTCGATTACGACACGCGGAGGCTCCGAGACACTGAGGGATCAGACCCGCCGGTCAAGACCTTGGGAATTGGAGGTTGGGAGTTGGGAGTTGACTCGATCTGCTATTGGGAGGGTTGATACAACTCGAACACGCCGTCTCGGTCGACGAAACTGAGTTGGAGCGCGCGCGTGGCGAAGTCGATCAATGCAGGCGACGAGCGGAGACGGTCGACGATCACGAAACCAAGATTGGCCTCGCGAACGAACGCGGGCCCCGCTGCGATGAGAGCTGCCTCGCGTTCTTCCGCGAGCCGTCCTCCTTCGCTCAGCACGATCAACGCGTCGAGCATGTCGATGCGACGAACGTCGGTGATGCTGCGGCTGCCGACGCGCGACAGGTAGCCTCCGATCAACGGCTTCTCGTGCATCGTCTGGAAATACTGCGACCGCGCGATGAAGTTGCCGACGCTCGACGTGCCGTCACGGATGCCGGTCGGCAACTCTAGCACCCGGACATCGCCTGGCGCCGCGGCGACGCGTTCGTAAAACCGCGGCACCGCCGCCGAATGCAGCGTCATTGGCGCAGGCAATAACTCCGCCAGGAGCAATACCCCAACGATCGTCAGGATGAGCGATCGGCGGCGCGGGTACGTGCGGCCCAGCCATGCGAGAGCGGCAGCAAAGAGCACGGCGACGGCGAGCATCATCACGACCGAGAAGCGCGACGGCATGCGCGTCAGCCCCAGGATCGGCACGAATCGGAGCAGTGCCCACGGCCCGGGAACGTAGGTATTGACGCCCCCGACGTGCAGGAATGGCCCGAGCGCCAGCGCACCGAATGTGATGGCCAGCGCCGTCCACCAGCGCGACGCCCGCCATCCCCTTCTCCACGCCACGCCCAGCGTGATGAGTGCGACGAAGGGGATAGAGACAACGGCCTCGAGGTAGCCGCCCTGAAACGTCATCAGCCAGTCGCCAACGACCTGCGGTGTCAGCGGATGGTTCGGATTCGGCAGCACGAGGGCAACCAGGTCAACTCCTCCGGGACTGCTGCGCCACAACACTCCCGGAGACTTGAGCTCGCCTGCCGTGAGTCGCTCGCTTACGGCGTAAAGGACCGGCGATAGCAGTGCCGCGGCAACTAACCCGGCGGCGACCGTCAGAAAGGCCAGTCGTCTGGCTTCCATTCCGGCACCGGGCCTCGGGGAAGCACGCAGTTGCCAACCCAACCTGAGGAACGCCAGCGCCGACATGATCAGCACCGGGGTGTAAAGGCCCCTGGCGGAAACGGGGAACCCGAAGATCGACGAGGTCCAGCCGCCGGTGATCGCGATGGCGCCAACCAGACCTGCGGCGCACAGGAACAATACGTCAACGGCCCATCGCGCGGCCCGGGCGCGGCCCGACTGCGGGCTGTTGTGAATCGCCACCACGCGGGCCACCAGAAAGACGGCGCCGATGAGCAGGCAGAAGACGGCGTAATAGGCGTCCGACGTCGCGGCCCATGCCACGACGACTCCGAGCGCGACGGCGTCGCGAAACCGCTCGTGCCCGTCGGCCTTCATTAACACGAGCAGGAAGATCGCGAGCGGAGCCGCTGCCACGAGGCTGAAATGTCCCATGCCTCGGGTCACCAGAAGCGGACTCCACGCGAACAGCAGCCCGGCAAGCCACGACTCTGCAAATCGCCCGGTCACGTGGCGCGCCAGCAGGAACGTCGAGTAGGCCGTGAGGATCGACATCAGCAGGAAAACGACGTTGAATGTCGCGACCACGCCGAGCACGCTCAACAACGGAAGCGCGAGAAGATTCTGAAACGCGGTGTAGTTGTGGAGGCTCAGGTTGGCCTCCGGTGTCATCGAGAAAATGGAGGTGGTGAAGAAGGGTAATTGTCGGTGGACGAGGATCTCGTGGCGGAAGACCCACTGGTTCCAGACGTACACACCCGTGTCACCATCGGGCGGGCCGGTCAAAAATGTGCTGAGGTGGAGGACCAGTGGCCATGAGAACGCCACGGCCATGACGGCGTACCCGAGCAATGCCGCCAAATCCTGGCGGAAGCCGCGCCAACTCATGTTCGAGGTTGACGGAGCATAGCAGAAAACTAGCGAGGCTGAAGTTTCGCCTCGCTAGTACAGCGTTGGCTTTGCCCCGCTTCGCGGGGCGAGCCGTCTTGACAGGGGAGAACTTGATTCATATGCCACCAGTCCAGGTCTGACAAGACGGCTACGAACCGGCGGCCGCCATTCGCCGCACAGCCTCAGGCAATTCGCGCTCGTTGAGCCCTGCAAAGTTGAAGCGCGCGTAAGGCTTCGACCGGCGATCGAATGCATACCGCCGGCCGGTGTACCACGCGACTCCGCGACCGAGGCTGCGCTCGGCCCATGCTTCGATATCGACCGGCATGCGGAAATGGACCCACAACGCCATCCCTCCGCTCGGGATCGTGAACTCGACGTCTTCTCCGAACGCCTTCCTCAACAGGTGCGCGAGAAGCTCGCGGCGGCTCGCATAGATACGCCGCACGCGCGCGACGTGACGCTGTAGTTCGCCGTCCTCGATCAGCGTCGCGACGGCGGCCTCGGTGGCGAGGTCACCCTGGATGTCGAGGAGGGAGCGAATGGCTCCAACCGTTCGCAGCACCGCCTGGGGCGCAACGATGTAGCCGATGCGGAGGCCCGGAGCGAGGATTTTCGACAGTGTGCCGATGTACACGACAAGCCCCGCATGGTCGGCGCTCGCCAGCGGCAGCACGGGCCGGCCATCGTAATGGAACTCGTGGTCGTAGTCGTCTTCGATGATCGCGATCCGCCTGGCGCGCGCCAGGGCAAGAAGGGCCAGCCGTCGGGCGGCCTTTAACGTAACCGTCGTCGGATATTGATGGTGAGGCGTGACATACACCGCCCGCAGTGTCATGCGGTCGGCGAGTCGCGTCAACGCATCGACATCGAGGCCCTCGCGATCGAGCACGACCGGGACAACCGTTGCGCCGGCCGCACGGAATGCTTCCCACGCCGGTCGGTACCCGAACTGTTCGACCGCAACCGCGTCGCCGGGACGAAGCAGCGCCCGCGCCACGAGCGTCAACGCCATCTGACTTCCACGCGTGACGAGCACATCGTCGCCGCCGACCGACAGACCTCTGGTGCTCGAGAGCATCGACGCGAGCGCGCCACGAAGCGTGGCGTCTCCTTCCGGGTCGCCGTACCCGAGGACCTCGCCGCCTCGCGTCGCCAGGACACGACGATACGCACGCCCCAAGGATCGCGCCGGCACCAGTCGAAGATCGGGCGCACCGTGGCTCAAGTTGAGCGTGCCAGGCGGGAGGCAGGGGGGCCGGTACGCGGGCGGCGCCTCCGGCAGCGCGAAGGGCACCTGGGCCGGCACGTGTGCGCGCAGCGCGATCCGACGTGAGAACGGCCGGCCTCGGGCATTGACGATCGTGCGCGTGACAAACGTCCCGCGTCCCGGCGTCGTCTCGACCCATCCCTCGGCGATCAGTTCGGCTAACGCCGCGAGGACGGTATTACGATGCACGCGAAAACTGGTCGCGAGCCGCCGGCTGCCGGGAAGTTGGTCCCCTGGCCGTAAACGGCCGCGCTGGATTTCCGCCGTCAACGCGTGCGCGATCTGTAGAAAGGGTGGAAGCGCCGCGGTGCGCTCGACGTCGATCACCAGATGCCAGGGACGTCGCATGTCTCGCTCGCGCCACGCATTGTACCGTCGTCGTAACCTGGACTGGTCTAACTGAAATTGCCAGAGTGGCCCTTGTCTGTTAGACCGGCCTGCGGTACCTACACTTGAACCGATGGTCAATTTCCTGTCGAGCCTTGTGCGGGACGTTCGCTACAGCCTGCGCACCCTTCGCAAGACGCCAGCTTTCACGGCAGGCGCTGTGATCACAATCGCTATGACCGTCGGAACAACGACGGCCATCTTCAGCGTCGTATACGGGGTGCTGCTGCGACAACTGCCGTACCGAAACGTGGAACAGGTGTTCTGGATCTGGTCGGATCAATCCGGTTCCGATCGAGCGCCGTTCAACGTGCCGGACTTCATCGACTATCGCCGCTCCACGCAGACGTTGGCCGGCTTTGCGGGATTCTTTGCCTACAGCGCGAACCTGAGCGACGAGTCGGCCGCCGAGCGTGTGCCGGGCATACGCGCCACCGGGAATCTGTTCGATGTCCTCGGTGCACGCGCGCGCATGGGCCGTCTGCTCGATTTGAATGACGAGCAGCCTGGCGCGGAGCAGGTGGTCGTGCTCGCAGAACCGTTCTGGGTCCGACGGTTTGGCGGCGATCGAGCCATTGTCGGCCGCACCATCCGACTGAACAGCGAGGAGTACACCGTCGTCGGTGTCATGGCGGCAGGTATCGCGATGCCGATACGCGACGTCGAGTTCGTCCTTCCATTCGCACCCGAGCAGGATCCCCGGCGTGGGGCGCGCAATTCACTGAACTTCATCATCGGCGTGGGCCGGCTCGGGCCCGAGGCATCTCAGGCGCAGGCGGTCAGCGAGCTGACGGGAATCGCGCGTCGGTTGCAGCAACAGTTTCCGGTCGAAAACGCGAGAAAGCGGGGCGTCCGCCTGATCCCCGTGATCGATGGCATCGTCGGTCCATTTCGGACGGCGCTGGTCACCGTGTTCGCCGCAGTTGCGGCCGTCCTGCTCATCGCCTGCGCGAATCTCGCGAACCTGATGCTGGCCCGCGCGACCGAACGTCGCAGGGACGCGGCCGTCCAACTGGCGCTGGGATCGTCACGCGCCAATGTCGTACGTCAGGTCCTTATCGAAGCGATGCTCGTGGGTATCACCGGGGGACTGCTCGGCCTGCTCATCGCTCGCTGGGGAGTACCCGCCATCGTGACGATGGCGCCGACGGCGCTGCCGCGATCGGATGAGATCCGAGTCGATGTCGCGGTCCTGGTATTTTCGCTTGCCGTGTCTTCGCTCACCCCCGTGCTTTTCGGCGTGATCCCTGCGCTAGCGTCCGCCAGCGTCGATGTCCGTGATGCGCTCGAGGGCAGCGGCCGTGGCACAACAGCCGGCGGCCGCCGGATTCGCGACGCGCTGGTCAGCTCGGAGGTCGCGCTCGCCCTGGTGCTGCTCATTGTCATGACCATGTTGGCCTCGAGCTTTGCGAACGTGCAGCGGGTTGCGCCCGGCTTCGACTCGACGCAAGTGCTCTCGGCGCGGGTGACGCTGCCGGCAAAGCGATTCGACAGCCGCGACGCGATCGTGACCTTCCAGCGAGCACTCGCTCAGGAGTTGTCGGCTCTGCCGGCCGTCACCAGCGCGGGCGCGATCTCGCTGCTCCCCCTGAGCGGCCTCGTGTCACGTGTGCCGTTCACGGTGGAGGGCAGAGCCATTGAACGAGAGCGCGTCCCGATCGCGCAGTTTCGCACGGTGTCACCGGGATATTTCGAAGCCGCGCGCATTCCGCTCAAGCGCGGTCGCACCTTTTCGGAGACCGACACGGAGAGGACGCGGGCAGTTGCCGTCGTCAACGAAGAGCTTGCGCGCCGGTGGCTCGATGGCCTCGAGCCAATTGGCGCTCGTCTCCTCGTCGACGACAACGACGGATCACCGCGCCCGGTGGAAATCATCGGGGTCATTGGAAACGTGCAACAGGTGGCGCTCGATGGCGAGCCGACGTGGGACCTGTATCTGACCTATCCTCAGATCCATCCCGACAACGTCGGTGCCGCAGCGTCGAACATGTTCTGGATCGTGCGCACGGCCGACGATCCGATGGCGCTGGCGAGCAGCCTTACCAGGGCCGTACGCCGGATAGACCCGGAGGTGGTTGCGGCGCCGATCCGGCCGCTCGACCAGTATCTGTCCGAGGCCATGGCCGCGCGTCGATTCAGTCTCTCGCTCATGTCCGCCTTCGCACTGGCGGCGCTGGCCTTAGCGCTGACCGGTATCTATGCCGTCGTCATGTACTCGGTCAGTCAGCGCGGGCGGGAGTTTGCTATTCGATCGGCCCTTGGCGCTCAGCGCAGTGACCTGATGCTCCTCGTCATGCGGCAGGGCGTTGCGCCTTCGCTGACGGGGATCGGGGTGGGGCTGGCGGTAGCATGGATCACGACTCGAACGCTTTCGAGCATGCTTTTCGGCCTGAGCGCGACCGATCCGGCGATCTTCGCGGCCGTGGCGCTGGCGCTGTTTGTCGTCGCCATGATCGCCTGCCTTGGCCCCGGCCTGAGAGCGTCTGGCAAGTCGTTCGTGCGTTAGAATGGCCGTGCAGCAGCCCAATCGAACGAGGAGCGACGCTCCATGGTCCATCGGATCTATTACACTCGCATTCTGCGCGACGGCGCCGCGCGCTCGCGCGCATTCGTACTCCTGACCGTCTGCGTCCTGGCGTTGCCGTCTGGCCTTGCCGTCGCGCAACAAGGACCCGTTTCGTCCATGTTCAGCGATGACCAGAAACGGGGCGAGACGATTGCATTGAGTTTCGCAACTGCGGAGATAGGACCCACCGCCACTGCGAGTTTTCCCACGCAGATTTATCTCACCGGCGGCGATCTCGAGCGCGCGTTCGACCAGGCTCGATTTCGACCGGACGCCGCGATCGTTCCGACGAACACAGACCTGCAGATTATGGCGTCATCCCCGGCCACACAGCGTGTGCTGATTGACCGCGTCCGGAAACAGCCGGCCGTCATGCGCGACCTGCAGGATCAAATCGCGGCGCGCCGAAAGCAGTCACCGGCGGCCCTGAACATTGGCATCGATTCGTTCGTGGCGCAGTTACCGCGGCAGGGAAGCAAGCAGAGTGGTGGCGCGTTTCCGAAGGTGGTTTGCCTGATTCCGACCGACTTCGCCGCTGGCGGCGCAATCGATCGCCGGGAGCTCTTTGCGCAGGACCGCATACGCAAAGGGATCGCTGAATGTCTCACCGCGCTGGACGGCGCGGGTGTTCAGTCGCTCGTCCTGCCACTCATGGGCGCAGCTTCGTCCGGTACTCTCGCGAAAGACGCGGCGTTCGAAGGGCAGCGCGTGCTGAAGGAGTGCCGTTTCCTGAACTCTGTGGCCGGAATCGCTCTGGGAATTCACGACTTCGCCCCCAGCCGTCGCAGCATCCGGGAGATCGGCATCATTCAATGGGATCAGGAACTCGAGGAGATGTTCAGCCTGCCCAAAGGAACTCGACTCGCGCAGACAGCGCAGAATGCGTATCGACTCTACGCCGACCAGATCAAACTCGCGATGAACAAGGGGCTGGCCGGAGAGAAGACGATGTCAAGTGACGTCGACGGCAGCTGCACTGCGATCCTCAACCCTCAATAGCTTCGTCTCGCGATTAGACCGCCAAGCCACACGCACGGCAAGGCGGTCAGCACCAGCAGGATCGGATACCATCGCGGACCAAATTCCGGTCCGGCATTCCACGTCGCCACCGTGCCGGCTGTCGCGGCGAGCGCGCCGATCGTGCCAAGGATCAAGACGTGCAGCATGGGTTGGCGGGGTGCCAGTCTCGCGGTCACGTACCCTCCAAGCACGGTGAACGCAATCCGGTAAGCCGCTGCCCACGCAAAAAGCCCGTCAGACATCGGTTCGCCCGATACCGGGAAGATGCCGGTTCTGTGCATCACGGCGTCGGTGCCCACGGAAAGCAACGCGGTGACGATGAAGCCGGCAGCGACGGCGCCTACGCTGCTTCCGCGACGTTGCGTCTGAATCGTCTCTTGTTGCATGCCTGAACATAACTTACGCCTTCGCGTCGTGAAAGATGATCCCGAGCGTATGGCGGTGCCCGGAACGCAGGCGGCTGACGCCGTGCCGCAGATTTACTCGATACGCTCCTCGAGTGCCTTGCACGGGCCGATGACGGACGGCAAAGGCCACGGCGTCTCCCCGTCGTAGAGGGACCACTTCCGCACGAGACTGCATCCTCGGGCGTTGCTCGGTCAGAACGAACTCGCCGCCGGTGAAGTCTCGTCCCGGCTCCGAGAGGAGAATCGCCACCTGCAGCGGAAACACATGTTCTCCGTACAGATCCTGATGAAGGCAGTTGTAGTCACCGGCGTCGTATTGAAGCAGCAGCGGCGTTGGCCGTGTCTGTCCGGCCTGATGACAGCGCGCGATGAAGTCGGCATGTTCGCCGGGAAAGCGAACCGCGATCCCCATCACGTCATTCCACTGATTCGCGACGGGCGCCAGCCGGCGATACAGCTCCGTTCGCAGAGCCTCGATGAGGCGCGGCAGAGGGTAACTGAAGTATTTGTACTCGCCGCGTCCGAATCCGTGCCGCGCCATCACGACGCGGCTGCGGAATCGCTGGTCGTCGGGATACAACCGCACGACCGCGTCGCACTCATCGCCAGTGAGTACACCTTCGAGCCGTGCGCAGCCGTACGCGTTGAGTTCATCGTGCATCTGCTGCCAGTCGAGCGACTGCACACGCGCAACTGCGTGTGTGGACTCGAAAGCCCCGGTCTCGGAACGGGCAGTCTCGTCAATCGTGGCGCGCGTCGTCATGCGCGCGCCTCCCGTTCGAGAAGCGCGCGCTTTCGTTCCACTCCCCACCGATAGCCGGAGAGAGAGCCGTCGTGCCTGATGACCCTGTGGCAGGGAATTGCCACCGCCAGCGCATTGGCCGCGCAGGCCTGCGCCACTGCCCGAATCGATTTGGGAGCGCCGATCTTCGCGGCGAGATCGGTGTAGGTGGTGGTCGACCCGGGCGGGATCTGCTGCAGCGCTCTCCAGACTCGCTGCTGAAACGAGGTGCCGCGAATGTCGAGCGGGAGATCCAGCCCGATACCAGGCTGCTCGACAAGACCTACGACTTTCGCGACGAGCTCCTGATAGCGGCGTTCGTCACCCACCAGGTTGGCCTTGGGAAAGCGATCCTGAAGATCCCGCACGAGCACCGCCGGATCATCGCCAATGAGAATTGCGCACACGCCTTTCTGGCTCTGCGCGACGAGAATCGAGCCGAGTGAACATTCTCCGATTGCGAAGAAGATGTCGGTGTTGGCTCCGCCGGCGCGGAACCGTGTCGGTGTCATGCCGAGAACCTGGTTGGCGTTCTCGTAGAAACGGCTGCTCGATGTGAAACCTGCGTCGTAGATCGCGTCAGTCACGGTGCTGCTCCTTTCGAGTGAGGCGCGCAGCCGGCGGCTGCGGTGCGCCGCCGCGTATTTCGCAGGCGTGAGACCAGTCACGGACTTGAAGGTCCGATGAAAGTGGTAGAGGCTCATGCCGGCGTGGGCCGCCAGGGTCTCGAGAGGAAGCCGTTTCTGAGCGCGCTCGATGAGGCGGCAGACGCGCGCGATTCGCATCGCATTCTGCTGGGCCGCTCCTGCCGCCAGGTTCGGCTTGCACCGTTTGCACGGACGGAAGCCGTCGAGTTCGGCGTCACGACAGGTGGAGTAGAACTGGACATTCTCCGGCCGTGCCCGGCGAGCCGCACACGAGGGCCGGCAGTACACGCCTGTCGTTCTGACGGAGTAGTAGAACCTGCCATCTGCAGAGGCATCACGAGCGACGACAGCGGCCCACCGTGGGTCATTTCTCGTCGCCTGCGCGAGCCTCACCGTTGACGCCTTGCTCATGCGGAATTCCTTCTCAATCATCCTGCACTGCATGCGTCAAAGGTAAGCCTGGGGCGGATTTCGCGCACTCCGATTCTTGCGATCGAATTCCACGCGTATTTCGTCGAGGCTCGGCTAGTTGACGAGCCGGCGAAGGGTGAGCCGGCCGAAGCTGACAAGCGGCCGCGGTGGCTTTTGTAGCGTGTGCAATGGTTGTAGCAACTGCAAACGCGCTTGTGCCGGTGACATGCCGCCGAAGCGGTTGTGAGATCGCCGTTCTGGAATCGGCGCTAAGCGGCGTGGCCTCGAGCGTTGCGAAGCTTGGTGAGCGCGCGCACTTCCAGCTGGCGGACGCGCTCGCGAGTGATCGACAAGCGGCGGCCAATCTCATCGAGCGTGTACTCGCGATCCGCCGACAGACCGTAGTGGAGGCGCAGGATCTCACGCTCGCGTTCGTCGAGTGATGACATCACGTGTTCGAGCTCGTCGGCCATTTGCCGCTGCATCACCATCTGCTCGGCCGAGGGCATCGCGGGATCGCGCACTAGATGGCCGAGCGGTGTATTCTCGGCAGCGTCGACCGGCGTATCGAGTGACATCGGCAGGCGCGCCGAATCGAGCAGCAACTCGACCTTCCCGAGCGGCACCTTCATGCGCTCGGAGAGCTCACCGGCGGTCGGTTCGCGACCGAGCTCGACGGACAGCGTGCGGCGATCGTGATTCAGTTTATTGAGCGATTCCACGATGTGTGCGGGCAGGCGGATGGTGCGGCCGTAGTCGGTCACTCCTCGCGTGACTGACTGACGAATCCACCAGGTCGCATACGTGGAGAATTTGAAACCGCGGCGAAACTGAAACCGATCGACCGCCTTCATCAGACCGATATTGCCCTCCTGAATCAAATCCAGAAGCGAGAGCCCGCGCCCGAGGTATCGCTTGGCGATGGACACCACGAGTCGGAGATTGGGCTCGAGCAGTTGTCGTTTCGCCTCGATCAGCGCCTCTTCCAACGCCGACACCCGCGCGACGCGAGCACGGAAGTCCTCTTTTGCCATACCCGCTCGATCCTCGAGCTGGCGTACGCGATCCGGGTCGGGCTGACGTTCGTGCTCGTCGAATTCGCGATCGTGGGCGTGAAGCGCACGCACAATCTCGTCAACGACCGACGGGCGGATCGGCAGGTCGCGAACCGTGGCGCGAATCTCTTCGTTGGCTTTGTCGACTTGCTTACGCGATGGCGTGCGCGGCGACGTCGGCCGGCGAAGACCGCGCTCGAGTTGCGTCACCCTCGCCTCGAGTGTGCGCACATGATCGAGGGCGGCGAGGACGGGTTCGATCTTCTCGGGTTTCAACTCTCCACCGTCGGGCAGAAGAATCAATTCGGCGGCGGACCCCGCCCCCCCACGCACGTGGTCGGCCAACGCCAGCAGCGTTCGACGGCCGCAGGGAATCGACATGACCTCTGCCAGTAGATCCCCTCGAGCGGTCTCAATACGACGGCCGATCTCCTGTTCCTCAGATGCCTTCAACAGACGCCGACGCGAGATGTGTTTGAGGTACAGGCGGACGAGATCGACGTCTGTCTCTGAGAGCCCATCGTCGACTGCGGCATCTGATTCTTCAGAGGCCGTTGCGCCGATGGGATCGACATCCTGGTCATCGGCAGCCTCCGGTTCCTCCTCCTCGATCAACCGCTCCACCGGAAGCGAGAGCGGGAGCTCGTCACCCACTTCGCCATCCTCGACCGGGGTGAGGCCGAACTCGTGAGCGCGTTGCCGCCAGTCCAGCAGGTGAGCGTTCTCGTTGGGATCGTTCCAGTCGATCAGCGCGTCAGACGAGGTTCTTCGTTTTTTGGCCATCGTCGCGCTGAGAAATGCAAGGCCATTGCCCAGTCTGAGGTGCCACCACGACAACGGTTCGTTCCCTCTCTTGGGAGACGTCTGATAAGGTGACGAACCGTGCCGAGAGTGTCCCTCACCCTTGTCGCGAAAATCCTTCCCGTGCTTGGGGGTGTTGCCATTGCCCTTTACATGAGCTGGTGCATCGCCATCTCAATGGTAGGCGGCACAATCCCGCTCGTCGGATGGACACTCGAAGGCGGGTTCTGGACGTTTGCTGAACTGGTATCGAAGCCGCAAACTGGTCAGCGCCTAGCCTGCGTGCGTCGTCGTTCCTCCGATTCCTCCTCGCTGCTAACGCTCTTCGGCTCTTGCCCCCGCCAGAATGTTGGCGAGGCCATAGTTGCCTTCGTGACATCCATACTCCATGACGAAGCCCTCGATCTTCGTCATCGGGACCTCGGCGCTCCAGGGCTTCGTCCACACGGTGGAATCGTTCACCGTAAAGCGGTAGGTGAGTACCTGGTCGTCCGTTAGGGTGAAGCGCTCGACGAGAAGTAGATTCTTGTCGATTAATCCCGGCAGTCCGAACGTGCCGCTACCGTTGTCAGTGAAGTTTCGCGTTTCAACCACCAGCGTGTTGCCTTCCCAGCGACCGCGGGAATCGCCGGCCCACAACCGAATGGCGTCACCGAGCCGTGCGCGTCCATCGAGCGGGACGATGCGCGCGTCGTGCACCATCTCGTTGACGATTACGACGTATCCCGGGCTTTGGAAGATCTGCACGAGATTGTTGTAGGGCCCCGGCACCATCGGTGGACCCGAGTTGAAACCCATGATGCAACGTTCGGCCAGCGGCAGATCGTTCGCAGCGTGGCGCCGCTCGCGCGCTTCATCTCGCGCTTTCTGGATCGCCTGCGCCTGGGGAGTCAGTGGTGGAATCCGGCCATCAGGCGGATCGACGACCAACGACGACCTTCTCGTGCGTACCAGCCTGCGCCCGTTCGGTTCCCACCACCACGCGAGGTTGTAAATGCCGGGATCTGACTCGGCCCGCGGCATACCGCCCAACGATCCCGGGGACGCGGCTTCGGTCTGATACCGCTGCTGATTGATCTGCCTCTCGAGCGCTGCCGCTTCACTCTCGGTGAGGAATTCTCGTCCGGCAAAAGCGGCCGGCCGCTCGAGTGAAGTGATCGTCGTGAAGTCCCAGGTTCCCTGGAGATCAGGATCACCCCACGGCGTGCGTGGCAGCGATTGAGCCGTGGCTGATACCTGCGCCAGCGTGACGAGGGTCGCGAGGGCCGCACCCCGGAGACCAATTCGCGACGCGATGGTGTGCATGCGCATCCGATCCCTCCTCACTACTCTGAAGCCGCGGCAGTGCGCGCCGTACTTCGACGGAATCCCACTTGTGCGATGCCAGTACCACGACGACATACGTTAGCGCAGAAGCAGTGAGTCAGAGCCGTACACAGCGATATCATTCCTGAAACACGGGCCGCGTCGCGAGTTGACACGATGACGGACGAGACTACGATAGCGTCGCGCGCGCAAGCGCGCGGATCCTTCAGTACCCTACGGCCGTGTTGGCCCCACGCTTCCTGCGGTTCAACGTGACATTCGATTTCTAGCCACGAAGGCTCTGACCATGAAGGCCACAGAGCATTTAAGCTACGAAGGTCACGAAGAACGGACAAATCGTGGACGTACAGGCGTATATAACGTCTCGTTCGCGACCCGGCTCGACGATCCGCGCGGATGGAGCGCGCCGCGCAAACGATGCACTACATCGAGTTTACGGACCGGTAAGATCCTGTCGGCACCACGGAGAGCGCCAGCCATGTTCACGCGTGCGGTGCGGGTCATCATTGTCAATGTGGTGGTGTTCTGCGTGCTGGCGGAGCTCGCGGGACTCGTCATTCATTACGCGCAGACCGGCGAGCTCTTCTATCTTCACCGTCCCAGCTATCCGTTGATTCCCGAGACCGCACAGGGCGAGATCACGGGAGACCGTTTGAATCCGTACTTCGGCCCGAGCCACAAGGCCGGCCTGCCGTTCGATTTTCCGGCGGAGCTCCGCGAGACCAACGCGCCAACGGCTTCGCAGACGAAGCCGTTGGCGACCAACAACTTTGGATTCGATTCGCCGTATCAGTTTCCGATCGTCAAAGGCAATCGCGAGTTCATCGTCGGCCTCTTCGGTGGGTCGGTGGGGGTGTTCTTCTGTCTGGCGGGGGCCGATCGCCTCGTAGAAGATCTGAAGCAGCACGAGTTCTTCAGAGATCGAACGATTGTCCCCCTGTGCATGGCCCACGAGGGCTACAAACAGCCCCAGCAGCTGCTCGTGCTCACCTACTTCCTCTCGATCGGCCAGACGTTCGATCTCGTGATCAACATCGATGGGTTCAACGAAGTGGCGCTCTCTCCCCTCAACAACGCGCAGGGGTTGGACATCTCGATGCCGAGCGTGTCCCACCTCTTGCCGCTCATCAACTTGATCGATCAGGGCACGCTGACCCCCGAGAAGCTGCAGTCGCTGGCGTCCATCAACCAATACAAGGAGAGGCTCAACCAGGTGACCGAAATCCTTCAGCGCAATCGGCTGGCGTCGATTGGCGTATTGCTCGGGAGCTATCGGGCAATGCTGGCCAGGCGCTACGGCGAGGAATCACGTCATTTCGCCACACTGCAGTCCCTGCGATCCGATCGTTCGCTGGTCAGCGCGATTCCGCCAACCGAACAGAGAACCGGCGCGACGTTGTACACCGACATCGCGCGAAACTGGGCCCAGGCTTCGTTGCTGATGCGCGACATGCTGGCGGCGCGCGGAACGCCGTACGTGCATGTTCTCCAACCCAATCAGTACAGCATGTCGAGGACCTTCACGCCGGAGGAAGCCAAGGTCGCGTTGAACGCCAGCTCTCCCTATAAGCCGGGCGTGGAGCAGGGCTACCCGGCGCTGCTGGCGGAGGCCGCCTCGCGCGGGATGACCCGGCAGTCAGGCTTCCTCGATGCGACACAGATTCTCGACAAGGAGCCTGGGCCGGTGTATGTCGACAACTGCTGTCACTACACGAGCGTCGGATATCGACTCCTGGCAGACGCGATCGCCAGCGCGGTGATGTCTCTCGATGGCCCGTGGGCGCACGCCCGTTAAACGCCCAGCTTCAGAATTCAATCCTCGGGATGAGAGAGAGAGATGGGCGTGTCAAATCCCAACTCCCAATTTCCAACTCCCAAATCAGGCGCGTTGGGAGTTGGGAGTTGGAGGTTGGGCGTTGATCCTTGTATCAGCACTCTGCGAGAGTGTCCCGCTCACATCCTAAAAAGATAGAGGCCCGCGCTTCGCAGGATCTGCATCGCCGACAGCACGATGACCAACACGGCCGATCGCCGGACCCACGACGCCCTGGAATGTTCCCGGCTGGCCAGGCCGATGGCGACTGCCACCAGCAGCAAGCCTGGCCCGAGTGCGTAACGATGGCTGGTTCCCATGTCGATGTTCGTCGCCGCGCACAACAGCCAATAGACGATGGCCAGCGCGAGCACCTCTCGCGCCTGCGACACGCGGCGCGCGGACACGGCCAGCACCGCCAACGCCCAGATCAGCGGCAGCCCATAGGTGCCGCCCCACTGTGTCATTTGCGGCCACAGCCTTCGAGTGAGCACACCGAGATCGAACAGACTGATGGCGAATCGCAGGATCGAGACGCCGGCGTCCGCCAGCCCGGTCGGGCGGCCGGTGATTGCCATGAGCGGCCCGAAGGCGCTTCCGTATGTGCGGAAGTTCTCGATCAACGTGAAGACGAACCCGCCCGCCAGCGCTCCGGCCGCGCCTCCCGCCGCGAGCGCCGATAGGGCGCGCGCGTCTCGTCGCCAGATCAGCGATCCTGCGACGAGCACGGACGCGAGCGGAAATGTGGTCAGCTTGATGGAGACCGCGATGCCGGCGAGCCATCCGGCCCAGAGAAACTCGTGAACAGGCGCCTTCCGCACGCGAGCCACCATCCAGGCGAGCACCACGGCGGCGGGCAATCCTCCGATCAGGTCGTTCTTGACGAGCACGAGCTGGTGGAAAACGAGAGGCAGCGAAAGCAGCATCACGCCGAGCCATCCAGGCGGCACCTGCAGCAGCGTCATCATCGCGCTGGCGGTCAGCGCATACATGATCAGGCCTGCGAGCCCGTGGTTGCGGACCAGCCGTTCGCCGATCGCGGGGATGTGTTTCATGTCGACGATCAGAAACTCGTACAGCCAATTCAGCGAGTTCAAGCGCGGGTCGTTTCGATCGACGGTTGGGTCGTAGGCGATCGAGCCCACCTGTGCGATGCGCTCGACACGCTCGAGGTGATACGGATCCACGGGCGTGAGCGGCATAACGTTATTGAGGAACAGCACAAGGATCGCCAGGGCGCACGTCGCCGGCAAGAGATAGCGCCAGTGACTCCTGTCGACTTCGACGTCCGGAGCGATGTGACGCGGGCGCGCCGTCCACCAGAACAGAATCGCCGCAATGACCACATTGGGAAGGATCAGAGTACGAAACGTCCCTACACCCGCCCAGGTGATGACCTGAATTTCGAGCGAGACGAGCGAGATTGCCAGGAAGATGCGGGTCAGCGCCTCGAGCGGGCCTCCGCTCCACACGCGGAGTCCCGCCATCAGCAGCAGCACGTTCATGAAGAAACGCGTGATGCTACGGTAATCGAGCCGCGCAACCGTCGCACGGCGCAAACGGCGTCAGGAAGAAGTTGTTCGGGTCGGCCACGAGCGCACCCTTGAAATTCGGCGGAATCGGCACGGCCGTCCCCCCGTGTGAGACGATTGTGAGCCCGGCACTCTTCATCGCATCGACCACTGCCTCGACGTTCTGCGCGCGCAACTGAAGTCGAGCCGCTCCCCGATCCTGGATCCGCATGCGCAGCGGCGTGCGATCGACACCCTTGTACTCGACAAGTTCAATCCACAGCGACGACCCTGGCGCTTGCACCCGGCTGCGTCGCACCTCGGCCTTTGAGAGTCCGGTCAGCGATCGGGTTGGCGCGTCCGCGGCAAATGCGGTCTCACCTTCTACTTTGAATCCGAGGACCTCACGGTACACCTGCCGGGTGCGGTCCATGTCGTTGACCGCGAGCGACAGGCGGACGTCGACGATGTTGTTCGCCGCCGGCCCGGCGGGATCAAGTGGCGATGCTGGCTGCCTGATCTCGATGAAGCGATTGTCGATGTCGCGAATCAGCAACGCGAGGGTGCCATCGGCGAGGGTGACGGGCTTTTCGCCCGGTGTCACGATCGGCACGTGGGCTGCTTTGAGTCGGCCGACAGTTGCCGCGATGTCTCGAACGACGAGCAGAAGGGTTGCGGCGCCGGGATCTTGTATCCGTAGCGGAATCGTGCGGTGGTCGACCTGCTGGATCTCCATCATCTCGATGCTCAGCCTGGTTCCCGCCACTCGCGCGGATTGATGTCGCTCCCTGGCCCCGGGGATGTCGAACATGGCAAACAGTTGGGGATTGGCCCGGTTGTACGGCCGTTCGCCGGACTCGGGGAGCGCTGGGACTTCCATGTCGAACACGTCATGGTAGAAGGCCAGAGACCGGTCCATGTTCTCGACGAATGATGTGAACGTGCCGGTGCCGATGATGGCGCCCGCGCCTTGACCAGTTGCCGCAGTTGTTCCGCACAGGAACAGACCACACACGGCGATTCCCTCGAGGCCGAATCTCACGAAACGAGGCATGTCTTCTCCCATCATCTCCCCGCGTCACATTACTGTCACTTGTCGGCCGACGGCACTCCCCATGGTCTGCCGTGTGGAGCATTGTAAGCACTTGGTCGTAGCCCCTTCGAACGGGCTGATCACGACATTTCGCGGCCGTCAGAACGCTGGTGTTGCCGGCCTTACTTAGGATCCTCCGCAAATGCTGCTGATAACACGAGATTGGCTACCTGGGCGTTACTCACCAGCCGTAGGACTCGAAGTTGCACCCTCGCATTTCCGAAGTGGCGCGCCCATGGCGAGCGCCGCTCCTAACAACCCATCGCCAGCGTCAGAAATTCGAGAGGTCGAATGCGAGTGCCTACATCTCGGTCATCATCGGCGGTTGATACGTCCAAAAGCAGGGTGTTCGTGAGCAGTTCGGTCCACGCGCGCCTTTCGTCCCATGATCTTTCCTCGTTGGCTCCAACTCCAGGCCGTGGTGGCGACAACCGGTTTGGACCGATGACACCAGCCGGCAGGGAAGCGGTGCGAACCCTCCCGAGCAAGGATGCCTTCCAGGTGCTTCAACTGGCGGTGGAGTCGCTGCCGCATGGCATGCTCGTCGTCAATCCCGACGGGGCGATCGTGCTCGTCAACCAGCAGGTCGAACGCCAGTTTGGCTACGGCCGGAGTGAATTGATCAACCAGTGTGTTGACGTCCTGCTGCCCCACTCGTTCCTCGGCGACTATGCAAAGCATAGCCAGGGTGTGGACGCGACGCCGGAGGCTCCCACTCTTGGTAACGATCAGACGCTGTACGGCCGTCGTCGAGACGGAAGCGAGTTCCCGGCCGAGATCACGCTGAACAGCATCCACATCGGTACGGGAATCTTTGTCGTCGCGTCGGTCGTTGACATCACCATGCGGCGTCAGCTCGAACAAGCCGCGAGTGTCGCGGTCGATCAGAAGCTGGAGTTCGGGCAACTCATCGCTGATTTGTCAGTGAAGTTCATCAACCTGCCAACGGATCAGGTGATCGAAGCCATTCGCGACGCCATTCGTCGCGCCGCGGAGATTCTTGATGTCGATTGCTGCACCTTCTTCAGGATTCCCGATGCTGAGGTCGCGGCAGGTCCGATCGCCTGGTGGGGCCGTCGCGGTGTCAGCGCGCCGCCGGTGATGTCGGTCAAAGAGCGATTCCCCTGGGTGAGGGACACGATCCTGGGTGGAAAAGAGATCTGCTTCTCGACTCTCGACGAGGTTCCCAACTCGGTCGACCGGCAGGGATACGAGGCCGGTGGAATTCGCGCCGCCGTGACAGTACCCATCTCGGTGTGCGGCCAGGTGGTCGGCGCGATCGCGTTCCTCATGGTCCAGGGCGAGCGAGCCTGGACGCCGGAAACGCTTAACACGATGCGCGTCCTTACTGCCGTGTTCGGCAACGTGCTCGCCCGCTGCGAGAACGACCAGACGTTGCGGCAGTCGATTCTGCAGCTGGAGCATCTGAAAGATCGCTTCCGCGTGGAGAACCTGTACCTCCGTCGCGAAGTCCAGGAGCGGGTCGACACAGGCATCATCATCGGGCAGAGCCAGGCGATCCGTAACGTGCTCGAGCAGGCGCGGCAGGTGGCCGGCACCGATTCGACCGTCCTGCTGCTGGGCGAAACCGGCACCGGCAAGGAACTCATTGCCACCCACATTCATGAACTGAGCGCGCGGCGCGGGCGGATCATGGTGCGGGTGAACTGTTCGGCGATCCCGAGCACGTTGATGGAGAGCGAGCTGTTCGGGCGTGAGAAAGGGGCATTCACGGGTGCGCTCGCGCGTCAGGTCGGGCGCTTCGAGCTGGCCGATCACTCCACGATCTTCCTTGATGAAATCGGCGAACTGCCTGCCGACGTGCAGATCAAGCTGCTGCGCGTCCTCGAGGAACGACAAATCGAGCGGCTCGGCAGCCCGAAGGGCGTTCACGTCGACGTGCGGATCATCGCGGCGACGCACCGGAATCTGGAAAAGCGGATTGGAGAAGGGACGTTCCGCGAGGACTTGTTCTACCGCCTCAACGTGTTTCCCATCACGGTTCCGCCGCTGCGGGATCGCGTCGAGGACATTCCGCTTCTCGTTTGGCGCTTCGTCGACGAATTCTCGAAGACGTTTGGCAAGCGGATCGAGACGATCTCCCGCGAGGACATGGCCGTACTGCAGCGGTATTCCTGGCCGGGCAACATTCGCGAGCTTCGCAACGTCGTCGAACGCGCGATGATCGTCAGCACAGGAACGCAGCTGGCGCTTCCGCTGCCATCGCTGTCGCGCCCGACCGAAAAACGCAGCCTCAAATTGAACGATGTCGAGAAGGAGCACATCCTCAGCGTGCTCGACAGTTCCGGCTGGCGGATTCGAGGGGCCTCTGGCGCAGCCGCCCTCCTGGGCCTGAAGCCGACGACGCTCGAGGCGCGTATGGTCAAGCTCGGTCTCGCGCGGCCGAAGCCGGCGATGCGGCCGCAGTAGGCAGAGCCAATTTTTCTCGGGATCCGGGATCCGGGATTCGGGATTCGGGACTCGGGACTCGAAGGACGTGAGTCTTGCGAGTCCCGCCCCGGACCCTCCCAAACCTCGGGGTATTTGGGAGTTGGGAGTTCTTATCGGATCACGATCGCCGCGCCCACCGACCAGAAATTCGCCATCACGTTCTCAACCGTTCCCGCAGACCCCGTCAAGTCGCCTAACGCCGCCACGTGTTGGGCGCCGAAGAACTGCGTCCCGAAGTGTGGCGCGACGCGCCATTCCCATCCACCCCCGATCTCCAGTGCAAAGGCTTTCGACGTGAACGACTCGGACCCTGCGGCGCCTCTCACGATCCAATTTCGCACGAACGCCATTCCAGCGCTGGTGCGAACGAAAAACCCGGATGACCTCCACGGGTGGAACTGCAGTGTGCCCATGACATATGTCGTGCGAATCGGATCGCCAGTAGATGCGGTGACTGGTACCCACAATACCTCCAGGCCAGCGTCGGTCCGTGGCGTGAGCGACTTCCCAATGATGCCGAATGCGCCGCCCGAATGAAGATAGGTATCGGCCGGGCAGTCGGTACAGTCACCAAGCACTGACGTCGCCGAGCCACCAGCGACGATCCATGGCCACCCACCCGAAGACGGCGCGTTTTGAGCCGCGGCGTCAGACGAGAGGATGAGGAGGAGTAGCGCGTAGGTAGCCGAAGCCAGAAGACGCCGTGTCATGACAACGTCCATGTCAGAAAGACTCGATACTGCGGAAAGTGATACGTGGCTTCACCGGCATCGTTGGCATAGAACGTTCGACGTGTGAAGAACTCTCCAGACCCACCGACGCCGAGTGCCCCTTTCAGGGGCCAGGTGAGATCCACTCGGGCCCGTTGCAGCACGTGATTGGCCCGAACGCCGTCCAGCACGTGAAGGTGGTGGAGTTCCCAGGCCGCGGTCACAAACTGCTGGTTGTTCCGACGGAGACCGACGGTGGCCACGAGATTCGCCCCGGGCCCGTAGTCGTAATAGCGCGGTCCGGTCGAGACGCCCTGGCCGGCGTCCGGAGGTGGTTCGGGTTCCGGCGTAATCCCTTCGAGCGGAATCGAATCGACGGCACCGAGCACGGTCACGCCGCCTCCCGCAAATGTCAGCATCGAGAAGCGGGAGCCCAGCCGCTTCTCTCCACTCAATGTTGTTTCAAACGCCTGCGCGCCGAACCGATATGCCGGATTGCTGTTGAACTGATAGAGCTGCAGGATCGAAAAGGACATGCGGCGAAACGGCGCGCTGAAGAGCCGGCCGCGCACACGCGCCTCGCTGAACGCGCTGCCACCGCCAAAGCTCAGACGCACCGCGAAGGCGTCGTAAGGCGTGCGACTGGATTCCACGCTCGTGACGTCGCCGTAGAGCAGGTCCGTCTCGAAAAACCCGTATGTGTTCGGTTCGATCGCCTCGGTGTTCGAGCCGCGCCACAGCGTGCCGGCGTAGGCGACGGCGCGGAGGTCGGAGGGCACCATGTCGCTCGGCTTGTCCACGACTCGACCAGCGTCGCCGGACATGTACCGCATCAGGCCGCTCATCGGATCCAGCGCCGTAGCGCCGATCTCGCTCCACATGCGCGACCGGCCGGTGGCATGTGTGTTCCGGACGAGCCATGCCGTCCGGTGGAACATCTCGCCGAGGGCGATGCCGCCGAGCGTGGTGTTGACGAAATCGTTGAGCGATGCCTGGTTGGTCTCGCCAAAGTACTCCCAGGTGCCGCTGCCGAATGCCGTCAGCGCCGATGATTCCCAGAAGTTGAGACCGTTGGCGCGGCCGGTCGTGAAGTAGTTGTTGCCCTGGTAAGGATGTCCGATCTGATTCACGGCGAAGTCATCGAGGTCCCACTCCCACCCGCGCTTCATGTTGGTCCACCAGGTCTCCGGCGTGATCTTCGCGGTGTCTTGTCCGCGTATCAGGTTGGCGAGCTCGTAGAGGCCGTTGACGGCCGTGACCCAGAGCAGTGACGAGCCCACCCGTCGCGGAGGGCAGCCGTCGCACGCACGCTCCGGGGGTGGAGAGCCTGCCGGCAGTTGAAGCGTTATGGGTTCTTCGCGTGGCGCGGTCGACTCGTCGATCGGCGTTGAAAACTCCGCGGCCGCCGGTCCGCCCGGGGAATCGCCTTCGGTTGACGACTGTGCCAGGGTATCAGCACACGCCAGCAAGACGACGATGGCGGCGAGAGGAAGGATACGGGACCAGGCGACGACCATGCGCGACGCGGGATGCAGAGCGTGTGCCACGAAATATCGAGGGTTGGACTTGCTGAATACGTGGCCCATGGCGTCTTGAGTACTGCGAGATCGGAGACGCTGCTCCGAATGTGCGGAGGTGCTCCATTATCTCGGAGTAACGGCCTGCTCTCGAGCATGCCTTCCGTTGTCAGCGGTCACGCAGGAAAGTGACTTCGGTCACCGGCACTCACTAGGACCTCACTACAGGCGCGGTCGAATCGCGTGGGTCAGGCCGTCGCGCTCTGGATTCCTGCATTCACAGCTCTCCCGTCGTGGCACGCGACATGCTGTCGGAAGGACGTGCGCCGGGTGATGCCGCAGTGTGCGGCACTCCAGCCGACGCCAATTCACTTCTGCGATCGAGTGGTTATTATTTAAACTGCCCGGAAGGAGAGAGTCATGAAGAGACTGTTATTGCTCCCGCTGGTGCTGTTCCTCGCCGGCACGAGCAGCGCCCTTGCCCAGGACGTGCGCTACAACTTCGCGAAGGAGGCGAACTTTACGTCGTTCAAGACGTACAAGTGGGTCTCGATTAAAAGCGCCCAACCGCTCAGCGATCTCGTCGACAGCCAGATCAAGAGTGCCGTCGATGCCGAGCTCGGAAAAAAGGGCCTGATGAAAACCGAGTCAGACAACGCCGACCTGTTCGTCGGTTATCAAGCCGCGATCAGCACGGAAAAACAGTACACGTCGTTCGACACCGGGTGGGGCTACGGTGGGGGCTGGTACGGAGGCGGGATGTACCGCGGCGGTGGAATGAGTACGACAACCGGAACGACCTCGACGATTTACGTCGGGCAGCTGGCCCTTGACATGTACACGCCGGGAACCAAAGCGCTCGTGTTCAGAAGCACGGCGAGCAAGACGCTCGACTCCAAGGCTAAGCCGGAAAAGCAACAGAAGAATCTGACCAAGGCCGTGACGAAGATGCTGAAGGATTACCCCCCAGGACAGAAGAAGTAGGGGTCCCAACTCCCAATTCCCAACGACCAATTTGGAACCCCCAAGAAGCTCGTTCCTTGGAAGTTGGGAGTTGGAGATTGGAAGTTGATCTGTTTCAGCAGCTAGAAGGTCCAGAAGAATGTGAACCGGAGAATCGAGTCCTGACGCCTCCCTGGATAGTTCACCGGATCCGGTTCGTTCGCGTATCTCACGGTCTCGAAGTTCGGACTCAAACGCACGGACGGGTGGAGGTACCATTCACCGCCAAAGATCCAGGTCGTAAACGGAGATTGACTGCTCAGGAGCCAGTAGTCGATTCCCTCTGCGCCTGGCAGCCCGGTTTCGACACCACCGAGATCGCCCGTCACGCTGTCTGCGCGAAGAAACAGGTTGGCTTTCTTCGGGAGGAACTCCCACACCCCGAAGCCTGACCAGACCGTAATCGTCTGATGAGGAGCTTCGTCAAGGCCCGATCTGCGCTGCTGCCACAGATACTGGCCGCCAACGCGGCCCACATCGTTGCGGAAGCCGGCGATGGCCTGCGCCGTCTGGCGATTCTCGTCGGCTGGCCGTGTGCCGAAGCTGTAAAAGCCTTCGAGCGCGAGCCCGGGATTTCGTTCGTAGCGACCTTCGAAGCGCAGGATCTTTCCGTCCTGGTTTTCCGATCCATTGCCCGACTCGTTGCCGAACTGGGCGGCATAGGAAAGGCCATCGATGGGAGTGGGTCCGTTGACGGAGATTCCGAAGTCGCGCGACGAATCCAGCCGGTAGAGATCGGCTGGTGTCTTCTCGATGTGGCGTAACCCCCAGAACCCGTCCAGCCAGTCGAAAGTCACGGTCGGCTGGATCCCGAGCGTCAGCTGCTGCTTTCCTGCGTAGGTCCATTTGAGGTACGCGTCCTTGACGTAGGGTGTGAGATCTCCGCCGGTGAACTCACCGTTGCTGTTCATCTCGAGCCGGAAGCGCGTGGTGAGCGAGTCGCTGTACGTGAAGTCGTAGCTGAAGTAGATGCGCCGGAACCAAAGGCCATGCTGCCCCTCGACGGGCGTTGGATCGTCGCTGCTGATCCCATCCCGGTGCCGCTCGTAGTACCAATAGTAATCTCCGAACATCAGCCCGCTGAACTTGCCGAACGGGAAGTCGGACTTCTCGCGTGCGGCAGGCCTCGAGAAAGACTCCCCCGGGAGTCCATGTTTGAAGTTGTACAGATTGATCGCATCCTCGCTGTCGAAGACGACTGTCTCGCCGTTCGGGCCATAGCCACTCCGCTCGATGACGGGACCGAGTTCGGCGCCGTTGCTCTTGATAAACGCGTCGTATCGCGATGCCGTCGCGAACACGTAGATGCGACCGTCCTTCGCCACCTCGTTGTAGAAGAACGTCTGCGCCTGGGCATCGGCAGCGAAGACGAGTGCCGCCAGGATCGAGGTGCCTAGAATCCATCGCAGGAAACGCACGGCCGGTGCCGTGCAAGATCGATGCTTGGCCCACGTTCATCGGGGAGGACCTCCGACATTTCGCGGTTGCTGACATCCATCCCCACGGCGCTCTCTTAATTACGCCTTGAAATTTGCACCAATTGGCACTTTCGTGGTGCGGCCGCGACGCGGTACGCCTCGTGCACTGAGCGTGCCCTCATGAAGGGCGCAAGACGATTGATTCTGTCGCTGTGGCTCCTCGCTGCCACATTGGTGGTACGCGCCAGTGATAAGGCGTTGTTGATAGAGATAGAGCCGCGAACACAACTGTTTCCTTCAGGCGTCAGTGCATCCGGCGCCGTCCTGGCAGGGAGCTTGGACGGGGGTGGTGGGTTCTACTGGATGCCGACGACGGGTGTCATTTTCAACGGCGGCAATGCGGCAGCGAATGTGAGCCGGGATGGCCGCACGATCGTGGGATCCGCCGTCGACTCCCGCGGCATCGTCCAGGCCGCCATCTGGCAGCGCGCTGCGGAATGGCAGTTGCTAGGCTCGTTTGGCCCGGGCGCTGCACCCTGTGACAGGTCTTTGAGTTCCGCCTCTGACACGAGCAGCGACGGGCGCGTGGTGGTGGGCCTCGCACAGAACGGCTGCACGCTGGCGCACGCGTTCCGATGGGAGGAGTCGACCGGCATAGTCGATCTCGGTAGTTCCGTCGCGGGCCGAGACAGTTCGGCCAGGGCCGTGTCGGGAGACGGCAGGGTGGTCGTCGGTTTCCAGGAGCGCAGCGACGGCACCAGACAGGGCGCGCGCTGGGTGGACGGGCGGCAGGAGTTGGTTCCAAGCCCGGCCGGTTCCGTGTCCGGTTTCGTCGGGGATGCGAACTCTACGAACCATGACGGCTCGATTGTGGTTGGCCGAATTTGCCGGTTTGGCAATCCGCTCGATCAGAGCGCCTGGGTGTGGACCCCTGGCGAGGGCATACGATGCCTGCCCGCGCCGGCCCTGCGGCCATCACCCGGTCCGGTGATCATCACCGACGCGAACGGGCTGAGCGATGACGGCCGAATCGTTGGCGGCAGGCAAGGAGTCGCATCATCAAACGATTCTGACGCCGTCATCTGGATCGATGGTACGCCCAGCTATTTGAAGGACTACCTCCGCGCGAACGGTATACCGGACGCATTCGAGCGATGGATCAATACCGGTACGATCACGGACGTCTCGCCGGACGGTCGCATCCTCGTGGGGTATGGAGCCGCCCTCGGTGGCTTCCGCGGTTACATCGTGATCCTCGGAGAACAGCCATGAGCCGCGTTGCCGCTTTCGCTGCAGCGATCGCGCTGTTGGTCGCCTCTGAGCCCGCGCGAGCGCAGTCATGGGAGGTGTCCGGTCTGGCGGCGTACACGCCGTCAGCGGGCCTCGATAATCAGGCGCCAGAACTGAGCAAACTCGACATCGCCGGCGGATTCACCTGGGGCATCCAGGGCGCGCGTCTCTTCGGCCCGCGATGGGGTGCAGAGGTGCTGTGGACGCACCAGTCGTCAGCGCTGACGATTGGAACTGAGGCCGGATCGGCCGATCTCTTCACGATGACGATTCGACAACTAAACGGTGACGTCGTCTATCACCTGGGCGCCGCAGACTCGAAGCTGCGGCCGTTCGTCTTCGGTGGACTCGGTGCCACTTTCTTCAGCGCCGACGATCTCGACTCCGAAACCAAGTTCTCCTTCGGGTTTGGCGCAGGCGTCAAATACTTCCGCTGGGATGGGATTGGAATCAGGGCGCACTTCCGCTACAAGCCCACGATGCTGAATGACGAAGACGCGGGCACGTTCTGCGATCCGTTCGGGTTCTGTCAGGGCACGCTCTCGCACATCGAATTCGCCGGGGGAGCCGTCTTGCGGTTCTGATAGATCTTTGAAACCTGTCAACTCCGAACTCCCAATCTCCAATTCCCAAAATCGAGCTGTTCGGGAGGTGGCATTTGGAATTTGGGAGTTGGAGGTTGGAAGTTGACATGGGTCATGGACTGACCGCGAGGAAGAGGTAGGCCGCGAGCAGCGCGAGGTGAACACCTGCTTGCAGGAGGGTCGCGCGGCCGGGAACGACCGTGAGCACGGTCACGACGATGGTCAAGGCCAGCAGCACGATGTGATTCCCGTCCAGCCCCAGGTGCAACGGCACCGGCAGCCAGATCGAGGCGACGGCGATCGTCGGAATAGTCAGTCCGATGCTGGCCATCGCCGAACCAAACGCCAGGTTGAGACTGATCTGCATTCGACCTCGCGCCGCAGCGCGTACTGCTGCAACCGTCTCGGGTGACAGGATCAGTATCGCGATAATCACCCCGACCACCGATAGTGGGAATCCAGCCGCGGCCACGGCGCGCTCGACCGTCGGCGATACCAACTTCGCGTTGCCGACAACAGCAATCAGCGCAACGAGCAGCATCGCGAGGCTTGTCAGTGCTTCACCGGTCGACGGCGGAGTCGCATGTTGTTCGGCCTCGATGACCTGGCCATCTGCGGTCACGGGCAGAAAGTAATCGCGGTGCCGACCCGTTTGAAGCATGACGAAGAGTCCGTACAGCGCAAGCGAGGTGATGGCGGCGAACGCGAGCTGTGCCGGCGAGAAGACTGGTCCGGGGCTCGAGGTCGTGAAGTTCGGAACGACCAGGCTGAGTGTCGCCAGGGTGGCCACAGTCGCAAGGGCGGCACCCGACCCCTCGGCGTTGAACGAGACGATGGGTTCGCGTCGTGCGCCGACCAGGATCGCCAACCCGACGATGCCATTGCTGGTGAGGATGACGGCTGCAAATACGGTATCTCGCGCGAGCGTTTCGGCCGCGCCGGCACCCGCAATCATCAGCGTGACGATGAGTGCCACTTCGATCACCGTCACCGCCACGGCGAGAACCAGCGAGCCGTACGGTTCGCCCACACGGTGAGCCACGACCTCTGCATGATGGACTGCGGCGAGCACCGCTCCAGCAAGGAGTATCGTGACGACGCCAACGATGAGCGGCGGAAGAGTCCGGCCCCATGCCACCGCCAGGACTGTGACGGCTATGACCGGGACTACCGAGGTCCAGGAAATAAGAGCGCTATGCTGCCGCGGCACGCTGGCGCACCTGCCAGACGTAGACGGGAATTCCCAGCATCAGTAGCATGAACCCGTAGAGCACCGGCGTCGGGCCGCAGCCGTAGAGCGTGAAGAGGGAAAAGACGAAGGCGATCCATTCGATCGCGCTGAGTTTCGGCACCGGGCCGCCGCCCGCCGCGCGGGCCGCGATCAGGCCTCCTGCCAGGGCGCAGAACGCGTAAGGCACGACCGCCGTCATTGTCGCGAGATTGACGACGAGGCTGTAGAAGGCCTGGAACCCTGACGATCCCGCGGCCTGGATCAGCAAGAGCGCCGTTGCCAGCACGGCCGAGAAGATGATGCCGATCGCGGGAACACCCCGCGACGAGACGCGACCGAAAAGCGATGGAAACAACTTGTCCTGTGCGGCCGCCATCGGTACCTGGCCCATGAGTAATGTCCACCCGTTGAGCGCGCCAAGCGACGAGATCATCACCGCCAGCCCGACGATCTCCTGCGCCCACCCGCCCCACATGATCCGGGCGGCGTCGGCAAACGGCGCCACCGACTTCACCAGTTCCTCACGCGGCACGACCCCCAGCACCACCGTCGTACCAAGCACGTAGAGCAACGCCGCGATCGACACGCCGAGAATGGTCGAACGGGGAATGGTCCGCGCGGGATCCGTCACGTCTCCGGCCGGCACCGTCGCCGACTCGAGACCCAGGTAGGCGAACATCGTCAGCGGCGCGAGCGTCGCGGCCGAGGCCAGCAGCGATTGACCGCTGGGGTTGAACTCGGACAGATTTTCTGGCCGGATGAACAGAAGCCCGATGATCGAGATCGCCACGAACGGGACCATCTTCGAGTAGGTGGTGATCTCGGCGACGATGCCTGCCTCCTTGACGCCGCGGAGGTTCGTGAGAACGACGAGCCAGATCGCGCCGAGCGTGATGATGACGGCCAGCGGCCGGCTCCCTTGAAAGATCGGAACGATCCTGAAGAGCGAGCCGGTAAAGGCCACGGCGATCGCGGGCAGCGACGCCCAGATCGAGATCCAGTAGCCCCAGGCGACGAGGAAGCCGGCGAAGTCGCCAAAGCCCATTCTCGAATAGGCGTACGGCCCACCGGTTGCCGGCGCCAGGCGCGCCAGGCGAGCGAACGTCAGCCCAAGGCAGATCGCGCCGCCGCCCATGACAACCCACGACAAGATGGCGAGGAGTCCGTAAGGCGCCAGCGCCGAGGGCGACAGGTAGAAGCCCGAACCGACCATGTTTCCAACGACAATGGCGGTACAGGCGGCGACGCCCAGACTCTTGTGCGCGGGGGCGGCGGCTGGAGGGGCCGGCGTCCCGTGGATGTACCCAGGCGGCAGCTTCTGAGTCTGAGGGATTACGTCAGGCATACGCGATGTCGCTTTCCTTCGCCGACACCGTCGTGCCGGCTTCGCCCGCGATGATCTTGTTCAGATCGGCCAGCGCGCCGATCGCCGCGCTCTTGCCGGTTGCCGCCGCGAACTTGCATGCGGCCATCACCTTCGGTCCCATCGAACCGGCGGCGAACGACATCTTCTCGAGCGCGGTCGGTGACGCCCGCCGGATCGCTTTCTGCGTCGGCTTTCCCCAGTCCATGTAGACGGCGTCGGCATCCGTCAACATCACGAACAGATCGGCGTTCAGCTCGCGCGCCAGCAGTTCGGATGCGAAGTCTTTGTCGATCACGCACTCGACACCGGTCAGCGTCCGGTCCTTGCCCTTCTCGTACATGGTCGGGATGCCGCCGCCGCCCGCCGCGATGACAACGGCGTTGTGCTCGAGCAGCCACTTGATGGGGCGCAGCTCGAAGATGCGCTTCGGCATCGGCGACGCGACGACGCGTCGCCACTTGTCACCGTCCTGCTTGAAGACCCAGTTCTTCTCCAGGGCAAGACGATCGGCTTCGGCCTTGTCGTAGACAGGCCCGATGAACTTCGTTGGATCCTTGAACGCGGGGTCGGCAGGATCGACCTCGATCATCGTAAGCAGCGTGGCGAACGGGCGCTCGAAGGGCAGCAGGTTGCCGAGCTCCTGCTCGATCATGTAGCCGATCATCCCTTCGGTCTGCGCACCGAGGACATCGAAGGGATACGTCTCCACCTTCTCGTACGCCGCGCCTTGCAGCGCAAGCAAGCCGACCTGCGGGCCGTTGCCGTGGCCAATCACGAGTTGATGCTGATTGGCCACTGGCGCGAGCGCTTCAGCGGCGATGCGAACGTTGCGACGTTGATTGTCGGCGGTCAGGGCCTCCCCGCGCTTGAGCAGAGCGTTGCCGCCAAGTGCTGTGACGACCAACATGACTCAATCTCCCAGCGTGGCGACCATGATCGCCTTGATGGTGTGCATGCGATTCTCGGCCTGTTCGAACGCGAGGTTGTACTCGGACTCGAAGACGTCGTTGGTGACTTCGAGACCGTTCTTCAACCCGTAATCCTGGGCAATCTGTTTTCCAAGGGTCGTCTCGGTGTCGTGGAACGCCGGCAGGCAGTGCATGAACTTGACCTGCGGGTTACAACTCGCCTTCATCAGGTCCATGTTGACTTGATACTTGAGCAGAAGATCGATGCGCTCTTTCCAGACTTCCTTCGCTTCGCCCATCGACACCCAGACATCGGTGTGGATGAAATCAACACCGTTGACGGCTTCCTGGGGATTTTCGGTGATGGTCAGCTTGGCACCCGACTGTGCCGCAAGGCTGCGGGCGATCGCGACGTAGTCGTCAGCAGGCCACAGCTTCTTCGGGCCGCCCAGGCGTACGTCCATGCCCGTGAGGCATCCGACGATCATCAGCGAATGGCCCATGTTGTTCCGCGTATCGCCCATGAATGCGTACTTGATCTCGTGGATCGGCTTGTCGCTGTGCTCGCGCATCGTCATCACGTCGGCGAGCATCTGCGTCGGGTGATACTCGGCGGTGAGGCCGTTGAAGACCGGCACGCCAGCGTACTTCGCCAGTTCTTCCACGCCGGTTTGACTGGCACCGCGGTACTCGATGGCGTCGTACATCCGTCCCAGCACACGCGCCGTGTCGCGGAACGATTCCTTGTGACCGATTTGCGAACCCGCCGGATCGAGATATGTCACGTGCGCGCCCTGGTCGTAGCAGGCGACTTCGAACGCGCAGCGCGTGCGCGTCGATGTCTTCTCGAAGATCAGGCAAATCTCTTTGCCGTCGAGATGCTTCTGCTCGGTGCGCGCGTATTTGGCGCGCTTGAGATCGCGCGCGAGGTCGAGCAGGTAGCGAAATTCCCGTGGCGTGTAATCCTGAACCGTCAGCAGCGAGCGGTTACGCAAATTGAAACTCATGATGTTCTCCTGAACTGGGCCGCGGGGGCTGAAGCCCCCGCTCTACGCTTCTTAACAAAATTGCTGGGTAGCTGGGTGGCTACGTGGGCTCGGTCGTTGCCCGCCTTACCCAGCTACGCAACTACCACCTGGCAACCTAGCCACCCAGCTACCTAGCTACGTAGCTACCTATCTCAGTAGGCCGGGTCACGTGAAATCGGACAAGTCATGCAGTGCCCGCCACCGCGTCCGCGACCGAGTTCCGACCCGCGCACCGTGATCACCTCGATCCCGGCCTTGCGCAGCAATGTGTTGGTGTGTGTGTTGCGGTCGTATCCGACGACCACACCGGGCGCGAGTGCCACGACGTTATTGCCGTCGTCCCACTGCTCCCGTTGTGCCTCCCAGACATCGCCGCCGGTTTCGACGACCCGAAGAGTCTTGAGCCCGAGGACCTCCTTGACCACGTCGAAGAGGTGCCGCTTGTCGACATGCATCTCCATGCCGCCCTTGCCATCGGGCGTTGCGCGGTAGCAGCGGACCTGGTCGGCGACTTCGCGGTACGAGGTGCACAGGTCGCGGTCGCAGAAGGTGAACACTGTGTCGAGGTGCATGGCGGCCCGGCTCTTCGGCATCAGGCAGCCGATGACCTCTGTGGCGCCGCCGTGTTTGAAAAGCTCAGAGGCGACCTGGAATACGGCCTGCCGCGTGGTACGCTCGCCCATGCCGATCAGGACACAGCCGTTGCCGATAGGCATCACGTCGCCGCCTTCGACCGTTGCGGCGCCGTACGAGTTGTCGCTGTCACCCCACCAGATCGTGAAGTCGGCGCCCTTGAACCGTGGGTGGAACTTGTAGACCGCTCGCTGGAGCAGCGTCTCCGGCTTGCGCGCAGGCCAGAACATCGGGTTGACCGTCACGCCCTTGTAGATCCAACACGAGGGGTCGCGCTGGAAGAGCGTGTTCGGGATCGGCGGGATGATGAAGTCGGCCCCCCCGAATGCCTCGGACATCATCGTGGCGCCCTCTGACTTCGGCAGATCGAGGATGGCTATACCGCCGATCAAGTACTCCGCGAGCTTCGCGGGTGGCAGTTCCTCGAGCCATGCGCGAACGACAGGTGCCAGGCCGAGCCCGACGTCGTTGTTGTTGATCCGGCGGTCGAGAATGAAGTCGCGACCTTCCTTGATCGCCACGGTTTCGGCGAGCAGGTCATGCAACTCGAGCACCTCGACGTCGCGTTCTTTCATCTTCAGCACGAAGTCGTAGTGGTCTTTTTGCGCCTCGTGGACCCAGAGGACGTCGTCGAACAGCAGGTCGGAGGCGTTGCCCGGCGTGAGCCGCTGATGTGCCAGCCCTGGACGGCACACCATCACGGTGCGCAACTTACCGACTTCGCTATGAACTCCAAATGTGGGCATCTTGTTCTCCGGTCAACACGGCGGGTCTTCAGACCGCCTTGAATGTCAAGCCGATACGCTCAGGGCCACGACGATGATCACGGCCAGGATCAGCACCAGGGGCATGGCGAACTGGAGCCAGCGGTTGTACGGCACGCGTCCGATCGCCAGACCTCCCATCACGACGGCGAATGTCGGATTCACGAGATTGAGCAGGCCACTCGCCGACTGATAGGCGGTCACGACCAGGTCGCGGCTCACGTTCGAGAAGTCGGCGAGCGGCGCCATGATCGGCATGGTCAGGACGGCGAGGCCTGACGACGAAGGCACGAAGAACGACAGGATCAGCTCGAGCAGGAACATCACGTTGATGAACGCGATCGTGCTCAAGCCTTTGACCGCGCCTTCAGACCAGAACAGGATGGTGTCGGTGATCTTGCCGGCATCCATGATGACGACGATGCCGCGTGCGATGCCGATCACGAGCGCGACGCCGAGCAGGTCGCGGGCGCCGTTGACGAACGTAGTCGTGAAGTCTTCTTCGCCCATGCGGGCGATGAGTGCCACGACGATCGATGCAGCCAGGAAGAGGGCCGACATCTGCGCCATCCACCAACCGGCGGCCGACACGCCCCAGATCATGACGGCGAAGCTCAGGCCGAAGAGCGCGAGGATGATCTTGCGCACGCCGGTCAGCGGCGGAGTGCCCGATTCATTCTGGGATTTCAGGAAGTGCTCGCGATTGCTCTTGGCCAGATTCGCCACGAGCGACTTCGATGGATCCCTTTTCACGCGCTCGGCATAGCGCATCACGTAGACCACGCACGTGAGCCAGCCGACTCCCAGGATGAGAAATCGCAGCGGCATGCCGTTGGTGAATGGCACACCGGCGGCGTTGGACGCGATGACGGTGGCGAAGGGATTGATTGTCGACCCGAGCGTGCCGACGCCGGCGCCGAGCATGATGATGGCGACAGCGGTAAGCGAGTCGTAGCCGGCGGCTATCATCACCGGGATAATCAGCGCGTAGAACGCCAGCGACTCTTCCGCCATGCCATAGATGGTTCCACCGGCGGCGAAGAGCGCCATCAGTATGGGAATCATCCATTTCTCGCGACCCTTGAGCGCTGACATGGCGCCGCCGATGCCGGCATCGATCGCGCCCGTCCTGGTGACGACGCCGAGGAAGCCGCCGATGATCAGCACGAACAGCGCGACGTCGATGGCTGCCGCCTGATTCGAGTCAGGGTTGTAAAAGCCGGCGATCGGGGCGATGAGCACCGCGCGCAGTCCCTGAGGATTGCGATCGACCGTCTTATACGTGCCCGGAACGGGCACGTCTTTGTCCAGTTGCTCGTTCCGCTGTCGATCATATTGCCCCGCGGGCACGACCCAGGTCGCCGCCGCAACCACGGCGATCAGCGCGAAGAGAATCGTGTATGCGGTTGGAAACTTGAAGCCTGCTGCGGGGCCGGCCGAAGAGACGGGCGCTTGCGCGTCAGAAACTGTAGCCAAGGTACACCATCCCGTATCTGAAGGACGCCGTGCGTCCGGTGGCCTGCTCAACTGCGGTACCGGGATTCGCGAATGCGACGACGATGCTGGCGGTGAAGTTCTTGTTGATCTTCCAGTCGGTGTAGAAGTCGGTTTCGAGCGCGACGTCCTTCTCGATCACCGTCGGCGCGATCGCCTGCGGCTGATCGAGGCGGAAGTTGTAGAAGATGATGCCTCCGCCGATCGCGTCATTGGGCTGGACGTGGGCTCGAATCTGGTGCGAGACGAGGTTTGAGTTCGAGAGGAAATACTCGCCCCCGATCTCCCCTTGCCACCACGTGCCCCAGTCGTAGAAACCAAGGAGCAGCGGGTCGAACGCCTCATTGGCGCTGGTCGTCGGATCGTCACCCTGGAAGAACGCGTATCGATAGGAGAGCTTCGGCTTCCACGTGATGTTCGCGAGTTGGTACGCACCGAGCACCGTCCACGCGTTGGAGTCGAGGGCATCACCATTTCGCTCAGAGGCGTACTCGAATTCGAAGGAGAGGTCTGGCAGCCTTGTCACCGGCGACGTGAACGCGCGCACATTGAACACGTTCAGACCGTCACGGCCTGGTCTGATTGCTTCGTCGGCGAAGAACTTCATGTAGCTGACGCCGAGCGTCGTGTTCTCGCCGCGCGTGAACTCGTAGTTGCCACCGACCAGCCGGGTGCCGCTGTCGCTTTCGTCGAGCTCGTCTTTGTCGAGATAGAAGAACTCGCCCAGGTGCGGCCCAGGTTTCACACGCCCGATGGCCGCAAACTCAAACGCCTTGCGCGCGTTGGTCCAGTAGCCGCCGCGGCTGCCGCCTTCCGCCGCGCCATCCCACAGGAGAAACCCATGGCCGAGCCGGTATTGGGTCCGGCCCACGGAGACGTCCACGAGGTTTTCAGTCGACCCGATGGACTTGCCGGAGCGCCATCCGATGGTCGCATCTTCAGGTCCGAAGGACGAGACATCCGGCCCGTACAACTCCGGAGCCGACCCGTACGTGCGCTCACCGACGACGCTGACCTTGCCGTAAATCTCACTCGATGAGCGCAGCCTGAAGGTCCCCGACACCGCTGGCTTGACGTAACCCTCGAACCACTGGTCGCTCAGGTTCTCGGGAACTGGTTCCTTCGGGTTGTCAAAGAGCGAATTGCCGAAGCCGAAGGTGCCCCATCCGGCGTCGAGATTGAATGTCCAGTCGATTCGCTGAGGCAGCCCCGTTGACGTCTGCGCTGTCACTGGCTGGGCCCAGACCAGGATGACCAGCACCAGTAGCAGGGGTGTCGATCGAATGGCCAGATGCATCATCGTTTTCCAGTGTGCGAGCTGCGACGCGCGTCATGCGCGAAGGCGGATCGCCTCCTCTTTCGACTTCCTCTTCTCGTCCGGTTGCAGGCGCCTTGCCATGTGACGAACGTTGCAGCGCCCCGCAGGAAATCTCTATTAGTGAGGGAGTTGCCGAGGGTTGTGTCAGCGCCGCGGGCGCGCGTTGAGTGACGAGTCACCTGCCTTGGTGAGGCAGTCACCTTCGTGCGTGACGGGAAGCCGAAATCGGAGGGCGGGGTGTCGTTGTCGCGACGCACTCACGCAACGACGCCAATTATTCACGGCGTGTTCATGAAGGGGATTCCGTGAAATGCCGTGGGTGCCCACGGTGGCTTAGCGGACCCCCGCCGTTCCTCAGGACAGGAAGCGCACTCGTCCGGTCGTCAGTTCGTAAACCGCACCGACCAGCTTCATGGCGCCTTCGCGCAGCCGCTCCTTCGCCTCGGGCGTTTCGAGGAGTTGATGCATGGACCAGCGGACGTTTGCCTCCACTGCTGTCTGAAGCTGCACTTCGGGTGGCGCAGCCACATTGATGTCGCGCAAGCCCGGTGCAATGTTCTCGAGCAATCGGGCGATGCGGCTGCGCTCTTTGGGCGCCCCGGACCTCATGGCGAGCGTGGCAGCAACGGCGCCGCAGCCCTCGTGTCCGAGCACGACGAAGAGCGGTGTCCGCAGGTGCACACCGGCGTACTGAAGCGTGCCCATGACTTCGGGTGACACGACGTTTCCCGCGACGCGAATGATGAACAACTCGCCAAAGCCGGCGTCGAATACCAGTTCCGGTGGCACTCGCGAATCGCTGCAGCCAAGGATCGTGGCATACGGCTGCTGACCCTTTGCGAGGTCCGCGAGAATCTCCTTCTGGATGGTTGGAAACCGGGCCTCGCCACGGACGAAGCGCTCGTTGCCCTCTCGCAGGCGTGTCAGCACCTGGTCGGCAGTCGGCGTCTGTTGCGAGACAGTGTGTGAACTCATGTCACTGTGCTCATCGCATTGCGCCACCGGTTGACGACGTCGTCCACCGTTCGGTGGGCCTCCGCCAGGGTGGCTGCCTGGTCGGAGTGAAGCCGACGAAACGCTTCCCGCGCTTCTCCGTGTACTTCTGCGAGCCGGAACTCGATTCCTGAACGGCGGCATGTGGCATCCAGATCGATCAGGAACTCTGCGCCGGCCAGATCGACGTGCGGCACGTTGCCCATGAAAAAGATGATCAACCGCGGTCGTATCTGGCGCGCAGCCATCAACGCCGCGACGCGATCGCGAACATGATCGACATTGAAATACAGGAGGGCGCCTTCATTCCGGACCACGAGCACGTCGTCGACGCGCTCGTGCTCTGGATGACGAGTGAGATCGGCGAAGTACGTGGTCCCCCTCACCCGGCCAAGCTCGGTCACGCGCGGGCGGGAGGCGCGGCGAAGCAGCAACAGGAGCGACATCGCCACGCCCAGTAACACCCCATTGAGAAGGCCGGAGCCAAGCACGCCGAGCAGCGCGGCCATCGCGACGGCGAACTCGGTGCGGCTGAACCGCCAGATGTGGCGCAAGGTGTCGATTTTCACGAGGCCGGTCACCGCCACCAGGATGATTGCGGCAAGCACGGGCTGCGGAAGGTCGCGCAGCAACCCGGTGAAGAAAACGGCAACGAGCAGCGTGATCAAGGCCGCAACGAGCCCCGAGAGGGGAGAGCGCGCGCCGCCGGTCTCGTTGACGAGTGACTGGGACATCCCGCCACTGACGGGAAACGCGCTGCCCAGACCCGCCATGAGGTTCGCGGCGCCAATGGCGAGGAACTCCTGCGTCGCATCGAGCCGGTACCCGTGCTTGGCTCCGAACATGCGGCCGATGGCGCTCGTTTCTACAGCGGCCAGGACGAAGCACGCCATGCCGAGGGGGAAAATCGTGTTGATGTCCGCGCGGGTGACGAGCGGCAATGAGGGCATCGGCAGTCCCTGTGGGATTTCCCCGAGCAGTGCCACACCACGCTCGTTCAATCGAAACACGCCCGCGGCAACGATGCCGCCAATGACCACAAAGAGCGCAACAGGCCGATCCTTCAACACTGTCTTACCGAGCAGCAGCACCGCGAGAGCCGTGAGGCCCAGGACCAGCGACGTCGGATTGGTCTGGCCGAGCCCGCCCAGGAAGTGCCCCATCCGATCCCAGAAGTCCCCGCCGTGGCCGGCGCTGAATCCGAACAGCTTGGGAAGCTGGGTACTGGCGAGGAAGAACGCCACGCCGCACTTGAACCCGACGAGCACGGTTTCGGAGAAGAAATTGACGATCGCTCCGGCGCGTACCGCATATGCGATGAACGCGAGCACAGCGACGAGCAGGGCGGTTGCTGAGGCGAGCGCGGCGTGACGTGCTGGATCGCCACCGGCGATGTCGCCCAGCGTTGCGCCGATCAGCAACGAAATCGCGGATGTGACAGCGAGTGCCGTATGCCGCGAGCTGCAGAAGATCCAGAAGACGAGCCCACCGAACAGGCACGCGTAGAGCCCGGCTTGCGGCGGCAGACCGGCAAGCGACGCGTCACCGATCGCTGAGGGCAGCAGGTACGCGGCGAGGGTGATGCCGGCCACGACGTCGCCTCGAAGCCACGTCGTGTCGTATTTTGTCAGCCACTCGCGCGCAGGAAACATCATGGTCAGCTATGTTGACGACGCTTGACCTTCAACTGTGCCAGCGAACGAGCCAGTGACGCATTGATCGTGGCAACTTCTTCGTCGGAAATCTTGTCCTGCAGGCGCGCAGCCGCGCGTTGGCGCGCTTCCTCTACCTTCGCCTCGTCGATGTGATCCGCCGGAATGGCCATATCGGTGACGATGGCCACGCGGTGCGCGGTGATCTCCACGACGCCTTCACCGACGGCGAGAAAGGACTCGTGTCCGTCCTTCCGCACGATGATTTCGCCCGGCACGATCTGCGTCAGCAGTGGGATGTGCAGCGGGTAAATCCCGATCTGCCCTTCAATCCCGGGCAACGTGACCATGTGCACGTCCTCGGAGTAGACCACAGCCTCCGGCGTCACGATTTCGAGTTTCAAGGTAGCGGCCATAGTGTCAGCTCTGCCTGATCTCCTCGATTCCGCCCTTCATGTAGAAGTTGTCTTCGGCGACGTCATCGTGTTTGCCATCGAGGATCTCCTTGAATCCGCGCACCGTGTCGCCCACTTCCACCTGCCGGCCTTCGCGTCCCGTGAACACCTGCGCCGAGCTGAACGGCTGGCTCAGGAAACGTTGAATCTTGCGGGCCCGGAACACCGTCTGCTTGTCTTCCGGCGACAGTTCGTCCATGCCGAGAATGGCGATGATGTCCTGCAGATCCTTGAATCGCTGGAGCACTTTCTGCACGCCGCGCGCAACGTCGTAGTGCTCCTGGCCGACGATCTCCGGCGCCAGCGCACGCGACGTGGAGGCCAGCGGATCCACGGCCGGATAGATCCCCAGCTCGGCGATCGAGCGTTCCAGGACGATGGTGGCATCGAGGTGTGCGAACGTCGTGGCCGGTGCCGGGTCGGTCAGGTCGTCTGCCGGCACGTAGACCGCCTGGAACGAGGTGATCGAGCCCTTCTTCGTTGACGTGATTCGCTCCTGCAGCGCCCCCATCTCGGCGGCCAGCGTCGGCTGATAGCCGACGGCGCTGGCGGTGCGGCCGAGCAGCGCCGACACTTCGGAACCCGCTTGCGAGAACCGGAAGATGTTGTCGATGAAGAGCAGCACGTCCTGGTTCTTCTCGTCGCGGAAGTACTCCGTGATCGCAAGGCCTGAAAGCGCAACACGCAGACGGGCGCCGGGCGGCTCGTTCATCTGCCCGTAGACAAGGGCGATTTTCGAGGCACCGAGGTCCTTCTCGTTGATCACTCCCGCTGTCGCCATCTCGTGATAGAGGTCGTTGCCTTCGCGCGTGCGCTCGCCCACGCCCGCAAACACGGACACACCTCCGTGCAGCTTGGCGATGTTGTTGATCAGTTCCATGATGACGACGGTCTTGCCCACTCCGGCGCCCCCGAACGCCCCGATCTTGCCCCCCTTGAGGAAC
>Ga0075421_100000446_pt1 | contig 43195 bp, 36 predicted proteins | sample SoiMetdeltSBSDD5_FD_75292 | JGI IMG/M metagenome (GOLD analysis project Ga0075421, IMG submission 75292) | Bulk soil microbial communities from a Populus tree surrounding site in Tennessee, USA - Soil MetaG P. deltoides SBSDD5 | ecosystem: Environmental > Terrestrial > Soil > Tree plantation... | reverse complement strand
CCAGCGCCCGGGCGGGGCTCCGGCCCGGCGACATCATGGTGGAAGCAAACGGGCGCCGGCTCCGCAATTTTCTTGACTGGGAGGCGGTGAAGCTGGACCTGCACGTGGGGGACACGATCGATCTGGCCGTTAAAACCGGCAGCGGCACGGCCCGCCGTCGAGTCATCACCGGAGACCTGCCGACCGTCACCGCCCAAAAGATCACCGTCCTGCAGGATCTCCAGCTGATCGACGTGACCCCGGCCATCCAGGCGGAGCGCGGCATTCGCAGCGAGCAGGGCGCGCTCATCTTCAAGCTCTCGCCCCAGGTGAGTCGGGCCACCGGGCTGCAGCCAGGAGACGTCATTCTCGCGATCAACCGCTCGCCGGTTCGCAGCGCCGCCCAGGTATCCGATCTCCTCAACGTACCGCCGGGCCAGGTGGTGCGGATCTATCTCGAGCGCGCCGGTCAGGTGACCTTCACCGACCTGGTGTTCCGATGAGCGACGACCGCTGGCGGTCTCCTCTGGGCACCCGATACGCCTCACCCGCCATGCAGACGCTCTGGGGAGAGGCTCGGCGGGTAGCGCTGTGGCGGCGGCTCTGGCTGGCGCTGGCGGAGACCGAGCGGGAGCTGGGGCTGGACATCCCCGAGACTGCGATTCGCCAGATGCGCGACCACCTGGAGGACGCCGACCTGGCCGCGGCGGCGCGCTACGAGCGCCGTTTCCGCCACGATGTCATGGCCCACATCCACGCCTTCGGAGATCAGGCGCCAGGCGCGCGACCGTATCTGCATCTTGGCGCCACCAGCGCGTTCGTCACCGACAACGCCGACCTGGTGCTGATGCGGGACGGCCTTCGGCTGCTGCTGGGGCGACTTATCGCGGTGCTGGGCGCGCTGGAGCGGTTCGCCGCTCGGTTCGCCACGTTGCCTTGCCTCGCCTACACCCACTTTCAGCCGGCCCAGCTCACCACCGTGGGCAAACGGGCAGCGCTCTGGATGCAGGACTACGCCCTGGATGTCGAGGAGGTCGCCTACCGGATCGAAACGCTCCGCCTGCGCGGCTGCAAGGGCACGACCGGCACTCAGGCCTCCTTCCTCCAGCTCTTCGGCGGCAGCCACGAGAAAGTTCGTGAGCTGGATCGCCGAGTCGCGGCCAGGCTCGGGTTCAGCGAGACCTTTGCGGTGACGGGTCAGACCTACACCCGGAAGACCGACAGCGCGGTGCTGGACACGCTCAGCGGGATCGCACAGTCAGCGTCGAAGATGGCAGGTGACCTTCGGCTGCTGCAGCACGAGGGCGAGCTGCTCGAGCCATTCGAGTCGGAGCAGGTGGGCTCCAGTGCCATGGCCTACAAGCGCAATCCCATGCGCGCGGAACGAATCAGCGGCCTGGCCCGCTACGTCATCTCGCTTCCGGCCAACACCGCGCAGACCGCCGCCAGCCAATGGCTCGAGCGCAGCCTCGACGACAGCGCCAACCGGCGGCTCACACTGCCCGAGGGATTTCTCGCCACCGACGCGATCCTGGTGCTCGCCACCAACATCGCGGCCGGCCTCGAGGTGCGGGAGGATGTTATGCGGCGGCATGTGGCGGAGCAGATGCCGTTCATGGCAACTGAGCGCTGGCTGATGCTCGGGGTAGAGGCCGGCGGCGACCGGCAGGCACTGCACGAGGTGATCCGCCGGCACAGTCTGGCCGTCGCGGAGGCGGTGAGCCGGGGCGAGACGAACGATCTGCTCAGCCGCCTGGCCGGAGATCCCGCTTTCCGCTCGGTGCCGGCCGCCCGGCTTCAGGCCGAGCTCGAGCCTGCCAATTACACCGGCCGGGCGCCGCAGCAGGTTCAGGAGTTCATCGAGGAGTACCTGAGACCTCTGCTCGCCCGCATCCGGCCTCTCGCCGCGGAAGCCGAATCGGCGGAGGTGGTGGTATGAAAGCGCCTTCAAAAACTCCTCTGGTTCAAAGCCGACTGACGCTGCCGCTCCTCCGCAGAGGCAAGGTCCGCGAGGTGTACGAGGTCGATGCCGAGCGCCTGCTCCTGGTTGCGAGTGACCGGGTCAGCGCGTTCGATGTGATCATGCGCGAGCCGGTCCCCCGCAAGGGAGCAGTTCTCACCCAGATCAGCGCATTCTGGTTCGAGCAGCTGGCCGACGTCTTTCCATCGCATTATCTGACCGCCCGGACTTCCGAGGTCATCAAGCAGGTTCCCGCTCTTGCAGGCATGGAGCGAGAGCTGGCCGGCCGCAGCATGCTCGTCCGACGAGCTCCTCCGGTCCCGTTCGAGTGTGTCGTGCGGGGCTATCTCTCCGGGTCAGCCTGGGCCGAGTACCGCAGCCAGGGCACATTGGCCGGTGAGCCGCTGCCCACGGGGCTCAGGGAGAGCGACCGGCTGGAGCCACCGCTCTTCTCTCCGGCCACCAAGGCGGAGACCGGCCACGATCTCAATGTCACGTTCACGACTATGAGCGGCGCTGTGGGGGTCGAGCTTGCTACCCGGCTGAGGGATGCGAGCTTCGCGGTGTACCGGGCCGGCCGCGACCACGCGGCCCGACGGGGGATCATCATTGCGGACACCAAGTTTGAATTCGGGATCGACGCCGCCGGCACCCTGCGACTGATTGACGAGCTACTGACGCCGGATTCGTCCCGGTTCTGGCCGGCTGACTTCTACCAGCCCGGGCAGGCACAGCCCAGCTTCGACAAGCAGCCCCTGCGTGACTATCTGGCCTCCCTCAAAGCCGCGAGCCAATGGACCGGAGAGGCCCCGCCTCCCTCGCTTCCGCCCGAGGTCGTTCAGGCTACCAGTCGCCGCTATCTCGAGGCCTATCGTTTGCTGACCGGGAACGAGCTGAGCGAGGATCTGTGATCAGGACAGCACCGGAGGGACGCTGGTTCATAGTCGGCGCCTGGGCAATTGCCCTAGCCCTGTGGGTCGCCGCGGTTCGCTCCGGCACTCCGGGTTGGTGGATTGTGGCTGTGGTCTGGACCCTGCTCGCCATCTGGGTCGTCGCGTTCTTCCGCGACCCGGAGCGATCGGGTCAACGGGGGGAGCGGCTGATCCTGGCACCCGCCGATGGGAAAGTGGTTGGAATTACCGAGCTGGAGGAGCCGGCGTTCTTTCGCGGGCCGGCGTTGCGGATCTCGATATTCATGAACGTGTTCAACTGTCACGTGAACCGTTATCCGACCAGCGGAACGGTTCGGTATCGGCAGTACAATGCGGGCAAGTTCGGCCACGCTGCGGCGGAGAAGTCCAGTCTCGACAACGAGCAGTCATCGGTGGGACTGCTGACTGATCGTGGCCAGGTTCTGATCCGGCAGATTGCCGGCCTGATCGCCCGGAGGATCGTGACCGACCATGAAGTAGGGACTCAGGTGCAGCAGGGGCAGCGGCTGGGGATGATCCGGTTTGGCTCCCGAGTCGATCTCTTCCTGCCCCGGAATACCAAGCTCCTGGTCAAGACCGGCGACAACACCCTGGTGGGGGTAACCGTGGTGGCTGAATGGAGCTGAGACCGCGAGGGGAGGGTCTTCGGCGTCCCACGATGCGGCACGTCGTCGTGGTCATGCCCAGCGCGTTTACCCTCGGGAACCTCTTCTTCGGATTCTGGGCTATCGTCTCGGCCTTCAACGGTAACTTCCGCTGGGCCGGCTGGTTTATCGTCTTTGCCGGCATACTCGACATGCTGGATGGTAGGGTTGCCCGCCTCTCCGGCACCGGGACCCGGTTCGGGGCGGAGCTCGATTCGCTGGTCGATGTCATCTCTTTTGGAGTTGCTCCCGCGCTGCTGATGTACTTTCTCGACTTCTCCAGCGCCGGTCGTTTTGCCTGGATACTGTGCTACATCTATGTCGTCGCCGTAGCGCTCAGGCTGGCCCGCTTCAACGTGCTCTCGGCGGGCAAACCTTCCACCGGCTGGTTTACCGGCATGCCCTCGCCGGCGGCGGGTATGACCCTGGCAGTGTACTACCCGTTCAGCCAGACCAACTGGTACCGGGCATCGCTGGCCTACCTGGATCTCCAGCATGAGGGGTTGGTCGTACTCATGCTTCTACTGGCCGTCCTCATGGTCAGCAACGTCAAATATCCCAAGTTCCCACCGATCGGCGTTCGCAGCGCCCGGGGCATCCTGGGTCTGGCAGTCCATCTGGTAATCCTTCTCGGCGGAATCCTCGCGCCTGAGTATTTTTTATTTCCTCTGGGCTTGCTCTACATGGTGTACGGCCTGGGGCGTGCCACGGTGCTGAGCCTGATGGAGCGGCCAGAACCCGTCACGGTAGTGGATGAGCGGATTGCCGACGGCAACGACCCGACCCTGCCGCCTCCACTCTCCCATGAGCGCAGACGGTGGGGCGATCGCCGACAGGAGCTGGACCAATGACCTTCCGCGTGCACGTACGAGTCATGCCCCGAAGCGGACTGCTGGATCCCCAAGGCCAGGCTGTGGAGCATGCGTTGACTGCGCTCGGCTTCGAGGAGGCCGGCGCGGTCCGGGTGGGCCGCGCCATCGAGCTCGACGTGGCCGCCTCTTCTCGAGACGAGGCGGAAGCTCGCGCCCGGCTGATGTGCGACAAGTTGCTGGCCAATCCGGTGACCGAAGATTACCTGCTCAACGTGGAGGAGGACTGATGCCCCGGGTAGCGGTGATCCGCTTTCCGGGCAGCAACTGTGACTTCGATACGCTGCGAGCCGTGGAGCGCTACGGGGGCGAAGCGTATTTCGTCTGGCATCGGGAATCGGATCTGCGGGGCGCCGATATCGTGATCCTGCCCGGCGGGTTCAGCTATGGCGACTACCTGCGATCCGGCGCCATCGCGCGGTTCAGCCCCATCATGCAGGCGGTGCAACGTCACGCTGCGGAGGGTGGGCCACTGCTGGGGATCTGCAATGGATTCCAGATCCTGTGCGAAGCGCATCTGCTTCCCGGCGCGCTGCTCCGGAACGCGGGCCTGACCTTCGTGTCCAAGCCGGTGGACGTGACGGTGGAGCAGACCGACACCGCGTTCACCTGTGACTACGAGCCCGGCGCCCGGTTGCGGCTTCCGGTGGCGCATGGGGAGGGCCGCTACGTGGCCCCACCCGATACCCTTCGCATGCTGGAGGCCGAGGGCCGAATTGTGCTACGCTACGTGGCCGCGACCGAGCGCTCGCCTTTTCAGCCCAATCCCAATGGTTCGGCCAACCATATCGCGGGCATCTGCAACCCCGGCGGCAACGTCGTGGGCATTATGCCGCACCCGGAGCGCGCATCCGACCGCCTGCTGGGCCTGACCGGCGGGGCCGGCTTCTTCACCTCGCCGGTGTCGTCCTACGAGCACAGTACCGACCAGAGGATAACGAGCAATGACGTCCGATAAGCGCAGCCGGAACGAAGCCGAATACTTCGCTCGTGAAGACGCGGAGCTGTTGCGAAAACAACGAGAGCAGGCCCAGGCGGCGGCGGTCGAGGCCGAGCGCAAGAGCCACTACATGAAATGCCCTAAGGATGGCTACGACCTCGCGAGCAGCGAATTCCACGGGGTCCAGATCGAGACCTGCCCTCACTGCGGTGGCATGTGGTTCGATGCCGGTGAGCTCCAGGCCGTCGCGCATGAGCATCGGGTCAACGTGTTTACCCGAGTACTGTCCGACGCGCTCTCCACCTTCCGCGACTCACGCCGGGGCGTCCGGGACAAGCCGGCTCACGGGCCGGGCAGCCCCTGAGCTAGGGAGACCGCGTTGACCGTCTCCGGCGTCGCCCGCACGGCTATCGACCCGCTCTCCCCTCTCGGGGAGCGCCAGGTGACGCCCGAGCTGGTTCGGGAACACAATCTCAACGAGCTAGAGTACAACCGAATCATCGAAATGCTCGGGCGGGCGCCCACCTTCACCGAGCTGGGAGTCTTCTCTGCCCTCTGGTCGGAGCACTGTTCATACAAGCACTCCAAGCCGGTTCTCAAGACCTTCCCCACCGCGGGTCCCCACGTCATCCAGGGTCCGGGCGAGAACGCCGGGGTGCTGCGGCTACCCGATGGCTGGGCAGTTGCATTCAAGATCGAGTCGCATAACCACCCCTCCGCAGTGGAGCCGTATCAGGGAGCTGCCACGGGAGTGGGCGGAATTCTGCGCGACGTCTTCACCATGGGCGCGCGCCCGGTAGCACTGCTAAACAGCCTCCGGTTTGGGCCACTGGATCACCCGCCGCGCAATCGCTACCTCTTCGCCGGCGTGGTCCGGGGCGTAGGTGACTACGGGAACTGTGTCGGAGTTCCGACGCTGGGCGGCGAGGTGAACTTTGCGCCCAGCTACACCGGCAATCCTCTGGTTAACGCCATGTGTGTCGGGCTGCTGCGGGAGCGGGACTTAATCCGCGCTGCGGCCCATGGCGTGGGCAATGTGCTTCTCGCCGTCGGTGCCCGTACCGGCCGGGATGGCATTCACGGGGCCAGCTTCGCCTCGGAGGAGCTCTCGGAGCAGAGCGAGACCCGCCGGCCTCAGGTTCAGGTGGGTGATCCTTTTACCGAGAAGCTGCTGCTCGAGGCCAGTCTGGAGCTGATCACGTCGCGGCTAATTGTGGCGATTCAAGACATGGGCGCGGCGGGCCTTACCAGCTCCTCGGCCGAAATGGCGGCGCGAGGGGGCGTGGGAGTGGAAATCGACACCGGTTTGGTGCCCACTCGCGAAGAGGGAATGACTCCGTACGAGATCCTTCTGTCCGAGTCCCAGGAGCGAATGCTGGTGGTGGCGGAGCCCGACAAGGTTGACCAGATCCAGGCGGTTTGCGCCAAGTGGGAGCTCACCGCCACGCCGATCGGCCGGGTCACCGACGACGGCCTGTTCCGGGTGAAGCATCACGGCCAGACGGTCGTCAGCATTCCTGGTCGGCGTCTGGTGGAGGACTGTCCCACCTACCACCCCGATGCGGAGGAGGGCGAAGAGGCCCGCTCGCGGCGGTCGGTGATCGAGCCGGGTGAGCCCGCGGTCGACCTCGAAGGCGCCCTGGAGCTGCTGCTGGACAGCCCGAATCTCGCCAGCAAGCGTTGGGTCTACGAGCAGTACGACTCTACAGTCCAGGCCTCCACCGTTCTCCCGCCAGGTTCCGACGCCGGAGTCCTCCGAGTGCCCGGAAGCAACTTCGGCCTGGCCATGACGGTGGACTGCAACTCCCGGCTGGTCGCGCTCGATCCGTACGAGGGCGGGAAGGCTGCTGTCGCCGAAGCGGCCCGAAATGTGGCGGCGAGCGGGGCCCAACCGCTCGGCATCACCAACTGCCTCAACTTCGGCAATCCCGAGAAGCCGGAAGTGTTCTTTCAGTTCCGTGAGGCCTGCCGGGGCATTGCCGATGCCTGCCGCGCCTTCGGCACTCCGGTAACCGGTGGCAATGTGTCGTTCTATAACGAGAGCCCGAGCGGGGCCATCGACCCCACGCCGACAATCGGGATGGTCGGATTGCTGGCCAACGTGGAGAATCGGGTCACCAGCCACTTCGATTCCCCGCATGATGAGGTGTTCATACTGGGCCAGACCAGCGGTATCCTGGGCGGTTCGGCCTACTGGGCCGAGGTGTGCGATTTCGTAGGGGGAGATCTTCCGGCGGTGGATCTCGAGGCCGAGCTCCGGCTGCAGCGTTTCCTGGTGGCGGCGGCGGATCGCAAGCTGCTTCGCTCGGCGCACGACTGCTCCGAGGGTGGCCTGGCCGTCGCTCTGGCAGAGGCGGTGATTGGCGGCCCCTACGTGCCGGGGAGCCTGGGTGCGGGACTCGATCTCACGGGATATGCGCCAGACCTGCCGCTGGATGGGCTGCTGTTCGGAGAGGACGGTGCTCGGGCGGTGGTCTCCTGCTCCCAAAGCGCCGCTCGCCCGCTGATCGCTCTGGCTGACCAGCACGGGGTGCCGATTTTCCGGGCCGGGCTGGTCGAGAGCGCGGGAACCCTGGAACTGCAGGTAGGCCCTCAACTGTTCTCCTGGAGCACCGAAGCATTGCGACGGATCTATTTCGATGCGATTCCCCGCCGGATGCAACATCCGGACGTGGATCGCACCGCGGGAGAATAGTATGTGCGGGATCATCGGGATCTCCGGCCTGCCGGATGCGGCCCGGCTTGCTTATCTGGGACTCTATGCCCTGCAGCACCGGGGCCAGGAGAGCGCCGGAATGGTCGTCATCGACCGAGACGGATCGGCCCGGTCTCACCGGGGCATGGGGCTCGTCTCGGAGAATTTTGATGACCAGACCCTTTCCAGTCTGCCGGGCGACGTCGCGGTCGGCCACACTCGCTACTCGACCACCGGGAGCACCGTCCTGGCTAACGCCCAGCCCTGCAATGTGAACACCCGCTGCGGACCGCTGGCGATCGCGCACAACGGCAACTTGATCAACGCCGACGCGATCAAGCAGGACCTGGTGGCCCGGGGTGCGATCTTCACCAGCTCGAGCGACACCGAGGTCCTGGTACACCTGATCGCCCGCTCCAAGGCGAGCACGGTGGACGATCAGATCCGGGAGGCGCTGGAGCAGGTTGACGGGGCCTACAGTCTGGTGATTACCGTGGGCCGCAGCATGTATGCAGTGGTGGATAGCCGGGGGTTTCGCCCTCTGGTCCTCGGCCGCCTGGGCAGCGGCATTGTGGTCGCCTCGGAATCCTGCGCGCTCGACTTGATCGGCGCGTCCTTCCATTGCGAACTCGGGCCCGGAGACTTCGTCCGGATCGAGAACGGGCAGGTGACTGACCTGCCCCGCCTGAGCCCCCGCCAGGTCAGCCGCTGCGTATTCGAACTGGTGTACTTCGCCCGTCCGGACAGCACCGTGTTCGGTGAATCGGTGGACCGGGTACGGCGGGAGCTGGGGCGGGAACTGGCCCGGGAACAACCGGCGCTCGGGGCCGAAGTGGTCTTCAGCGTGCCCGACAGCTCGAACGCCATGGCTCTTGGATTCTCCGAGGTCTCCGGCATCAAGCTCGAGCACGGGCTGATCCGGAATCATTACGTCGGGCGCACCTTCATCAATCCCAGCCAGGCCCTGCGGGTGGCCAAGGTCAAAATCAAGTTCAATCCGGTGCGTGAGGTCATGCACGGAAAGTCGGTGGTCGTAGTGGACGACAGCCTGGTTCGAGGCAATACCAGCAAAGAGCTGGTGCAGATGATTCGGGCGGCTGGTGCGCGTGAGGTGCACCTGCGGCTGGGTTCCCCCCCGATCACCGGCCCCTGCTACTATGGCATCGATACGCCGAGCCGGGAGGAGCTCATCGCGGCGACCCATTCCACCGAAGAGATTCGCCAGTTCCTCGAGGTGGACACCCTGGGCTATCTCTCGCTGAACGGCATGCTGCAGGCGGCGGGCAAGGACACCGGCTTCTGCCATGCCTGCTTCTCCGGCAAGTACCCGACGCCGACCCCCGATAATCCGGTGGGTCTTCGACATGCGGCTCCACTGATCGCGACTCCCGCATGAGCGGCGCCTACACCCAGCCGCTGGTCTACTTCTTCGGCCAGGGTCGCTCCGACGGCACCTCGGCAATGAAGGAAATCCTCGGCGGAAAGGGGGCCGGACTCGCCGAGATGACCACCATTGGCATTCCAGTTCCCGCCGGCTTCACCCTCTCCAGCAACCTCTGCAGCCTCTACCTCGAGAGCCGGCAGTTTCCCAAGCGGCTTCAGGCGCAGGTCGAGAACGCACTGCAGCGCCTGGAGACCGCAACCGGCAAGCATCTGGGGGACGGCGACAATCCGTTGCTGGTTTCGGTCCGTTCGGGTGCCGCGGTGTCGATGCCGGGCATGATGGAAACGATTCTGAACCTGGGCCTGAACGATGTGACGGTGGAGGGCCTGACCCGCCAGAGCGGCAACCCACGATTCGCCTGGGACTCCTATCGCCGGTTCGTGCAGATGTACGGCAGCGTGGTGTTCGAGGTCTCCAGGCGTCCGTTCGAGCAGATCCTGGATGAGCACAAGCAGCGCTGCCGCATCGAGAGGGAGATCGATCTTCCCGTGGAAGAGATGCAGGGCATCGTCCGCCAGTTCAAGACGCTGGTGCGCGAAGAATCCGGGCGAGAGTTCCCCGACGAGCCGCTGGACCAGCTCTGGGGGGCCATTGCCGCCGTGTTTGAGAGCTGGAACACCCGGCGGGCCATCGACTACCGGAAGCTGCACGACATTCCGGATTCCATGGGCACCGCGGTCAATGTCGTGGCCATGGTCTTCGGCAACCTGGGAGAGGACTCGGGAACCGGCGTGGCCTTCAGCCGGGACCCCTCCACCGGCGAGCCTCGACTCTACGGAGAGTACCTCCTCAATGCACAGGGTGAGGACGTGGTCTCAGGCAGCCGCACGCCCCTGCCCATCGGCAAGCTGAAAGAACAGCTGCCCCACGCCTACCAGGAGCTGGAACGGGTCGCCCGCACCCTGGAACGGCACTTTCGCGATGTGCAGGACATGGAGTTCACCATCGAGCGGGGCAATCTCTACATGCTCCAGACCCGGAGAGCCCAGCGCTCGGGGCACGCCGCGGTCCGGATCGCCTGTGAGATGGTGGACGAGGGAGTGATCAGCGAGCAGGAGGCGGTGGCGCGGATTCCACCCAACGATCTGAACCAGCTGCTGCACCCGACGATCGACCCCGCCAGCAAGCTGGATCTGCTCACCACCGGCCTGCCTGCCTCGCCGGGGGCCGCATGTGGCACCGTTGTCTTCGACGCCGATGAGGCTGTGAAGTTGGCCCGGTCCGGACAATCCGTCATTCTGGTGCGCCGGGAGACGTCACCCGAGGACTTTCATGGCATGGTCACCGCCAAGGCGATCCTCACCGCCCGGGGCGGCATGACCTCTCACGCCGCGGTTGTCGCCCGGGGGATGGGTAAACCATGTGTCGCCGGTGCCCAGGGTCTTCAGGTAGACGAGAAGTCTAGCCGGTTTTCAGTGAACGGCCGGAGCATCTCCCAGGGTGAATGGATCACGGTGGACGGCAGCAGCGGAAAGGTGTTTGCCGGTCAGGCCGCGCTCATTGCTCCCGAGCTTAGCGGAAACTTCAACCGAGTCATGAAGTGGGCCGACCGGATTATGCAGCTCAGGGTCCGGGTGAATGCCGACACTCCAGCCGACGCCCACCGGGGCCGGGACTTCGGAGCGGAAGGCATCGGCCTCTGCCGTACCGAGCACATGTTTTTCGAAGGCGACCGGCTGGTGGCAATGCGGGAGATGATCGTTGCCCAGGACGCGGGCGGGCGGAAACAGGCTCTCGCCAAGCTGCTGCCGATGCAGCGCGGCGACTTCGAAGCCATCTTCCGCGCGATGGAGGGATATCCTGTCACCATCCGGTTGCTCGATCCCCCGCTGCATGAGTTCCTGCCCAAGGGACCGCAGGAAATCGAGGCGCTGGCCCGGGAGCTGAAAATGGATCCCGCGGCACTCCGGAACACCATCGAGCGGCTGCACGAAGTGAATCCGATGCTGGGTCTGCGAGGCTGTCGGCTCGGCATCATCTATCCCGAGATCACCGCCATGCAAGTGCGCGCGATCTTCGAGGCCGCCTCTACCGTCGCTTCCCGGAAGGGACGGGTCATGCCGGAGGTGATGATCCCGCTCACCGCCAGCGTGGTCGAGTTCCGAAAGCAGGCCCTGATCGTACGGCAGGTGGCCGAGGAAGTGTTTCAGGAGCGCCAGATCACCGTGCCCTATCTCCTCGGCACCATGATCGAGTTGCCCCGCGCGGCTTTGACCGCCGACGAACTGGCCCGGGAGGCGCAGTTCTTCTCCTTCGGCACCAATGATCTGACCCAGACCACCTGGGGGCTCTCCCGGGACGACGCCGGCCGCTTCCTCCCCTATTACCTCGAGACCGGAGTTCTGGAGGACGATCCCTTTCAGGTGCTGGATCAGGCTGGTGTCGGCAAGCTCATCGCCATGGCCTGCGACCTGGGTCGAAAGACCCGGCCCGACCTCAAGCTAGGCCTTTGCGGCGAGCACGGCGGCGATCCATCCTCCGTGGCCTTCTGCGACCGGCTGGGGATGAACTACGTTTCCTGCTCTCCTTTCCGGGTCCCCATCGCCCGGCTGGCGGCGGCCCAGGCCGCGCTGGCAGCGCGAGGCACGATGGACCGGACTCGCGCCACGGTCTGAGCGCCGCTCACTCAGGCCCGGGCAAAGATCTCCAGCATCGACTCGCCGTAAGGATTGAAGTCGGAGCGAGGGCCGGCAAAGCTCCTATCGGTTACGACCACATCTCCTATCCCCGTGGTAATGAAGGCGCGCCATCCGGGAATATCTCCGCTCTGGCTGCCTCCCCCAGTCTGATAGCCCAGCAGAAGGGGCTCGCCGGCCTCGTGCAGACCCAAAAGGTAGGGCTCCACTGTTCTCCGATACCCTTCATACACGAACTCCACCGCCCTATGCTCGAGGATCGCCCGGACCAGGCGCTCTCCGGTGGCAAGCTCATGAACCGCAGGGTCTCGGGTGCTTGCTTGTTCCTGCATGATGGACCTCCCGGTTACAGGACGCACGCGCAAGCTAGTCGCTCAGCCGGGCGTCTTGCCACGAACCGCGGGGCACTTCTAATTCCCTGCCTCGCGGATGTGGGTTACGCGCCATCAGGCAGGAGGACGCAATGACGCAGCCCCTGGTGGGCATCGTGATGGGCAGCGACTCCGACTGGGAGGTCATGCAGCACGCGGCTCGAAGGCTGGCGGAGTTCCAGGTCGAGCATGAAGCCAGAGTGGTCTCTGCGCACCGGACGCCCGATCTGCTCTATCGCTATGCCGAGGATGCGGCCGGCCGAGGCCTGCGCTGCATCATTGCCGGGGCGGGTGGCGCGGCTCATCTCCCCGGCATGCTGGCCGCCAAGACTACGCTCCCGGTCCTGGGTGTTCCGGTTCCGAGTAAGCACCTTCAGGGTCTCGACTCGCTGCTTTCGATCGTGCAGATGCCCGCCGGGATTCCGGTGGCCACCTTTGCCATCGGGATGGCTGGGGCCGGCAACGCCGGCTTGTACGCCGTGGCCATTCTGGCCCTCAATGATCCCGATCTTGCGGAGCGGCTCGACACCTTCCGACGGACCCAGGAGCGGCGGACGCTCGACCTGAAATTGCCGGATCTCTCGTGATCCTTCCCGGGGCGACGGTCGGGGTGCTGGGTGGGGGACAGTTGGGCCGGATGTTCACCTTACAGGCACGCACCATGGGATACCGGGTTGTCGTTCTCGACCCCGACCCGCAGAGCCCCGCCGGCGCGGTGGCCGACCGCCAGCTGCGTGCCCCCTACGAGGATGAGGCCGCCCTCGCGGAGATGTCCCGGTCCTGCGACGCGATCACGACTGAGTTCGAAAATGTGCCGGCAGAGGCGCTGGAGCGCCTCTCGCGTTCCGCCATCATTCGTCCCCCAGTGACCGCAGTGGCGACGGCCCAGGACCGAATCGCTGAGAAGACCTTCTTTCGCCAGCACGGATTTCCTACCCCGGAGTTCCATCCGGTGCGGAACAGGAAGGAGCTGGATCAAGCGCTTGCCGCCATCAGCCCTCCGGCGCTCCTCAAGACCAGCCGACTGGGCTACGATGGCAAGGGACAGGCCCTGGTCAACGCCGAGGCAGATGCAGTCAGCGCGTTCGAAAAGTTCAAAGGTGTGCCCTGTGTCCTGGAGCGGCGGGTCGAGTTAAAGTCCGAGCTGTCGGTCATTCTGGCGCGGGGGGAGGACGGAGAGATCGTCACCTTTCCTCCGGCCGAAAACCGCCACCAGCAGGGCATCCTGGAGACCTCGGTCGTCCCGGCACGGGTGTCGGATGCGCTCACCAGGGACGCCCGGGAGCTGGCCACGGCCGTGGCCGAAGCGATGGCGTATATAGGAGTGCTGGGAGTCGAGCTCTTCGTCACAGCTGGGGAGCAGCTCCTGGTCAATGAAATGGCACCCCGTCCCCATAACAGCGGCCACTATACCATTGACGCCTGCTCAACCGACCAGTTCGAGCAGCAACTGCGCGCACTGTGCGGGCTGCCCCTGGCTCAGCCCTGGTTGCTTTCTCCCGTGGCGATGATCAACCTCCTGGGCGATCTCTGGCAGGGCGGCGAGCCCCGCTGGGAGGAGGCGTTGCGTCGCCCCGGCGTGCGCCTGCATCTCTATGGAAAGGCCGAGCCCCGGCCAGGGCGCAAGATGGGACACTTGAACTGCCTGGCTCCAGATCCAAGCCGCGCACTGGCGCTGGCACTGGAGACCAGGGACGCACTGGCCAAACCGCCCACGTGACCGCATAGGAGACAGCCATGTACCTCGTTTCACTCGCAGTACTGGCCGGTATCATCACCGGCCGGCCGATGCCAAGCCCGGAGCCATTCCACCCCGACACCACCTGTCCCCACCGCAACGTTCCGCTCGAGGGAAGAAAGAGCCCGCTCGATTCGGTGACCTTCACCCTATCCAATCAGGCGATCAAAGTGTGTTACGGCCGGCCGTCCTCCAGCGGCCGAACCATGATCGGCGGAAGCAATGTTCCGTATGGCAAGCTGTGGCGGACCGGAGCCAACGAGCCGACGATCTTCTATGCGCCGGTTCCACTCACTGTGGCGGGCATCGCGGTGGCGCCTGGAGTCTACTCCTTGTACACCGTGCCAGGGCGCCAGGAGTGGGAAGTGATCGTCAACAAGTCCGTCTCCCAGTGGGGCCACGAGAATCAGTACACCCCGGAGGTCAAGGCCCAGGAAGTGGGGCGAGCCAAGGTGAAGGCCGAAACGACGCAGAAGCCGCTCGAGACCTTTACCATCCGGGCGGAACCGCAAGGCAGCAAGGCGGCAGCGCTAATCCTGGAGTGGGAGAAGACCAAGGTTCGGATCCCGATTCAGTCCAAAAGCTCAGGATGAAAGGCGGCGCACGCCCTCGATGAGGCGCTCCACCTCTTCGATCGTGGTATAGCAGGCGCACCCGGCTCGAACCAGGCCGTCCGGAACGCCCAGGCGTTGTACCACTGTGGTGGCGTAGAAATCACCGCTGGAAACGAAGACGCCTAACTCACCCAACCCGCGCGCGACCTGGTCGGCGGTCTGCCCCGTCACGGTGAACGCCACCGTCGGAGTGCGCGGGTTTCCTGGAGAAGGACCGTAGAGTCTCACCCCAGGCACTTCCCCGAGTCCGCTCCAGAGACGCTGGACCAGCTCTTGACCGCGCATGCGTAGCTCGGAGAAGGCCCGGCGAAGCCGGGCCCTCCGGGTATCGCCGGCGCTGAGCGAAGCCAGGAAGTCCACCGCTGCAGCTGCTCCTACGATGCCTTCATGATTGAGGGTTCCCGTCTCCAGCCGCTCCGGAACGGTGTCCGGCGCTGGAGCGAGCTTGGGGACATCCAGTTGCTGCAGCACATCTCCCCGGCCGTAGAGAACGCCGATGTGAGGGCCATAGAACTTGTATGCCGAACAAGCCAGGAAATCGCAGCCCATGGTCCGCACATCGATCAGCTCATGCGGGGCGAGGTGCACCGCGTCCACGAACGTCAACGCACCGGCCTCCCGGCTCAGGGAAACCGCACGAGCAACGTCATTGATGGTCCCCAGTGCGTTCGAGGCGCCACCTAACGCGACCAGGCGCGGCCCCTGCGAGATCAACCTGGTCAGGTCATCCCAGTCGAGCTGCCCCGCCTCCGGCCGCATTGCCGCGGCGATTACCTTCACACCCCGTTCCCGCTCCAGGGCGCGCCAGGGCGCGACGTTGGCATGGTGGTCGAGCTCGGTAATCACCACGCTGTCTCCCGGCCCCCACTCTCGGCCCAAAGCCCGGGTCAGGTGGAAAGTGAGCGTCGTCATGTTGGTCCCGAACGCGATTTCGGAGGGACGACCCCCGAGGAAATCGGCCAGAGCTTCACGGGCGCCTGTTATCAGAGCATCAGTCTCGGCGCTGGTGGCGTAGGGCCAGTGGGTGTTGGCATTATGGTTGTAGAGGTAGTCCTTCATGGCCTCGACAACCGCGCGGGGAACCTGGGTTCCGCCGGGTCCGTCGAAGTAGGCGATTAGGCCTCCCTGCCACTGGCGCTGGAGGGCCGGGAAATAGGATCGAATCTCCGCCACGGGGCGGACAGGGGCGAGTGGCGACGCTGCCACAGTCATTTGGATCTCCCGCGTGTGGTATAAGGGCCCTGGTTTCTTCCGGGACGGGCCGTCAATATGTACCTTCTCCATGAGCCTGCTCGGGTGACACGCCGAACAGGCGTCCTACTTTTGCTCGGAGTTTCCCCCATGTCATCGCGGTGCAGGCGGATCTTCGCCTGGCAAACCACCAGGTTAATAATGCTGCTGCTTGGGTTGTACGCCTGCGGAGGCGGTGGAGGAGGTACCGAGCCCGGCGTCCCCACCGACATCACGGTCGATCCGGCCTCGGTCTCCTTCACGGCCGTGGGCCAGACTGAGCAACTTTCGCCTACGGTAGTCGACGGGCAAGGTACCCCACTGCCCGATGAGCCGGTGAGCTGGAGCACCAACAACTCCGCCGTGGCCACCGTGACCCCTGACGGACTGGTGACGGCAGCGGGCGCCGGAACCGCCCAGGTCACCGCCGCGGCGGGTTCGGCCCACGCCACAGTCGAGGTGGAGGTGATCCAGACTGCCTCACAGCTGCAAAAGGTTGCCGCAGATGGACAAGCCGGCACTCCGGGCCAAGCAGTGGCCATCCGCCCGGCCGTGGCTGTTAAAAATGCCACCGGAAATGGGGTGGCGGGGGTACCGGTGACATTCGAGGTGGTGTCCGGAGGCGGCAGCATTACCGGTGGGTCCACGACCACCAACAGCAGTGGCATCGCGGAGGTTGGTAGCTGGACCCTGGGCAGCGGGCCCAATGTATTGCGCGCCACCGCGGCAGGATCAGGAATCAGCGGCAACCCGGCCGAGTTCACGGCGACAGCCTTCAACATCGAGGTGCGGTTTCTCGGGAGTGTAACTCCCACCCAGCGACACGCGTTTGCGGAGGCCGAGGCTCGGTGGGAGGGCCTGGTCATCGGGGATCTGGAGAATGTACAGCTCGGCGCGGAGCCGGCAGATTGTGGCCCCGATTCTCCCGCAATCAACGAGCTCGTGGATGACCTGATCATCTTGGTCACCTTGGAACCCATCGATGGCCCAGGAAAGGTCCTGGGCTCGGCCGGACCGTGCTTCATCCGGCTCTCCAACGATCTCCCAGTCCTCGGGGCCATGCGTTTCGACACGGCGGACCTCGAGACTATCGAGGGCCTTGGAATCCTCTCCCAAGTCGTACTGCACGAAATGGGACACGTGCTTGGCTTCGGAAGCCTGTGGGACACCAAGGGACTTCTCGTCGACCCGTCGCTCACATCTCAAGGAGATCCGATCGCAGGTGCTGATCCCCACTTCACGGGACCTCAAGCCATAGCCTCCTTCGACCAGATCGGAGGCTCAGCCTACAGCGGGAGCAAGGTCCCGGTCGCGGATACGGGAGGCGTGGGAAGCGCCGACGCACACTGGCGCGAATCGGTCTTCGATAACGAGCTGATGACGGGAAACATTAGCGGCGGCCAGAACCCACTGAGCCGGGTGACCGTCGCGTCGCTGGGTGATATGGGGTTTGGAGTCTATGAGGACGCGGCCGACAACTTCTCGCTTTCGCTGGCTGCGTTCGCCCGGTCCGCTGGGTCGCCCCGCCTGGTGCTCAGGAAGGACGTGCTGAGAGTCTCGGTGAAAAAGGTGGACGCCGGTGGTCGGGTGATGAGCGTGCTCCGACCTTGAGGATTCGGTGCAGCAGAACACGACGAGGGGCTCTCCAGTGGAGAGCCCCTCGTGCGTATGGAGGCGCAGGGAATCGAACCCTGGTCCGAGTAAGCTTCCAGAACCACGTCTACGTGCGTAGGCTCGACTTCTGGCCGTCACTTCGAAGCGGTGTCGAACCGACCTCTTCGAAGCCTATCTCCTGAGATCTCGCCGGAAGCACCGGAGCGGTGCGTCCAGCCAGCCCGGATTTGCGATTCGGCACGCGGCGCCCCAGGCGGGCTCCATCGGCCGAAGGAGCATAAGCGAGCTTAGCTCAGCTTACGCAGCCAGTGCCAGTTCAGTATTGGCAGTTGAATCATTCCAGACGGTTTTACCAGGACTCTGGACCTGGGCACGCTGCGATTCCTTCATCAAACCCGTCGAAGCCAGTCGCCCCCGGGTGGTAGAAAAATAGGCGGTAAGTAGGTCTGGCGGTAGGTCGGTCGGCTGACCCCGGGGTTCGAGGCATCCTTGAACTGGCGCCATGGATGTAAATCTAAGACAAGGAGTTACGAGCCCGGCCTGAAAGCAATTTCTTCAGTGCCTCCGACCGTCTGACCGCCCGACCGCCCGACCGCCTGGTCACCTCCCCGCCCTCTCCACCCGATTCCGTCCTCCCCGCTTGGCCGCATAGAGCGCCGAATCGGCCTGGGCCGGGAGATTGTCCAGGCTACTGCTGGTCTCGGGACAGGCAGCGACCCCGAAGGAGGCGCTGAGCGGCCATGCCCTACCCTGCCAATCCCAGGCTGTGCCGCCGAGCTTGAGCCGGATCCGCTCGGCGATGCGGGCGCCCAGCTCCAGACTGGTCTCCGGCAGCCACACCGCGAACTCCTCTCCCCCGATGCGCCCGGCCACATCCCCAGTACGGATTTGTTCCCGAATGATCCGAGCGAAGTGCACCAGTGCCGCATCCCCCGCAGGATGGCCCAGCGTGTCGTTGAGGCTCTTGAACCGGTCCAGGTCGGAATACACGAGTGCGCCCTCACGCGCGGTGATCAAGGTGAAGGCTTCCTCGAACCCCCGCCGGTTATGGAGACCGGTGAGCGGGTCGAGCGTGGCTGCACGCTTGTGCTGATCGGCCTCCAGGGCGCGATCGATTCGGTGCGCGGCATTATTGATCGCCTCCATCATCTCCGCCCGCAGCGAGCCCGTGGGCTCCCGACCGGTACTGAGCCAGATGCCCACTGCCCCCACCGACTTCAGCTCTTTCTTGAGAGGTAACAGCAGGACCGGCCCTCCCCGGCTGCGCCGGTCGGCGACCACGCCACCCAACGGATCCGCCGATGAGACATGAGGGTCGAGGGCTCCCACCGCCACCTTGGCGAGCGCACTCTCTGGCGGAAGAATGTTGTCGAGGAGCCGGCGGTCACCCCGACCGGATACCCCGATGACCCGAACGCCGGCGCCTTCGACCGCAGCGACAACAACCTGGGCATCCAGAGTTCGCTCCAGCTGGTAAGCCAACCTGAGGCCCACGCTGCCGACCGATTCGAGCGATGCCGCCTGGGACTGGGCCTGAGTAAGGGCGACGAGCTGCGGCTTACGGCGAACCCCGTCGAGCAGTCGGCGCAGGTCATCTTCCACCACCCCAAGACCTGCTGCCTCGAACTTGTCGGGAAGTAGCAGAGCCACCGCGGAGCCGGCCTGAGCATGGAAGACCAGCATGCCTCCATCCATGCGCTCTGCCCCACTCTGTTCCTGATCCCGGGCCCGCTCCAACCGTCGGTCCACCGCAACGATCTGCGAGATGGACAGCCGCTCCGGCTCCAGAATCCGCTCTGCCCGGGGACCTTCCTCGCTCGGATCCAGCTCCGAGACCCATACGCCCAGGGCGCGGTGGGCCCGCCGGAGCCATTCCAGCGCGGGATCCGGCAGAAGATGAGGCGCCACAGCCCGGTTGAGTTCTCGTCCGGACCGTCTCCTCCCTAGTATCCAGCCGAGTATTCCAGACCCAATCACGACGCCGAGCCATACCAGCTGGTCGGTCATCCCCGCAGCCACCCTCGGCGCCGAAACCAGAGATAGATCGCCAGGGTAACGAGCCCCATCCCCACCAGGACTGCGGGATAGCCCCAGCGTTCCCGCAGCTCGGGCATGAAGTGGAAGTTCATCCCATACACGCCAACGATGAAGGTGAGGGGCAGAAAAAACACGGAAAACACCGTGAGCACCCGAACCACCTCGTTGGTACGGTGCGAGGCCAGCGCCAGTTGAATGCTGAGCAGATTATTCACGTCCTCAAGCAGCTCCTCGGCGTAGAAGTGCATGCTTTCGACGTTCTCCCGAAGGTCCTGATAAAGGGGCGCGGCCGGCTCCGACCCTGGCACCAGCTTCTTCACCGCGTCGAGCGTGTGGGACAGCATGCGGCGCATCAGCGTGACCCGTCGCTTGACCAGGTAGATCCGGCGCAGAAGGCCGGCGAACTCGTGCTCCCCGAAGACCGTGGCCTCGAATTGATCGATCGCCCCCTCGGCTTCCTCCAGTGGCTTCTGATAAGTCGTCACCGAATCGTTGATGATCTCGATGAGAATGCGGGGAAGAAAGCTCTGGCGCCGTTCGGCGCCCTCGGGCGGGGAGGGATGCCGGTGCTTCTCGATGATCTCCGTCAGGAACGGCTGCTCGGATCGATGGATGGTGACGAGGAAGTCCGCTCCGTAGAAGATCGCCACCTTCCGGGTCATCTCGTGCAGGGTGGAGCAATCATCCTGGGCGGCGGTATCGATTGCACGAACGATGATAAACGTCGTGGTTCCGATCCGCTCGTATTTCGGCAGATGTTCCGGGTCGAGCGAGTCCTCCACCGAGGTGGGGTGGAGACCGTATTTCCGGGCGACGTTAGCCAGCTCCTCCCGGGATGGATGCACCAGGTCGACCCAGGTGAAGGCAGGATCGGTACTGCTGACGACCGTCCGGGCGCTCATGCGCGGCAGATCCGACTGGCGGCTGCCGCCGCGCCGAATCCATTGTCGATGTTGACCACGGTGACTCCGGCGGCACAGCTGTTGAGCATGGCCAATAAAGCCGCCAGCCCGCCGAAGGATGCGCCATAGCCGATGCTGGTGGGTACCGCGATCACCGGCGCGCTAACGATCCCGCCGACCACGCTGGGAAGCGCGCCTTCCATCCCCGCCACCACAATCACCACCCGGGCACGCTTCAGCTGATCGTTTGCCGCCAATAGCCGGTGAAGTCCGGCGACCCCGACGTCGATGAGACGGTCCACCTGGTGTCCGAACGCGTCAGCCACAACCGCCGCCTCCTCGGCAACCGGAAGGTCACTGGTCCCCGCCGAAACGACCAGAATGGTGCCTTCCACCTTCGGCAGGCCGGTCCCACGCAGGTGAATCGTGCGGGCCAACTGGTTCCACTCCATGGCTGGAAATCGCTCCTGGAGCAAGCTCGCCACAGCCTCGCTGGCCCGAGTCCCGAGAAAAGAACCGGAAGCCGCCTGGAGACGCTCGCAGATCAGGAGAACCTGTTCCGGCGTTTTCCCCTCACAGAACACGACTTCGGGATGCCCCTGCCGCAACTCCCGATGATGGTCGATGCGGGCGAATGCTAAGTCTTCGAAGGGAAGATGCCGCAGTCTTTCGAGCGCCCGGGTGGGCGTGAGGCGGCCGGCTGCGACGTCGGCGAGGAGAGCCTGAAGCTGCTCGGCTGTCACGCCACCTGAGCGATGGGCTCGAGATATTGAAGGAAGATGGCCTCGGCTTCTCCGATCGATTCGATCTGGAAGAGGCGCTGCCGGAGTGCGCTGGAGCCGTGCAGACCCCGGGTGTACCAGCCGAGATGTTTGCGGAACTCCAACACCGTCCGCCGGGTGTCTCCCTGGAGCCGGATGGCAAGACGGGCGTGCTCCAGGGCGACGGTGAACCGTTCCTCAGCCGAGGGGGCGGGAGGCAGCGGGTGACCAGCAAGCAGGGCCTGGCCATCCCGGAAAAGCCAGGGGTTGCCGAACGCCCCTCGGCCAATCATGACCCCGGCGCACCGGGTGTGCTCCCGCATCCGAACCAGGTCGGCGGGGGTCTCGACATCTCCATTGCCGATGACAGGGATCGCGAGCGCTTCGACCACTCGGGCAATCTCGTCCCAGTCCGCACTACCGGAGAACATCTGGGTGCGGGTCCGGGCGTGGAGGGTAAAGGCCCTGGCTCCGGCATCCTGCATCCGGAGCGCGATGGCCACTGGATCGCGGGTCTGATCGTTCCAGCCGCTCCGGGTTTTCACCGTGACTGGGAGATGGGTTGCCCCGATGACCGCGCGAATGATCCGGGCGACCAGATCCATATCGCGAAGGCAGCCCGATCCCCCGTTCCGCTGAACCACTTTCTTGACCGGACAGCCGAAGTTGATATCGATGAACTCCGGTTGATAATGCTGGGTAATCAGTGCGGCAGCTTCGGCCATCGCGTTCGGGTCGGCGCCGTAGATCTGAATCCCGATGGGGCGCTCCACCTCCTCGAACTCCGCTCCTTCGAGGGTAGTGCGGATTCGGCGGCGGATGGCTTCGGAAGACAGGAACTCGGACAGCACCACGTCGGCTCCCATCCCGCGGCAAATCTGCCGAAACGGAGCCTCCGACACCCCTGCCATGGGGGCCAGAATAAGCGGGAACGGATGGGCGGATCGATAGGGCAACTGCATGGCGAGAAGTTACTTGGACTTTGACTCGCACTCAAGCGGGAATTAGGTTGACCGGGCCATGCACCTCCGAGACTTCTTCAGCCCCGACGCGATCACCCTCCAGCTGCGGGGCGGCTCCAAGGAGGAGGTCCTGGCGGAGCTGGTCGGCCTTCTCAAGCTAGACGAGCGATCCTCCGGCACCTTGCTTCGGATCATTCAGCGCCGGGAGAATCTGGGCTCCACCGGGATTGGCCGAGGCATCGCCATACCGCACTGCCGCTCCCTGGCGGTGAATCGGCTCCGATTGGCCTTCGGTCACCGGGACCAAGGCATCGATTTCCAGTCGATCGATGGCCAGCCGGCCTCTGACTTCTTCCTGATTGTTGCTCCTCCGCTGGAGATCTCCAATCAGTACCTTCCCGTGCTCGGGAAAATCGCGCAACTTGCCAAGGAGCCGGATGTTCCGGACCGACTCGCTGGCCTCCGGTCGGCTGAGGACTTCTGGCGTCTGCTGGAGCAGAAAGGAGTGTAAGACCGTGAGCAGTCAACGGTGAGCAGTGAGCGGGTCGGTCGGTGTGGAGTGAAGATCCTCCTAATCTGGATGCTGACACTCCCGCTTAGCGCCGGGGGGCCGCCCGCGGCGGCTCAGGAAACCCAGACCCGCAGCAGCCTGGCCAAGCTGCGTGATTCACTCCGTACCATCTCCGATACTTCTCTCCTCAAGATTCAGCTCAAGCAGCTTCGCAAGTCCAGTCCCTTCCAGGCCGGGTGGGTGGCGCTCCGGCTGGGTGAGCTTGGTGCGGACGCTGACTTCAGCGAGGCTCGCTCCAGCTTCCGCCGGGCCGCTCGGAGCAACGGCCTGCGGGCTCCGGCCTGGTATGGAACAGGGTTGGCGGAAGCAGCACGGGCGCGGGAAGAGATGCGGGACGTGCTCCGGCTGGGGAGCCGGGTCGGACTGGGCAGCCTCGAGCGTGCCGCGGAGCATTACCGCCGTGCGCTCGACGCCGATCCCCGCTTCACCCCCGCGGCGATCGAACTGGCAGACGTAGCGCTCTCGCTGCTGGACACCGCCCGGATCCGGCTGACCCAGAACGCGCTACGACGCTCGATTGCTGCCCTTGGTCCGACTCCCGCCGAGCTGCTCCTGGCCTGGGGCCAGGTCGAGCGCGCAGCCGGGTCGTTGGAGGCGGCAGCTATCGCCTTCGAGCGATATCTCTCGACCGATGGGAACCGCGCCCTGGGGTTGCTGGAGCTGGCCCGTTCCCGCCTTGCAAGCGGCGCCGCCGGGGGAGAGGCAGCCTATTACGAGGGGGCCGCCAGCGACGACCCTGAAGCCGTAGCCGGCTACCGGGCCGACCTCGCAATCATTGCCGCGGATTCCAATCTTGGAGAATTCGACCGGCTTCAGGGGCGCAGCCGGGCCGCGTTTCTACACCGGTTCTGGACCGACCGCGACCACCTCGAGCTACGGCGAGAGGGCGAGCGGCTGCGAGAACACTATCGCAGGCTGGCCTACGCCCGCAGACACTTTCCCCTTACCGTGAGCCGCCGGTTCTACGGCAGCCTGGACGCTTACCGTTCCGGGAGCACCGAGCTGGACGACCGGGGCATCATCTACGTTCGGCAGGGTGCGCCCACTGTCCGGTTGCGTCCGTTCATCTTCGGCGCCATGCCCAACGAATCCTGGCGCTACGAGCGGGCCGACGGAGACCTGCTCTTTCACTTCAGCAGCGGTTATGACGAAAACGGCGGCGGCGATCTCTACGACTATCGATTGGTGCAGAGCGTCCTCGACTTACGCGGCGCTGCCGATGCCCCCCGGGATCAGCTGATCCTTTCCCGGCAGTCTCTGTCGCCGATCTACAGCCGGATGCTGAACTGGGGCCGGTTTGGCTCGGCTAATGAGCAGGCCCGGGAGCGTAACATCGGCATCGAGAGCATCCAGGTAGGAACGACCACCGACAACAACGAATTGCGGTTCAAGCACCGCCTCGGCGCGGTGGCGGACCTCATTGCCGTCGGCCACCGATCGGGACAAAGTCTGGCTCACTTTGTCTTCGGGATTGCAGCCCGGGGCACGGCCTGGCGGTCTGGCCCTAACGGGGTCGACTATCCGGTGCGGGTGCGACTGGTGGCACTGGATCGGCATGACCGCGCGGTCGCCACTTTGGATACGTCGCTAGTGGTACACGTGCGGCAGCCGCTATCGAAGAAGCAATTTGTGGTCGGGAGGGCGGAGCTTCAGTTGCCTCCGGGCCGCTGGACCTACCGGGCCGCGCTGCAGCAGGGGGATAGCGCTGGGGTCGTGCTTCCCCGCGACACCGTACTGGTAGCCCACACCAGCCAGAGCATTCTCTCCCTGAGCGACATCGCGCTGGGAACTCGAGGCCGAGCGGTTCCCTGGGTCACTGAAGCCTCCGACACGGTGCTGCTGGCGCCCTCTGGCTTATTCAGGGAACGTTCGGAGATCCAGATCTACTACGAGGCAGGTGGGGTACACCCGGGTCGGTACCAGCATGAGATCGCGGTGCTCCGGCCGCAAGAGAGGCGCGATAAGGGTCACCGCCCGCTGGTCTCGGCGGCCTTCGAGGAGGTGGCAACCGGACCAACAATACGATCCCGGCGTACGGTTCGTCTGGAGCGGCTCAAGCAGGGGAGCTACGTGGTTGAGGTGCGGTTGACCGGTCCCGACGGGCAGTCCCAGTTACGCCGGCGGGTAATCCAGCTCATCGGGCGGTAGCTGATCGCTCACTCCCACTCGATGGTAGCCGGCGGCTTGGAGCTTACGTCGTAGACTACCCGGTTCACTCCATCCACCTCGTTGGCAATCCGATTGGACACTCGCGCCAGGACCTCGGGCGGAAAGGCGAACCAGTCGGCCGTCATGCCGTCCCGGCTGGTGACCGCCCGAAGCGCGATCACCTGGTCGTACGTACGACCATCCCCCTGCACTCCAACGGAGCGGATTGGAAGCAGCACGGCGAAGGCTTGCCAGATGTCATCGTAAAGCCCGGCGGCGCGAATCTCCTCGGTATAGATATGGTCGGCGCGGCGCAGCACCTCCAGATTGTCGGCGGAGACTTCGCCCAGGATCCGGATGGCCAGGCCGGGTCCGGGAAAGGGATGACGCCCCACCATCTCCTCGGGTAAGCCCAGCTCCCGACCCACCTGTCGCACTTCGTCCTTGAACAGTTCGCGGAGCGGCTCGAGCAGCTTGAACGGTAGCCGCTCAGGAAGACCGCCGACATTGTGGTGAGTCTTGATGGTCACCGATGGTCCTCCCAGCGGCGAGAGCGACTCGATGACGTCGGGGTACAGCGTCCCCTGCACCAGGAATTGTACGTCCTTCCCCACCGCCCGGGCTTCGGCCTCGAACACTTCGATGAAGGTGTGCCCGATCCGGCGTCGCTTTTCCTCCGGATCGGTGATGCCGGCCAGCCGTTCGAGAAAGCGCTGCCGGGCGTCGACCACTCGAAGGTCGATCCCCAGATGCCGGCGGAAGGTCTGCTCGACCTGATCCCGCTCATGCAGGCGAAGCAGCCCGTGGTCCACGAAGATGCAGGTGAGCCGGTCGCCGACCGCGCGATGCACCAGCACTGCAGCAACCGAGGAATCGACGCCACCCGATAAACCGCAGATGACTCGGGCGCCCGGGCCCACCAGCTCCTGGATTCGGGCGACTTCGGTCTCGACAAAGTGTCCCGGCGTCCAGTCGGGAGTACAGTCGCAGATCTCGAACAGGAAGTTGTTCAGGATCTCGCCGCCTCGGGGCGTATGCGCCACCTCAGGGTGGAACTGCACGCCGAAGAGGGACCGCCGGTTGTGCTCAAATGCCGCAACTGGTGAATTGACGCTGGATGCGGTCACCGTGTAGCCGGGCGGAGGGGCATCCACGTGGTCGCCGTGGCTCATCCACACCGGGGTCTCTTCTCCCCGGCCAAACCCCAGAAACAGCCTGCCTCCTTCGACCTTGAGGTTAGCCCGGCCATACTCCCGCCGATCGGCCCGGGCCACCTTCCCCCCAGAGAGATGAGCCAGAAGCTGCATCCCGTAACAGAGGCCAAGGACCGGTGTCCCCAGCTCCAGCAGCTTCGGATCGGCGGTGGGGACCTGGTCGCCATACACCGAGTTGGGCCCGCCCGAGAGGATGATGCCCTTGGGGTTCCAGTCCCGGATCCAGTCGACCGTGCGGGATGGAGGATGGATCTCGCAGTACACGTGGGCCTCCCGCACCCGGCGGGCGATCAGTTGGGTGTACTGGGATCCGAAGTCGATGATCAGGATGCCGTCGTGGTGCCGGCTCACGGAGTCATCCTCTCTCCGCTGAAGAGCTGTTCCACCGCTTCCCGTTCCCGGGAGATCCACCAGCGCCCGCCGTCCACCATGACTTCGGCGGCGCGGGGGCGGCTGTTGTAGTTAGAGGCCATGGCAAAGCCGTACGCGCCGGCTCCGAGGACGGCCAATCCATCACCGGCCCGAAGGCCGGGCATCATGCGGTCAAGCGCCAAAAAGTCACCGGTCTCGCACACCGGGCCCACGATGTCGGCCCGGACGGCAGGCCGGTTTCGCTCCTCCAGCTCTACGATCTCGTGATAGGCGTGGTAGTGGCTCGGCCGAACCAGATCGTTCATTCCCGCATCCACAACCACGAACTCCTTGCCGCCGGAATGCTTTCGGTAGAGCACCCGGGTGAGCAGGACCCCCGCGCTGCCGACAAGAAAGCGGCCGGGCTCGAGGTACACGGTGAGTCCGGCCGCCTCAAGGCGCGGCACAATCGCGGCGGCGAAGCTCCCCGGCTCGAGCGACCGCTCCTCGCTGTAGCGGATACCCAGTCCTCCTCCCAGGTCGAGCACCTGGAGGGTGGAGACTCCGTTCTGTCGCAGCTTCTCAACCAGTTCGGTGAGCCGGGATATCCCCTGCAGGAAGGGCTCGGTATCCACGATCTGGCTGCCCAGGTGCATGGCAATGGTGGTAAGCTCGAGACGGGGATGGCGCAGAATGTAGTCGGCGGCGGGCAGCACTTGGTCGGTGGGGAGCCCGAACTTGATTCCACTCTTGCCGGTAGAAATGTAGGGATGGGTGTCGGTGGTCACATCGGGGTTAACCCGGATCCCCACTCGAACTGTCGCGCGTTCGCCGTCGGCAATTCTAGCCAGCAGCTCCAGCTCCTCCCGAGATTCCACGTTGAGATGCCCGATGCGAGCCCGAACCGCTGCCAGTAGTTCATCCTCGGTCTTCCCCACCCCACTGAATACGACCCGCTCCGCAGCGAACCCGGCGGCAAGAACCCGCTTCAGCTCCCCAATCGACACGATATCGGCACCCGCACCCAGCTCCCGCAGCACGCGAAGCACAGCGAGATTGCTGTTGGCCTTGACCGCGTAGCAGATCCGGTGCGGCAGGCCGGCCAACGCAGTATCCAGAGAGCGATACCGCGCCCGAATGGCCTCGGCGTTGTATACGAATACCGGCGTGCCGACTCGCTCCGCGATCTCGGGCAGCGACACGCCTGCCAGGACCAGCCGGCGACCCCTACGCTCCAGCCCGGCGTCTCGAAAGAGCTGAGGCGCCTCTACCACCTCGTTCAGTACGCTTTCGCCCACACAGCCTCGGCCACGCTGGCCCCCCCACACCACAGGCACTTGGTTGGTGGAACCGGAGAACGGAACTCAGGATCGGGCAGCACCCGAATGGTTGCCTTGGTCTGCTCTTTGATCTCCGCTTCGCAGGCCGGGTCTCCGCAGAACCCGCCATACACCAGTCCACCCTCTCCTTCCATCTTCGCAATGAACTCACTCTTGCTGGCACCCCGCAGGGTGGCCGCCTCCCGCCGGTCCAGCGCGGCCTTCAAGAGATTGTCCTGCATCTCATTCATTGCGACGGTCAGGCGGCCGGCGATGCCTTCGGCCGGCACCGACTCTTTCTTGCCACCAGTCCGGCGAGCCAGCACCACGGAGCCGGAGGCCACGTCGCGGGGTCCGATCTCGATCCGGAACGGCACCCCACGGCCTTCCCACTCGTAGTACTTGGCGCCGGGCTTCATTCCTTCCCGGGCGTCGAGGTGGGCTCGGATCCCGCTGGACGCCAGCTCTTTGCGCAGGCGATCAGACGCCTGCATGACCGTGGTCCGTTCCTCGGCGCTCTTGTAGATCGGGACTATCACCACCTGGTACTGCGCCAGACGAGGCGGACACACCAGACCCAGATCATCACTGTGGGTCATGATGAGTGCTCCGATCAGACGGGTCGAGGCTCCCCAGGACGTGTTCCAGACGAAATCCAGATCGCCGTTCGCGGTCTGAAAAGTGACTTCGAAGGCGCGGGCGAAGTTCTGACCCAGGTTATGGCTGGTGGACGCCTGCAGCGCCTTGTTGTCCTGCATCAAGGCTTCGCAGCTGTAGGTTCGCAGCGCGCCGGCGAACCGCTCGCTATCCGTCTTCCGGCCGGTGATCACCGGCATGGCCATCCACTCTTCCATGAAGGTGCGATACACCCCGAGCATGCGGAGCGCTTCCTCCTCGGCCTCAGCCTCGGTGGCATGCGCCGTGTGGCCCTCCTGCCAGAGGAACTCCGTGGTGCGCAGAAAGAGACGGGTCCGCATCTCCCAGCGCACCACGTTGGCCCACTGATTCATCAGCAACGGGAGGTCGCGGTAGCTCTGAATCCACTTGGCGAACATGGCATAGATGATCGTCTCGGAGGTCGGACGAATGACCAGTGGCTCCTCCAGCTCCTTGCCGCCACCATGCGTCACCACCGCTGTCTCAGGCGCAAATCCCTCTACGTGCTCGGCCTCCCGGGAGAGAAAGCTCTGGGGGATGAACAACGGGAAATAGGCGTTCTGGTGCCCGGTATCCTTGAACATCTGATCCAGGGCACGCTGCATCTGCTCCCAAATGGCGTAGCCGTTTGGTCGGATGACCATGCACCCGCGGACCGGGCTGTAGTCGGCCAGCTCGGCTCGGGCGATGACCTCGTTGTACCAGGCACTGAAGTCGGCGGCCCTGGTGGTGAGCGCTTTGTTCTCAGCCATGAAGCCGTTTCTTGATGGTGTCCACGATCGACGTTTCCTGAATGTTTTCCTGGGTGCCCGAGGTCAGATCTTTGAGCACCAGCTCGCCGCGGGCGCGCTCGTCCGGGCCGATGACCACGGCAAGGCGCGCCTGCCGAGCGTCCGCCAGCTTGAGCTGCTTCGCGAGGCTCTGGGGACTCATTGCGTACTCTACCCGGATACTCGCGTCTCGGAGCAGATGCGACAGCCGCAATACGTGACTGAGATCATCCTGAGTGACAAAGGCCAGAAACACATCGATCGACGGATAGCTCGCCTGGGTGAGTCCCTTCTCTTTCAGCAGCTCCCCTAGCACGACGTCTCCCATTCCGAACCCCACGGCCGGTAGCGTCACCCCGCCAAGCGCATCGAGCAAGTTGTCGTAGCGGCCTCCCCCGCAGATGGCGCGCAGCGTACGCCCAGCGTCGAACAGCTCGAACACGACGCCGGTGTAGTAGGCGAGCCCGCGAACGATGGTCAAGTCCAGGTCTACGTATTCACCCAGGCTCATGGCCTCCAGTGCGGCGTAGGTTTGTCGCAGCGGCTCGGCTGCCCTATGGCTCTCCTGCGAGCGCTTGAGCTCGGCGTTCAGAGCATCCCAGCCTCGTATCTTAGCCACCTCGTACAGGTCAGACAGGGTAGCCTTCCCAAGCACTTCAGAGGTAGACGAGAGCCTTTCGGCGTCCTCGCGTTTCGTCCGCTCGATCTTGTCGATGAACTCGTAGGCCTTTCCCATCCCTTGGTCCGGAACTCCCCGGTGCCTGAGAATGGCAGTGAGCACCCGCCGATCCGAGAGGCGCACCCGGACCGTGTCCGGGCCGAAGCCGAACACCCGCATGACGTCGAGGGCGAGCGCAATGATCTCAGCGTCCGCCAGCGGGCTCGACTCCCCGATCAAATCGCAGTTGAGCTGGAAGTGCTCTCGAAGTCGCCCCCGTTGCTGCCGCTCGTAGCGGAACAGCTGGGGAATGGAAAACCACCGGATGGGCTTGCGGAGCTCACCGGCACGCGCGGCCACCATGCGGGCCAGCGTTGGCGTCATTTCCGGGCGGAGCGCGACCTGACGCTCTCCCTTGTCGGTGAAGCTGTACAGCTGCCCCACGATCTCGTCGCCGCTCTTACCGGTATAGAGATCCAGCGGCTCCAGAGGCGGCCCGTCGTATTCCTCGAAGCCGTAGCGCGTTGCCACCGCACGCCAGGTGCTGAAGATATGTGACCGGAGCGCCAGATCGGTGGGGTAAAAATCACGAAAGCCCGGTAGGGCCTTGGTTTTCATGGGGGGAGTATAAAACGGTAAGCGGTAAGCGGTAAGCTGTGAATAAAGAGGTTAGATCTCCATGCCGAGCTCCTGCATCACATCTCCAACTGTGTGAAAGGACCCTGTCACCAGCGCCGTGCCGGCTCCCTCTTGCACCCGCGCAATGGCCTCCCTGAAGTCGGGCACGAGGGTCCACTCGGCGTGAGCCGGCGGGCGCGCCGGATCGCGCAGCCAGCGTCGGAGCCACTCGATGTCCCATCCCCGAGCTGCGGCCGTCGGCGCAATGGTGAGAAATCCGCGGTCAATCACCTGATCCAGTTGCACCAGCATCCCGGCCCATTCCTTGTCGCCCAGAATCGAGACCAGCGCGTGAAGCGGACGAGCGGGCCGCATCACCTCGAGAGCCGTCACCAGAGACCGCACCCCGTCAGGATTGTGGGCGACATCGAACAGCCACCGCCCCCGCCGATCCAGGCGCCCTGGAACCCGAGCCGCCCCAAATGCGGTCTCCAGCTGATCCTGGGTGGGCCGGTACGGCTGAGGCAGCGCTGCCAGCATCGCCTGCGCCACGGCCGCGTTCCGGCGCTGATGCGCGCCGGCTAGACTCAGCGGTCCGCACCACTGGTAATCCGGCGGCAGTACTCTGACGTCGGCTCTCGCCCGTCGAGCCTCCCGTCGTAGAACCTTCACCAGCCCAGGATCGGTCTCCCCGATAACGAAGGGAACTCCTGGCTTGGCGATGCCGGCTTTCTCGCAGGCGATCAGCTCCAGGCTGTCGCCCAGGTACTTCATGTGGTCCCGCTCGATCTTGGTAATGCCGCTGACGAGGGGGTGCACCACGTTGGTGCTGTCGAGCCGTCCTCCCAGGCCTACTTCCACCACCGCCACCTCGACTCCGCGAGCCGCGAAGTCGGCGAAGGCCAGGGCCGTGGTTGCCTCGAAGAAGGTGGCCTTCCGCTCCAGGATCGGCGGGAGCAGCCGACCGGTCCACATGGCCACCGCATCCTCTGATATCGGTACTCCATCCACCTGGATGCGCTCCCGAAACGAGACTAGGTGAGGAGAGGTGTACAGCCCCACTCGCCATCCCGCCTCCCGCAGCGTCGCTGCAATGAGGGTACAGACACTGCCCTTGCCATTGGTTCCGCCGACGTGAATCGACGGCATTATCTCGTGAGGATTGCCCAGAGACTTGAGCAGCGCGCGAGTCGTCGCCAGCCCGAACTTGATCGTTGTCGTGCGAGGGAAGAGAAAATCGAGTGCCTCGTCGTAGCTGAGCGACATCGGGTCTCGACTGAAGGAGGCCGACACAGGGGCTAGGGGGAACGATTGCGCCCCACCCTACAACTTGGGTGAGGCGCGAAGAGGGCTCCAGACCGCTTCAGCTCAGCTCGGCGACCTCGACGTGTTGCCGCTGGCCTTGCATATGCCGGAGCAGGCGCGCAGTCGTGTCCCGCAGCGAGGCTCGCGGCACCACATCGTCGATCTGACCATGCTCCAGGAGGAACTCGGCGGTCTGGAAGCCGTCGGGCAGATCCTGGCCGATCGTCTGCTTGATGACTCGCTGGCCGGCAAATCCGATCACGGCCCCCGGCTCGGCCAGCACGACGTCCCCCTGCATCGCGAAGGAGGCTGACACCCCACCGGTGGTGGGATCGGTCAGAATGGAAATGTACGGAATGGACTCGCGCTGCAATTGAGCGATGGCAGCGGAGGTCTTGGCCATCTGCATGAGCGAGAGAACCCCCTCCTGCATGCGGGCCCCACCCGAGGTGGAGATGATGACCAGTGGGATCTTTTTCTCCAGCGAGCGGCGGGCTAGCCGGGCGATCTTCTCGCCCACCACCGATCCCATGGAGCCGCCCATGAAGCGGAAGTTCATGACCGCAAGATTGAACGGCAGCCCATCCAGCCGGGCGGCGCCGGCGTACACGGCATCCGTCTCCCCAGCTTTTTCCCGCGCGACCTTCAATCGGTCAGCATAGTTCTCGAACTCCAGCGGATCTGCCGAGCGGAGTTCCGCATACAGCTCGCGCCAGGTCCCGGCATCGGTGAGCAGCTCGATGTAGTCCTCGGCGCTGATCCGCCGGTGCTTGCCGCACTCCGGACAGACATTCAGCGCCTTCTCGAACTTTTCCCGGATGTCGACGTGCCCACAGCTGTCGCACTTCTCCCACGCGTCGGCCGGGATTTCCAGCCGTTCACGCGACGACGTTCGTGGCTTTCGCTCCTTCTTAAACCATGCCATGACGGCCATAAGGATTCGGGTAAGGACCCATGCAATTTCATCGTGGCCCCGGGCCCGCGCTAGGCCTCAGAGGGTAAGTCGCTGTCAGCTATCGGTATAGCCCGAGAGCCGTGAGTCCCACGCCACTCGAAGCGCCAGCCCGAGACACAGCGAACAGATAATGAAGAAGGAGCCGCCGTAGGAGAACAGTGGAAGCGGGATCCCGGTGATCGGCATCAGGTTCACTGTCATACCCACGTTCTCGAAAACGTGAGTAAAGAAGAGACCCACGATGCCGAACACGGCCAGGCTGCTGAATGAGTCGGTGGCCCGCCGGGCAATGCGCACCAGCACGAGGAAGAGACCCAGGAAGAGGCTTAGGGCCACCAGGACTCCCAGAAAACCGAGCTCCTCCCCTACTACCGAGAACACGAAGTCGGTGTGCTGCTCGGGCAGGAAGGCCAGCCGTTTCTGCGGCCCCTCGGTGTATCCGGTCCCGGTCCAGCCTCCAGACCCGATAGCCACTCGAGACTGGATCGCATGATAGCCGGCCGCGCGGGGATCGGCTTCCGGGTTGAGAAAGGTCAGGAGCCGGTTCTTCTGGTAAGGAGCGAGCCGGGCCCAGAGCGGCATCGCAACGGCACCCATCGCCAGGTTGGCAGTGAGGAATACCACCCAGTCCCAGACGTAGGGGCGCCAGGCAATCAGGATCAAGACGAAGATGATGATCCAGACGCTCCAAGCCAGCGTGTTGAACGCAAGTAGAAGGCTGATCACCGGCGTGGCCAGGAGGAACAGCATGCGGGGCCGCACTCCGGCCCAGAACAGCATCGCGAAGAAGATTCCCACGAAAACGAACGCACTCCCCAGGTCGGGCTGTTTCAGCACCAGGAGGCAGGGAACGCCGACGATCAGCACCGGCCCGACCAGATCGCGGAGGGAGCGGGGCGGCTCCTTTCGACTGGAGAGATAGCGCGCCATCATGAGTACCGTCGCCACCTTGGCCAGCTCGGATGGCTGCCCGATCTGATGGCCGCCGATCGAAAGCCAGCTGTGGCTGCCTTCGGCGGTTCCGGCGCCGGTGCCCACCATCAACACCACGCCCAGCAGCAAGATGCTGAAAGCGTAGAGCGCCGGGGAAACCCACTCGAGCACTCGTAGTGAGATGTGGAAGATGATCCAGGCGGCCACGATCCCGACGCCGACCCAGATGAATTGACGGTGCCAGACTCCGGCCGCACGGGTGGGCACGTCGGTCTGGCCGGCTGAATAGAGCGTGGCCAGCCCGAACAGCACCAGACAGAGGCTGACCGTGACGAGCTGCCGGTCGATCGCAGGCGCTCTCACGGTTGGGTTCCCCCACCGGCAACCGAATCATCTGCCGCTGCCTGCGCCGCGACGGAATCCGGGCTTAGCTCCACCGGCCGGGGCACAACGTCGTGGCCGCTCACCGACTCGTCCTGAAGCACTCCGAGCTTGACTGGCCCAATGGCATCGGGGCCGAGGATATAGCGGCGGAGCGTCTGCACCACGTAGGGGGCCGCCGTGGTCCCATGCTTGGCAAACTCCATGATGGCGCCCACGATCAGCTCGGGCTTATCGGCCGGGGCAAATCCGATAAACCAGCCATGATCTTCGCCATGCGGATTCTGCGCGGTCCCGGTCTTCCCCGCCACTGCCAGGTCAGCGCGCCGGTTGGCGGCCGCCGTTCCCCGCTCGACCACGGCAATGAGCGAGTGACGGAGCCCGTCCAGCTCCTTGGCCGTGAGGCCCAGCGGTCTCCGCCGGTTGGAGCTGGGCGTGACGATGAACGGCGTGACCGTCTCCCCATTTCCGGCCAGTCCCTGATAGAACTTCATCATGTTGATGAGAGTCTGGGTGTTCTCTCCCTGTCCGATGGAAAAGTTCAGGGTTGTACCCGGAGGACTCCAGTTGCGCGGCCCGTACAGCTTGTCGAAGTACGCCTGGGAGGAGGGATAGATCGGATTGAGCTCGTTCTCCAGATCGATACCGCTCTTGTCCCGGAATCCCATCAGCACGCCATCCTGGATGATCGCGTCGAGTCCCAGGCGGAGACCAAGCTGGTAGAAGTACACGTCGCAGCTGGCCGCGACGGCGCCGGTCAGGTCGAGCGTCCCGTGCCCTTCCCGCTTCCAGCACCGGAAGATTCGGTTTCCCAGGCGTAGGCCGCCCCGGCAGGGCTCGGGCATCCGGGTGGTGAGCCGGATCAGTCCCCGCTTCAATGCCATCGCGGCGACCGCCAGCTTGAAGGGGGAGGCTGGAGGATAGCGGGCCTGAATGACCCGGTTGAGCAGCGGCTTGGCCGGATCGTTGTTCAGCTTTCGCCACTCGGCCGAGGAAATGCCGCCGACGAAATGGTTGGGGTCGAAGCTCGGCGCGGAGTACAGCGCCCGGATCTCGCCAGTGGGCGTCATGGCGACCATCGCGCCGCGCACCCCCGCGGGCCAGATGCTGTCCACGAACCGCTGCAACTCGAGATCGACGGTGGTGACGATGGGTTTCCCTGGCGTGGGCGGAAGGGTGGCCGAAGCTGCACCTTCCCGCACCAGGCGGCCACGGGCGTTTACTTCGATGTAGCGGACCCCTTCAGCGCCGCGGAGCGTATCGTCGTATTCCCGCTCCAGCCCGGCTTTGCCCACGATGGAACCGAGCACGGCGCCAGGGTAGCGGTCGGCGGTGAGGTCGGCCTCGGTGACCTCGGAGACATATCCGACCAGATGCGCCACCGACTTGCCGGCCGGATACAGCCGCTTCGGCTCGGCCTGAATCACCAGGCCCGGCAACGCGGCGCGGTGCTCCTCCAGTTTGGCAATGACCTCGAAGGAGGCATCCCCGAAGACCAGAGCTGGCTGATACCGCGCCTGGCCGTACCGATCGATGATGTCGCCGATCTGGGCACTGTCCAGCGGCACGTAGCGTCGAACCTGATTGAGTAGGGCGCGCAGCGAATCCACTGAGGTGGCCAGCAACTTGACCGAGTAGCCCGGCACATTCTCCGCAATGACCCGGCCGCTGCGGTCGAGAATGGTGCCTCGAGGCGAGGTCAACGGAATCGGTCGCAACCGGTTGGTTTCCGCCTTCAGCTGGAACTTGTCGTGCTGCAGCACCTGGGTTCGAAAGAACGCACCCAGTAAGACCAGGAAGGCTCCGATCAGGACGAGACGGGCGATTTCAGCCCGCTCCCGTACCCGATGGGACTCGAATCCGGTCATGCGTCCAGCCGGATGGAAAACCAGCTTCGGAAGGTGATCAGGATCAGAAGGGCAAAGCCGGCGGTCGTGAGTGCCTGAAGCGGACTGTAAATGGTGAGCTCGGTCAGGAGCTGGGGATGCTCACTACCGCTGATGACCAGAACGATCAAATCGCGGAACCAGAGCCCCGCCGCCACAAACGCGGCATTCACCAAGGCATTGTCGGCGAAGAACACCGATCGGCCCCATGCCGCGAAGTAGCCCACCAGCGTGTGCGCCAGTGCGCCAGCGCCGAACCGCGCGGGCGTAAGGGCGTCCTCGATGAGACCCACCAGAAATCCAGCGACGGCCCCTGCTCCCGGTCCGCTCCGCATAGCGAACAGCATCAGGGCGATCAACAGGAAATCGGGACTCACCCGGGCGTTGCCCAGCCTGGGCCGGAGGTAGAACTGCAGGACGATGAGCCCCAGCATGACTACCAGTACCTGGACCCTGCTGACGCGCTGTGGGCTCATTGCGCCGAGTCCCTTGGTGGAGTGGCTACCGCCGGCGCACCGCCCAGCATGGGAGACGTTCTCTGGATCGAATCGCGGCGCGCCGCGCGAGCCGCTCTGGCAGCCTGCGCCAGCGACTCGGCTCGCTCGGCCCGGGCGATCGAGTCGAGCCGCATGGCCTCCAGCTGGGAGTCGCTGGGGAAAGCACTGGCCAGATCGAACGAACGGGTACTCACCAGAATGAGCACGTGTGCGGCAGATCCCGGGTTGGCAGCCGGACGGAGCCGGTACACCCGTTCCCAGCCCGCCTCCTCCCGAAGGGTTCCGGTGACCGTGCCGACCGGTATGCCTTTGGGGAACACACCGCCCAGACCCGAGGAGAGAACCAGGGTACCGAGCGGGACCGAGTCGCGATACGGCACCCCCCGCAGTTCGAGGAGTCCTTCGGCATTGCGGCCTTCGGCCGAGGGGGCCACTACGCCGAGGGCGTTCCCCCCGACCGTGAATGCGCTCACCCGGAATTCCGGATGGGCCCACGACATGGCGACGCTGCTCTGGGGGCTGACGCTAAGAACGACGCCGATCAAGCCTTCGGGCGCCACCACCGGATTGAACGGCGCCACTCCTTGCCGCGCCCCCGCGCTGAGGAGCAGGGTCCGACCATCAGTCGCGTGAGGCTGGTGCAGCACCTCGGCCGAGACATAGCCGGTGCTCAGCCGGCGACTCAGCTTGAGGAGCTGGCGCAGCCGCTCATTTTCGGCGCGAAGGGAGGGAAGAAACTGTGCGAGGTAGGCAGCGGAGTCACGCTGCGCCGTGACCCGACGAAATCGCATCCGGCTGGTGCGGCCTTCCTCCGCCCGGGTCTGGAGCCAGACGAGAGGAGCCAGCGCGGTCCGCCGCAGGGTATCCGCCAGGCCGTAGGTCCAGCTCAAGGGGGAGAACAGCCCCACAATGGAAAGGCCGAGACAGAGGACGAACAATGCCGTGTCTCGGCGAGTGTAGCGACGATCTGAAATGCTTGACATGCTCAGGAAGACAGTACGCTGCGGTATTTCTCGTAGTCGTCGAGAATGCGGCCGGTCCCCCGCACCACACAGGTCAGCGGGTCCTCGTCCACGTGGATGGGGAGCCCGGTTTCCTGCGCCAGGAGCAGGTCCAGCCCGCGAATGAGGGCACCTCCACCGGTCATGACAATCCCGCGGTCCACGATGTCGCTGGCCAGCTCGGGTGGCGTGATCTCGAGGGCGCGGCGCACCGCATCTACGATCTGCTGGATCGGCTCCTGAACCGCTTCCCGGATCTCGGTGGAGTGGACGCGCACCGTCTTGGGAATACCGGAGACGAGGTCGCGCCCCTTGACCTCCATCTCCCGCTCGTCACCGGTGGGAGCGGCAGAGCCGATCTTGATCTTGATGGCTTCGGCCGTCGGCTCCCCCACCAGGAGATTGTAGTTCTTGCGCATAAACTGCACGATCGCCTGATCCAACTCATCGCCGCCGGTGCGAATCGAGGTGTCGGACACGATTCCGGACAGGGCAATGACCGCAATCTCGGTGGTGCCGCCCCCGATATCGATGACCATGTTCCCGGTCGGCGTCTCGACCGGCAGGCCCACCCCGATGGCGGCTGCCATGGGCTCGGCCACCATCAGTACCTGCTTGGCACCAGCGGTCTCCGCTGAGTCCCGCACGGCTCGGCGCTCGACCTCGGTGATGCCCGACGGCACGCACACTATCACCTTGGGCTTTACCCGGAAGACATGCTTGTCGATGATGGTCTTGAGGAAGTAGCGAAGCATCTTTTCGGTCACGTCGAAGTCGGCTATGACGCCGTCCTTCAGCGGCCGGACCGCCAGAATACCATCCGGTGTGCGCCCGAGCATGCGCTTGGCCTCGAGGCCGATTCCCTTGATTTTTCCGGTGCTCTTCTCGATGGCCACCACCGAGGGCTCATTCAACACGATGCCCTCACCCTTCACATAGACAAGAGTGTTGGCCGTTCCCAGATCCACCGCGATCTCGTTGGCGGGGAGCCAGGACATCAGATTCAGCGCCGGAACTTTCATTAAGGGGCGGCTAGGCACGTGGCTGCTGAAGGTAAATGGACCGTTATGCTGCTGGTAGTTAGCGCTTACGACCCACTGCTCCCAAATCCGCCTGTGCCCCGCGTGGTGGGCGGCAATATGTCGACCGGCCTGAAGGTCGCTCGCTCCACCCGGGCAAAGATCATCTGGGCGATCCGCATGCCCCGGGTGATCCGGAAAGCCTGATTACTCAGGTTCACCAGCGGGACCATCAGTTCCCCGCGATAATCACTGTCGATCGTCGCCGGCGTGTTGGGCAAGGTGATCCCATGCCGGAGCGCCAGGCCGGACCGGGGCCTCAGCTGACACTCATACCCGTCCGGAACGGCGATGCTGAAGCCGGTCCGGAACAGCTTTCGCTCCAACGGCCCCAGCTCCCCTTCTTCGGCGCTGGCCAGGTCATACCCGGCCGAACCCGGCGTGGCGGCCGTGGGGAGCGGCAGGTCCCCTGCATGCGGCAGCCGAGCCAGCATGACCTCCACGGCCCCGTCCGGCCCGGCTTCAGACAACGGCATTGACATCGGCCAGGGGGAGACGGAAGGCTTCGGCGACCCCCGGATAGACCACTTTGCCTTCGACGACGTTGAGACCCAGCCGTAGAGAAGGATCCGACTTGCACGCCGCACGCCAGCCCTGCTTGGCCAGCTTAAGTCCGTATGGCAGCGTAGCATTGGTAAGTGCGAGGGTGGAGGTTCGGGGGACGCCGCCAGGCATATTTGCCACGGCGTAATGCAGAATGCCGTCGACGAAGTAGGTGGGGTTCTCGTGGGTGGTTGGTTTGATAGTCTCAACGCAGCCACCCTGGTCCACCGCCACGTCCACGATGACCGACCCTGGCTTCATCAATTTGAGGTCGGCACGCTTCACCAGGTGGGGTGCCTTGGCCCCGGGAAGGAGCACCGCTCCGACCACCAGGTCGGCCCGGCGGATCGCATCCAGGATGTTGTGCCGGTTGGAGTAGACGGTATCCACGTTGGCCGGGAGAACGTCATCCAGGTACCGGAGCCGATCCAGCGAGATGTCCAGAATGGTCACATGGGCCCCGAGACCCGCCGCCATCTTGGCGGCGTTGATGCCCACGACACCTCCGCCGATGATGACCACCTCTCCCGGCGCCACCCCAGGCACGCCCCCGAGGAGGATTCCGCTGCCGCCAAACACCTTCTCCAGGTACTTGGCTCCCTCCTGGACTGCCATCCGGCCGGCCACTTCGGACATCGGAGTGAGGAGCGGGAGCTCGCCGCTAGGGAGCTGAACCGTCTCGTAGGCGACGGCAATGGCGCCGGAGTCGATGACCGCACGGGTCAGGTCCTCAGCGGCGGCAAAGTGGAAATAGGTATAAATCACCTGGCCCCGTCGCATCCGGGGCCACTCCACCGCGATCGGCTCCTTCACCTTCATGATCATCTCTGCCTGCTGCCACACATCATCCGCGGTCGGCAGAATGGTGGCACCAGCCCCCCGATAGGCCTCGTCGGAGAAGCCGCTGCCAGCCCCGGCTCCCTGCTCCACGAACACCGTGTGACCCGCGGCCGCTAAAGCCTCCGCGCCAGCTGGCACCAACGCGATACGATTCTCGTTGGTCTTGATCTCCTTCGGAACGCCGATCTTCATCGTCTTCTACCAGAAGTGATGGGTGGATCAGTCATAGTGAACAGTGAAGCGTGAGGAGTGAAACTGGCTCGAATTTCACTGCTTGCTTTTCACTCTTTGCTTTTCACTCTTTGCTCTTGACGCTTCACGCTTACTTGTTTTCTGGCCCCAAACGTAGCACGGTCTGCCGCTCCGGGGCGAAGAACTCTCCCGCCACGGCACTCAGCTCGTCGGGAGTGATCCGGTCGACCTCGGTCAGCATCTCGTCCAGCGGCCGGTATCGGTCGTCATACAATACGAAACCCGCCAGTCGGGCCATGCGGGCAGCCGGGCTCTCCAGCGACAGCATGATCTGTCCCTTGAGTTGCTGTTTCCCGTTGACCAGCTCCGGTGTGGGGAGTGCTTCCCGGGCCAAGCGGCCGTATTCGTCTCCGATAGCCTGCACTGCCCGCTCCGCCGTGGCCGGCTGGGTGCCCACGTACACGCCGAGCTGGCCCGAGCCCTGGTAAAAGTGCTTGTAGGCGAAGATGGCGTAGGCCAAGCCCAGCTCCTCCCGGATCCGCTGGAAGAGGCGGCTCGACATGCCGCCGCCAAAGACGTTGGTCAGGATGGCCAGTGGAAAGCGGCGGGGGTCTCGGAGAGGAAAGGTGTCGGTGCCAAAAACGATGTGGGTCTGGGCCGTGTCCCGGTGCTCGATGCAGTGCCCGCCCCGAACCGCCGGCTTGGGCGCCACGGCCACGCGGGGGAACTCCCGAGTGCTGCCGTCGAACCAGCCCTCCCGCTCCAACACGGTGAGCAGGAGGTCGTGATTCACGTTGCCAGCCGCAGCGATCACGCAGTTGCCCCGGTAATACCCCGCCCGATGGAGCCCTCGCAGATCCTCCGCCGTCAACGCCTCCAGACTCTCCGGCGTGCCGAGGATCGAGTAACCGTAGGGATGGTCCGGCCAGAGCGCCCGGGCATGCAGCTCGAACACGAGATCGTCGGGCGTATCGGCCACGCCGTTGATCTCCTCCAGCACCACGTTACGCTCGGACTCGAGGTCGCTTTCGCGAAGGAGGGGCCGGCGAACCAGGTCGGTCAGAATCTCGACCGCCAGCGGCAGGTCGGCGTCGAGGACATGAGCCTGGTAGCTGGTGTAATCGCGCCCGGTAAACGCGTCGAGCCCGCCGCCCCGTACCTCCAGCTCGAGCGCGAGCTCCCGAGCGCTCCGGCGCTCGGTGCCCTTGAAGACCATGTGCTCGAGCATGTGGGAGATGCCCAGCTGGGCGGGTTGCTCGTGGGCGCTGGCAGTGCGGACGTAGATGCCGACCGCCGCTGAGCGGACGCCCGGCAGCTTCTCACTGAGGACCACCACCCCGCTGGGAGCAGTGGTCCTGAACAGCCCCTCGTCGAGTTGAGCCGTTTCCACGAAGGGCTAGTCCCTGGGCAGGAGTGCCTTTCGAGAGAGCTTCATGCGCCCGCGGTCGTCGACCTCGAGCAGCTTCACCTGTACGATGTCGCCCTTCTTAACCACGTCCTCGGTCTTCTCCGTGCGGCCGTGTTGCAGCTCGCTGATGTGAAGCAGGCCCTCGACGCCGGGAAGGATCTCCACGAATGCGCCGAACGCCGTCGTGCTCTTGACTGGTCCCTCGTAGGTCCTGCCCACTTCGGGCTCGGTGGTGATCGCTGCGACCATCGCTCGGGCCTTCTCACCCGCTTCCCCGCCAACGGCGGAGATGGTGACCACGCCGGTGTCTTCGATGCTGATCTTGGCCCCGGTGGCGTCCTGAATGCCGCGGATGGTCTTGCCCTTGGGCCCGATCACATCGCCGATCTTGTCCGGCTTGATCTGCATGGTGAAGATGCGGGGTGCGTACTTGGAGAGCTCGGTCCTCGGGCCCGGGAGGGCCTTCTTCATCTCTCCGAGGATGTGCAGCCGGCCCCGGCGTGCCTTCTCCAGCGCCTCCTCCATGATCTTGAGATCCAACCCCTCGATCTTGATGTCCATCTGAATCGAGGTGATGCCCCGCTCGGTGCCGGCGACCTTGAAGTCCATGTCTCCGAGATGATCCTCGGAGCCCAGAATGTCGGTCAGGACAGCCACCTTGGCGCCTTCCTTGATCAGACCCATGGCGACACCGGCGCAGGCCGCCTTCATCGGCACGCCGGCATCCATCAGTGCCAGGGAGCCGCCGCAGACAGTGGCCATGGAGGAAGAGCCGTTGGATTCGAGGATCTCCGAGACCACCCGCAGGGTGTAGGGGAAGTCCTCGTAGTGAGGAAGCAGCGGCTGCAGCGCCCGCTCGGCCAGTGCACCGTGGCCGATCTCTCTGCGGCTGGTGCCCCGCATCATCTTTACCTCGCCCGTAGAGTAGGGCGGGAAGTTGTAGTGCAGCATGAACGACTTGGTCGTCTCCCCCGGCACGTCGATGCTGTCGATCCGCTGCTCGTCGTCGGTCGTTCCCAGGGTGACGGAGACCAGGGCCTGAGTCTGTCCCCGAGTAAACAGCGCCGAGCCGTGGGTCCGGGGAAGCACACCGGTCTCGATCGAGATCGGACGGATGGTGTCCAGGTCGCGCCCGTCCACCCGCTCACCCCGTTCGAGCACCTGCTTCCGCATCACCCGGTATTCGATGTCCTCCAGCTCGGTTCCCAGCTCGCGTGCCTGCTCGGCGAACTCTGGGGCGAGCTTCTCCAGGACCTGCTCCTTTACCGCCTTGATCGCGTTGGACCGGCCAGCCTTGTCCTTGGCATTGATGGCCTGCCCCATCTGCGACTCCGCGGCCTCCCGCACCCGGGCCACCAGGGTCTGGTCCACCTGCGGCTTGGTCCACTCGAACTTCTTGGGCGAGCCCGCCTTGCTGATGAGCTGCTGCTCGAGCTTGATCACGTCCCGAATGCCCCGCTGGGCGACCTTGAGGGCCTCCAGCATCTCACTCTCCGAGATTTCGAGCGAGCCGCCCTCGACCATCACGATCGACTCGGCGG
>Ga0075421_100000441_pt1 | contig 43392 bp, 40 predicted proteins | sample SoiMetdeltSBSDD5_FD_75292 | JGI IMG/M metagenome (GOLD analysis project Ga0075421, IMG submission 75292) | Bulk soil microbial communities from a Populus tree surrounding site in Tennessee, USA - Soil MetaG P. deltoides SBSDD5 | ecosystem: Environmental > Terrestrial > Soil > Tree plantation... | reverse complement strand
GGACCCGAGCCCGGCCGGCGCGGTGCCGGTGGCCGGCGGGGTGAGGATCGCGTCGAAGCGCTGCTCGAAGAGCTCGGTGAAGCTCGCCTGGAGCAGCACCACACCGCGCAGCGCGGCGAGATAGTCGGCGCCGGACCGTTGACGTCCGCGCTCGATGCGGTCACGCAGGCGCGGCGACAGCCGCTCGCGCCCCTTGTCCCACTCGCGGGCGAAGCTGTCGGCCATCTCGACTTCCATGATGGTAGCCTGCCACTCCCACGCCTCCTCGAGCGAAGGGAACTCCACCTCTTCGACCTGCGCACCCAGCCGCTCGGCCAGGTCGCCGAATGCCTCGCGGGCGTCGCTGTCGACGCGGTCCCAGCGCGGCGTCTTCACGAACGCCAGCATCGGCGTGAGCGGCGGCTCCTCGGCGAGCACCGCGCGGTACGGGACGCGGGCCCGCGGCCGGGAGTCCGGATCCCGGTCGTCGTAGGCGACCGTCTGCTCGAGGCCGAGGGCCAGGTCGTCGAGAGAGCGCGCGAACAATCCCACGTGATCGAGCGAGCGCGCCAGCCGCCACATGCCGTGACGCGGAATCAGCCCGTGGGTCGGCTTCACCGCGTACACGCCGCAGTAGGCGCCGGGACGGATGACGGATCCGCCGGTCTGACTTCCGAGGGCGAGCGGGACCATGCCGGCGGCCACCGCCGCCGCCGAGCCGCTCGACGAGCCGCCCGGCGTATGGGCGGCGTTGTGCGGATTGCGCGTCTTGCCGGAGGCGCCGCTGGCGAACTCGGTCGTGACCGTCTTGCCCATGATCACGGCGCCGGCGGCGCGCAGCAGCGCCACCACGCTGGCGTCTCGAGACGGCGTGCGCCCCGCATGCAGCGGCGAGCCGTTCTCCGTCGGCATGTCGGCCGTGTCGATGATGTCCTTGATCCCGACCGGCACCCCGTGCAGCGGCCCGAGCGGGTTGCCGTCACGCTTCCACCGGTCGGCCTCGCGCGCCTGGAACAGCGCGTGCTCGGGATCGAGGAACGCCCATGCTTGCACGTCTGCATCCACCTCGCGCACCCGCGCCAGGCACGCCTCGACCAGCTGCTCCGACGAGATGGCGTTTTCCCGGATCAGCCGCGCCGCATCGACCGCCGACACGGCGTAGAGGTTGGTCAGGTCCATGCCCCGTAGGCTCGCCAACTTTGTGGTATTTTGCAACAACCTGACGGGGCTTCCCCACTCTGGGGGCAGGAGGAGTGCGCCACAGTGCTCCGCTTCGTCCTTTCCCGTTTCGGACAGACGGTCGCCGTGCTGTTCATGGCGTCGGTGATGATCTTCGCCATCATGCGGCTCATCCCCGGTGACCCGGTGCTCATGATGCTCGGCGACGACTTCACGCAGGACGCCTACCAGCGCATGCGAACCAAGCTCGGCCTCGACCGCTCCATCGTCGTCCAGTACGTGCTGTGGCTCGGGAACGTGCTGCGCGGTGATTTCGGAGATTCGCTCCTGCAGCACGAGCGCGTGAGCATCCTGGTCTGGGACGCGCTGGTGCCGACGTTCGTGCTCGTCCTCGCGAGCCTGGTGGTGGGCATGCTCATCTCGGTGCCGTCGGGCATCGTGGCCGCCATGCGGAAGGACAGCGCGTGGGACTACGGCTCGATGGGCTTCGCCATCTTCGTGTATTCCATGCCCGCCTTCTGGAAGGGCATCCTCCTCATCTGGATCTTCAGCGTCTACCTCGGATGGTTTCCCGCCATGGGCTACGTCGCGCCATGGAAGGACTTCGCGGACGCGGTGTGGAAGCTCGTCCTCCCCGCGCTCACCCTCGGCACGTTCTTCTCCGGCCTCGTCGCGCGTATCATCCGCTCGAGCCTGCTCGAGGTGCTCGGCGCCGACTACATCAAGGCGGCCCGCGCCAAGGGCGTCCGGCAGGCGGCGCTCGTCTACCGTCATGCGCTCTCGAATGCCCTCATCCCGGTCGTCACGGTGATCGGGTTGCAGTTCGGCGCGCTCCTCGGGGGCGCCGTGCTCACCGAGACCGTCTTCTCCATTCCGGGAATGGGTCGCCTCACCGTGAACGCGATTCTCAACCGCGACTACGCCGTCGTGCAGGGCACCATCCTGGCCGGCGTACTGATGGTGGTGCTGGTGAACCTCGCCGTCGACCTCACCTATGCGTTTCTGAACCCGAAGATCCGGGTGGCCTGACGCGGCATGGCGCGCCAGCTCGACGTCGAGGGGGGATTCGCGCCGCAGGCGACGACGGCGGAGCCGACGTTGGCCACGGGCGGACTGCGCCGGTGGTGGCGACGTTTCGCGCGCAATCGCGGCGCCGTCTTTGGCCTCGGCGTCCTCCTCCTCATCGTCGTGATGAGCGTCTTCGCCCCCGTCCTCGCGCCGCACGATCCACTGGCCCAGGGCGTCGGGCCGCCGCTCCAGCGCCCCTCACTCGACCACTGGGCCGGCACGGACTCCTTCGGACGGGATCTGCTCTCGCGCATCATCTACGGCGCCCGGATCGCCCTCGTGGTCGGCGTCGTCTCGGTGGCGCTGGCCATGGCCATCGGGGTGAGTCTTGGGCTGGCCGCCGGCTACTATGGCGGCTGGCTCGACATCGTCGTGATGCGGGCCATGGACGCGCTCTTCGCGTTTCCGATCATCATCCTGGCCATCGCGATGATGGCGATCATGGGCTTCGGCGTGGTCAACGTCATCATCGCGGTCGCCGTGGGATTCATCGCGCCGTTTGCCCGTGTCACTCGCGCGGACGTGCTGGCCGTCAAGGAGGAGCCGTACGTCGAGGCGGCGCGACTGGCGGGTGTCTCCGGCCCGGCCATCATCGTGCGCCACGTCCTGCCCAACGTGCTGGCGCCGATCATCGTACAGGCGGCGCTCCGCGTGTCGGGGGCCATCATCACCGAGGCCGGCCTGTCGTTCCTCGGCCTCGGGCCGCCGCCGCCGACTCCCGTCTGGGGCTCGATGATCGCCGAGGGCCGGAACTTCATCGTGATGGCACCGCACGTCTCCACGTTCCCGGGCATCGCACTGATGCTCGCGATCATCGGGCTCAATCTGCTCGGGGACGGACTGCGCGACACCCTGGACCCGAGACTCCGGCGATGACCGACGCGCCGCTGCTCGACGTGCGTGGCCTTACCGTGGAGTTCGAGACGGACGGCGAGCGCCTGCGCGCGGTCGACGAGGTCTCCTTCGCCGTCCGGGGTGGCGAGATCGTCGGCCTCGTGGGCGAGTCCGGTGCGGGCAAGTCCCTCACGTCGGAGGCGATCCTGGGGCTCATCCCCTGTCCGCCCGGCCGCGTCACCGGCGAAGTGCGCCTTCGCGAGCGGAACCTCCTTGCGCTCGACGAGGCGGCGCTCGCGCGCATCCGGGGCAAGGACATCGCGATGATCTTCCAGAACCCGACGGCCTCACTGAATCCAGTGTTCCGCGTCGGTGACCAGCTCCACGAGGCGATGGCTTTGCACCTCGCCGAGCCGCGACCGACGCTGCGGGCGCGGGCAGTGGAGATCCTCACGCGCGTCGGGATTCCTTCGGCGGCGACGCGGATGCGCGATTACCCTCACCAGTTCAGCGGCGGGATGGCGCAGCGGGTGATGATCGGCATGGGGATGTCGTGCGTGCCCAGCCTGCTCATCGCCGACGAGCCGACCACGGCGCTCGACGTGACCATCCAGGCGCAGGTGCTCGCGCTCATCCGCCGCCTCGCGCGGGAGAGCGGCACCGCCGTGCTTCTCGTGTCGCACGATCTCGGGATCATCTCCCAGATGTGTGACCGTGTACTCGTCATGTATGCCGGTCGCGTGGTGGAGGAGGCGTCCATCGCGACCGTATTCCGGGCGCCCGCGCATCCGTACACGCGCGCGCTCATCGATTGCCTGCCGCGCACGGAGGCGACCGCGCAACTGGGCACAATCGTCGGGGTGATGCCCGGACTTCGCGCCCTGCCGCCCGGATGCCGCTTCCATCCGCGCTGCCCCATTGCGGAGCCTCGCTGCACGAAGGAGACGCCGGCCCTTCGCGCGCTGGGCTCCGGCCACCGCGTCGCCTGTCACCTTGCGAGCAACGGCGCGCCATGACCGCCCTCCTCGAGGTCGAGAACCTCACGAAACACTTCACGGTCGGGGACGGTCTCGTCAACCGGCTGGCCGGCCGGCGCTCGACCGTCGTCCGCGCCGTCGACGGCGTGTCGTTCGCCATCGCGCCGGCGGAGACGCTCGGGCTCGTCGGCGAGAGCGGCTGCGGCAAGACGACCACCGGACGTCTCGTGCTCCGCGCCGTCGAGCCGACGGCCGGGCGCATCCGGTTCGACGGCGAGGACATCACCGCGCTGCGCGAGCGTGCGCTGCTGCCATTCCGGCGCAGGGCGCAGATCGTGTTTCAGGACCCGTACACGTCGCTGAACCCGCGCATGCCCGTCGGTCGCATCGTCGGTGAGCCGATCATGGTCCACCGCCTGGCGGCGCGGGGCGCGGTGCCGGAGCGTGTGACGGCGCTGCTCGAGATGGTCGGCCTTCAGCGCGAGCACGCGGGGCGTTATCCCCACGAGCTGTCGGGCGGCCAGCGTCAGCGCGTCGGCATCGCGCGCGCGCTCGCCGTGAGCCCGCGCCTGATCGTCGCCGACGAAGCCGTCTCCGCCCTCGACGTCTCTGTGCGCGCCCAGATCCTGAATCTGCTCATCGCGCTGCGCGAGCGACTCGGCCTGGCGTTTCTCTTCGTCTCGCACGACCTCGGCGTCATCCGGTTCATCAGCCACCGGGTGGCCGTCATGTACCTGGGGCGGCTGGTGGAGATTGCGCCCGCCGCCGAGCTGTTCCGCCGTCCGCTGCATCCGTATTCACAGGCCCTGCTTGCCGCGATCCCGACCGTCGGCGATGGCCGCACGTCGATGTTCGACCAGCCGGGTCGGCTCATCGAGGGCGAGCTGCCCAGTCCCATGAACCTGCCGCGTGGCTGCCGCTTCGCCAGCCGCTGCCCGCAGCGGATGGCGCGGTGTCGCGAGGTCGAGCCCGCCCTCGTTTCCGCCGCTCCGAATCACCTCGTGGCCTGCCACCTGTACGGCGACGAGAACAACGGACAAGGAGCAGCCGCCCCCGTCTCTCTCAGGCCACCCGGGCCAGAGGCGGACACCGCGCTCTAATACAGAGGAGGATTCGCATGAAGAGTCGAGACGGCTTCGAAGTCGTCAACGGAATGTTGCGCGAGGAGGTGCATCGCCGTCAGGTGCTCAAGGCGATCGGGTGGTCCGCGCTCGGTGCGGCGCTGCCGCTCGGGACGCCCGGCCGGGCCAGCGCCCAGAAACCCAAGTACGGTGGCACCATCAAGATCGGCAGCTTTCAGAACATCGACACCCTCGATCCGCACCAGACGACGTTCATTTCGGCGTGCGCCATCCACAACAACATCTACAACGGCCTGCTGAAGATCACCTCCCCCGACGGCAAGGGCGTCGAGTTCAAGCCGGAGCTCGCGCGCGAGTGGGAGATCCAGGGCGATCGCATCCACGTGTTCCGGCTCAACAAGGGCGTGACGTTCCACGACGGCCAGCCGTGCACCGCGGCCGAGGTAAAGGCGAGCCTCGAGCGCGTCAAGGACAAGGCGCAGTCGCCGATCCACGCCTGGAAGCTCGAGCTCCTCGAGCACATCGAAACGCCCGACTCGCAGACGGTGAAGCTTCACTTTGCGAAGCCCTACCCGTTCTTGCGGGTGGCGCTCACAGGGTCGACGGGGCGCGCGGGGACGATCGTCAGCGTGAAGGCGGCGAAGGAGAAGGGCAAGGCCTTCGGCCGCAATCCGGTTGGCACGGGACCTTTCAAGTTCGTGGAGTGGAAGGAAGGCGACTACATCCTGCTGGAGAAGAACCCGAACTACTGGGAGTCGGACGGCGGCAACAAGCTGCCCTACCTCGACAAGGTCATGATCAAGTTCATCATCGAGCCGTCCACGCTGGTGGCGGCCGTGAAGACCGGCGAGGTCGACGGCATCAACAGCGTGTCGCCACAATTCGTCAGCGACCTGCGCCGGGATCCGAAGCTCAATGTGTTGACCGCCGTCGGCGGCAACTGGCGCTGCATGCATTTCAACCTGGCGAAGGAGCCCTTCAGCGACAAGGCGCTCCGCAAGGCGGTGACCTTCGCCCTCGACCGCAAGGAGATTGTCGACCGGGTGGAGTTCGGCGAGGCGATCGTCGCCCACGGCCCGATCTCGCCGCCGATGGGGAGCTTCTACGATCCCGCCTTCGAGACGGGAAAGAACGGCCAGTACTTCGACCTCGAGCAGGCGAAGGCGCTCATGAAGCAGTCGAAGCACGCGAGCGGCGTCGACGTGACGCTCCTCTCGAACAACTCGGGCACCGCGCCGCGCCAGTGCGAAGTGATGCAGGCGCAGCTCGCCAAGATCGGCGTCCGCGTCAAGATCGAGCTCGCCGACTCACCCACCTTCCGCCGCCGCTGGCTGCAGGAGAGACAATGGGACCTCGTGCAGCTGCAGTGGGATGCCGACCTCGACCCCGACGAGACGCTTTACCCCGAGCTGCATTCCTCCGAAGCGTGGAACGCCGGCAAGTGGGTCAACAAGGATTTCGATCGCGCCGTCGAGTCGGCGCGTGCGGAAGCCGACAACAAGAAGCGCAAGAAGTTCTACGATGACGCGGTCAAGGCCATCGTGGAGGACGCGCCGGTCGCCATCGTCCTGCACGCCAACGAGCAAAAGATCTTTGCCAAACACGTGAAGGACTTCCAGATGGTCCCCGCCGGCCTCCACGACATGCACCGAGTGTGGCTGGATAAATGACACGCAGGGGCCGCTTCGCGCTGACTCGCGAGGGGGGCTTCGCCCCCCTCAGCTAGTTCCCGTAGAGGAACTCCGGGAGCCACAGCGTCATGCCGGGCCAGATGTACATGAAGAGGAGGCAGAGGAGGACGATGAGCATGTAGGGCATCATGCCGGCGAAGATCTGGTTCAGGGTCACGTGCTTGGGGGAAACGCCCTTGAGGTAGAACGCCGACATGGCGACGGGCGGCGACAGGAACGCGGCCTGGAGATTCACGGCGACCATCGTTCCGAAGAGGATCGGGTCGATGTCGAAGTGGCTCAGCAGCGGGATGAAGATCGGACAGAAGATCACGATGATCTCCGTCCATTCCAGCGGCCAGCCGAGCAGGAAGATGATGAGCTGCGCGATCAGCATGAAGCCGGTGGGCGACAGGTTCATCCCCAGCACCCAGCGCTCGATCAACGCCTGCCCGCCGTGCAGCGCGAACACGGCGGAGAAGAGCGCGGAGCCGACGAAGAGCCAGCAGACCATGGCCGTCGTCTTGGCGGTCAGGAACACCGACTGCTTGAGGTTCTCGCGGAGCTCGCGCGAGCTCCAGAGCTGCATGAGACCCGGCACCATCGTGCCGAGGAAGGTCCCGCCGATGGAGGCGGCCACGAGCAGCGACATCCACGGCTCCTGCTGCCACCATCCGAGCCCGAATCCCAGGAGGACGCCGACCAGGCTCCACCACCAGACCTGCCGGGCGAACCGCGCCATGACGGCCAGGTAGAGCGCGCCGAGCGCGCCGATGGCGGCGGACTCGGAGGCCGTGCAGATCCCGAACAGGATGACGGCGAGCACCACCACGGTGAGCACGCCGAGCGGAACCACGGAGATGATGAGCTCCTTGAGGATCTCGAGCTGCTCCCCGTCCATCCGCCAGAAGTAGACCAGCAGCAGCAGGACGAGGAATGCCGTCACGCCCCAGAACCATGCGTAGAAGTGGGCCGGGACCTGGCCGCTCGACGTCGGCGCCACCTGGCCCAGCGTGCCCATCTCCTCCGGCGCGCCTTCGCTGCGCGATGAGTCGAGCGTCCCCGACTCGCCGGCCGCGCCGAGCTCCTGCGGCGCCTCCGAGCCGCCTGCCGCCGCCTCGCCGGTCGTCCCCAGCTCCTGCGGCTGTTCCGCGGTGGTCGCGATCGCGCGCGAACGCGATGCGGCCGGCGGCGCGGCCGTCGCGACGGCGGGTGTTGCGGGCGCGGCCACCGCCGTCGGGCCGGCATTGTAGACGACGACGTACCACCACGTGAGACCGAGCGTGCCGAACGTCAGCACGATCGGCACGAAGATCGCGGCCACGTTCTTCACGACCATCCGATACGGCATCGTCACCACGCCAGGCCGGACCAGAGCGCCGAGCAATCCCGGCACGACGCTCCGGCGTCCACCGCCGTCGAGCCGCCGCAGCGAGTCCGGGACGGCGACGCGATACTGATCGGGCGGCAACTTCGGCGCGATGCGCGGATTGATGATGGCCCAGCCCAGGATGTAGACGAGGTAGAGGAAGGTCAGGAAGAAGCCGGGCAGCATGGCCGCCGCGTACAGCTTGACGATGGACTGGCCGGCCACGGCGGCGTAGACGATGAGCATGACCGACGGCGGAATCAGGATGCCGAGCGTGCCACCGGCGGTGATGGCGCCGGAGGCGAGCTTCACGTCGTAGCCGGCCTTCAGCATCGGTCGCATGGCGATGACGCCCATGAGCACGACCACGGCGCCCACGATGCCGGAAGCGATGCCCCAGAAGGCGCACACCAGGAGTGTCGTTACCGCCAGCGACGCCGGCACGCGGCGGAAGGCGAGCTGCACGGCGTGGAACATGCGATCGACCAGCGCCGCCCGCTCCATGATGTAGCCCATGAAGACGAACAGCGGCACGGACAGGAGCGTGTCGTTCACCATCACGCCGTAGGTCCGCTGGGCGATGAGGTCGAAGACCCGGTTGGCCCACCAGTGGTAGTTCGGGTCCCAGAACGCGATGAAGCCGAACACGGCCCCGAGCCCCATCAGCGTGAACGCGGTCGGGTAGCCCATCATGATGGCTACCACGATCAGCCCGAGCATCGTGAGGCCGAGGAGTGGATCGCTCAAGGATTCTTGTGCTCGACGTCGCGGCGCTGGCGGGCCGCCTCGTCGATGGCGTGCGCGCCTTCCATGGCCGCGCGGCGTGATTCCTCGTCCACGTACTGGCTGTGTCCGAGCTGCGTGTCGACAACGTCGATCTCCTCGACGTCTTCACGCCGCGCCGGCCACCGTCCCGTCCGGAGGGTCACCAGGCAGCGCACGATCTCGGCCACGCCCTGCAGCATGACCAGCACGCCCGCGATCGGGATCACCGTCTTGAAATGGTAGACGGGCGGACCTTCCGCGGTGACCGTCGAGTGCTCGCCGATGCGCCACGAGTCGGCGGCGAACCCGCTGCCCGCGTAGATCAAGCCGAGCATGCACGGGATGAAGAAGACGAAGTAGAGGATCAGATCGAGCGACGCCTGGGCGCGCGGCTTCATGTAGAGATAGATGAAGTCGGCGCGCACGTGGCCGCCGGCGGCCAGGGTGTACGCACCGCACATCATGAACAACGTGCCGTACAGCATGCTGTTGAAGTCGAAGATCCAGGCGGTGGGCGCGTTGAGGATGTAGCGCTTGAAGACCTCGATCGAGACGACGAGCGTCAGCGCCACGATGAGCCACGCAAACACCTTGCCGGACCAGTAGCTGACCCAGTCGATCGCCTGGATCAGGCCCTCGGCGCTCACGGGCGGGGAGCGACCAGCCACCCGGCGCGGGCCGGATGGCTGGCAGCGAGGACGCGATCGATCACGGACGCGTTAGCTTTTCCTGGCGGCCGGCTTGCCGAAGTAGTGGTTGTACGCCATCCGCCGGTTGACGTTGGTGTCGAGGTCCCACTTCACCGCGCGCTGGGCGAATGCCTTCTGTGACTCGGAGATTTCCTTGAAGAGCGGGTTGTCCGAGGACTTCTTGTCGGCCACCTGGTCGTAAACCTCCAGCTGCTTCTGCAGCACCGAGTCCGGCGTCTTGAAGAAGCGCACCTTGTCCTTCGTCTGGAGCTCGATGTAGTCCTTCGAGTAGCGGTCGATCGACTTCCACGACATGTCGGCGGACGCCGCCTCGACGGCATTCTCGATGATGGCCTTCATCTTGTCGGGCAGCCCGTCGAACTTCGCCTTGTTGAACGTGATCTCGAGCTGCTCGGCGTTCTGGTGAAAGCTCTGCAGCATGCAGACCTTCGACACGTCGGCGAAGCCGAGGAGGCGGTCCGACGTGGCGTTGTTGAACTCGGCGGCGTCGAGGAGGCCGCGGTCCATGGCGGGCACGATCTCACCACCGGGGAGCGCGTTGACGGCGGCGCCCAGTCCGGTGAACACGTCGATCGAGATGCCGACGGTGCGGAACTTCAGCCCCTTGAAATCGTCCACCTTCGTGATCGGCTTCTTGTACCAGCCGAGGGGCTGGGTGAACATCGGCCCGTACGGGAATGACACGACGTTGGCGCCGATCGACTGGTAGAGCTTCGTCAGCAGCTGCTTGCCGCCGCCGTACTTGTGCCAGGCCAGCAGCATGTTGGCGTCCATACCGTAGCCGGGGCCCGAGCCCCAGAGCGCGAGCGCCGTCTGCTTGCCGTAGTGGTACACGAGCACGCCGTGGCCACCGTCGAGCGTGCCCTTGGAGACGGCGTCGATCAGGCCGAAGGCCGGCACCACCGCGCCCGCCGGCAGCACCTCGATCTTGAGGTCGCCGCCGGTCATGTCGTTCACCTTCTTGGCGAAGTCGTTGGCGTACTCGTGGAAGATGTCCTTCGACGGCCACGTGCTCTGCCAGCGCATGCTGATCGGACCCTGCGCCTTCACGACGGCGGGGAAGCCCAGCGCGGCGGCGCCGGTCGCGGTCGCCGCCACTGCCGCGCCGGTGAGGAACCTGCGACGCGACGCCTCTGGAGTCTGCTGCGACGTGCTCATATGCTTCCTCCTCGTGTTCGCTGAGACGCAGCCACCGAGCATCTTTCTCAGGCCACCCACGCTTCGAGCCGACCTCGCTTCCAGAGCGAGCACCAGACAAACGAGCGCCGGTAGTTTACTCCAGTTGGCGGCGCCGGCCCGCCGTTTACCTGCCGGAATGGCGGGGTTCGGCGGCGGGGACGTCGAGCGCCAGGTGGCGCTCTCCGCGGCGGACGGTCAGCTTGAATGGCTGCTCGGTGGCGACGTCGGCCAGCGCCTCGCGCGCCGCATCCCGGCTGACCACCGCGGTGTCGTTGATCTGCAAGATCACGTCGCCCGTCTCGAGTCCCGCCTTCTCGGCGGCGCTGCCACGGATGACCAGCGTCACGGTCGGCGCGCTGGCGCCCGGCCGCCGTCCGCCGACCTCGGCCGGGTCGGGATCACGCAGGATGAAGCCGAACTCGGCGGCCACACGCTCGCCGGCGATCGGACGCGGCATCGGGATCAGCCGCACGCCGAGAGCGCGACGACCCTCGGGGCGGAGCACCGTCAGCCGCGCGTCGCGCTCCACCGGCCCGGCGGCGATCAGGCGCTGCAGAAGACGGGTGTCCGTGACGGGACGATCGTCGATGGAGACGACGATGTCCCCGTTCTTCATCCCCGCCCGCTGCGCCGGCGTGCCTTCCATGACCTCGACGATCACGACGCCGTAGCCCTCCCGGATCCCGTGCCGCTTGGCGATCTCGTCGCCCTCCTGCTCGGACAGATCGCGGATCCGAACGCCCAGCCACGACCAGCCGCGTGCCTCCACCGCGGACGCCGCCAGGGCGAGCGCGAGCGCCACCACCGCCGCCCAGTGCCTCACGGCCGCCCGCCCTGCAGCTCGCGCACGAGCGTCTCCACCGCGGTGGCCACGCGCTGGGCCCGCGCGTCGACGCCGAGCAGCTCGAGCAGCTCCTGTCGCTGCGCCGCATCGGGGATGACGGCAGCCGCGATACGGTCGGCCACCACGCCGGACGGCTGGCCCTCGGCAAGAGCCGTGTCGAGGAGATCGGCGGGGCGGTCGAGCGCGCGGAGCAGCGTCGCGCAGGCGGTGCGGATGCGCGCGAGCGACGCGGCCACATCGCCCTTCGGCGGAACGTCCTGCAGCACGGTGGCGCGAACCACGCGGTAGAGGGTGTCGGTGGGTAGCTCGCGATCGATCCGCACGCGCGCCTGGCCACGCACGAGGATGTTGTAGCGGCCGTTCGACAGCCGCTCCCACGAGACGATCTCGCCGACGCCGCCCACCGTGTGCACGGGCGGCTTGCCCTCGTACGTCGCCTCGAACCCCGGCCGGAGCTTCACGACGCAGAGGCGCCGGTCGCGCGCGAGCGCGTCCATCACCATCGCGCGATAGCGCGCCTCGAAGACGTGCAGGGGCAGCAGCGTGTGGGGGAAGAACGTGACGTCCGGCAGGGGGAAAATGGGGACGACGGTCGCGTCGGACGCCATGCCGCCTCGGACCGTCAGGAGATCGTCGGCAGCGGCCGCAGGGCGGCGACGGCCTCCAGCCGCTCGATGACGCGCGCGCCGAGCTCGCGGAACGCCCGCGCCTGCGCCGACTCCGGGCGGCGCACCGTGATCGGCGCGCCCTCGTCGCCGCCCTTGCGGGTCTCGGGGTCGAGCGGAAGCTGCGCCAGCAGGGGCACGCCATACTCGTCGGCGACGCGCCGGCCGCCGCCCTCTCCGAAGATCTGATACCGGGCGCCGGTGTCGGGAGCGATGAAGTACGACATGTTCTCCACGATGCCGAGCATCGGCACGTTGAGCCGCTGGAACATTCCGATGGCCTTGCGCACGTCGAGCAGCGCCACGTCCTGCGGCGTCGTGACCATGACCACACCGCTCAGCGGGATGACCTGCGAGAGCGACAGCTGCGCATCGCCCGTCCCGGGCGGCATGTCGAAGACGAGATAATCGAGCGCCCCCCACAGCACGTCGCGCAGCATCTGCTGGATGAACGAGTGGATCATCGGGCCGCGCCAGACCAGCGGCTCCTTCTCCCCGACGAGCAGGCCGATCGACATGACCTTGATGCCGTGCGCGTCGACGGGAATGATGCGGTTGTCGAACATGCCGGGGCGGCCGCGCGTGCCGAGCATCAGCGGGAGATCGGGTCCGTAGACGTCGGCGTCGATGATCCCGACCGCAGCCCCCGTGCGCGACAGCGCGAGCGCGAGATTCACGGCCACCGTGGACTTGCCGACGCCGCCCTTGCCCGAGGAGACGGCGATGGTGTGGCGCACCTCGGGGATCAGGTCGGACGGCTTTCCCTGTGGCGCGGCCGGCGCCTGGCCGTGAGCATGGCCGTGGGCGGCGGGCGCACCGGCGCCGCCCATCTTCACGTTCACCTTCGCGACGCCGGGCAGCTGACCGACGAGCCTGGAGGCCATGCTGTGCAGCATGACCTTGGTGGCCGGCGGCTGCCCGCTGAAGGCGAGCGTCAACGATACCTCGCCGCCGCGAATCGTGAGATCGCGCACGAGCCCGAGCGTCACGATGTCCTTCTGACTGTCCGGATCCTTGAGCCCGCGGAGCGTCTCGAGAACGGTCTGCTCGGTCGCCATACGCAGAAACTATACAGGAGCGGTTCCGGCACGGCATCTGGTGGGAACGCGCTTGCCCAATCTGGTCGGTACGTCGGACGTCGCGGCGCCGGCCGACTCCCGCAAGCCTTTGATATCGCGCCCGCCCGCGCCTGGAACATCCCTTGCTGCCCAAGCGGGCGGCCGTCTCGCAAGAGTCGACCAGGCAGTACGTTCGATGCCCTCCCCCCGGCGAGGGCGGGCCTGCCAGGGCTCGCCCTCGCTTGATTTGAGGCTGCCCTTCCTGATACATAGAAGCGGTGGTCGCTCCGGACGACTTTCGTCGTGTTCTCGGTCACTTCGCTACCGGCGTCACCATCCTCACCACGATCGATGCCGAGGCGCGCCCCACGGGACTGACGGTCAGCGCGTTCTGCTCGGTGTCGCTCGATCCGCCCCAGGTGCTGGTATGCGTCGACCACAAGTCGCAGAGCTATCCCGCGCTGCGCGACGGCGCGTGCTTCGCGGTGAATATCCTCTCCTCGGAGCACGAAAGCGTCTCGCGACGCTTCGCCACCACCCGCCTCGACAAGTTCGACGGCGTCCCGTGGAGTCGGGGGACCCTCGGCATCCCGCTGCTCGATGGCGCGCTCGCCCACCTCGAATGCCGTACGGTGTCGCGGCACGTGGAAGGCGACCACACGATCCTCGTCGGACGCGTCGAGGAAGCGCGCAACGGCGCCGGCGAGCCGCTGCTGTACTTCCGCGGCAAGTACGGCCGCCTGGCCTCCACCCCATCGGGAGCGACATCGTGAGTCCGATCCCGCTGTCCCGTCCCCCGGTCGATGACGAGCTGAAGCAGGCCGTGCTCGCCGCGATCGACTCGCGTCAGTACATTCTCGGTCCCGAGTGCAACGCGTTCGAGGCGGAGCTGGCCCGCTACGTCGGCGTCCGCCACTGCGTTCTCAGCAACTCGGCCACGGCGGCGCTGTGGCTCTCGCTGCGCGCCTTCGGCGTGAAGGCCGGCGACGAGATCCTCGTGCCCTCGCACACGGCATTCCCGACCATCGAGGCGATCTGCTTCGCCGACGCGACGCCGGTCTTCGTCGACGTCGACGAGTGGTACACGCTGGACGTGGTCGATGCAGCCGGCAAGGCGACGCCGCGCACGGTCGGGATCGTGCCCGTGCACCTGTACGGCCAGCCCGTCGATGTGGCCGCCGTGCAGGAGCTCGCATCCCGGCTCGGCGTGTGGCTGCTCGAGGACTGTGCGCAGGCCCACGGGGCGGCCTGGAGCGGCACGCGCGTGGGAAGCTTCGGACGGGCGGGCGTCTTTTCGTTCTACCCCTCGAAGAACCTCACCGTGATGGGCGACGGCGGCGCCATCGTGACGAACGACGACGAGGTCGCGGCACGCTGCCGCCGGCTGCGCGATCACGGGCGGCTCAACAAGGACGTGCACTCGGAGGTGGGCTTCAACCTCCGGTTCAACGACATCCAGGCGGCGATCGGACGCGTGCTGCTCCGTCGTCTCGACAGCATGAACGAGCGACGCCGCGCGCTCGCCGCGCGCTACGACACGGCGCTGGCCGGGCTGCCGCTGGCGCTTCCGCGAACGCGTCCGGACGCGCGTCACGTCTATCACCTCTACGTGGTGCGCACGCCGCGCCGCCAGGAGCTGGCCGCCCATCTGAAGGCGCACGGCATCCAGACCGGCGTCCACTATCCGGTCGCGAGCCACCGGCAGCCGGCCGTCGAGCGCTTCATGCCGGGGGCGCTGCCGCGGACGGATCGGCTCGTGAGCGAGATCCTGACGCTGCCGCTGTCAGCCGGGCACACCGACGGCGAGATCGACACCGTCGCCGACGCTGTCAGATCGTTCTTCGGAGCCTGATGCCCGGCGACCCCCTGCGGATCCTGCAGCTCTATCCCAAGGGGGATTTCTTCACCGGCGCCGCCGTCCAGCTGCACGACCTCGCCGTCGCGCTCGCCGCGCGCGGGCACGACGTCACCATCGCCACGCCTCCCGGTGAGGTGTGGGCCGCGCGCTGTCGCGCCTCGGGTCTCCGTCACCTCGCGCTGCCGATGCGGCAGCCGTTCGACCCGCGCGCGGCGTGGCGACTCGCGCGCTTCATCCGTCGCCAGCGCGTTCAGGTCGCCCACGCGCACAAGGGCCGCGCCCGCACGCTGGCCATCCTCGCCGGGCTCATGGGCGGCCGCGCGCTGCTGGTGCTCAATCGCGGCGTGTCGTTCCCGGTCACCGGCGTGCGTCGCCTCGGTTACACGAGCGCGCGGGTGCACGCGATCGTCGCCGTGTGCGATTCCATCAAGCGCGGACTGGTCGCCGCGGGTGTTGCCGGAGACAAGATCGAGGTCGTCTACTCCGGGACCGATCTCGAGCGCTTTCATCCCGGCGTCGACGGCGCGCCAATCCGCGGCGAGCTGGGGGTGGCCCCGAGCGAGGCGCTCGTCACGCAGGTCGGTGTGCGGTCCTGGCGCGGCTGGACGGACGTCGTCATCGCGATGGCCGAGGTCGCCCGCCGCGAACCGCGCGCCCGTCTGCTCTTCGTGGGCGTTCCCCCGCCGAGGGTCAGCGAAGTCGCGGCACGCGCCGCCGAGGCCGGCGTGGCGGGCCGGGTTTTGACGCTCGGCCATCGGAGCGACGTGCCGGCCATCCTGTGCGCCTCGGATGTCGTCGTCGACGCCTCGTACGCCGGCGCCGGGATCACCGGCTCCATTCGCGAGGCGCTGGCGTGCGAGCGCCCGGTGGTCGCCACCGCGGTCGAGGGCATGCCGGAGCTCGTGCACGACGGTGAGACGGGCCGGCTGGTGCCCCCGCGCGATCCAGCGGCGCTCGCGGACGCCATCCTCGCCACGCTGGCCGACCCGACGGCGGCGCAGGCAATGGCCCGCGCCGGTCGCAAGCGCGTGGAGGCGCACTTCTCGCTGCGCGCGAAGGTCGATGCGCTGGAGGCGCTCTACCGGCGCCTGGTGGCGCGACGGGGCCGGGCGTGATCGGCCGCATGATCGGGATCTACCGCCGGCTCTTCGTCTACCTGCGGCCCTACGTCCGCACGCTCGTGCTCGGAGGGGTACTCGCGCTGCTGGTCGCCGCCATGGAAGGCGCCATCGCGTGGCTGGTGAAGCCGGCCATGGACGACATCTTCATCCGTCGCGACGTCACGATGCTGCGCCTGCTCCCGCTGGTGCTCTTCGGCGCTTACATCGTCAAGGCCTCCGCGCGTTACGGGCAGTCGTACCTGATGGCCGCCGTCGGCGAGCGCGTGATCGCCGCCGTGCGCGGCGCGCTGTACCGGCACATCCAGCAGATGCCGCTCTCGTTCTTCGCCGACGTGCACTCGGCCGACCTCATGTCGCGCGTGATCACCGACGTGAACCGGCTGGCGCGCGTGTCGTCCACGGTCATGGTCATGGCCATCCGGCAGGTGGCGATGGTGATCGCGCTGGTGATCGTCATGCTGGTCCGCGAGTGGCGGTTGGCCCTCATCGCGCTGGTCGTGTTTCCGTTCGTCGGCGTGGCCGTGCGATCCATCGGCCGGCGCCTGTACCGGATCAACAGGCGCTCGCAGGAAAAGATCGCCGAGCTCAACGTGCTGCTGCACGAAGGCTTCGCCGGCACGAAGATCGTCAAGGCGTTCGGCCGTGAGGCGCACGAGGCGGAGCGCTTCGATCGCGTGAACGACCGGCTGCTCGCGCTCGCCCTGAAGGACCACCGTACCGACGAGGCGACCGATCCGCTGATGGAGGTCCTGGCCGCCTTCGGGATCATGGGCGCGCTCTGGTACGGCGGTCACCAGGTGATCGGTGGCGCCATGACACCGGGCGAGTTCTTCTCGTTCACCGCGGCGGTGGCGCTCCTGTACGGCCCCGTGCGGCAGCTGTCCCGCATCATGAACACGGTGCAGCAGTCGACGGGCGCCGTCGAGCGCGTGTTCGAGGTGCTCGACACGCCGCCGGCCATTGCGGACCGTCCCGGCGCGCGGGCGCTCCCGGCCTTCGTCGAGGGCATCCGCTTCGAGGGCGTCTCCTTCCGCTACCCGGGCACGACGAGCCCCGCCCTGCGCGACATCGACCTCGACATCCGCAAGGGCGAGGTCATCGCCTTCGTCGGCATGAGCGGCGCCGGCAAGTCGACCCTGATGGATCTCGTCCCGCGCTTCCACGACGTGACGCAGGGTCGTATCAGCGTCGACGGGCACGACGTGCGCGAGCTCACCCAGGCCTCGCTGCGCGCGGTCATCGGCGTGGTGACCCAGGAGACGTTCCTCTTCAGCAGCTCGATCTACGACAACATCGCCTACGGCCGCCCGGAGGCCACGCGCGCCGACGTGGTGCGCGCGGCCCGCCAGGCGCACGCCGACGACTTCATCGTCGCCTGCCCCGAGGGCTACGACACGCTCGTGGGCGAACGCGGAGTACGCCTGTCGGGCGGGCAGCGCCAGCGCCTGGCCATCGCGCGCGCCTTCCTCAAGGATCCGCCAATCCTCATCCTCGACGAGGCGACCAGCGATCTCGACGCCGAGAGCGAGTTCATGGTGCAGCAGGCGCTCGCGGATCTGATGCGCGGCCGCACGGTGCTCGTGATCGCGCACCGCCTGGCCACCGTCCGCAATGCCGATCGCATCGTGGTCGTGCACGAGGGACGGATCGCCGAAGTCGGACGCCACGACGAGCTGCTCGCCCAGGACGGCCTCTACCGGCGGCTCTACGCCCTGCAGATGGAGGGCGTCGGCGGCTGAGCGCGCTGGCACCGCCTCCGGGGAGATTTTCCCTGGCGGCGACGTTTCACCTTCGTGCAAGCATCGTGATATGAGCCCATTCACGACCGCCGGCCGTGGCGGCGACGTTGCTACGTCCCCGCGCATGCGCCGCATCTTCCGCCGGCGGACCATTCACCTGCTCGCCGCCATCATGACCACCCTCGGTGCCTTCCTGCTCGCCGACCTCGTCTCGGTCCCCGAGCCGGTCCCCGCCAGCGACCGCCCCGCGCATCATCTCGGCCGCGGCTTTCGTAATCTCGATCCGGGCTACGTCTACTCGCTCGCCTCGCGCGTCGGGCACGTCGTCGGCCGGCGCCCGGCGCCCGACCGCGGGCGACCGCTGGAGCTCGTCGACAACGACGGGACGGTGCTGCGCGGCGCGCACGATCCCGTGCTGACCTGGGTCGGCCACGCGACATTCCTCGTGCAGCTGGACGGGGTGAACATCCTCACCGACCCGCACTGGGGGTCGCGCACGAGCCCCGTGTCGTTTCTCGGCCCGCGACGGCTGCTCCCACCCGGCGTGCGGTTCGCCGACCTGCCGCCGATCCACGCCGTGGTCATCTCGCACGACCATTACGACCACCTCGATCTGAAGACGGTGACCCGACTGGCCCGTGAGCACCGGCCCGCGTTCTTCGTTCCCCTCGGTCTGAAGACATGGTTCACCGACGCCGGCATCGACAACGTCGTGGAGCTCGACTGGTGGCAGGCGGCCCGCGTGGGCGACGTGACGATCACCTGTACGCCCGCGCAGCACTCGTCGGGCCGGTCGATCACGCTCACCGATCAGAATCGCCGGCTCTGGTCGTCGTGGGCGATCGTCTCGCCGACGCGTCGCTTCTACTTCGCCGGCGACACCGGCTACTTCGCCGGGTTCGCCGAGATCGGGCGGCGACTGGGACCCTTCGACGTGGCGGCGCTTCCGATCGGTGGGTACAGCGACTACCGCGATCACCACCCCAACCACGTGAGCCCGGAAGAGAGTGTCCGCGCCTTCGAGGATCTCGGCGCCCATCTGCTGGTGCCGATGCACTGGGGCACGTTCGAGCTGAATCGCGAGGCCTACCGCGAGCCGCCCGAGCGACTGCTTCGCGAGGCGCAGCGCGAGGGCCTCGACGAATCGGTCGCCGTGCTCAGTCCCGGCCAGACGATTCGCTGGTAGGCTTGCGTCGTCCGGGCGCTATGCTGACTCGAGCCGTGTCTCAGATGACGCCCGCATGTTGAGTCGCTGGGGCCATGGCGTCCACCGGGCTCGCTGGTGGGTGGTGCTCCTCGCCCTCGTCCCCCTGACGCCGTGGCTCTGGCTCACGCCCGCGAGCCACCTCGACGAGTCGGTCGTTCCCCCCGGCATGGAATCCGTGCGCGCCGTCGCGCTCCTCGATGCGGAGCTCTCGCCGAGGCCGCCCTCGTTCGGGCTGATCGTGAGCCATCCGATGCTGCGCGCCTCGGAGCCCGGCTTCCTCGAGGCCGCCGAGCGCGCGCTGGCTCCGCTGCGCGCCGACGCGCGGGTCAAGCGCATCCGCACGTGGCAGACCGGCGATGCGCGCTGGGTGTCGAAGGACGGCCGCCGCGGCGTCGCCATGGTCGAGCTGCACGGTCGTGCGCCAGCGTTCGCCTCGATGGTCGTCCCCTCGGCCCCACCCGAGATCTACGAGGCGCTGCGGGCGCAGGCGCGCTCCGACACGCTCGAGATCTTGCCGTTCGGGCCGATGGCGCTCAATTACGACTTCACGCAGATGGTGAAGGCGGACCTGCGCCGCGCCGAGCTCGTCGTCCTGCCAATCGTGCTCGCCCTGCTGATCGTCGTCTTCGGGTCGGTGGTGGCCGCGGCGCTGCCGCTCGCCGTCGGACTGCTCGGCGTCGCCGCCGGCTTTGCCGCCATCGCGGTCCTCGCGCACCTCATGCCGGTCTCGGCCTACGCGAGCAACGTGGTCTCGATGATCGGGCTCGGCGTGTCGATCGATTACTCGCTGTTCGTGGTGAGTCGCTTTCGTGACGAGATGCGCGTGGCGCCGCCGCGGGAAGCGCTGGCGCGGGCGCTGGCGACCAGCGGCCGCACCGTGCTCTTCTCCGGCCTCACCGTCGCGATCGGGCTGCTCGGCATGGTCCTTCTCCGGATGGGCAGCATCAGCACGATCGGCATCGCCAGCACGATCGTCGTCGCCTTCGCGGTAGCGTACAGCCTCACGCTGCTGCCGGCCCTCCTGGCGATTCTCGGACCGCACGTGAACGCCCTGCCCGTGCGCTGGTTCGCGCGCTCGAGCGGCCCGGGCTTCTGGCCGGGGCTCGCGCGAGCCGTGATGGCGAGGCCGTGGATCGTCCTGCTTCCCGTCGTGGCCCTCCTGCTGCTCCTCGGCGCCCCGTTCCGCCACATCCGGCTCGGAACGCCCGACGTCTCCACGCTGCCGGCGAACTCGGAGAGCCGGCGCGGGCAGGAGCTGCTCAAGTCGCAGTTTCCGGAGCTGGAGGCCAACACGATCGTCGTCGTCCTGCACTATCCGGAGGGCGGCGGCCTCACCGCCGCGCGCGTGAGGGAGCTGTACGGGCTCAGCCGCTGGCTCGCCGCGCAGCCCGGCATCACGCGCGTGACGAGCGCGGCGAGCCTCGACGAGAAGATGACGCTCGATCAGTACCTGCAGCTGGCGGCCACCCCGCGGCCGCTGCTTCCTCCGGCCTTTCAACTGCTGCTCGCGCAGCTGGCGGGGCCGCGCCTGGCCGTGATCTCCGCCCAGACATCGCTGGCCGAGGACAGCGACGCCGCCCGCGCGCTCGTGCGGGCGATCCGCACCGAGCACCCGCCGGTGGACGGGACACTGCTCGTCACCGGGCGGACCGCCTACGACCTCGACTTCATCGCGCTCGTGGCGGAGGTCGCCCCGGCCGCGGTGACCTTCGTCGTCGTCGCGACGGCGGTCGTCCTCTTCCTCCTGCTCGGCTCCGTGCTGCTACCGCTGAAGGCCGTGGTGATGAACCTGCTGTCGATCACCGCTTCGTACGGCGCGCTCGTGTGGATCTTCCAGGACGGTCACCTGTCCAGCCTCCTGAACTTCACGCCGGCGCCGATCGAGCCGGTGATCCCGCTCATCATGTTCTGCGTGCTGTTCGGGCTGTCGATGGACTACGAGGTGCTGCTGCTGAGCCGCACCCAGGAAGAATGGGAGCGCACCGGGGACAACCAGCAGGCCGTCGCCGCCGCCCTCGGGTCCACCGGCCGCCTGATCACCGGCGCCGCCGCCATCATGGCCGCCGTCTTCTTCGGCTTCGGCGCCGCCGACGCCGTCATGATCAAGGAAATGGGCGTCGGCATGGGCATCGCCGTCATCATGGACGCCACCATCATCCGCGCCCTGCTCGTGCCCGCGACAATGCGCCTCCTCGGCCGCTGGAACTGGTGGGCCCCCGCGCCATTGAAGCGTTTGTACCGTCTCGCACACCTCGCCCGCCACTCCCTGTAGCTCGGGCGCCGAGAATCGCGCGGAGCCTACTTCTCGCGGAAGCGATTGACGATCGGAAGGCGCCAGTCGCGGCCGAATGCGCGTGGCGTGATTTTCACCCCGATCGGGCCCTGACGCCGCTTGTACTCGGCGCCATCGATCATGCGCAGCACGCGACGGACCGTGTCCGGCGCAAACCCCTGCGCGATGATGTCCTGGGCGCTCATGCTTTCCTCGACGTAGGCTTCGAGGATGGCGTCGAGCTCGGGATAGGGGGGAAGCGAGTCCTGGTCCTTCTGGTCGGGACGCAGCTCGGCCGACGGTGCGCGCTCGATCACGGACTCGGGGATGATGCTCTTGCCCGCCCGCGCGTTGACGTGACGCGAGAGGGCGTAGACGAGCGTCTTGGGGACATCTTTGATGACCGCGAAGCCGCCCGCCATGTCGCCGTAGAGCGTGGAGTAGCCGACGGCGATCTCGCTCTTGTTGCCGGTGGTCAGGACCAGCCAGCCGAACTTGTTGGACAGCGCCATCAGGAGCGTCCCGCGGATGCGCGCCTGGATGTTCTCCTCGGTGACGTCGTCCTTGAGCCCCTTGAACGGCTCCGCCAGCGTGCGCTTGAACGCGCCGAAGACCGGCGTGATCGGCAGGCGAACGAACTCGATGCCGAGATTCTTGGCCAGCCGCCGCGCATCGTCGCGCGTGCCGCGCGAGGAGTACGGTGACGGCATGGTGACGCCGGTCACGTTCTCGCGGCCGAGCGCCTCGACGGCGACGGCCGCCACCAGCGACGAGTCGATCCCGCCCGACAGGCCGATCACCACACGCTTGAAGCCGTTCTTGCGCACGTAGTCGCGCGTGCCGGTGACGAGCGCCTGGAACACCTCGTCCACGCGCTCGAGCGGCGCCGCCACCGCGGGCGCGATGGCCTGCGGCCGGCGCTCGCGCGGCGAGGGCGCCAGCGCGATCCGCGGGACGGCCGACTCGTGCTCGAGCACGTCCTTCCGGCGGCGCGAATCCTGCAGCCGCGCGCGGAAGACGCCGTCGAGATCCAGATCGGCGGTCAGCATGTCCTCCTGGAACTGCCGCGCACGCGCCACCACCTCGCCGCGCTCGTTGACGATGACGCTGCCCCCGTCGAAGACGAGCTCGTCCTGGCCACCCACCATGTTGATGAAGGCGAGGCAGACGACGTCGTCGGCCGCGCGCGTGGCGACCATGCGCTCGCGGAACTGCGCCTTGCCGGCGTGGAACGGCGAGCCGTTGATGGTCACGACGAGCTCGGCGCCAGCCAGCGCCTGGCGCGTGGTGGGCCCCGTCGGATACCAGATGTCCTCGCAGATGTTCACGCCGAAGGATGTCGCGCCGAGCGTGAACACGGGCGCCGCGCGTCCGGCCTGGAAGTAGCGATTCTCGTCGAAGACGCCGTAGTTCGGCAGAAAGTGCTTGTGGTAGACGCCGGCGAGCACGCCGTCGTGGACGACGGCGGCGGCGTTGTAGATGTCCTGCTGCTTGTCCACGAAACCGACGACGACGGTGAGCCCGCGCCCGGCCTGGACGATGTCCCGGAGACCCGCCAGATTCGCCTCGATGAACGCCGACTTGAAGAGCAGGTCTTCCGGTGGATACCCGGTGACGGCAAGCTCCGGAAAGGCGACCAGATCGGCGCCGAGCGCGCGGGCGCGGCCGATGTCGTCCAGGATGCGGCGCACATTGCCCTCGACGTCTCCGACCGTCGGGTTGATCTGCGCGAGGCTCACGCGGAACCGCCGCATGGCCGTATTGTAAACCGCATGGAATCCCGCCGCCGCGCACTGCTCGTCGCCGCCCTCGGCTTCGCCCAGCTCGCGGTCGAGCCGCCGCCGCCCCCGGTGGCCGCGCTCCACGCGTGGCTTTCGACCTGGTCGGGCATCGGGCACGTGAGCCACGGCATGGCCCGCCAGGGCTACGATCTGAGCCTCACGCGCTACGACGGCCTCGGCTGGCGCGCCACATTCTACGCGACCGGCATGGAGCACTCGGCGACATCCGCCACCGGCAGCGCGTTCGAGCCGACGCCATTCCGCGCGGTGCAGGTCGCCGCCTGGCGCGTGCTCGCGATGCTATGATCCCGTCGATGCCGGCGAAGGTTCCGTGGTTGCCCCAGGCGGTGCCGCCCGGCGCGCGTCCCGAGCGGTGCGCGGTGTGTGGTCGCGTGGCGCTGATTCCGTGGACGCTTCGCCGCGACATTCACACGAAGGCCCTCGTGCGAACGTGGGTCTGCACGAACTGCCAGTCGCTCGTGGAGCGCCCCGAGCCGGAATAGCCGTGCACGGCGCGCGCTGGGAAGACTGGTCCGGCCGCGGCCTGCAGCACGTCGTGCTGAGCGCGCGCGCCGACGTCATCGTCGCCGAGGCGGTCTGCATCGTCGCCGACGACGGCGGCTACGCGGTCCGCTACCGGATCGACTGCGACAGCGAGTGGCGATGTCGTGCGCTCGACGTCGAGATCATCGGCGCCGCGCGCACGCTGCGCCTGCGCGGCAATGCCAGCGGTCGCTGGACGGACGGAGACGGCACGCGCCTGCCCGCGCTCGACGGCGCCATCGACGTCGACCTGCCGATCACACCGTTCACGAACACGCTGGCCATCCGGCGGCTCGCGCTGACGGCGGGCGCCTCGGCGGAGCTCGCGGTCGTGTACGTGCGCACCCCGGCCCTGAGCGTGGAGCTCGATCGTCAGCGCTACATCTGCCTCGAGCCGCTTCGCCGTTATCGCTACGAGGCGATGGACGGAAGCTTCACCGCCGAGCTCGAGGTCGACGCCGCCGGCCTCGTGCTCACGTACCCCGGCCTGTTCCGGCGTCGGGGCTAGCGCGTATTCACGAAGTCGATCAGCTGGCGCAGACGGGCGTAGGACGACCGGTTGAACGGCACGATGAGGCGCGGCTTGTCGGGGTAGTCATTCCCCTCTTGCGGCATCGGTCCGGGCGTCTGGTCGACCCGGCCTTTGAGGATGTCGTCGAACCCCCGCTGGAGCTCGACGAGATCCGCGTCGGTGAGGGCGCGGTTGAGGCGGAAGACGAAGTCGTCACCCACGATGCGCGCCGAGTGAAAGACGCGATAGAAGGTCGTGAGCTCACGTACGGCGTCGTCGACCGTGTCGACGACGCGATAGAACGCCGCGTCCTCGCCATCGATGAGCCGCTGGTCCGCCAGCGTGCTCCGGATGAACGTGTCCCAGCGCCGCCAGTACGGCGTCTGGTCGGTCTCCACGAGCACGACCGGGATGATGCTGGCCTTGCCCGTCTGCATGAGCGTCAGCACCTCGAACACCTCGTCCATCGTGCCGAAGCCGCCGGGGAACACGGCCATCCCGCTCGCTTCCTTCACCAGGAACAGCTTGCGCGTGAAGAAGTACTTGAAGGTGATGAGCTTGGGGTCGGAGGCGATCCACGGATTCGCCTCCTGCTCGAACGGCAGCCGGATGTTGAGGCCGAAGCTGCGCTCGCCGCCGGCGCCCTCCTGAGCCGCGCCCATGATGCCGGCTCCGGCGCCGGTGATCACCATCCAGCCCTCTTCCACCATGCGGCGACCGAACATCAGCGCCGCCATCGCCGCCGATGCCGTCGGCAGCGTGCGCGCCGAGCCGAACACGGTGACCTTACGCACGTCCCGGTAGGGGGCAAAGACCTTGTAGGAGTAGCGCAGCTCCTTCAGCGCGGTGTTGGTGACCTTGAGGTCCCCGGTGGACGCGCCGTCCTCGTGGAGCTTCATGACCGTCGTCAGCAGATGCTGGAAATACCCGCGGCGATCGGGTGGGACGGCGGCGACTTCGACCAGCTCGCCGATGAGACGATTCGCGTCCTCGTTCTGCAGCGCGTAGCGGCGCTCCGGCACGAATTCAGTGTACCTCACGGCCGCGCGGCCGCCGACAACCATAGACCGGCGACGATGAGCAGGCCGCCGGCACCGGTGTAGACGCTCACGGGATCGCCCAGCACGACGGCGCCCAGCAGCGCGCCGACGATCGGCTGCACGGTGAGGAACGCGGCGGCCCGGGCGGCCTCGACGCGCGCCAGGGCCCAGTTCCAGGCCAGGTACCCGAGCGCGGTGATGATGACCGCCAGGTAGAGCGTCCCGAGCAGCGCGGGTGCGCTCGCGACCGGACGCGCCCCCGCCACCCACTCGGCGGCAACCAGTGGCGCCATGCCGACGGCGCCCCACACGATCGACCGGCGCGTGACGGCGATGGAGTTCCCCGGCGTCAGCACGGGCCGGCCGAGCAGCGAATAGACCGCATAGGCGACACCCGAGAGGGCCAGCATCAGGTCCCCGCGCCAGCGCGGCAGCAGGTGCCGCGTCACACCCGGGATGCCATCGGCGACGACGATGAGCGCGCCAGTCACGGCCAGTGCGGCGCCGAGCGCCTCGCGCCGGGTGAGTCGCTCGCCGAGCAGCGCGGGCCCCAGCAGCAGCATCGTGAGCGGCTCGACAATGATCAGCAGAGCGGCGTTGGTGGCAGAGGAGTGCACGATACCCCAGTTCGTCAGCGCGAGGGCGACGCTGAAGCCGATGACCCCCATGCCGAGGACCCGCACGCCCTCCCCCGGCGGCACGCGCTCCCGCCGCACGAGCGGCGCCAGCACGACGGCCGCGATCCCGAGCCGCGCGAACCCCAGCAGCGCGGGCGGCACGCCGTCCAGCGCGATACGGCTCACGACGGCGGCCGTCGCGTACACGACGTTGGCGACGAGGAGAACGACGGCGGCCGACCACATGGCGACAACGATACGGCACGCGGGCTATGCCCACGTCATCGAGCGAGCGTGTGCCGCACCATCTTCGACTCGACCATGTACACGACCATCTCCGCGATGTTGGTCGCATGATCGGCCACCCGCTCGAGGAACCGAGAGATCAGGATGAGCCGGATGGCGCGCGGGATCGTCCGCGCGTCCTCCATCATGAAGGTCAGCAGCTCGCGAAAGATCTGCTCCTTGAGGGCGTCCACCTCCGCGTCCTCGGAGCACACGCGCCGCGCCAGCGCGGTGTCGCGGCCGACGTAGGCGTCCAGGCTCTCCTTCACCATGCGCTGTGCCTTCTCAGCCATGCGCGGCAAGTCGATGTAGGGCTTGAGCTGGGGCTCCTGGTTCAGCTCGAGAGCGCGCTGGGCGATATTGACCGCCTGGTCTCCGATCCGTTCGAGGTCGGTCACGATCTTCATGGCGGTGGTGATGAAGCGCAGGTCGCCGGCAGTCGGCTGGTAGAGCGCCAGCAGCTCGACGCACGTCTCGTCGATCTCGACGTCGTAGGCGTTCACCTGCGTATCACGCTCGATGACCTCGCGAGCGAGGTCACCGTCCCGCTCGAGCAGCGCGATCATCACCCGGCGGATCTGCTCCTCGACCAGCCCGCCCATGGCCAGCAGCGTCTGCTTGAGCGCGTCGAGCTCCTCGTGGAAGTGCCGTTGCATCGCGTCCTCCTACCCGAAGCGCCCGGTGATGTAGTCCTCGGTGCGCTTGTCGCGGGGGTTCGTGAAGAGCTGTCGCGTCACGCCGAACTCCACCAGCTCGCCGAGGAGCATGAACCCCGTGTCATCGGACACCCGCGCCGCCTGCTGCATGTTGTGCGTCACGATCACGATGGTGTAGCCGTTCTTCAGCTCGAGCATGAGCTCCTCGATCTTCGCGGTCGCGATCGGATCGAGGGCCGAGCACGGCTCGTCCATGAGCAGCACGTCCGGCTCCACGGCGATGGCGCGCGCGATGCAGAGCCGCTGCTGCTGGCCGCCCGACAGACCGAGCGCGCTCTCGTGCAGGCGATCGGCCACCTCGTCCCACAGCGCGGCCCCCCGGAGGCTCCGCTCCACCAGGCCGTCGAGGTCGGTACGGTTGCGCACGCCGAGGATGCGCGGGCCGTAGGCGACGTTCTCGAAGATCGATTTCGGAAACGGGTTCGATTTCTGGAAGACCATGCCGACCCGCTTTCGCAGCTCCGTCACGTCGAGCGCGGCGTCGTAGATGTCCGTGCCGCCGATCCGGATCGCCCCCGTGATCCGCACGCCGTCCACGAGGTCGTTCATGCGGTTGAGGCACCGCAGCAGCGTGGTCTTGCCGCAGCCGGACGGCCCGATGTAGGCCGTCACGCGGTGCTTCGGCACCGACATGGTGACGCCCTTCAACACCTGCTTGGCGCCGTACCACAGGCTCAGCGTCTCGATCTCGACCATGGGCGCTTCCATGATCGCGGGCATGAGCATCCTCCTAGACGGCCGCGGTCGCGTACGTGCGACGCAGCCGGTTACGGGTCGCAATCGCGAACAGGTTGAGCAGCACGACGATCAGCAGCAGCAGCAGCGTGGTGGCGAACACCATGGGTCGCGCGGCGTCGACGTTGGGCGACTGGAAGCCGACGTCATAGATATGGAAGCCGAGGTGCATGAACTTGCGGTCGAGATGGACGAAGGGCCAGAACCCGTCCACCGGCAGCGAGGGAGCGAGCTTCACCACGCCCGTGATCATGAGCGGGGCCACCTCGCCCGCCGCCCGCGCCATGGCCAGGATCAGGCCGGTGAGGATCGACGGCATGACCGCCGGTAGCACGACCTTCAGTGTCGTCTCGAGCTTGGTGGCGCCGAGCGCCAACGAGGCTTCACGCGTGCCGCCCGGAATGGCGCTCAGGCCTTCCTCGGTGGCGACGATGACGACGGGGATCGTGAGCAGCGCCAGCGTCAGCGACGCCCACAGAATGCCGCCGGTCCCGTACGTTGGTGTCGGCAGGGCCTCCGCGTAGAACAGGCGGTCGATGGTGCCGCCCACCCCGTAGATGAAGAAGCCGACGCCGAACACGCCGAAGACGATGGACGGCACCCCGGCCAGGTTGTTGACGGCAATCCGAACGACGCTGACGAAGGCGCCCTGCCGTGCGTACTCCCGCAGATAGAAGGCGGCCAGCACGCCGAGCGGCGTCACCATGATCGACATCAGCATGACCATCATCACGGTGCCGAAGATGGCCGGAAACACGCCGCCTTCCGTATTCGACTCACGCGGGACGCCTGACACGAACTGCCAAACGCCCGCCACGTACCGTCCGGCCTTGGCCACGACGCTCATGGCGTTCGGAAACGACACGTCGAGCACCTGCGCCAGCGGCACCTTCTTCTGCTTGCCGCCATCGACGGCAACCACCAGCGTCGCCGTCTGCCGACCGCGCAGGGCGGTGAGACGCGCCTCCTGCGCCGCGTAGTTGCTCTGCAGCTTCGCCAGCCGCGCCCGCGCGGCGTCAAGATCGGCGCCGGCCGTCACGCCGCGCCCCTCGAGCTGCCGCAGCCGGAGCCGGAGCTGCTCGTGCTCGTGGTTGATGGCGCCGATGTCCCGCTTCTCGACCGTCCGGATCTCCGCGCGCAGCGCGGCGGCGGCGGGCAGCCGACGCTGGGCCTCCGGCCACGTCGCCGGACCGGCGGCGACGACAACCTCTCCGTCCTCGAGGGCGACGAGGCTCCCGATCAGAAGCCCCCATTCGGTGCGCTCGACCACGGCGACGTCGGCCGGCCGGGCGCGCCGGGTGATGGCGCTCTCGTCGGCCCACACGAAGTCGGCGGCGTAGACATCGCGGTTGGCGACGTTGACCTTGACGCGCCAGGCGTTCGCCGCTCCCGGAATCCGCTCGCGCTCGGTCACCGGCCCCGTGAGGACCGTCCCGTCCCGGAGCGTCAGCCGCACGATGTCCGAGGGCCAGAAGAATCCCGCGGCGTTCGCGACGATGATGGCCACCAACCCGCCGACCATGAGGAGCGCGGTTGCCAGTGCGCCGGCCGTCAGCCAGATGAAGGGCTCGCCGCTGCGCCAGAGCCCGCGCGTCACAGGGAGCGGTACCGGCGCCGCAAGCGCAGCCGGATCATCTCGGCCACGGTATTGAGCGCGAAGGTCAGGCAGAAGAGCAGGAAGGCGGCCAGGAACAGCACGCGGAACAGCGTCCCGCCCTCCGGCGCTTCCGGTAATTCGACGGCGATGTTGGCGGAGAGCGCGCGGAAGCCGCTGAAGAGGTTGGCGTCCATCACCGGCGTGTTGCCGGTGGCCATCAGCACGATCATGGTCTCGCCGACGGCGCGGCCCAGGCCGATCATCACGGCCGAGAAGATGCCGGGGCTCGCCGTCGGCAACACGATGCGCGCGGCCGTCTGCCAGCGCGTGGCGCCGAGCGCCAGCGAGCCGGCGCGCAGGTGCTGCGGCACGTTGGCCAGGGCGTCCTCCGCGATCGTGAAGATGATCGGCACCACCGCGAAGCCCATGGCGACGCCGACCACGAGCGAGTTGCGCTGGTCGTACGTGAGGCCGAGGGCCGAGAGCAGCCAGCCGCGATAGTCGCCGGCGAGCAGCCGCTGCTCCACGAGGCCGCCGAGCGCGAATGCGATCCACGCGCCGGCCAGGACGACGGGGATCAGCAGAAAGACCTCGGTGCCGGCCCGGACGCGTCCTCGGACGGCCCGTGGCAGCGTTCGCCAGAGCAGCAACGCACCGACGATGACGAGCGGCTCCACCACCGGCAGCATGAACAGGCCCGGCACGATGCGCTCCACGGCCGGCGCCAGCCAGAGTCCCGCCAGGAATCCGAGCACCACGCTGGGCAGGGCGGCCATGATCTCGACGACGGGCTTCACGTAGCCCTTCAGCACCGGATACATGAACTCGCTCACATAGAGCGCCGCCAGCAACGCCAGCGGCACGGCCAACAGCAGCGCGTAGAACGTCCCCTTCAGCGTGCCGTAGATGAGCGGGATGAGGCTGAGCTTCGTCTCGAAGTCGTCGGTACCCCCGCTGGACTGCCAGACGAATTCCGGCCGGCTGTAGCCCTCGTACCACACCCGGCCGAAGAGCGTCTTCAGCGTGATCTCGGGGTGCGGGTTCTCGAGTCGCCAGTGCACGAGGCCGCCATCGCTGTCGATCGCGATGACGCCGTCGGCCTTCGGTGCGAGCGTCACCGCGCGAAGGCCGGCGGCGTCGCCGAACGTCAGCAGCGTCTGGCCGGAGGTGCCGTACCTCAGCTTCATCTCGCCGGCGGCGTCGGCAGTGACGAAACCCTTGTCCCGCCGCGAGGGGCTGATGGCGACGACCGGCGCGCCGTGAGCCTCGAACTCCTGGATACGCGTGAGCCGTGGCGCGCCGCCGGTCGGCCGAGGTACGACCTGCCAGCTCGAGACGGCCCCGGCGCGATCACCCACGACGAGCGTCCGGTCCCCGATCAGGAAGGCCAGCGCCGTCAGCGCGGCCGTGCCAACCGTCATCGTATCGGCAAGGGCGGGCGTGTCACGCTCGCGCAGGTCGTAGCGGAGGAGCTGGCCGGTCGACGTGCCGACGAAGAGGTCGTCACCGCGGCCATCGATCTGCAAGGCCGTCACCTCGCCGTCGACAGGGACGGTCACCGTCTGCCGCCCTTCGTCCCGCCGGGTGCTGCCGATGAGCGTCTTCTTCTCGGCGACGCTCAGGACGACGAGCTCGCGTGGCGCGACTTGCGCGACGGTGACAGCTCCCGCGGCAGGCGCGGCCGCCGCGAGCGCCCGGATCGGGCGCCTCCGGGCCGCATCGACCTCCAGCGGTGGCGCGAAGAGCGGCTTCGCCGTGGGGCGGCGCGCGCCATTGTCGAACGCGACGTCGTACTTGACCTCCACGGGGATGACACGGCCGTCGCCCGTCCCCACGGCAAAGCGATCGGCGGCATACGCGGCCACCACGGTGGCGCGGCCGCCCTGTAGACCCTCCAGCGGCACCGGCGCCGCCGGGGGCACCCCCGGCCGCAGCGGAACTAGCGAGAGAAGGCCGGTCGCCGTCACGATCGCGGCCGTCTCGCGGTACTCGTCTACCCCGAGGCTCGCGCCGGCGGCCGGCGCGCCCGGGGTGGAGGCGCGACCGACGTGCACGATTCGCGGAGGCCGAAAGAGCGGCCACACCTCACCCACGATCACAACCAGGATCGCGCAGACGGCCGAGATGATGAGGATCCCGCCAACGACGACCGTGCGGGCGGCGAAGCGGTCGAGCAGGATGCGCCGACTCGTGCGGCGCCGGGGAACGACGAGGGGGCGGGCCGGGATGTCCGGCCCACCAGCAGTCACGGTGTCGGCGTGGATCGTCACGTTACTGGATCTTGCTCAGCTCTTCCTTCGCGATCGTGGCCGGGATCGGGAAGTAGCCGTCCTTGAGCACGCCTTCCTGCCCTTCCCGCGCGACGATGAGCTTCACGAACTCGCGCGTGAGCGGCTCCAGCGGCTTACCGGGCGCCTTGTTCACGTACACGTAGAGGAACCGCGCCAGCGGATAGCTGCCGCTGTACGCGTTGTCCGCGGTCGCCTCGACGCACCTGCCGCCGTCCTTCTCGGTGAGCGGCACCGCGCGGACGCCGGCCGTCGTGTAGCCGATGCCGCTGTAGCCCACGGCGAAGCGGTCGACGGTTGCGCCCTGGACCACCGCCGCCGAGCCCGGCTGCTCCTTCACGGTGTCCTTGAAGTCGCCGTTCTTCAGCGCATGCTCCTTGAAGAAGCCATACGTGCCGGACGCGGAGTTCCGACCGTAGAGGCTGACCGGCTTGTTCGCCCACTCACCGGTCAGGCCCACCTGGCCCCAGGTGGTGATGTCCTGGCCACCCTGGCGGCGGCTCTTCGAGAACATCCCGTCCACCTGCTTGAACGACAGGCACTTGATCGGGTTGTCCTTGTTGACGAACACGGCCAGCGCGTCGACGGAGGTGCGGATCGGCGTGGGCTTGTAGCCGTACCTCTTCTCGAACGCGTCGATCTCGGTGCCCTTCATCTCGCGCGACATCGGCCCCAGCTGAGCGGTGCCGCTGATGAGGGCCGGCGGCGCCGTCGACGACCCCTTGCCCTCGATCTGCACTTTCGCGTTCGGGTAAAACTTCTGAAAGCTTTCCGCCCAGTGGGTCATGAGATTGTTGAGCGTGTCCGAGCCCACGCTGGACACGTTGCCGCTCACGCCGCTGACGGTCTTGTACCGGGTCAGCTCGGGGTCAAGCTTGATCTGCTGGGCGGTCGCGGAGCCGGTGCCGAGCATCAACGCCAGCGCCGCGGCGATCCCTGTCGTCTTCCTCATCCTTGCCTCCTCATGTCGAGTGCAGTGTGGGCCGGACGTGTTTCAACGGCGTCAACGCGGCGTTACATTTGAGTTACGACCGAAGCGGTCGAGATCGACGTCGTCGTCAGCGCCCATCTTGGCGCCATGCGCCATCACTGCCGAGCCGAGTCACGGAGTCGTCATCGTTACACTGGCACGGTGGAGATCCTGGTCACGCGTGACGCCGCCGAGCTGGCCGACACCGCGGCCGCCGTGTTTCGCGAGCGGGTCCGCCACCAACCCGAGCTGGCGATGGCCGTGCCCGCAGGTCGGACGCCGCGGCGGATGTACGAGCGGATGGCCGCGCTGCAGCAGACGGATCCCGTCGACTACTCGCGCATGCGCGTCTTCAGTGTGGACGAGCTGTGTCCGCCCGCCCCCACCGACGGTTACTTCTGGCGGCAGGTGCGCACGGAGTTCCTCGCGTGGGCCAACGTCGACCCCGCCCGCTGCCTCCCGTTCGATGTGGCTGTCCCGGACCCGGCACAGATGTGCGAGCGGTACGAGGCCACGATCACCGCCGGCGGCGGCCTGGACGTGGTGATGCTGGGCCTTGGCCCCAATGCGCATCTGGCGTCGAACGAGCCGGGCTCGGCCTTCGATACGCCGGCGCGGCCGGTTCGCCTGCTGGACGCGACCGTGAAGTACATCCTGACCGATGACGTCATCCAGGGCGACGTGTGCGAGCGCGCCGTGACGCTCGGGCTGGCGACGATCATGGCCGCCCGCGAGGTCATCGTGCTCGTGAGCGGCGAAGCGAAGCGCGTGCCGCTCGCCCGCATGCTCGACGGGCCGCCGACGCGCGACGTGCCCGCATCGATCCTGAACTTGCATCCGCGCTGTCTCGTGCTCACGGATCGCGCCGCCCACCCCTGACGTCCGGCACGAGAGCAGACGGCGAGCCAAGGACACGCCGGTCATCGCCTGCCGGCGGCGCCTCCGCCGGCGGCATCGGCAGCGACAGCTGCGTCGGCGGTGGCGGCTTCGTCGGCAGCGTGAAGCGCACGGTGGTGCCCTCGCCCTCCTGGCTCTCGATGGCCAGCTCACCAGCGTGCGCGAGCACGAGATGCTTCACGATCGCGAGCCCGAGCCCGGTGCCGCCGAGCTCGCGGGAGCGGGCCTTGTCCACGCGATAGAAGCGCTCGGTGATGCGCGGCAGGTCGGCGGCGGGAATGCCGACGCCCGTGTCGCGCACGCGGACGTCGGCGCGGGCGGCCTCCACCGGCCGTGCGCGCACGGTGACCCAGCCGTTCTCCGGCGTGTACTTCACGGCGTTGTCGACGAGGTTGATGAGGATCTGCGCCAGGCGATCCTGATCGGCGTGAACGGTGAGATCGGGCGGCTCGACGTCCGCGATCAATCCCACCCGGCCGCCGACCGCCTTCGGACGGATGATGTCGAAGACGGAGTCGACGACGTCGGAGAAGCGCACCGGCGTCAGGCGCAGCGTGACCTTGCCGAGCTCGATGTTGGACAGATCCGTCAGGTCATTGAGCAAGCGCCCGAGCCGCTCCGTGTGGCGGAACGCGATCTCGAGGAAGCGCCGCGCGTGCTGTGGCTCCTCCAGCGCGCCGCCGAGCAGCGTCTCGAGGTAGCCCTGGACGGCCGTGAGCGGCGTGCGCAGCTCGTGCGAGACGTTGGCGACGAACTCGGTGCGCACCTGCTCGAGACGGCGCAGTGCCGTGAGGTCGTGGAGGACCATCACGACTCCGGGCTCGCCACCGCCAGCCAGGCGCAGCGGCACCGCGTTGACCTGCAGGATCCGCGGGACGGGATGCCGCAGGCGCAGCTCCCGGCTGAGCGGCGCCTCGGGGGGAGCCGAGCGGCTCTGCCGAAAGACCTCGTGCAGCTCGGCGTTTCGAATGACCTCGAGGAACGGCTTGCCCTCGCCGCGCCCGGCGCCGACGCCGAACATGGCGCGTGCGCGCTCGTTCATGAGCACGATCGCCTCGTGACCATCCATGGCAATGACGCCCTCGACCATGCCGTCGAGAATGGCGCGCGCCTTGGCGCGCTCCTCCTCGAGGTCGCCGATCTTCTCGCGCAATCGGGCCGTCATCATGTTGAGCGCGCGCCCGAGAGCGCCGAGCTCGTCCACCGAGCGCGCCGGCGCCCGGACGTCGAAGCGCCCCTCGCTCATGGCGTGCGCGATCCGCTGCATTTCGACCACCGGCCGGGTGACGCGGCCGGCGACGAGGATGCCGATCCCGAAAGCGACGGCCAGCGCGACCAGGCCGCCCACCTGCATGACGCGATGGAGCGCCGCATACGAGGACGTCACCGCGCCGAGCGGCAGCGCGAGCCGGATCGCCCCGGCGATGCGGCCACCGTCGCGGACGGGCACCGCCACGTAGAGGAGCGGCGTGTTGATCGACGCGCTCCTTCGGAGATCGCGTCCCACGCCGCCTGCGAGCGCCGCCCGCACCTCCGGCCGGTCACGATGGCTCTCGAGGCGCGCGAGGCCCGGGACGTCGACCTCGGAATCGCCGAGGACGCGGCCGTCGAGGGCGATCAGGGTCACGCGCGAGTCGCTCTGCGAGGCGGCCTTGACAGTGAAGGCGCGCACGGCGGCGGGCGCCGAGGGCCGTGTGAGGAGCGGACGCGCCTCCTCGTCGAGCAGCCGGGCCGCCGTCACCAGCCGGGCCTCGAGCGCTTCGACGGCGAATGACTCCAGCGCGTGGTTCAAGTAGACGCCGGCGACGAGGATGGCCAGGGCGACGAAGCCGACGAGGGTCAGCGTCAGCTTGACGGCGATGCTTCGCCGGAGCGCGAACAGGAGCCGGCGCGTCATCGCCGTCATCATAGCGTGGTATCATCCGCGCAGTTTTCCAAGGGAGGCGTGCGATGCGTCGAACACTCATGGTGCTGACGGCGCTGGTGGCCATCGTCGCTGCCGCGGCGGCGGCGCGTGCGGCATACCCCGAGCGTCCGGTGAAGCTGATCGTGCCGTGGGCGGCCGGCGGCGACACCGACGCGATCTTCCGGCCGCTCGGTCAGCAGCTGCAGAAGCACCTCGGACAGACGGTCGTCATCGCAAACGTCACCGGCGCCTCCGGCACCGCCGGCGCGCGTGAAGCCAAGGGCTCTCCGGCCGACGGCTACACGCTCTACGCCGTCCACGACTACATTCACTCGACGTACTACACCGGCGTCGCCGACGTGGCGTACTCGGACTTCGAGCCGATCTGCTCCGTCTCCAACACGCCGTCGGTCCTCACGGCCAGTCCGAAGACGAAGTGGTCGTCGTGGCAGGAGCTGGCGGCGGACGCCAAGGCGCGCCCGGGCCAGATCACGGTCGGCGCCACCCTGGGCTCGACGAGCCATTTCTTCCCGGCGCTGATCGAGAAGGCGAGCGGCGTGAAGTTCAAGTACGTGTCCTACGAGGGCCTGGCGCCCCGCATGAACGCGATCCTCGGCGGCCACATCGATCTCACCGACTCGAACCTCACGCAGAAGGGCAAGGTCGACGCCGGCCAGCTGAAGTTCCTGGCCGTCGCCACCGACAAGCGTCTGGCCGACGCGCCGAACGTCCCCACGCTCAAGGAGCTCGGCGTCAACGTCGTCTACGCCGTCACGCGCGGCATCATGGCGCCGAAGGGGACGCCGCCGGACGTGATCACCAAGCTCGAGGACGCATGTCGCAAGTCCACGAGCGAGCCCAAGTTCGCCGAGGACATGGCCAAGCAGGGCACGTTCGTCCGCTATCTCGATCGCAAGGCCTACGCGGCCTTCCTCAAGGACAACGACGAGCTCAACAAGACGCTCGCGCGCGACCTCGGCCTGCTGAAGCGCTAGCGTGGGACTCACGCGCGACGGCATCGGCGGGCTTGCCTGCCTGGCCGGCTCCCTGGTGCTGCTCTGGAGCTCGCGCGATATTCCACAGCCGGCGCTGGTGCCCATCGGGCCCGCGTTCTATCCGCGCATCGTGCTCGGCATGACGGCCGTGCTGAGCGCGGCGCTCCTGGCGACCGATCTCGGGCGCCGCCGTCCGCCGACCGCGCCGCCCCGGGCGCGCGTCAGCTACCGCCTCGTCGTGCTCACGTTCCTGGTGTTCACGCTCTACGTGTTCGTCCTGCCGTGGCTCGGCTATCGCGTGAGCACGACGCTCTTCGTGGCGGCCCTGCAAGCCACGCTCGATCCGCCTCGCCGTGCACGTGACTGGGGGCTGGTCGCTGTGATGGCGGTCGTGTCGATGCTTGTGACGTACTATCTCTTCGAGCGCTATCTGAGCGTGCTCCTTCCGCGCGGCCGCCTCACCGCGTTCTGATGTTCTCGCAGCTCTTCGCGAGCTTCGGCGACATCCTCCAGACGCAGTATCTGGTCCCGCTCGCGATCGGCACACTCGCCGGGCTGGTCGGTGGCGTGCTGCCGGGTGTGACCATCACGATGACGATCATCATCGTGCTGCCGTTCACCTTCGGCCTCGATCCGCTCGCGGGACTGGCCGCCATGACCGGCGTCTACGTCGGCGGTGAATCCGGCGGCCTGGTGACGTCCATCCTCCTCGGCATACCCGGCAAGCCGTCGGCGGTGGCGACGATGTTCGACGGGTTTCCGATGGCGCGACGGGGCGAGCCGGGCCGCGCCATCTGGCTCGGCACCTGGGCCTCGTTCCTGGGCGGGCTGCTCGGCGCGCTGTTTCTCGTCGGCGCCACCGTCCCGCTGGCCACGTTCGCGCTCCAGTTCGGGCCGTGGGAGTACTTCTCGCTCTTCATCTTCGCGCTCTCGATGGTGGCCGGGCTCACCGAGCAGTCGCTGCTGAAGGGACTGCTGGCCGGCGCCATCGGCATGATCATCACCGTCATCGGCAGCGATCCGATCATGGCCGTCGGCCGCTTCACCTTCGGCAGCGACTTCCTCCGGAACGGTTTTCAGTTCCTCCCGGTGCTCATCGGCGTGTTCGCGTTCGCGCAGATCATGACGGACCTCGAGCGGATGGCCACGGCCGGCACGACGCGCGGCGTGGAGGCGCCGAGCCTGGCCGTCTCACACGTGGCGGTGCTGTGGGACATCCTGAAGCGCCCGTTCCTGCTGCTGTGGTCCACCATCATCGGCCTGCTGATCGGCGTACTCCCCGCCATCGGCGGCAGCGCCGCCAACGTCATGGCCTACGATCAGGCCAAGAAGTTCTCCCGGCATCCCGAGAAATTCGGCACGGGGATCCCGGAGGGCATCATCGCGTCCGAGGCCTCGAACAACTCGAACGTGGCGGGCTCGCTGGTGACGATCATGGCCTTCGGGATCCCCGGCGACGCGGTCACCGCGGTCATGCTGGGGGCCATGACGATTCACGGCATCCAGCCGGGGCCGCTCTTCATGAGCCAGCAGCCCAAGGTGGCGTACGGCCTCTTCGCGGCGTACATCCTCGCCCATCCGATCATGATCGTGCTGCAGTGGCTTCTCGCGCCCGTCTATCTCAAGATCGTGCGCGTGCCGAAGGCGGTGCTCATCCCCCAGGTGCTCGTGCTCTGCGTGATCGGCGCCTACGCCCTGAACAACGTGATGGACAACGTCTACGCGCTGCTGCTCTTCGGCGTCGTCGGCTATGGGCTGGTGAAGCTCGGATTCCCGCTGGCGCCGCTGATCCTCGGCGTGATCCTCGGCGACCAGATCGAGGTCAATCTCGTCCGCGCACTCATGACCGATGCTGATCCGTGGCTCTTCGTCACGCGCCCGATCTCGGGCGCGATGCTCGGCCTCGCCGTCGCGTCGGTCGTCTTCGCGCTCTGGCAGCACCGCCGCCAGCAGCAGCTGCCTCCCGCCGAAGCCGACACCGACTTCTGAGCGCAGATTGCCGGCGCGGCGAGCGCTGGGGGGGGCTAAGGCGCCTGGCCCTGAAGAGGGTCCGTCTCGCCGGTGCTCGGCACCGTGCCCCGGAGCGGCGGCACGATGACCTGGCCTTCCGGCGTGATCGCGCGCCAGTGACCGGGCACGAAAACCTGCTCGGCCTGGCCGGGGACCGCGACGTACGATCCGGGCACCCAGACCTGGGTCGGCCGCGGCGTGGCCGGGATCGGCGGCACGGGAACACCGCGCATCGAGGACGAGTTGATCTGGTCCACGGCGCGGCCGGTCGTGGTCGGTCCGAGCGGGACCGAGAGGGCGCCGGCGAGCAGGCAGCCGCTCACCGCGCGAAAAAGCCGCGACCATCGGGCAGATATCGGCGTCTGCATGGCTCCAGCATAGCCCCGCGTCAGTCGGGATCGAACCGGTAGCCGATCGTCTTCACGGTGGCGATGCGCGAGCCGGCCGCGCCGAGCTTCGCGCGCAGTCGCCGCACGTGGACGTCCACCGTGCGCGACTCGATCTCATCCGCCCGCGCATAGCCCCACACGCGGGTGAGCAGCTGCTCGCGCGACAGGACGCGGCCGGTCGACTCCATGAGCGTCCGCAAGAGCTCGAACTCCTTCGGGGTCAGCATCACCTCCGCGCCCGCCACCGTCACGTGACGGCGCGCGGGATCGAGCGCAACGCCGCCGCCCTGGAGCGGCCGCTGGTCGTCGGCCGGATGTGCGCGTCGCAGCACGGCGCGCACGCGCGCCACCAGCTCCTTCGGCGAGAAGGGCTTGACGATGTAGTCGTCGGCGCCGAGCTCGAGCCCGACCACGCGGTCGATCTCGTCGGCCTTGGCCGTGAGCATGATGATCGGCAGACGGGCGGCCGTCGCGCGGAACCGCCGGCACACCTCCAGGCCACTCATGCCGGGCAGCATGAGATCGAGAATGACGAGGTCCGGCATGGTGGCGCGGACGGCGGTGAGCGCGTCGGGTCCGGTCGCGGCCGCGCGACAGCGGAAGCCATCGCTCTCGAGGTGATGCACGATCAGGTTCCGAATGTCCGGCTCGTCCTCGACCACGAGGACGGTGTGCGTCATCGCGGACGCGAGGACGCTACATCAGCGCGCGCAGGAGCAACCACGTTCCCGCCGCGACCAGCGCCGACGCCGGGATGGTGAGGATCCATGCCCAGAGGATACGTCCGGCCACGCCCCAGCGGACGGCCGACAGACGCTGGAGGGACCCGACACCCATGATGGATCCGCTGATCGTCTGCGTGGTGCTGACCGGAATGCCGGCCACGGCGGTGCCGAGGAGCGTGATCGCCCCCGCCGTCTCGGCGCAGAATCCGCCGACGGGCCGGAGCTTCGTGATGCGCATCCCCATCGTCTTGACGATGCGCCAGCCGCCGGCCATCGTGCCCAGCCCGAGCGCCGCGTGGGCGGCCAGCACGACCCAGAACGGCACGTAGAATTCCTTGCCGAGGTGTCCGGTGCTGAACAGCAGCACGGCGATGATGCCCATCGTCTTCTGCGCATCGTTGGTGCCGTGGCCGAGGCTGTAGGCGGCCGCCGAGAGCAGCTGTCCGCGGCGGAAGATCTGATCGACGCGCCCCGGCGTCGCGCGCTGGAAGACGTTCAGCGTGATCAGCATGAGGACCAGACCGACGGCGAAGCCGATCAGCGGCGCCACGATCATGAAGATGCCGATCTTGAGCAGGCCGTCCGCGACCAGCGCCCCGAACCCCGCCTTCACCACGGCCGCGCCGGCGAAGCCGCCGATGAGCGCGTGCGACGAGGAGGTCGGGAGCCCCCAGTACCACGTGATGAGGTCCCAGGCGATGGCGCCGACGAGGCCGGCCAGGATCACCCACGGGTCCACCACGGTCGAGTCGACGACGCCCTTGCCCACCGTTCTGGCGACGCTCACCCCGAACCCGAAGGCGGCCACGAAGTTGAAGAACGCCGCCCACACAACCGCCTGCAGCGGCGTCAGCACGCGCGTGGACACGACGGTGGCGATGGAGTTGGCGGCGTCGTGAAAGCCGTTGATGAAGTCGAAGACGAGCGCGATCAGGACGATGAAGAGGACGAGCGTCAGCATACGGCGCGATCGATCAGGCCATCTTCAGAATGATTCCCTCGATGACGTTGGCGACGTCCTCACAGCGGTCGGTGACGATCTCCATCGTCTCGTAGATCTCCTTCCACTTGATGACCTCGATGGGATCGCCGCCTTCGTCGAAGAGCGCGGCCAGGCTGTCCCGCAGCAGGTTGTCCGCGCTGTTCTCCAGCCGGTTCACCTCGACCGCATGCTCGTGGAAGCCGGGGTCCATGTTCCGCAGGCACCGGATGGCGCGATCCGTCGCCTCCGCGATCTTCACGATCACCTCCGCCATGGCGCGACAGGCGGAGGTGGGCTCCTTGATCCGGTAGACGACGAGCCGCTCCGAGGACGCCTCGATGTAGTCGAGGACGTCGTCGAGCCGCGTGGCGAGCGCGTGGATGTCCTCGCGATCGATCGGCGTGATGAAGGTCGTGTTCAGCTTCTTGACGATCTCGTGAGTGACGGCGTCGCCCTGGTGCTCGACTTCCTTGATGGCGTGCATCTTCGCCCGTGCGTCCGAGAACTGGTGGACGAGCTCGTGCAGCAACCGCGACGCCTTGAGGATGTGGTGGGACTGCTGCTCGAAGTAGTCGTAGAACCGGACTTCCTTCGGGATCAGGTTGAACAGGTTGAACATGATTCCGCGTGGAGTGTAGCGGAAACGTTCGCCGGACGCCAGCCGCCCGTCATGTCTTGCGCAGCGCCAGCGGGGGCACGCCGAGCACCTCGATCCGCGCGGCCGTCCACACCGCCGCGACGACCCGCGCGAGCGCGGGCGCGTCGGCGGCCAGACAGCGCACCACGACGCCGCGCCGCGCGAGCAGCCCCGCGCCCACATCGACATCGGCGTCGTGGTCCACCGCCGCCGCGCGCTCGACGAAGGGGGCGAGGCTGGCGTCGGCCACCACCACCACCGTCGCGAAGTACGGCCGCTCCTCGGTCACGCCGAGACCGCGAAGGCCGCCCGCGCGCAGGATGAATCGGTCGTGGAGCAGAGCACCGCGGCGGTCGCGGAGGCTCAGCGTGCTGTCGAGGAGCGCGAACCGCCAGGCCTCGCCGCGGGCGACGCGACCGGCCGCGAACGCGTCGACCACGACCAGCGCGCCGCCCTCTTCGACGTCCGCGCCGAGCACCTGACGGAAGGCGGCACCCGGGAACGGGATCGTATGATCAGGCACCCACTCGAGACGCGCGCCGGCGCCCACACGCAGCGCGACATGCTGGTGCGCTGGCGCGGCCGCGGCGCGATACACCTTGGTCGCCGAGGGCGTGGTGAGGCACGCGTGGGCGCCGGGCGCCACGTCGACCTCGATCTCGAGCGAGTCGCCGCCGACGAGGCCGCCGGTCGGATTCAGGATCGACACGACGCTGGCGGGGTCGTCGAGGGCCATCGGCGCCAGCACCTGAAGGGGCAGCGTGTACCGACAGCGCGCGAGGATCGTCCGGCGACCGCGGGCCTCGAACGCAAGCGCCAGCCGCCCGTCGCGGCCGACACGCGAGGCCGTGATCACGCCGGGATGGGCAGCAACAGCTCGCGACGCGCCCACTCGAGGACCGCGTCGACACCCTCGCCCGTGCGGAGGTTCGTGAAGACGAAGGGCCGATCGCCGCGCTGCCGTTGCGCGTCCCGTGCCATCACCGCGAGATCGGCGCCGACGTGCGGCGCCAAGTCGATCTTGTTGATGACGAGCAGGTCGGAGCGGCGGATTCCCGGTCCGCCCTTCCGCGGGATCTTCTCGCCCTCCGCCACGTCGATGACGTAGATGGTCGCATCGACGAGCTCGGGGCTGAACGTCGCTGCCAGGTTGTCCCCGCCGCTCTCGATCACCAGCAGCTCGAGATCAGGGAACGTTTTCAGCAGCTGATGAACGGCCTCCAGGTTGACCGAGGCGTCCTCTCTGATCGCGGTGTGGGGGCAGCCGCCGGTCTCGACGCCGACGACCCGCTCGGGCGGCAGTGCGCCGCGGCGCACCAGGAACTCCGCGTCCTCCTTCGTATAGATGTCGTTCGTGATCACGGCCATGTCGAGCCGCTCACGCAGGCGCCGGCACAGCGCCTCGGTCAGCGCCGTCTTGCCCGAGCCGACCGGACCGCCGATACCGAGCTTCAGGGGACGGGGCACCGTCGTGACGGTCGTCATGATCGGAACAACCTCATCTCGAGCGCCGCGTGGCGAAGCCCCGCGAGCTCGAGCGCCGGAGTGAAGCTCCACATCTCGGTCACAGGCGTGTTCGCCGCCGTGGCGGCCAGGCGCGCCACCCGCGGCAGGACAGCCGTCACGGCGCGCTGGCCGTCGAGCTGCCCGAGCGAGATGAGTCTCAGTCCTGCCCCCACGAGCAACGCCACCGTCGAGTAGAGAAATGCGGCCGCCGCCGTCTCGGCGTCGACGCCACGTCGGCCCAGCGTGGCGCCGAACACGGCCGCGTGGTGACCCGGCGTCCGAGCATCCTCGATGGCGCGCGCCATCGTCGCGACGAACGGATCCGGCGCCACCGCGGCGGCCACCCGTGCCGTCTGCCGGCCCATCTGGCGGCTCGCCGCGCGAAACTCCGGCACCGTCTTCATCGCCTCCAGCCGGTCGTCGAGGGCGAGCCACGCCGCCTGATCGTCATCGACGGCCGCCCGGAGCGCCGCCGCCACGCCCACCGCGTCCGCCGGCCCCGCCGCCCCCTCGAGGTGCGCGACGACGAACGCCTCCAGACTCGCGCGATCGTGCACGCGCCCCTCCTGCACGTACGTCTCCAGGCCGAACGAGTGGACGAATCCGCCCGCCGGAAACAACCCGTCCGCCAGCGGCAACACGGCCAGCAGCGTGTCAGTGGTCATGCCGATGACTCAGCCCGATCG
>Ga0075421_100000439_pt1 | contig 43396 bp, 37 predicted proteins | sample SoiMetdeltSBSDD5_FD_75292 | JGI IMG/M metagenome (GOLD analysis project Ga0075421, IMG submission 75292) | Bulk soil microbial communities from a Populus tree surrounding site in Tennessee, USA - Soil MetaG P. deltoides SBSDD5 | ecosystem: Environmental > Terrestrial > Soil > Tree plantation... | reverse complement strand
ACGGCCACGCACGTTCCGTAGGGGATTGCCTGACCGCCCCTGCGTACGGCCCTCACGCTAGTCCGGCGATGCCCCTGACTGATGGTCTCTTGGGCCGCTCCTAGACTGACTGCAGCAACGCGGACACCACCGCGATGCGCTCTCCCTCTCAGGAGAATCGACATGCGCTGGCTCACTCTCAGAGCTATTCCGGCGCTCCTCCTCCTTGGCTCGGCCGCGTTCGCCGTCACGCCCAGCCTCACGCCCATCGATCTGCAGCCGGAAAGCCGGCTCTGGTTCAGCGGCACGTCCACGGTGCGGTCCTTCGAGTGCTCCGCAACCGACTTCGAGGCGAAGGTCGACGCGCTACCAGATGCCGTGAACGGCGTGCTCAATGGTGACAAGTCGGTCACTGCCGTCGAGCTCCGCATCTCGACCGCCCGCCTCGATTGCAAGAACGGCACGATGAACGAGCACATGCTGAAGGCGCTCAAGGCGAACGAGAATCCCACGATCGTCTTCAAGCTCACGTCCTACGAGCTCGCCAAGGTGAGTGATGCCGTTCGCGTGTCACTCAACGGGACGTTGAGCCTGGGCGGCGTGGACAGGCCGATCATCATGACGGCGAATGCGACGCAAGGCACGGGCGGAGCACTCCGCGTCGCCGGCACCCACGAGCTGAAGATGAAGGAGTGGGGCCTCAAGCCGCCGACACTCATGCTCGGCACGATGAAAGTGGACGAACGAATCAAGGTCGGGTTCGACCTGGTGCTGAAGGGCTGACTCCCACTCGAGACAACGCGCTGGCCGATGGTCGGCGCTCGCAGAACCCGCGTACGACTCACAACGCAGGTGTACGATCCCAGGAGGAAAGTCTGTATGAGAACGCACATGATTCTGTCCGCACTCGGGGCGCTGGTGCTCGGCACGGCCCCCGCAGTGGCGCAGAACGGAAATGGTGGCGCGGCCGACACCACGACTCCACCAGCAGCCGCCGCAAAGGCAGACACCACCGAGGAGTCAGCGCTCGCGAGCCTGATGCCACGGAACGTGATCCAGCATATCCGGCTTCAGGACAAGCGCGGGATCAACGTGTTCGAGTCGCCAAAGGAACCGGGCGTTGCCTTCACCGGCTTCCAGCTCTCGTGGGGAGCCGCGTTCACACAGCAATTCCAGGGGCTCCATCACGAGAACACCGCGGCGCCGAAAATGGTCAACGGCGTGAACCAGAATGCGCTCATGTCCATCGGTAACGGCTTCAACAACGCCACCGCCAACCTCTACCTGAACGCGCAGCTCGCCCCGGGCATTCGCGTCGCGCTCTCGTCCTACCTCTCCAGCCGCCACCATAACGAGACGTGGGTCAAGGACGGGTATCTGCTGATCGACGCATCGCCGATCGCCTACAAGCCGCTCGAGACCCTCATGGCGTACGTGACAATCAAGGCCGGTCACTTCGAGATCAACTACGGCGACTCGCACTTCCGCCGGACCGACAACGGGAACGCGATGCACAACCCGTTCGTTGGCAACCTGATCCTCGATCCGTTCACCACCGAGGTTGGCGGTGAGGTCTACGTGCGGGCGAAGGGCCTCATGGGCATGGTCGGGATCACTGGCGGGGAGATCCGCGGTCAGGTGCAGACGCCTGAGAAACGTTCGCCGGCCTTTTACGGGAAGCTGGGCGTCGACCGCCAGATCACGCCGACGCTGCGTACCCGCCTGACCGGCTCGCTCTTCAGCCAGACGCGGTCGATGAACCAGACGCTCTACTCGGGCGACCGGGCCGGCTCGCGCTACTACATGGTCGTCGAGAACACCGCCGCGACCGAAGCTGCCCAGAAGAGCTCGGGCATGATCGATCCCGCTTTCAAGAGCGCCGTGCACGCGTATCAGATCAACCCGTTCGTCAAATACCGCGGGCTCGAGCTCTTCGGCGTGATCGAGCAGGCGGACGGCGCGGCGGCGACCGACACGGTGAAGCGTGACTTCACGCAGTACGCCGGGGACGTGGTGTATCGCTTCCTGAAGAACGAGAAGGCCTACGTCGGTGCGCGCTACAACGTCGTACAGGGCGAGTTCGCCGGACTCGCCGACGAAGCGACCGCGAAGCGCGGCGCGCTCGCCGCCGGATGGTTCATTACCCCGATCATCCTCCTCAAGGGTGAGTGGGTGAATCAGAAGTACACGGACTTCCCGATGACCGACATTCGGCACGGCGCGAACTTCAAGGGCTTCGTCGTCGAGGGCGTTGTGGCCTTCTGAGTGAAGTCGAGCGTCGATCTGCGCCGGGGACGCGTCGCCTGGGCGATACGAAGTGAGGGGTGATTACAACGATTGGAACGGGACCCTCGGAAACGGCCGGATACTTCCCCGCGCAAGCTCCAATTCGCCATCGGACGAGACGCTGAGGGCGCTGAAGAACCGAACGCTGAGGACGCAGAGAAACAATTCTCTGCGTTCTCAGCGTTTCGTCTGATGGTGCGACGTGGCGTGGCCCGTTGAACTCATCCGGCTTTTTCCGGGGTTCCCGTCACAATCGTAGTTCCCACCGGGCGATACGCGAACTCGGCGAGGCAAGCGCAGCGAACCATCCGACCGATCCAACCGTCAAAGGATCATGAACCTCGCTTCCGCGAGCACGAGTTGCGTGTCACAATTCTACATTGTAGAGATACGTCCGACGCCTGAACCCCATGGCACCTCATCCCGCTGACCCCCACGTACGGCGGTCGCTCCCGCGACTGCCTCTCGCGCTCCTCCGCGTGCTTCTCCCGCGAGCCGAGCGGGATGAGGTGATCGCGGACGTGATCGTCGAATTCCAACAGCATGCGGCGACCGCCGGACGCGGGGCCGCACGGCGTTGGCTCTGGCACCAGGCTCTTCGATCGGCACCGGCGCTCCTCGGCTGGACCTCATGGCGCGAGTGGACCGGTTTCGCACCTCGCGCAAACGCTTACCGGCCCGGAGGGCCCATGCTCGCCACCTGGATCACGGACGCGCGCTACGCGGCGCGCCGACTGCGCGCACGTCCCGGCTTCACCCTCCTCTCGGTCCTCACCCTCGCGCTCGGCATCGGTGGCACTGCCGCCGTGTACGGTATCGCGCGCCCGCTGATCATCGATCCGCTCCCGTACGCGCACGCGAACGAGGTCGGAACGTTCTGGATGCCGGGTTGGTGGACCGAGCAAGAGTTTGTCTACCTGCGCGGCAACTTCCCGGGATTCCGTGAAGTCGCCGCACACCGGCCGGCAGATGTGACGCTCCGCATCGGCGACTCACCTACTCGCCTCGTTCCCGGCATTGCGTCGTCCACCGAGTTGTTCGACGTCCTCGGCGCTCGGCCCCTGATCGGGCGCACGTTCCAGCAGGGTGAAGACGTGCAGGGCGCCGAGCCGGTGGCGGTCGTGTCCTATGGGCTCTGGCAGGAGCTTGGCGGTACCTCGGCCATTCTCGGGCAGCGCCTAACGCTGGACGGCGTTCAGCGAACGGTCGTGGGCGTCATGCCGCGTGGTTTCTGGTACCCGGATCCGTCGGTGCGTATCTGGCTCACACGCGCGCTCAACCCGCAAGCGCAAACCGGCATTTACACGCTCGTCGGTCGCGTGATGCCCGAGGCCAATGTACGCGCCATGGAGCCGCACCTGGCGCGCCTGACGACAATGCTTGGTGAGCGCTTCCAGTATTCGATACGCGGGGACAAGACGAAGACCGCGGCCATTACCCCGCTCCGTGAGCAGCTCCTCGGCTCGATGCGGCCGGCGATCGTGGCGACGCTCGTCGCGATGGGACTCATTCTCCTGATCGCGTGCGCCAACGTCGCCGCGCTCATGCTCGGGCAGGTGGAGGGTCGGTCGGCGGAGCTGGCGGTGCGGTCGGCGTTAGGCGCCGGCCGGGGCCGGCTCACTCAGCAGCTCGTGATCGAGGCCATTCTCATTGGCGTGCTCGCGGGCGCGGTGGGTGCCACCATGGCTGCGGCAGGATTCCGATTGCTTGCGGGGGCGTTGCCCATTGGCGCGTGGGCCGAGGCAGCCGCGTTCGACTGGACGATGTTCGCGGCGGCGCTCGCGATTGCCCTCATCGCGGTCCTGCTCGTCGTGCTCGTGCCGCTCACGTCACTCTGGCGTGGGGATCTGCGTGGCGCGCTCAGCCTCGTACGGACCGGCGGCATCCAGGGCCGTGGTGGTCGACTCGAGCGCGGGCTCGTCGTCGCGGAGGTCGCGCTCGCAATGCTCATCGCGTCGGGCGCAGCGCTGCTCGTCCGCAGTGTGGCGAACCTGTATGCGATCGATTCCGGCGTCGACACGGATGCTGTCGCCGTCGTGGACGTGCTCGGGAGTGCCGATCTCTCGACGGACGCTCGCCGCCGCACGATCGACGAGCTGTCGACAGCTCTCGCGCAGCTGCCGGGTGTGCGCTCCGTTGCTGGCGCAATGAAGATCCCACTCCGGGGAGGCGGCAACAGTTTCGGGATCACGGTGGAGGGAAAGGATGTGCGGCAGCAGATAACGTACTTCCGCATCGTGACTCCCGCGTATTTCGAGACGATGGGTATTCGCGTCCGCGAAGGCCGCACGTTCGATGGGACCGATCGCATCTTCGGGCCTGCCGACACAACGAACATCGAGATGTCGGTCGTGATCAACGAGGCGCTCGCGGCGAAGTACTTCCCCGGCGAGAACCCGATCGGCCGGCGACTTGGCGGCGGCTTCGGCGTTCCGCAGCGCATCATTGGCGTGGTCGGCAACGTGGCCGAAGGGGGGCTGACGGACGAACCGGAACCCACGCGCTATTTCCTGGCGGGGCAGGCCCCATGGTTCACGCCGCAGGCCACGCTCGTGATCCGCACCGCCCGGCCGAACGATGCAGTCGCTCTCCTGGAGTCAGCACGGCGGACGGTGCAGCGCGTGGCTCCCGCGTTCGCGGTACAGAGCACCACCACGATGGCCCGCGTGCTCGACACCGCCGTTGGACCGGCGCGCCAGGTGATGGCGCTGCTCTCGCTGCTATCCGGGCTCGCGCTCGTGCTCGGTGCGGTGGGGATCTACGGGGTGGTCTCGCACTTCGCGACACGTCGCAAGCGCGATTGGGCGATCAAGGTCGCGCTCGGGCTGCCCACGGCACGCGTCGTTAGGTACATCGTAGGGCAGGGCGCCATGCTCGTCGCCGGCGGTATCCTGATCGGCGCGATCGGGACGGCGGCGCTGGCGCGGTTGCTCGCATCGTTCCTGTTCGGCGTGGGAACGATCGACTCCATTGCGTTCACCGCGGCGAGCCTCGCGCTGCTCGGCATCGGCCTCGCCGCCGCATTCGTGCCGGCGCGCCGCGCGGGAACCGTGAACCCCGCTGACATCCTCCGTGAGCAATGATCCGATGACTGATTCTCCTTACGCGCCACTCGGCGTCCTCGAAGAACAGATCATCGTGGCCGTACTCCGCACTCGGGGCGAGGCGTACGGCATGGAAGTGCGTCGTGAGATCGAGCGGGTAACGGGGCGCGACCTCGCCATCGGCGCCGTGTACGCCACGCTCGATCGACTCGAGGCGAAAGGGCTGCTCGCCTCGGGCCGAGTGATGGGCGAAGGCGCGTCGCGACGCCTCTTCGAGGTGACACCGGCGGGCGCCCGCGCCCTGGCGAGCACACGCTCCATGCGCGAGCGCCTGTGGCAGGGCATCGATCTCGCCGGCCTGACGGCGCTCGCGCGGGGGCGGGCCTAACGCGACGTGGCTCTGACGGTGGCCATCGCCGGAACGGTGGGCGTCCCCGAGACGCTCACCGCCGGCTCGACTGTCTTCCTACGCCTCCTTTCGTAGCGGCAGGCCTAGCGACGGCGCCAGCCTGGTCGCGCCGCGCAAGGGTCGGACGTCCTCACCGTCCAGGGGGTCTTCCGCGCGCTGCGCATCGTACCAGGTCATGTAACTGACGACGACCGCTTCGGTGCCGTCTTCCTCGCCACGGAAGACGACGCGGGTGCCCTTCGTCAGAGAGACGACCTCGCCTGCCGCAGCGGTCTGCGTGCCGGCTTCCGACCGCACCGTCAGGACGCCTTTGGTGACAATGAGGGCCTCGTCGGCGGTGACGATCCACTCATGGGCGGCGCCTCGACCATAACGAGAAAAGCGAATGCGGAGCGCGGCACTCGTCGCCAAGTCGAGCACGCCGCCAATAAAGACGTTCCGATCACCTGCCTGGAACCAGGTGGTCGTATCGTCGATGGTCAGGTGGTGCACACTCATCGTACGTCTCCTTCTTCATTCAATGCCGCCATTCCGAGCCGGCAGATTGCCCCGGCCCCGGAATGACGACCGGTTCAGCGAATCGGCCAGGTGCCGCCTACGGCCTTGTAAACCGCAACCAGCGCCGTTGCTGCGGTCGTATGCGCCTCCACGAGCTGGTTCTCCGCGGCGAGCACTGTGCGCTGCGCGTCGAGGACCTGGAGGAAATCCGTCAGCCCACCTTCGAACCGCTGCTGCGCGAGCTCCAATGCTCGCGAGCTCGCGCGTACGGCCTCGGTAAGGATTGCCAACCGCGCATGCGCGCGGTCGTACGCTACGAGCGCCGTCTCAGTCTCTTCCATCGCCCGAAGCACCGCGGCGGAGTACTGGGCGCGCGCCTCATCCACACGTGCGTTCGCCATGTCCACGCGCGCTTTCACGCGGCCCAGGTCAAGCATCGGCCACGTGAGCACCGGACCGGCAACGATCCGCGAGGTGCCGCGCCGGCTAAGCGAATCGAACGTCGTCGCGGCATACCCCCCGGTCGCCGCGAGCGTGAGTCGCGGCAGATACTCGGCTCGCGCCGCCCCCACGAAGAGCGACTGCGCCGCGAGCTGCCGCTCGGCGGCAAGCACGTCGGGTCGTCGTCGCACGAGCTGCTCGGGGGATCCCACGCGCACTACGCCGGGAAGCGAGGGCAGGGTACCTCCAGAGAGCCACTCGGCGGTCATGGCAGCAGGAGAACGCCCGAGGAGCGTCGCTATGCGGTGCCGGTCCGCCGCAATCCTCGACTCGATGATCGGGATCGCCGACAAGGTCAGCTGAAGTGCGGACCTCGCACGCTCCGTGTCGAACGCCGTGCCACGACCCGCCGCCAACCGGTCCTCGGCGAGCGACACGGTGCGTCGCTGGTTCTCGGCGTTCCGCCGTGCAACTTCGAACTGGCCTTCTGCCCCGCGCAGGTCGAAATACGTGCGTGCCACCTCGGCGGCGAGGCTCACCTGCACGTCACGGAGGTCGTGCTCCGCCGACGCCTCGAGCGTTTCATTGGCGGTGACCGTGCGCCTCACGCGCCCGAACACATCGAGCTCCCAGGACGCGTCGAACCCGATGTCGTAGAGATCGCGCTGTGGTAGTCGAGTCGTCACGCCGGGTGACGCTGCGACCGACGCTCGCTGCCGCGTGACACTGCCCACGGCGGTGACCGTGGGCCCGAGATCGAGGGCCGACTCCCGGCGCGACGCACGCGCGCTCGTTACCCGGGCCTCGGCCACCTCGATATTCGTGTTTGCCCGGAACGCCGCCTCGATGAGCCGAGTGAGAACGGAATCGCCCAGCTCGTGCCAGAACGGGACGGAGGACACCTCTGTGCTGTACGCCGCGGAGGACTTGATCACGTCCGCCGCCGCTGGGTTAGTCGGCGAGACCGCGCCCGGCCGTTTTGCGATCGCCGAGTCGCTCGAGTGCTCCGCGTGCGCCGGCGTCATCGACGCATAGTCGGGCGCGACGCGGACGGTTGGACGCTGATACGCCGGCGCCCCAGTACACGCCGCGACCCCAATCGTCAGGCAGATCAGGCTACGCATGCGAGACTCCCTCCCCGCCGACGGGACGCGGCCGCTCATGGACACGGAGCGGGCGCACGTCATTCGATGGCGTGTCGTGATCGACCGCGCGCCTCGCGACAAGGCCGCGGATCAGTACGTAGAAGAGCGGTGTGAACAACAGCCCGAAGAACGTCACGCCGAGCATGCCGGAGAAGACCGCGACGCCCATCACCCGACGCATCTCCGCACCGGCGCCGCCGGCGAGCATGAGCGGCACCACTCCAGCGATGAACGCGAACGACGTCATGAGAATCGGCCGCAGCCGGATGCGCGCGGCCTCGAGCGCGGCGCTGAGTCGATCCCGCCCCTGCCGCTCGAGATCGCGCGCGAACTCGACGATGAGGATCGCGTTCTTGCAGGCGAGCCCCACGAGCACGAGCAGACCGATTTGCGTGAACACGTTGTTGTCGCCACGAGTGACCCACACGCCGGCGATGGCGGACAGGAGACACATCGGGACGATGAGGATGATGACGAGCGGCAGTGACCAGCTCTCGTACTGCGCCGCGAGCACGAGGAATACGAGCAGGACGCAGAGTGGGAAGATGAACACCGCCGTGTTGCCGGCGAGCTTCTGTTGGTAGGTCAGCTCCGTCCAGTCCGCGGTGATCCCGTTAGGCAACGTCTCCGTCGCCAGCCGTTCCATCACGGCGACGGCCTCGCCCGAGCTGACGCCCGGTGCGGCGCTGCCGTTGATATCGGCAGACGGGTAGCCGTTGTAGTGCGTGACCTGGTCCGGGCCGAACGACTGCTTCACGGTGAGCACAGACCCCAGCGGCACCATGTCGCCGTGCGCGTTCCGTACCTTGAGCTGTGTGACGTTCTCCGCGGTCGCGCGGAACGGAGCGTCGGCCTGCGCGATCACTTGGTACGTGCGGCCGAACTTGTTGAAGTCGTTCACGTACGCGGAGCCGAGGTAGATCTGGAGCGTCTGGAACAAATCGCGCAGCCCGATGTCGAGCTGCTTGGCCTTGTCGCGATCGACGTCGGCGAACAGCTGCGGCACGTTGACCTGGAACGTCGAGAACGGCCCCGCGATCTGTGGCGTCTGATACGCCCGGCCAAGGAGCGCCTGCGTAGCAGCATAGAGCGCGGAGTCGCCGAGCCCGGCGCGGTCCTGGATCTCCATCTTGAACCCGCCGACCGCGCCAAGCCCGTTCACGGCGGGCGGCGGGAACACCGCGACGAACGCGTCCTGGATGACGCTCAGCTTCTGATTGAGCGCCATCACCAGCGCCCCGCTGCTCAACGCCTTGCTGCTGCGCTCCTCGAACGGCTTGAGCGTGATGAACACCACCCCGGAGTTGGGTTTGTTCACGAAGCCGTTCACCGACAGCCCCGGGAACTGGACCGCAGCCTCCACACCCGGCTGTGTGAGCGCGATGTCGGCCATCCGCCGCACGACCGCCTCGGTGCGATCGAGCGATGCAGCGTCAGGCAGCTGCGCGATGGCAACGAGGTACTGCTTGTCCTGACTCGGGACGAAGCCTGGCGGGACACGCGAGAATCCGAGGACGCCGAGCGCGACCAATCCCCCATACACGGCGAGCGACACCGCCGCCCGGCCGACGATTCGGCGCGCGACCTCGCGGTAGCGCTCTGCGGTGCGGGCGAATGCTCGGTTGAACGGCCGGAAGAGCCAGCCGAACAGCCGGTTGATGATGCGCGTGGGTCGGTCCTCGGCTGCACCGCGCCGCTTGAGGAGCACCGCGGCCAGCGCCGGCGACAGCGTGAGCGAATTGATAGCGGAGATGATCGTGGAGAAGGCGATCGTCAGCGCGAACTGCCGGTAGAACTGGCCGCTGAGACCGCTGATGAACGCGACGGGGATGAACACGGCGGAGAGCACGAGGGCGATGGCGATGATGGGACCGCTCACCTCTTCCATCGCGCGATGGCTCGCCTCGAGCGGCGACAGTCCTTCCTCGATGTGACGCTCCACGTTCTCGACGACCACGATAGCGTCGTCGACCACAATGCCGATGGCCAGCACGAGGCCGAACAGCGACAACGTGTTGACCGAGAACCCCGCCGCGAGCATGACTGCGAACGTGCCGACGATCGACACGGGCACGGCGGCGAGCGGGATGATCGACGCCCGCCAAGTCTGGAGGAACAACACGACGACGATGACCACCATGAGCGTGGCCTCGAGGAGCGTGACGATCACCTCGCGGATCGAGTCCCGGACGAACTGAGTCGGGTCGTAGACCGAAGTCCACTCCACGCCGTCCGGGAAGCGTGTCTCGAGCTCGGTCATCTTCTCGCGCACGCTGCTGGAGAGTGCGAGGGCGTTGGAGCCAGGCGCCTGGAAGACGACGACTGCCACTGACGACTTGTTGTCGAGAAGCGCGCGAAGTGCAAAGTCACCGGAGCCCAACTCGATGCGTGCGAGATCGCGCAGGCGTGTGATCTCGCTGTTGCTACCGGTCTTGACGATGATGTTGCCGAACTCCGCTTCGTCGACGAGCCGTCCACGCGCGTTCACCGTGAGCTGATACGCGGTGGGGCTGGACATCGGCGGCGCGCCCACGACACCAGCGGCGACCTGAAGGTTCTGCTCACGAATTGCCTGCACCACGTCGCCGGCCGAGAGGCCGCGCGCGGCCACTTTGTTCGGATCGAGCCACACGCGCATCGCGTAATCGCCAGCGCCGAACACCGCCACCTGTCCTGCGCCCGGAAGCCGCGCCAGCTCGTTTCTGACGTTGAGCAGCGCGTAGTTCCGAAGGTAAACCGGGTCGTAGCGGCCCCCGGGGGAAATGAGGTTGACGACCATCGTGATGTCGGGCGACTGCTTGTCGGTGGTGACGCCCAGCGCGCGTACTTCCTCGGGCAGTCGCGCCAGCGCCTGACTCACGCGGTTCTGCACCTGAACCTGCGCGAGGTCGACGTCGGTGCCGATCTCGAAGGTGACCGTCACGTTCAACACGCCGTCGGCGGTGGCGGACGACGACATGTAGAGCATGCGGTCTACGCCGTTGATGGCATCCTCGAGCGGCGTGCTGACCGTCTGGGCGATTACAGTGGGGTTCGCGCCAGGGTACACGGCGCGCACCGAAATCGTCGGCGGAGTGACCTCGGGGTACTCGCTGACCGGAAGCGCGAAGATGGAAAGCAGGCCCGAGGCCAGGATGACGAGCGATACGACGACCGCGAAGATCGGGCGGTCGATGAAGAAGCGGGAGAAACGCACGGATCACTCCGAGAAAGGACACGCCGGGCATGAGCCGCCAGCCGCCGGCATCGGCGGCTGCGGCGTTAGGCTAGCGCTCGCGAGCGGTTACCGAGTCGCGCTGGCGAGCGTCGCCGAGTCGGGAGCCATGATGGTGCGCTTGGCCACGACCTTCATGCCCGGCCGTACGCGCATGAGACCGTTGACGACCACGTCCTCTCCGGGCTTGAGCCCCGACATGACGACGCGGAGGCCGTCGACCAGCCGGCCGAGCGTCACGGGCCGGTACTCGACGCTGCTGTCGGGCTTGAGCACCAGCACGAACTTCCGGTCCTGATCGGTGCCCACGGCCTGGTCCTGAACCAGTGTGGCGGGATAGGCGGCACTGCCACCGATACGCACGCGCGCGAAGAGGCCGGGGGCGAACAGCCGGTTGGCGTTAGGCACAACGGCCCGCAGTCTGATGGTGCCTGCGTTCGGGTCGAGGCGGTTGTCCACGAAGTCGAGCTTCCCCTCGTGCGGGAAGCCGGTCTCGTTCGCGAGGCCAATGCGCACCGGTTGCCGCCCACCGCGGCCGCCAATCGCACGCACGTACTTCAGGTACGCCTGCTCGTCCGTATCGAAGTAGACGTAGATCGGGTCCAGCGAGACGATTGTGGTGAGGAGCGTCGCCGCCGGCGGGCCTGCCTGGACGAGGTTTCCGGGGGTAACGTCCGCTCGCCCGACTCGCCCGGAGATCGGTGCACGAACCGTCGTCCACTCGAGGTTGAGTCGCGCAGTCGTGAGCGCGGCCTCGGCGGCCCGGATGGTGGCGTCGCCCTCGGCGTGACCACTGCTTCGCGCGTCCAGCTCCTCGCGTGAAATGGCCTGCGTGGCCACGAGACGCTGCGCGCGCGCGTATTCCACCGCCGCGAGCTCGCCGCGCGTGCGCGCACGCGCGACCTCAGCCTCGGCCCGGGCCACCTCGGCCGCGTACGGACGTGGGTCGATGATGAAGAGGACGTCGCCCCGCCTAACGGTCGCGCCCTCCGTGAACGCCACCCGTTGCACGAAGCCGGAGACGCGCGGCCGGATCTCGACCGCGTCCACGGACTCGAAGTGGCCGGTGAATTCATCCCAGTCGGCAATGTCTCGACCTGTCGCCGGGGCGACGGTCACCTGTGGAATTGGCGGCGGCGGTGCGGGCCTGCTACACGCCGCGAGGAGAAGCGCGACGACCACGGTCCAGATGATGACCGCGATCGTGGCAGGGTGGTGATCCCTGGGGTGGAGTGCGATGGTCTTAGGCATTCCATATCTCGTGCGCGCCGCCGGCGGAACGGGCGCCGACGGCGCGCTTCAGCTGGCTGGTGAGATCGATCAGAATCGGAACGTCAGGCCGGCAGCGACCGTGACGTCGTTTCGGGTCTTGGTGTCGCCGCCATCGAACGGCTTGAACTGCGACACGTAGTCACGCGCTTCAATGCGAAGTCCGGCACGGCCAAAGCCAAGCTCGCCGCCCAGCCCGCCGAAGCCCGCGAAGTTGGTCTTCGCGTCCACGTCGTCGAGATCGCGGTAGTCATAGGTGCGTCCCCCGACTCCGAGGGCAGCAAACGGCGTGAAGTCCCACCGGCCCGACGTAAACCACGACGGTGCGCGGAGCTCAGCGCCGATGTCGTACTGGTACAGGTCAAGCTTCTGGTCGCCCGGCGTTATGCGATCCGTGCTCGGCGACCAGCCGAACGTCCCCGTGATGGCGAACTGCGGAAGAATGCGGTACGAGGCCTGAGCCCCGACGAGGACGGCGTCCTCGAGTAGATCGCGCTGATCGCCGGTCGGGATGTAGGCACCGGCATACGGACGGACCTCGAACCCGCGGGTGCCTACGACATTCTGCGCGCCGGCAACGTTCGTGGTGACCACACTGGCGAGCGCGAAAAGGGCAGCCGCCGCGAGGCGGACTCGAGAAGGCGAGGCAGTAACGGTCGACATACGACTATTCCTCGAGAGTGCTAGGGTCGCACGGCCCAGGAGTCGCCCTGAGAGGGCCGGCGGTGGGGCGGCGGTCAGGGCCGCCGGGCTCCGCTCTCGCGTGGCCAGCGCGTAGGGCGAAGGGGATCTGGTGCGATGAACGAACGAAGTGAACGTTCACGGGTATCTACCGGTTGATGTTACCGATCGGTAACATCAGACACGTTACCGATCGGTAACATTTAAGTCAAGTAACAACACCCTGTCCTTTCGGACAGTCCTCACGACCCCACGACGATGTGCAGCGCCCGTATTCCGCCCAGACAACGCATTCTCGACGCCGCCGACGATTTGTTCCGGCGCGTCGGCATTCGCGGCGTCGGTGTCGAAGCGATCGCTGAAGCGGCCGGGACGAACAAAATGACGTTGTACCGTCACTTCGCGTCGAAGGACGAGCTCGTGGCGGAGTGGGTGCGTGCCATCGTCGCGAAGAAAGAAGCGGAGTGGGACGATATCGCGGCGAAACATCCCGGTGATCCCCAAGCGCAACTCGTTGACTGGAGCCGACGAGTCGCGAAGAAATTCGCGGAGATGGAAGAGCGCGGCTCTGCTCTCATGAACGCCCTCGCCGAGCTCCCTGAGCCTGACCATCCAGCACGCCGCGTGATCGACGAGCACCGCGTGCGGGAGCATGAGCGAATCCTTCGCGTGTGTCGCGAAGCCCGCTTCCCGGAAGCCGAGCTCGCCGCCGACCAGTTCTACATGCTGTTGGAAGGCGCGAAGGCATGCGTGCAGTGCATTGGACTGAAGCGCGTCGGTGAGCATCTCATGCGTTCGGTGGACGCACTGATTGCTGCCCGCAGCCGGCCCGCCCCACGAGCGACGGCGACGCGGCGTTAGGCTGACGGCGTGGCGGCGGAACGATGACGAGCCGCACGAACGCGCTCAATTACGCGTGACGTAATCGGGGCGGCGGATCGCCGGTGTGCGACGGGTGACGACCGCCCGGTCAGCGGGTCTGTTGCTCGATCCGCGACCGGTACCAGCGGCTCAGCTTGAGTCGCGTGCCGTCCTTGAGAAGCACGATGTAGTCGCCCGCGCCCCACAGGTCCATCCGCGCCACGCGATCGAGGTTCACGATCGATGAGCGATGAACCCGCGCGAATCGATTCGGGTCGAGCTTCCGCTCGATGTTGCCGAGCGTCTCGCGAATGAGGTGGACACCCTTGCCCACGTGCAGTCGCACGTAGTTGCCGTACGCCTCGATCCAGTCGATATCGTCCACGGGGACGAAATACATCTGCCCATCGCCCTTCACGAGGAAACGGCGAGGGAACGCGCCGTCACCGGTGGACGCAGGTAGATCGGCCGCCGGCTCCGCACCCGGGTCGCCGCGGTCCTCAACGCCAGTCGCACCGCGCCCCTCGTCACGCAGCAATGCGATCAACCGCTCGTGCCGCTGCGCCGCCGTGGTACTCGATACCAGCATGCGCGCTCGTTCGATCGCAGCCGTGAAGCGCTCACGTTCGACCGGCTTCAGCAGGTAGTCGATGGCGTGCACCTCGAACGCGCTCAGCGCATGCTCGTCGTACGCGGTGACGAAGATGATGAACGGGACGTGGCCCGTCAGCGCGCGCGCCACCTCGATCCCACCCATTCCCGGCATGCGCACGTCGAGCAACACCAGATCCGGTAGCAGGCTCTCGATGGCGTCGATGGCCGAGCGCCCGTTCGCGCACTCGCCCACGCACTGCGTGTTCGGGATCTCCTCGAGCAACCGGATGAGACGTTGGCGCGGCAGTCGCTCGTCGTCGACGACGAGAACACGCAACGCGTGCCCACCTGCGCTCGGCTGCGTCACGCGCGCACCCCGCTCGGTTCGGAGTATGCATGCGCCGCGGGCGCAGGTTCGACCGGCGTATCTGGAGCGAGTGGATCGGGCTCGCGGCGGAACGGAAGCGTGACGCGCACTGTAGTCCCGCCGGTCGGCCGACTCATGATCTCGAGCTGTGCCTTCACACCGTACATGTGAGCGAGGCGCTGCCGCGTGTTGCGAAGGCCGGTGCCGTTCCGCAATCCGCCAGCCGGCAACCCAATGCCGTCATCGTGGAGCTCGACCGTCATGGTATCGAGATGGGCTCGTACGCGAATCTCGAGACGCCCGCCCGCCTCCGCCGGCTCGAGGCCATGCTGCAATGCATTCTCGGCCAGGGGCTGTAGCAGGAAGCGCGGGACGAACGCGTCCAGCGCGTTAGGGTGAATGTCGAAGTCGATCGTCAGGCGCTCGCGGAATCGAACACGTGCGATGTCGAGATAGCACTGCAGCAGCTCGAGCTCCTGTCGCAACGTCACTTCCTGAACCTCCGGATCGACGAACGATGACCGCAGCAGCCGACTCAGGCGGGTGATCATCGTGTCCGCGCCGGCCGGATCGCTGTACACCTGCTCGGCGATCGTCGTGAGCGTGTTGAAGAGGAAGTGAGGACGCAGCTGTGACTGGAGGGCGTCGAGTCGCGCGGCGTCGAGCTGCGACTGAAGCTGCGCGCGTCGCACTGCCTCCTGCCGTGACAGCACCAGGTAGTACTCAGCGTGCGCGAGCGCGACGATGATGAAGTACCACCCGAGGTCGAGCAGAAGCTGCCGCGCCACCTGGACCAGAAACGGCACCTGCGACGGTGGCGCGCCGGGGCGGATGATCGGGGCCTCGAGCGTCCAGGAGTAGACGTCCACCACCGTGAAGGCAGTGCCCACGGCGAGGTGCAGGAGAAGGTTCAGCGGCCACACGCCGCGCTCGATGCGGAACCGCCGTCCGAGCGCGAGGAGGAATGGCGTGAACGCCGCCCACAGCATGCAGCTCAAGAGGTTCGAGAAGAAGATCGGCTTCCACTCGAACGTCCGTCCCGTCCGTGTCAGCGAGAACGCAGACGTCTGCGTGCTCATCACGGCCACGAGCGCCCAGACGCCGAAGATGATGGCGAGACGGCGCCAGGTCGTGAACGGAGGGGCGGGGGAGGTGGGGGACTCTACCATCCTCGGGTTAATGTCGGGCTTCGAGCCGCTGCAAGCCAATGGGGTCAGACCCCATTGGCCGCGCTGGCTGGACTGGACGGCGAGCCGCGGCCGCTGCCATGATGCGTGTCGCCGCGGCGCGAGCACGATACGCCTGTGATGGAGGTCGGCTCGAGCGGGGTAAGCGGTAGCCTGGGAGGACATGGCGGTCACAACGCTCCACGCCGAGAGGAGGATTTCGTGAACGCACGGTGCGTCAACGTCACATGGCTCGTTCTCACGGCGACCGCGGTTGCGGCTGCCGGTGGCCAGGCAGTCCCGCCCGCAGACAAAGCCCCCCCAGCCAGGTTCGCCAACCCCGACCGTGTGGCGAAGCTGTCCGCGACATTCGGCGAGATCGATCAAATCTTCCGGTCGTACGCCGAGCGCCAGCACATCCCGGGCGCCGTTTGGGGGATCGTCATCGACGGGCGTCTCGCGCACGTCGGGGTGACCGGATACCGCGATGTCGCCTCGCGTGCCCCGGTGGACAGCGGCACGGTGTTTCGAATCGCGTCGATGACGAAGAGCTTCACCGCGATGGCGATCCTCAAACTGCGCGATGAAGGCAAGCTCTCGCTCGATGATCCCGGCGAGCGCTGGGTGCCGGAGCTTCGCGGGCTCAAGTACCCGACGACGGACTCGCCGCGCATCACGATCCGGCATCTGCTCTCGCACGCCGAGGGGTTCCCGGAAGACAATCCGTGGGGCGATCAGCAGCTCGCCGTGACGGATGAGCAAATGTCGCGGATGATGCGGGACGGGATCCCGTTCTCGAACACGCCGGGTGTGGCGTACGAGTACTCGAACTACGGGTTCGCTATTCTCGGGCGGATCGTGACGCGCGTGTCGGGGGTGCCGTATCGCCGGTACATCGCCGATAACGTGCTGCGCCCGTTAGGCATGACGTCGACGACGCTCGAGCCGGCGTCCGTGCCAAAGGCGCGGTTGGCGCAGGGCTACCGGTGGGAGGACGAGCAGTGGAAGCTCGAGCCGCAACTCCCCGACGGGGCGTTCGGGGCGATGGGTGGAATGCTGACGTCGATGCGTGATCTGGGTATCTACGTCGGCACGTACCTCGCCGCGTGGCCGCCGCGCGACGGGCCGGAGACGGGCCCGGTGCGCCGTGCGTCGCTGCGGGAGATGCAGCAGATCCACCGGCCGCGTCCGGCGTTGATAACGCGAGGGTCCAATGGGGCGATCCAGCTCTCGAGCGGCGGCTACGGCTACGGGCTCGGCATCGCGGGCGACTGCAACTTCGCGCACATCGTCGCGCACAGTGGCGGGCTGCCCGGCTTCGGCTCGATCATGCGATGGCTGCCTGAATACGGCATCGGGATCATCGCGTTCGGCAATCGCACGTATACGGGCTGGGGCCCGCCGACGACCGAAGCGTTAGGCGTCATGCTGCGCACTGGCGCGCTCACGCCGCGCGAGCCGGCGCCGGCACCGGTGCTCGCGCAACAGCGCGACGAGGTATCGCGGCTCGTGCTCAACTGGAACGATCGCTTGGCGGACAGCATCGCCGCGGTGAACCTGTTCCTGGATCGGTCGCGGGATCGCCGAAAGGCCGAGCTGGCGGATCTCAACGCGCAGGTCGGACCATGTCGCGCCGGGAGCGGATTCGACGTGGTGGAGAATGCGTTGCGGGGGCAGTGGACGATGCCGTGCGAGCGTGGCGCGCTTCGGGTGTCGATTACCCTGGCGCCGACGACCCCGCCGCTGGTTCAGTACCTCGAGGTGTCGCGGGCGGCGACGGCCACGCCCCCTGCGCCTCGGCGGCTGTGCCCGGAATAACTGCCCCTTGACATAGGTGTGATAACACCTAAATTCCTACCCTATGGTTATCACGCTGCAGGAGGAGATCAAGCAGACGAAGCCGTTCTCGAGCCTCGAGCAGGAGGCTCACCTGAGCGTCATCCGAACGGCGGCCATCCTCGCGGATGAGGTCGATCAATTTCTCAAGCCGTACGGGCTCACGGGGACGCAGTACAACGTCTTGCGCATTCTTCGCGGGTCCGAGCCTGGCGGGCTCTGCCGGAACGAGGTGCGCGACCGGATGCTTACGCGTATGCCTGACATGACGCGCCTGCTCGACCGCATGGAGGAGGCGGGGCTGATCGTGCGGAGCCGCGAGCGTGACGACCGCCGGATGGTCTCGACGCGCATCTCTGCGGAGGGGCAGCGGCTCCTCGCGGAGATCGACGAGGCCGTCCAGACGAGGCACAAGAGCCGGTTCAGCGGGCTCAGTGAATCGGAGCTCCGAGCCGTGATCGAAATACTCGCAAAGGTCCGCCAAAGCGGCTGATTTTTTGCCTAATTAGGTGTTATCACACTGAGCATTTAAACATAGAACAGCCCGGTTCCCGATTCCTTTCACTCCAACGAGGTACGTCCCATGTCACTCTTCCGGCCAGGCACTCTTCGACAGCACGAGATCGCCCTCGCGATCATCCGCGTTCTGACGGGCGTCATCTTCGTTGCTCACGGCGCGCAGAAGGTCTTCGTGTACGGTCTTTCCGGCGTCGCCGGCTCGTTCGGCCAGATGGGGATTCCACTGGCGGGTCTCCTGGGTCCCGCGGTCGCGCTTCTCGAGCTCTTCGGCGGCGTCGCGCTGATCCTCGGACTCCTCACACGGCCCGTAGCTCTCGGTCTCGCGTTCGACATGCTCGGAGCGTTCGTCTTCGTGCACGCGGCGGCAGGGTTCTTCCTCCCCGGCGGGTTCGAGTTCGTGCTGATTCTGCTCGGTACAAGCGTCGCGCTGACGATCGCGGGCGCGGGTGCGTTCTCCCTCGATTCGGTGATCGCTCGACGTCGCGGTGAGCCTGCCGAGGCGCTCCCGGCAAGCACGACGGCGCCAGCTCCGGTGGGTGCGCGTCGCGTCGCCTAACAACCGTTAGGGGTCAGAGTCCTAAGCCATCGTTTTCCTGCGCGACGTTGCGTGAGAAGGATGCGTTAGGACTCTGACCCCAAACCAACCAATTGAACGCTGGCCCGGCCAAGCAACTTGCTTGGCCGGGCCAGCGCTTTGCGGGGCTCGTCTTCGACACCATCATCCGAGCGGTGTCGATGTCGCAGTCTCCGAGGAGCCGAATGCCAACTCGAGTGTTCGTACTATCTCCAGCGCGCTCCGACGGGCGTCGGGCGCAGATGCTTCTCAATCCCGCCGGCAGATCCGAGCTCGCTGCCAGGCTGAGAGAGTCGACCGGCGCCGAGCTCGGCGAAGTCTTCAGCTTCCTGAGCGGGCTCTATTTCCGCGGGAAGCTGACCTACGCACGTGCGTTCGCGCAGGGTGGGACGTCCTGGGAATCGACGTTGATCATCACCGCGGACCGCGGACTCGTCGCGCCGGCGACGGTCGTGCGGAGGGAAGACCTTGAGCGATTCAGCGAAGTGGACATCTCCAGCGGCGACGACCGCTACCTGATCCCCCTACGCCGCGACATCGACGAGCTGGCGAAGAGGATTGCGGATTCAACAGACGTCGTATTGCTCGGGAGCATTGCCACGGGCAAGTACGTGGACCCGTTGCTCGACGCGTTCGGCAGCCGGCTGCTCTTTCCCATCGACTTCGTGGGACGAGGCGACATGAGCCGCGGCGGGTTGCTGCTGCGGTCGGCGCGAGAGGGCCGCGAGCTGGAATACGTGCCGGTCGAAGGAGCTATACGACGTGGGAGTCGGCCACCGCGATTGGAGCCCATACGTGCGCGACGAACTGCTCGATCTAGCGCCAGCAACCCCGGGAAACGCGACCGGTAGCAGCTCATCCTCATGGATTGCAGGCGATTACATGCCGGACCGATCCATATGTTCCGATGTGGAAAACCTAATCCGGCACGTCGCCTGCCCCTCGTGACCCGTTGTTTTGGCGTCGGAGGAGACGGTGGCGGTAATGAGACGAGCCCTCGCGCTAGCGAAGGAGACGTTCAAGGGATTCATCGCAGACGACGCGACGTGGAAGGCAGCAGCGCTCGCGTACTACACGGTGTTCGCGCTGGCACCCCTGCTGGTGATCCTCCTTCAGATCGCGAGCCTGATCTGGGACCCGGTCGAAGTTCGACGCGGGTTGACGGCGCAATTCGGATCCCTCATGGGGCAGGACGTCGCGAAGCAGATCGAGACGATGATTGCGAGCGCCGAACAGAAGACCACGAGTACGGGACTCCGCCTGCTGCTCAGCATCGCCGGTCTCGCATTCGGTGCGACGGGCGCCTTCGTATCCCTGCAGACGGCGCTCAACCAGGCGTGGAAGGTCGAGCCCGACCCGAAGCGCGGCGGCATCAAGAACTTCATTACGAAGCGTGTCCTCTCGCTCGGGATGGTGCTCGGCATCGCGTTCCTGGTGCTGGTATCGCTCGCCCTGAGCGCCGCCCTGAGCGCGGTCGGTGATGCCGTGTTTGGTGGGACGGGGGAACTGGTCGGCCAGATCCTGAACTTCACGCTCTCGTTCGTGGTCATCACGCTCCTCTTTGCGGCGATGTTCAAGGTGCTGCCCGACGCGAAAGTTGGCTGGCGTGACGTCTGGGTAGGAGCGGTAGCGACGGCCGCGTTCTTCGTGATCGGGAAGCAGCTCATCGGCGTGTACATCGGCCAGAGCGATCCGGGAAACACCTTCGGTGCTGCGGGGGCGCTGGCGGTGCTTCTCGTCTGGATCTACTACGCCGCGGTGATCGTGCTCCTCGGCGCCGTGTTCACGCATGCGTGGGTGCGAGCCCACGGGCGGGAAATCGAACCGGAGGAGGGGGCCGTACGCGTGATCGAGCGCAAGGAGCGCGTGGAAGCGGACGGCACTCGTGAACCCGCGGACGGGCGAACGACCGAACCGAGCGACTCGCGCGAGCGCCGGGCACCCGCTGCAATTAACGAAACGGCTATGCCGTCCTGATCAATGGGCAAGGCGCTTGCAATTGAACGCGACATACCGCGACTGCGCCTTGGCGTCGACGCTGATTGATGAGCGAGCCGCGGGGTTTGGTACCTGACCCAGGAGCGCCGATGTTGTTCTCCCTGTTTGGTGCCTCAGGAGGCACCGGACGCCGCTCGGTGTTCGCGGGGCTGGCCGCCCTGACAGTTGTCGCCGGATGTCATCGCGCGCCGAAATCCACAGCGCGAACCGAGCTCGAAGTGCAGGGCCGCGAAATCTTTCGGTACGACACCTTTGGCAACGAGCAATTCTGGACGGACTCAGCCGGCCTGGTCGAGCTCGTCGACAAACGCATCGAGCCGCCGGAAGCCCTGCGGCTTGGTCTCAAAGTCGACATGGAGAAGCTCGACCTCGGCAAGTTCGTCGTCAACAATCCGTTCAGCACCGGCGGCACGAAGGAGCTGCTCAAGCGGGATGCGGTCGTCGGCCTCAAGGCGACGTTCTCCAAAGACGGCGGGCTCGAAAAGGTCGGGATCACCTGCGCGCTCTGCCATTCGACGGTCGATGACGCGTTGTTACCGGGGATCGGCCACCGCCTCGACGGGTGGCCGAACCGCGATCTCGAGGTGGGAAAGATCCTCTCGATGCTTCCGATCTTCAAACCCGAGCAAAGGAAGATCTTGGAGAGCTGGCCCAAGGGAACGTACGACCCGCGCTTCAACTTCGACGGAAAGAGCACGCCGCTGGTGCTTCCCCCGGCTTACGGCTTAGCGGGCGTCGCCAACGAGACCTACACCGCCGAAGGACCGATCTCGTACTGGAACAACTACGTCGCCGTCACGCAGATGCACGGCCGCGGGACTTTCAAGGACCCGCGGCTTGGCGTGAACATCGTGCAGACGCCGGACATGGTGGGACCGAAGCTGCCGGCGCTCCGGGCGTACCAACACAGCCTCCCGGCGCCCAAGTCGTCGTACGACAACAGCGAAGCCGAGAGGGGCAAGGTCGTGTTCGACGCCAATTGCACACGGTGTCACGTCGGCGGCAACCTCACCGACAACAACAATGGCGTGCTCCACGCGCCGTCAGAGACCGGGATGGACCCCGCGTACGCCGAGCGTACTACCCAAAAGAAGTATCGGACGACCCCGCTGCGTGGTCTGGCGAAGCATCCCCCCTACTTCCACGACGGGAGCGCCAAGACGCTCGAGGATGTCATAAACCATTACGTAAAGGTGCTCAACCTCCAGCTCACCGAAAAACAGCGGAAGGATCTCGAGGAGTATCTAAAGTCGCTGTGAGCCCGCCGAGGTTTCGCGATGCGAGAGGTTGTTGGGGGCAGACCGTCCGAAACGGCGCAATAGGCAATCAAAAAGAGAGTAGGGGTTTACCCCTACTCTCTTTTGATTGGTAGTCGACTGCCTAACGCGTCGGCTGACTTACGGCACGAAGGCGACGCGCGGGACGGCGATCTTGCCGATCGCGCCCTGGTCCGTGCCGAACCAGATCTGCCGGGTCGCCTTGTCGAACGTCATATGGCGGATGGTGTTCGGGCCCGGTTTCCCGATTGGGATCTCGGCTACGAACTTCTTCGTCTTCGGGTCGAAGGCCACGAGCGTCGCCGGGACCGGCGGTTGATCGCCGTTCTGATTGTGGCCGTTCTGGGCGACCCAGATGTTGTCCTTGTCATCGGTCGTCATCGCGTACGGGAGTGCCCGCGCGCCGAGCGGGAGCGCGTACTCCACGATCTTGCCGGTCTTCGGGTCGAGGTGCCCGAGGTACCCGCGGCGGTAGTCACCGAAGTAGATCTGGTCGTCTGACGTGACGGCAATACGACGCGGCCGCGCGGAGTCGTTCGCGATCGCGAACGTCTTGAGCTCCATAGTCTTCGGGTCCACGGTGCCGATCTTGTTCGTGCCGAAGAGATCGAAGTACGGCTGGCCCTTCGAGTCGAGCACGATGCCATAAGGCCGCGTCTGCTCACCGGTCTTCCAGAGGCGGAACTGCTCGGTCTTCGGGTCGAAGCGCCCGACCGTCCCCGCGCCCTGCGCGGTAAACCACGCCACGCCTGTCTTCGGATCGAAGATCATCGTGTGCGGGTCGCGCACCGTCGAGTCCGGGATCATGTACGTCGTCAGCTTGCCGGTTGCCGGGTCGAGCTTCACCAGACGGTTGTTCCGGTTCCCGGTGAACCACACCATCCCCTTTTCCACCACGAGGTTATGGGGGTTGGTGCCCGCATCGATCTCGAAGCGCTTGAATTGGCCCGACTTGCTGTCCAGGTAGGCGATGTAATTCCCGTTCTGGCCCACGAACCACACCCGACCCTGGGCGTCGGCGTAGGGATCACGGGGCCGAGTGGGGGCGCCGTACGGGACTTCCCATTCCTTGGGGTCGAACTGGGCGACGTTCGACGGCCCCTGGGCGGGCAATACCGCGGGCACGACGAGGACCGCGAGCGCGATGACACGGGAGAGCATTGGAAAGCCTCCGGATTGAGAGCTTTGGAGTCACCGAATATACGCGGCGTGGCTGGGATGGCGTTGGCTGGGGTGAGGCTCCCTGAAGAGGCCCTGACATACGCCTGGTGGGCGGGGCGACGTCCAAAGAGTTGAGCTGGGCCCGTTGAATGGAAGGGAGCACAGTCAGTCACCCCAACACCGAGGTCAGCTCCATGCCCATCTCGATGCGTGCCCTTCTCATTGCTAGCGCCGTTGGCACCGTGCTCCAGGCCGCCATGGTCATCTCCGGTCACCGCAACCCGTCGATCGCGAAGCTGTTCGCGGTCGGCGGGATGTCGCTTTCGCTCGTTGCGGGAGCGATCTACGCGATTCTTGTCGGCGGCGCGGCGACCGGATCGGCGGTGCTTGGCGGCGTGCTCGCCGGCGGCCTGTGTGCGCTCATCGGGATCGCGATCTCCTACTTCCTCGAGGACGTCCCGGCGAGCTTGCTGCTGCTCGGTACGCTCAGCTCGGCCGTCACCGGTGCGATCGGCGGGTGGCTGGGGTCCCTCGTCGCGTGACACGACCCGCTCTATCGGGACGCTGTGTAGAAGACATGGCACCGCAGAGGACGCGGAGACGCAGAGGACGGCCTAACGGGACACTGGCTCTCGCAACTAACTGAATGAGGGGAACGGCCGCTCGGGACGCCACGCTCCCTCGAGGCCCTTCCCCTCAGTCCTTACCGCTGGTGCACTGCCGCTGACTGGTAGGTTCCCTCTGCGTTCCTCTGCGTCCTCTGCGGTTCATTGGTTTCACCGACTGTACGGGTCGTGATGCCTAACAAGCGGGACTAGGCATCGACGGGATCAAGTGCCCGCACCAGCAGCTCGATCGTGCTCTCCACCGCGTGCTCGCGGTCGTGGCCGATCACCCCACCGTAGATGTCGGGGTACGCGAACCAGAGAGTGTGCGCGGCAAGCGCGGCCACGATGGTGCGTGCGGCAGCCCGGACATCCACGGGACGCAACTCACCGCGCGCGACGCCGCCCTCGATGACGCGCTCGAGCGTGCGCACGAACCGCTCGAGCGCTTCGGTTGCGTGGAACACGGCGAGCTCGGGAAATCGAGGCAACTCGGCGATGATCAAGCGAACGACGGCGGCAAGCTCCGGCTGCTCCATCGCGGTCCAGTAGCGCCGCGCGAGCGCGCGAATCGCATCGGCCGCCGAGCCTTGCTCGGCCGATGCTGCGGCGTTGTGGTTTGAGTTCAGACTGCCGAGCAGCGTGCTGCGGACGACTTCGCGAAAGACCTCGTCCTTCGACGGAAAGGTGCGCAGCAGCGCGGTGGTAGAGACACCGGCGCGGCTCGCGATGGCTGCGAGCGACGCGTCGGCATAGCCGCGCTCCCCGAAGATGGCGAGCGCGGCGGTAATGATGCGATCGGCCTCGTCGTCGGACGGCAGCGGTCCGGCGAGATGGGGGCCGAGTTGAGGATCGTTCACGAGAGTCTCGGGTTCGGGATGCCCACTTGTTGCGAGACGCGGTTTGGCGGCTCACGCGACGAGCGGATGGAGTCGCCTGCGTCAAAAGCAACGCCGGGACCAGCCGTGACACCGCACCGCAATCGCGGTCGATCACGCTGCCGCGAACCGACTTACGTGTTGTCAGTTACCTGCCACGGGCCGACGGTCGTACTTGTGCGATCACGGCATGTCGCGAGATTGGGAGATCTCGCAGTGCCCGACGCAAGGGGATCGTGGACGCGCCTCTCGAGATGCTCCGCCGCGTCACGCGCGACATGGCCGTGACGTCCGATCTATCGACCCTGCTCGACTCGATCGCCACCGCGCTCGTCGAGCACACGGGCGCGCTGGTGGTGCGCGTGTTCCTCTTTCAGACCGAGGCCGAGTGCGATGTTTGTCGCGTCCACGGCCCGGGCGGCGTCGCGCGCGGCGCAGGCGTGCCGCGCGGGCTGCCGACCGAGAAGGCGCTCCATCTCCGGGCGAGTGCCGGCGAGCTGGCCGACATCTTCGGCCCGGACCATCTGCTGCCGATGTCCGCACCGGCACCGCCCTCGAAGGTGGCGCGCGAGCGCACGCCGTTTCTCACGAACAGCCTGTTACGCGACGCAGCGACCCAGGTGCACGTGACGCCCGAGTTGCTGCGCCGCTACGAAGACGCTGGAGTGGTGGCGGCCGCCGCGCGGCCGCTCGAATTCCGCGGCGAGTTGATGGGAGTGATGGGCATGTTGAGTCGACGCCCGTTCGATCCCGCGGAGTTCGAGCTGTTAGGCGTCTTCGCCGACCAGGCGGGGATGGCCATCAAGAGTGCGCACCTCTTCGCACAGCTCGAGCGCTACAAGGAGCGACTGCAGGTCGAGAACGCGTACCTGCAGGAAGAGATCCGGAGCGAGCACGGTTTCGAGGAGATCGTGGGGCAGAGCACCCGGCTACGCTCGGTGCTGCGCCGAGTGAAGCAGGTAGCCGGCGTGGACTCGACCGTGCTGCTCACCGGCGAAACGGGGACGGGAAAAGAGTTGATCGCGCGTGCGATCCACGCATTGAGTCCCCGAAAGGATCGCCCGATGATCAAGGTCAACTGCGGTGCGATCCCGCAGGGGACGGTTGAGAGCGAGCTATTCGGACACGAGAAGGGTGCGTTCACCGGTGCACTCCAACGACGTATCGGTCGTTTCGAGCTGGCCGACCGGGGCACGCTGTTCATGGACGAAGTGGGCGAGCTGCCGTTGGACACACAGGTGAAGCTCCTTCGCGTCCTTCAGGAGCAGGAATTCGAACGACTCGGCGGCGGGCGAGCGATGAAGGTCGATGTACGTCTCGTCGCGGCGACGAATCGCGATCTCGAGGTGGAGGTGGCCGACGCGCGGTTCCGCGCGGACCTGTATTATCGTCTCAATGTGTTCCCAATTCGCGTCCCACCCCTCCGCGAGCGCCCCGAAGACATTCCGCTGCTCGTCAGGCATTTCCTCGCGCATCTCCAGCGGAAGCTCGCCAAGCCGCTTCGCGGTGTGACTCCCGCGGGAATGCAGCAGCTCATGGAGTACGCGTGGCCGGGCAACATTCGCGAGCTGCAGAACGTGATTGAGCGCGCCTGCGTCCTCGCGAGTGGGCCGATCATCAACGTCACGGCGGCACTCGGGGGCGTCGATCGGGCCGTTCCCGACGCCATCCCGGTCGTGGACGAACGGATTCTCACGCTCGACGAGCATGAACGGCGTGAGATTCGGCGCGCGTTGGACGAGGCGCGGGGAAAGATTCACGGGCCGGGTGGTGCCGCAGCGCTCCTTGGGCTCAACGCCAGCACGTTACGGTCACGCATGGAGAAGCACGGCATCGCCAAGCAGGGGATGTGAGATGAACGTCGAGACGACAACCGCTTCGTCATTCAGTCCTGGCGCGCCACGGGCGCCGCTGGACCTTCTGCGCGGCGTCACGCGGCAGATGTCGACCGCGGAGCATTTCGAGACGGTTCTGCGGTCGATCACGACGGCACTCGTGGAGCGCGCGGACGCCGCGGTCGCCCACATCTTTCTCTACCTGTACGATCACGAGTGCCGGGTCTGCCGCGAACGTACGGGCGCGCGTTGTGAGGCGCCGGGCGAAGAGCGCTCACTCCATCTCGTCGCCGGGGCTGGACACGCGTTCGAGATTACCGGGCCGTTTCACAAGATTCCGAACAGCGTGCAGAGCGCCGCGGCGGTGCTCATCCGCAGCCGCACGCCGGTCGTCGTGCAGAACCCGCTCGACGATGATCGGTGGCGGAACGAGCCCGGGATGGGCGCCGTGATGCGACAGCTCGACATCAAAGGAATCGTCTGCCATCCACTCGACATACGCGGCGAGGCGGTAGGCGCCATCGGGTATCTGACCCGGAAACCGGTGGACACTCTGGTGTTCGAGTTGTTAGGCATCTTCGCCGATCAGGCGGCGATGGCGATCAAGAGTGCCCAGCTATTCGACGAGCTGCAGCGCTACAAGGACCGGCTCGAGGATGAGAACGCATATCTCCAGGACGAGCTCCGTGCCGAGATCGGCTTCGACGACATCGTTGGTGAGAGCCTCGCCCTCCGTGCCGTGCTCCGGAAAGTGCGTCAGGTCTCGTCGGTGGAAACGACGGTACTCCTCACGGGGGAGACGGGGACGGGGAAGGAGCTCATCGCGCGGGCGGTTCACGGCGGCAGCCCGCGTAAGGAGCGTCCGCTCATCAAGATCAACTGCGGCGCCATCCCGCAGGGGATCGTGGAGAGTGAACTGTTCGGCCACGAGAAGGGCGCGTTCACCGGGGCGATTCAGAAACGCATCGGGCGCTTCGAGCTCGCGGACAAGGGAACGCTTTTCATGGACGAGGTTGGCGAACTGCCACTCGAGACGCAGGTGAAGCTGCTGCGCGTCCTCCAGGAGCAGGAGTTCGAGCGCGTGGGCAACACGCGGCCCATCAAGGTGGATGTGCGGCTCGTCGCGGCGACCAACCGTGAGCTCGACACCGAGGTAGCGGAAGGCCGGTTTCGTGCCGACCTGTTCTACCGGCTGAACGTTTTTCCGATTCGCATTCCTCCGCTTCGCGAGCGCCCTGGAGACATCCCGCTCCTCGTCGACTCCTTCCTCGCCCAGTTTCAGCGCAAGATGGGCAAGCCGTTGCGCAGCGTGACGCCGAGCTCGATGGAACAGCTCCAGCGTTATTCATGGCCGGGCAACATTCGCGAGCTCCAGAACGTCCTCGAGCGCGCGTGCGTGCTTGCGGCGGGACCGGACGTCTCGATCGGCGACTCGTTCCGTGCCACAACGGCGCCGGTACCGGGCGCGCCAGCCGCCGCATCTCCGGTTCAGACGTTGGAAGAGAGCGAGCGCGCGCACATTCGCCGGGCGCTCGCCGCCGCGGGCGGGCGCGTGCACGGCGCGAACGGCGCCGCCGAACTGCTGGGCATCAACCCGAGCACGTTGCGCTCGCGGATGCAGAAGCTCGGGATCGCGACGCGAGGCTGAGGACTCGTGCACGTCTCGGACGACCGATTCCGCGAGGCGTTCAACGAGGTCGAGGCATACATCGAGCGGCGGTACAGCCTTCCCGTCGTGATCACCGATGTTGCCGATCCGTTCACCGGAGATCTCGACGGCGCGACGATTCTCGTCGACCACGATCTCGAACCCGAGGACGCACTGTTCATCCTCGTACACCTGTTCGGTCACACCGTGCAGTGGAACGTAAGCGCGGCCGATCGCGCGCTCGGACTTCTCGAGGTTCGGGAACCATCGGATGAGCTGCTCGCGGCGCTCGCTCGCTACGAACAGGACGCGGCCCGCTACTCGCTTCAGCTCTTCCACGAGGCGGGGGTACGTGACCTCGATCAGTGGCTGGCCGACTTCGCGGCGTGCGACATCGGGTACCTCCTGCACTTCTACCGGACGGGAGAGAAGCGACCCTTCCGGAGCTTCTGGCGTGAGGGTGCGCCGGCGTTGACGCCGCTCGAGATTCCCGCGTTTCAGCCCACGAAGTGGGTCACCCGGAGTGGGACGGTCATCTAGGTGCCGGCTGCGGGCGGGCTTGGTCTCGCGACCCCGGCATCTCGGTTAGGGCAGTCTGGAACGACATTGAACCGCGGAGGACGCAGAGGACTGCCTAACGTGACGTTGGCTCGCAACGAGGGGGAATAAGGGGAACGGCCGCTCGGGACGCCACTCGCCCTGAAGGCCGTTCCCCTCAATTCCTGTCGCAGGTGCGCCGGCGCTCACCGGTAGGGTTTCCTCTGCGTCCTCCGCGTCCTCTGCGGTTCGATGTCTTCGAGAAAGTGTCCCGGTAGAGGGCTCGGCCACGCCGGGAGCGGTTGCGGGATCTCGCGACGTCGCGGCATTCCGCGATGCGCACACTCGTCGCGAACCGTCCTCGCTGACTGGACGCAGCCACCCATAGCACGACACCGCAATCGGTTACGCCACCGCGGCGCGGGCGCGGTGAGTGTGGTCCCGGCGTTGCCTTCCACTCGCGGCGCACGACACCAGCGCCCCGCGAGGGCGCGGTCCACCAAAAGGCTCGCTCACTCCGGAACTTCACCATGCATAAAACACCGCGCATCATCCTCGGCGGCGTCGTTCTCTCCGCGATCGGCGCATTCGCCATCTACCGCACTACGTTCGCGGCCGACCGCAATGCCGCCGCGATCCTCGCCTCGGGCACCGTCGAAGCGACCCAGGCGGAGCTCGGCTTCCAGGTCGCCGGCCGGCTCGACGCCATCTCGGTCCGCGAAGGCGACAAGGTCACCGCAGGCGCCGAGCTCGCGACACTCGAGCGCGACGAGCTCACGGCGCAGCGCGCGGTCGCGCAGGCGCAGGTGACCGCCGCGCAGGCCGGGCTTGCCGAGCTCCTCGCGGGATCGCGCCGCGAAGAGATCGCATCCGCGCGTGCCGCGCTCACCGTCGCCAAAGAGCGGCGTGACGCCGCGCAGCGGGACGTGCAGCGTCTCGAGCCGCTCGCCGAGCAGTCGCTCGTGAGCCGGCAGGCGTTCGACCGCCAGCGCACCGACCTTCGCGTCGCCGAAGGCGAAGTCGCCCAGGCGAAGGAGAATCTCCAGATCCTCGAGACCGGTCCGCGGAGCGAGCGCATCGCGGCACAGCGTGCGGCACTCGCGCAGGCGACGGCGTCGGTCGAGCGGATCGACGCGCAGCTCGAACAGACCATGCTCGAGGCGCCGTTCTCCGGCACGATCACCGTTAGGCACCGCGAGCCGGGCGAGGCGTTGTCGCCGGGCAACCCGGTGCTCACCATCCGCAACTTCGACGACCGCTGGGTGCGCATCTACGTCCCCGGCGACGAAGTCGGGAACCTCTCGCTCGGCCAGACGGCGACGATCACGGCCGACGCCAACCCGGAGCGCAAGTACACCGGCACCATCTCCTACATCGCGAGCGTGGCCGAGTTCACGCCGCGGAACGTGCAGTCCACGAAGGACCGGGTGAAGCTCGTCTACGAAGTGCGCGTCCGGATCACGGGCGACACGACCGTGGACCTCAAGCCCGGACTTCCGGCCGACGTGCGGTTCGAGTCACCCATCGCTGCCAGCCGCTGAGGACCCTGACCATGCATCGCACCGATCGGACGGAACACACTGGCGCGGCGGTGACCGTCGACGGGCTCACGCGCACGTTCGGCGATCTCACGGCGCTCGACGGCCTGTCGTTCGACGTCGGGACAGGGGAGCTGTTCGGCATCGTCGGCCCTGACGGGTCCGGCAAGACGACCACGCTCCGCATCCTCGCCGGCGTGCTCCGTCCGACGGCCGGCGACGCGACGGTGGTGGGCACAAGCGTCGCCCGCGACCCCGAGGGAGTCAAACACCGGATCGCCTACATGTCGCAGCGGTTCGGTCTCTACGGCGACCTCACTGTGCGCGAGAACATCGAGTTCTACGCCGACCTGTACGGCGTGCCGAGGAAGGCACGCGCGGCACGGCTCGAGCGGCTGTACGCCTTCTCGCAGCTCGGCCAGTTCGAGAAGCGGCTTGCGGCGGCGCTCTCGGGCGGAATGAAGCAAAAGCTCTCGTTATGCTGTGCGCTGATCCATGAGCCCGAAGTCCTGCTGCTGGACGAGCCGACGTTCGGCGTCGACCCGATCTCGCGGCGCGAGCTGTGGCTCATCGTCCACGAGATGGTGGCGAACGGGATGACGGCCATCGTCTCGACCGCGTACCTCGACGAAGCCGAGCGTTGCGACCGGGTTGCCTTGCTCAGCAAGGGACGCCTCGCGGCGCTCGATAGTCCAGCCGTACTCCAGGGCCGGCTGAACGGCCGCACGATCGCCATCGAGTCCGACGCGCCGCGTCAGGCGATGGAGCTCATGCGCGCGCAGCCCGGTGTTCGCAGCGCGGCAATGTTCGGCCAGTCACTTCACCTCACGCTCGAGCGCAATGGGCTCGAGCATGAGCTCCACGCGATTCTCCAGGGCGGTGGCATCACCGTGCGCGGCATGCACGCGCTCGAGCCATCGCTCGAGGATGTGTTCATAGATCTCTCCGCCAACGACCATGTCAACTAACCACACCATGGCCGTCGAGGTGGACGGCCTGACGCGGCGCTACGGCGCCTTTACCGCGGTGGACGCCGTCACGTTCACCGTACGGCAGGGCGAAGTGTTCGGCTTTCTCGGTCCGAACGGGGCGGGGAAGACGACCACGATCAAAATGCTCACCGGACTCGTGCGACCCAGCGCCGGACGCGGGAGCGTCGTCGGGCTCGACGTCGCGACGGACGGTGAGCGCATCAAGCACGCAATCGGCTACATGTCGCAGCTGTTCTCGCTGTATCACGACCTGACGGTCGATGAGAACATCGAGTTCGCGGCGGGCTTGCGTGAGGTGGACGGCGAGCGGTTCGTGCGCCGGCGTGACTGGGTGCTCCGGATGGCCGGCCTCACCGAGCACGTCGGCCGGTCGACGGGCGATCTACCGCTGGGCTGGAAGCAGCGGCTTGCCCTCGGCTGCGCGGTGCTGCACGAACCGCCCGTGCTGTTCCTGGACGAGCCGACGTCGGGCGTGGATCCGCTCGCTCGGCGCGCGTTCTGGGAGGTCATTCGCGAGTTGTCGGCGGCCGGCACCACGGTCTTCGTCAGCACGCACTATATGGAAGAGGCCGAGTACTGCGACCGGCTCGCGCTGATGAACCGCGGGCGCCTCATCGCGTTAGGTACGCCGGCCGAGATGCGGGCGAGCATGACCGAGGCGGTGCTGCGCGTCGAGACGGACAACGCGCCGCGTGCCGTCGCGACGCTCGCCGGGGTGAGTGAGATCATCGACGCCAGCCTGTTCGGGCGCGCGCTCCGGGTCGTGGTGTCGGAGGCATCGCATGCCGCCGCCGTCATCCGCGCCCGGATCGAGGCGGCGGGACTCACCTGCCGCTCGATCGAGCAGGTCCCGGCTTCACTCGAAGATGTTTTCGTCTCCCGCGTCAGGCATGCGGGGGGAGCGATGATCTCATGACAAGCATCTCCGTCACTCAGGAGCTGCCGCGCGCGACGACGTCGGGCACGAGGACCGCGTCGCACCGCGTGCATGCTCATGCGCCCAAGGCGTTCAGCGCCGGCCGGCTGTGGGCGATAGCCCGCAAGGAGGCGATCCAGCTCCGGCGCGACGCGCGCAGCCTCGGCCTCGCGTTCGTGCTTCCGCTGATCATGCTCGTCCTGTTCGGCTACGCGATCACGACGGACGTGGAACGCATCACGACGGCAATCGTCGATCGTGACCACACGCCGGCAAGTCGGGCATTCACCTCGGCGTTCGCCGGGTCGAGCTACTTCATGGTGAAGTACACGCCGGCCAGCGCCGAGGAGATCGATGAGCTGATCGACCTCGGGAAGATTCGGATGGCGCTCGTGATCCCGGAGCGGTTCTCCGTGGATCTCGCGAGCGGCCGGCCGGCGCCCGTGGAGCTGCTGCTGGACGGCAGCGACGCGAAGACGGCGAACATCGCCCGCGGGTACGCGGACGCCATCGCACGCACGTATTCGCAGAACGTCGCGATCACGGCGAACCGCGAGCCGGCGCCTGTCGTGGCCGAAGGACGCGTCTGGTACAACGAGACGCTCGAGAGCGCGTCGATGATCGTCCCCGGACTCATCGCCGTGATCATGTCGATCATCTCGGCCATGCTCACGTCACTCACGGTGTCGCGCGAGTGGGAGCGTGGTACGATGGAGCAGCTGGCGGCAACTCCGGTGAGCCGCGCCGAGGTCATTCTCGGGAAGCTCGTGCCGTATCTCGTAATCGGCCTCATCGACGTCGCGGTGGCGCTGATAGTGGGCGTCTACGTGTTCGACGTGCCGTTCCGCGGAAGCCTGCTGACGTTCGCGGTGGGGACGACGGTGTTTCTCATCGGCGTGCTCGGGCTCGGCACGCTGCTGTCGACGGGGCTCAAGTCGCAACTGCTCGCGAGCCAGGCGGCGATCTTCGCGACGTACATGCCGGCCCTCCTGTTCTCGGGCTTCATGTACACGCTGAGCAACATGCCAGTAGTGCTGCAGTGGATCTCACGCGTGGTGCCGGCGCGGTACTACGTGTCGTTCACGCGCGGCGTGTTCCTCAAGGCGAACGGCCTCGACGTGCTATGGCCGGCCATCGTCGGCCTCGCGATCTACGCCGGGTTCACGGTTCTTCTCAGCATCCGAAACTTCAAAAAGGAGCTCACATGACGCGGGCCACTGAAGTTCCCGCACCGGCCCGGCGTTGGTTCTCGTGGGCGCGGTTGAAGCAGATGGTGAAAAAGGAGATGAAGCAGACGGTGCGCGACCCGAAGTCGCGTCCGATCATCTTCGTCTCCCCCGTGATCCAGATGATCCTGCTCGGCTACGCGGCGACGACGGACGTGAAGGATGTCGCGACAATCGTCGTCGATCATGATCAGACGTCCGAGTCGCGTGCGCTGATCGACGCGTACCGCTCGACCGGGTACTTCATCATCACCGAGCGCACCGATCGCGCCGAAGAGCTCGTGTCGGCGCTCGCGCGTGGTGACGCGATGATGGCGCTCACCATCCCGCCGGGGTTCGCGGCGGACATGCGGAGCGGTCGCGGGGCCAAGGTGCAGGCGCTGTTCGACGGGTCGGACGCGAGCCAGGCGACGGTCGCGCAGTCGTACTCCAGTCAGATCGCCGGACAGTTCGGGGCGAAGATGATGGGGAAGCGGATGGTCGGCGGCGTGGAGCTGCGCTCGCGAGCGTGGTTCAACCCGAGCCTCGAGAGCAAGTACTTCAACGTGCCGGCGATCATGGGGATTCAGATCATGATGATCTGTCTGATTCTCACGGCAATGGGCGTGGTACGCGAGCGAGAGATCGGGACGCTCGATCAACTGCTCGTGAGTCCGATCACGGCGACGGAGTTGATGTTGGGGAAGACGATCCCCGTGTTGCTGATCGGGCTGTTCCACCTTCTGATCTACACGGGACTCACGATCTTCCAGTTCGGGGTTCCGTTGGAGGGGTCGTTCCTGGCGCTGTTCCTGGCGGCGTTCGTCTACGTACTTGCCGCGCTCGCACTCGGGCTGCTGATCTCGACGGTGTCGAAGACGCAGCAGGAAGCGTTCATGCTACTGATCCTCGTCGTATTGCCGGCGGTGATGCTGTCGGGGTTCGTGTCGCCGATCGAGAGCATGCCGAAGGTATTCCAGTGGATGACGGTGGTGAATCCGATCCGATACTTCCTGGAGATTGTCCGCGGTGTGTTTCTGAAGGGGATCGGGCTCGAGCGTCTCTGGCCGCAGTATCTGATTCTGCTGATGATGGCAGTCGCGACGATGATGATGGCGACGCGGCGATTCAGGAGAGTGATCGCGTAGTCTGATTTGCAGGAGACCGATATGCGAGGCCCGGGTCCAGGTCAGTCGGATCCGGGCTTCTGTCATCGGTGCTTAGCGCGTAGCAGATCGGTTCGCGGAATAGCGCAACGCTCACGAAATGCCGCGACGCGCTGGTCACGATGCACCGGGGCGTACCAACGGCGCCGACGAGCAACTTATTCAAATTGAATGAGTTACCATGCGACGCTCCGAAATCGAGAATTGGCATCCGCGTTGCTTTTCTACGACGCGCAGGGACGCCCGATGCGTCCGCCCAATCCGATCGCCACTTCGAGCTCACTATGCTTACGCGAATACATTCTTCCGCCTTTCGCCGATCCGCCATCGCGGTTGCCGCAAGCGCTGGCGTTCTCCTCACCTGGACCGATCTCCACGGCCAGACCGCGACGCCGCTCACGCTCGGCGGTGCCGCGCGTATGGCTGCCGAGCGCAGCGCGGCCACCACGGCCGCGAAGGAGCGCTCAGCCCAGGCGAGCGCGCGCGTGCTGCAGCGCCGCTCCGAGTTTCTCCCATCGCTGACGTCAACAACGCAGTTCGGGACGCGCAGCTACAACACGGCCACGATGGGCCTCGAGATCCCTGGCACACCGGGATCGCCGGCGCCGTACGACCCCGATGGAGAGGTCGTCGGGCCGGTCCGTAACTTCGACATGCGAACGCAGATCACGCAGCGTCTCGTCGACATTCCTGCCATGCGGCGCTGGCGCGCATCGGCGACGGAGGCCGATGCTGCGCTCCACAGCGCGACCGCTGCGGCGGAGACTGCGGCGCAGCGCGGTGCGATTGCGTATCTCAACGTCCTCCGCGCCGAGGCCCGCATCGAGGCGCGCAGTGCCGACTCGGCGCTCGCGGCGGAGCTGCTCGACATCGCACGCCAGCAGCTGACGGCAGGAGTCGGCATCTCGCTCGACGTGACGCGCGCGGAGTCACAGCTTGCCGATGCACGCGCGCGTCTCATCGCGACGCGCGGCGACCGCGACCGGAATCTGCTCCAGCTCCGTCGCGAGCTCGCACTTGCCAGTGACGCACCTCTCGCCATCGCCGACTCCCTCGAGATCGCGGCTGGTTCCGAGCCCGCCATCGATGAGGAGGAGACCGTTCGCCTCGCGCTCGAGCGGAGAGCGGACTTCCGGGCCGCCGTTGCGGAGAGCCAGGGCGCGCGCGGGTACGCGCGGGCGGCGTCGGCCGAACGCTTGCCGACGCTCTCGGTGTACGGGGACCACGGTACGAACGGCAAGGAGACGAACAACATGCTCCGCACGTACTCGTACGGCGTGCAGATGAGCATCCCCGTCTTCGACGGAATGCGCACGTCGTCTCGCGTCTCGGAGCAGCGCGCTCGTCAGCGCGAGGCCGAGGCCAACGCGCAGGATATGCGCCGCGAGGTGGAGACCGACGTCCGCTCCGCGATCGTGTCGGTGGCGTCGGCGCGCGAGGAAGTGGCCGCCGCACGTGCGCGGCTCGTGCTGGCCGAACAGGAAGTTCACCAGGCGCGCGAGCGATTCAAGAACGGTGTGAGCAACAACGCGGATGTCATCACCGCGTCCATATCGCTCAACGGTGCGCGGGACCTCGTGATCGACGCACTCACGTCGTACCAGCTGGCGAAGGTGGAGCTGGCGAAGGCGCAGGGGGCGATGGCCTCGCTGCAGTAAGCCCGCAGGATACAACTCGACCTAACGACTTCACGGGAGGTGATATATGAGAGCCCTGCATGCGCTGTTTCCGATCCATCGCCTGTGGTGGCGGGATGGCTCCGCCATCTGGCGGGCTCTCCGAATCTGGCGGACGACAGGCAGCGTCCCGGTCGCCCACATGGTGGCGGAGCTGGACTGGACGGCCGAGTACTCGGTGGCGGAGCTCGGCCGGTAGGTTCAAAATCAAGGGGTCAGCGTGCAACGACTCTGACCCCTTGAACAGCCCTAGATGCCGAGATTCGTTCGCCGTCGCTACCTGACCGAACCGGATTACCGCCGCGAGCCACTCGAGGTCACGCCCGAGCAGCGTGCACGCATCATCGAGACGCTGACTGTCCTGTACGGGGAGCTCGACGCCAGCGCGTACTACTGGGAAGTCGAGCGACTCATGCAGGTGCACCACGCGTACAAGCCGCTCGAGATGCTGCGCTCGGACGCGGAGTTCGATCCGCGCGACCGGTTCACCGAGGAGGATGTCGTCGCCATCACGTACGGCGATCTGATCGACAGCCCCAACACGCACCCGCTCCGTGCCCTCTCGATCATCTTCGAGAACCTGTTCCGCGGCGTCTTCAGCACGGTGCACATCCTTCCGTTCTTCCCGTACTCGTCGGACCGCGGGTTCAGCGTCATCGACTACGAGGAGGTCGACCCGCGACTCGGTCACTGGGAAGACATCGCGCGCCTGGGCGACCAGTACCGACTCATGTTCGACGGCGTGATCAATCACGTGTCGTCGAAGAGCGAGTGGTTCCGCGAGTTCCTCAACCGGAACCCGAACTACGAGGATTTCTTCGTCAGCTTCGAGTCACCACAGGCGATCAGCCAGGACAATCTCCGCCTCATCCTGCGCCCGCGGACGAGCAGCCTGCTCACGGAGTACCAGACGCTGCACGGTCCGCGCTGGGTCTGGACCACGTTCAGCCCTGATCAGATCGATCTGAACTTCCGCAGCGAGAACGTCCTGTTCCGCGTGCTCGGAGTTCTGCTGTACTACATCCGCCGTGGCGCGGACATCATCCGACTCGACGCGGCGACGTACCTCTGGCGCGAGCTCGGCACGTCGAGCGCGCACCTGCCCCAGACGCACGCGCTCGTACAGCTCTTTCGTGCCGTCCTCGATGTGGTGTCGCCACGCTCGGCGCTGATCACGGAGACCAACGTCCCACACGAGGACAACATCAGCTACTTCGGCGACGGGTCGAACGAAGCGCACGTGGTCTACAACTTCGCCCTGCCGCCACTCGTGCTCTGGACGTTTCACTCAGGTGACTGGACTCGGCTGGCCGAGTGGGCGAGGACGATCCTCCCACCGTCGGACACGACGACGTTCCTGAATTTTCTCGACTCCCATGACGGGATCGGCGTCCTCCCCGTTGCCGACATTCTCACGACGGCGGAGCGCCAGCAACTCGTCAGGCGGACGATGCAGCACGGGGGACTCGTTTCCTATCGCGCCGCCAGCGACGGCACCCAGGTTCCGTACGAGCTCAACATCCCATGGTACAATGCGCTGAGCGATGTCGACTCGGATGAGCCGGACGAACTGCAGATCGCGCGCTTTCTCGCCTCACGCGCCATCGCGCTGGCGCTCATGGGGGTGCCCGCGATCTATCTGCCAAGCATCGTCGGGACGTACGTGACGTCGGACTACAAGATCAACGAGCGCGACCCGCGGAGCATCAATCGCAACACGATTCGCGTCCAGGAATTGTTGGAGCAGTTGAGCATTCCCGAAGCGCACGCGTCGCGGATCCTCGAGCGGTTCGTCCATCTCATCCAGACGCGAACACGGTGTCGGGCTTTTCACCCGTCGGCGGAGCAGCGGGTCATGATGAACGACAAGGCCGTGTTCTCGGTGCTTCGGCGCACGCGCGCGGGCGACGTAGTATTGGCGCTTACCAATGTGACTGCTGCGGCGCAGGAGTTGCTGCTACCCCTGGACTCGCTTGGCGAAGACGCGGCGCTGTGGCGCGACGTGCTCGCCGATCGCTACATCCGCGCTGATCACGGCCTCCTGCGCGTCCCCCTCGACGCGTACGAGATCATCTGGCTCGCACCGTTTCACGGTTGACGAACACGCGCCGTAGACCGACCTGGCGCGTGCGACCTTACCGAGGGGCTGATGGGGGATTTCTTCCAGAGCGGCGTCGTCACGACGCTCCACCGTCTGAATCGAGACTCCGAGGGCGACGAGCTCATTGAGGCGGAGCTCGTCGCGATTTCCGACCACAATCGCATCGGGCTGGTGCTTCCGGCGCTCTACGTGGAGTTCCAGCATCCGGCCATGCAGCGGATCGTCGACGAGCTTCGGACGGTCCGCTTTCTCAAACGCATCGTCGTGGCGATCGGCGGTGCGACGTACGAGCAGTACATCCACGCGGCGTCGTTCTTTCGCGAGTTCCCCACGCCGGTCACGGCGCTCTGGATGGAGCACCCGCGCGTTGACGCGCTCTTCGGCATGCTCGACGATCAGGGGATCGGTGCGGGTGGGCCGGGGAAGGGCCGCACATGCTGGTTCTCCTATGGCTACCTGCTCGCGCGCGAAGACGTCGACATCATCGCGCTCCACGACTGCGACATTCGGAATTACGAAAAAGCGTTACTCACCCGGCTCTGTTATCCCGTCGCGAACCCCAACCTCGGTTTCGAGTTCTGTAAGGGGTACTATGCGCGCGTGTCGAACACGATGCACGGGCGTGTCACGCGACTCTTCTTCTCGCCGCTCGTCCGCGCGCTGCTGACGTTACAGCCCACGACGCCCTTCCTGCGCTACCTGGACAGCTTCCGTTACGCGCTCGCGGGAGAGTTCGCGATGCGCGCAGATCTCGCACGTGTGAACCGCATCCCGAGCGACTGGGGACTGGAAGTAGGGGTACTCGCGGAAGTCTACCGGAACTGCGCACTGTCACGCATCTGTCAGGTGGACATCGCGGACAACTACGAGCACAAGCATCAGGTGCTGTCCGAAGGCGACTCGACGGGCGGGCTTCGCCGGATGACGCTCGAGATCGCGAAGAACCTCTTCCGGACGCTCGCGGCGCAGGGATGCGTCCTGAGCGACGCGGAGTTCCGCACGCTGCTCGTGCACTACCAGCAGCTCGCCCAGGACACGATCAACAAGTACTACGCGGATGCGATGCTGAACGGCCTGCTGTTCGACCGCCACGCCGAGGCGAGTGCCGTCACGGCATTCGCGGAGAGTCTGCGTGAGGCATCGAGCGCGTACAACGAGAATCCGCTCGCGCTGCCGATCATCCCGAACTGGAATCGTGTGCTCCACGCCATTCCGGGATTCTTCGACCTCGTCCTCGATGCGGCCGAGGACATGGAGATGATGTAGCGACGTTATTGCCCGTCGAGGATGGCGAGGATCACCTCGTTCCACCCGGCCGGGCCGTTCCGTCGCGTCACGCGTGCATGTGGTACGCGGATGAGCAGCTCGTCCACGAGCGGCGATGCGATCGCGACCGGGAGGTCGACCTCGGCGAGGAAACTCGCGTCGTTAGGCGCGTCGCCGAGCCCGACCGTGGTCACGGCGCCGATCTGGCGGCGATACAGCGTGGCGAGCAGACGAACGGCCGCAGCCTTGTCGCTCGCGCCCATGATGTGATGAAAGCGCCCGCCGGCGGTCCACCGCTTCCCCTCGCGCTCGATCGCGGCGAGCAGATCGGCCATCCTCTCGGGTTCGAGAATCTCGAACGGTTCGTCGAACTCTCGCTGACGCGCCCGTACGGCGTCGTCGAGGGGAAGACCGGTTGCCGCGGCCACCTCCGCAGCCGTCATGTCGGCGAACCCGCGAACCCCGACGCCGCTCGATCGGCTCGCGCGCGCGAGCGCCGCAACGAGATCCGGGTACGGGTCACCGACTGCGATCACGTCGAGGCCATCACGCCGTTCGGCGCCGGTCAACTGGAACGGGAAATAGCCGGAGGGAATGAAGACCGCGCCGCCGTTTTCGCTGATGAACGGGTGGGTGTTGTGGAGCGCGTCGCGCAGCGGCGTGATCTCCGCGCGCGTCTTACTGGTACACAACACAAGCGGCACGCCGGCGGCGCGCAGCCGCTCGAGAGCGGGGCGCGCCGCGTCGAACGAGTAGGTGTGATGATCGAGGAGGCTGCCGTCGAGGTCCGAGAAGACGACCAGCGATGCCGGGCTCGGAGTCCTCGGCATGATCAACACTCTCCGATCGACCGGGGAGACGTCATGCGTCAATCTATCGGGCATCGACCGGGATGGATGGTTTACATCCGGGTAATATTGACAACGGAGTTATAATCCGGGTAAAATTCGGGCGTCACTATCCGACTACTCCGCAGCCATGGACATCGTTTCGACAACCCGCTGCATAGCGTTCGCCGGCACTCGGCGTATCGCGTCCGGCGACCTCTCCACCGTCGTCTCCACGACGAAGGACTTCATCGAGGCCAATAACGACTCGAGCGTACTCGTCTTCGACGACACGTCGAGTCGATTGATCGAGGTCGACTTTCGCGGCTCGCGCGACGAAGTGCTAGTGCGCCTGCGAGATCGCGATCAGTCGCGGCCCAGTGACGAGCGAGCACCGACGAGCGGCGACGAGCCTCCTGCGGGTGATGAGTCGGACTCGCCTTACCGTGACGCACCCGCGCGTCAGCGCGGCCGACCCCGACTCGGCGTCGTAGCGCGGGAAGTCACTCTGTTGCCTCGGCACTGGGACTGGCTCGCGAAGCAACCCGGTGGCGCATCAGCGGCGGTTCGACGACTCGTTGACGAAGCGCGGCAGACACGCGTTGCGGCCGACCGACGTCGCGAAGCGCAGGAAGCGGCTTACCGGTTCATGTCCGCGATGGCGGGCAACGAGCCCGGCTTCGAGGAAGCGACGCGCGCACTCTTCGCGGGCGACGAGCGCCGCTTCAGCGAGTTCAGCGCCGAGTGGCCGAGCGATGTGCGTGATCACGCGCGCGTGCTGGCGGTGCGGGCGATGGCGCAGTGACAAATCGCGCACATCCCTCATACGCAACGACGACCAACGAGGAACAGAACCGCCGCCAGCACCCCGACGCCCTCGCGTAACATCGGGCCACGTGCGGTCATGATTGGCCGCCGGCCCCCGACGAACGACCAGCCACGAGGACGTTATGCGGAACCGATTCGGTACGCTCATGCGGAGCGCTCTCTTCGCGCTCGCGCTGCACGCGATTCTCGCCGATCGCGGCGAGGCGCAGAACACGCTCGGCCGCGCCGACCTGCTCGTCACGAGCGAGTGGCTCGCGACGCAGCTTCAGAACCCGAAGCTCGTGCTGCTTCACGTCGGCCAGAAGGACGAATACGACGCCGGTCACATCCCCGGCGCGCGGTTCCTGCAGTTGCGGGACATCTCGACGCCGCCGACCCGGGACACCACCGTGCTCGCGCTCGAGATGCCGGGCGTGGATGACCTTCGCCAACGGCTCGAGCGACTGGGCATCTCCGACGACTCGCGCATCGTGATCTACTACGGTAACGACTGGGTGTCCCCCTCCACCCGGGCGTTGCTCACCCTGCAGTACGCGGGGCTCGGTGCGCGGGCGTCGCTGCTCGACGGCGGCCTGCCGGCATGGAAGAAGACTGGACACCCCGTGACTACCGAAGTGCCGGCGGCACGCACCGGCACGCTGTCGGCGCGAGCGCCGGTTCCGCTGATCGTCGACGCTGATTGGGTGAAGGGGCACGTTCGCACGAGCGGTTACACGATCGTCGACGCGCGCAACACGATCTTCTACGACGGCCCACCGTCCGAGCACGCGCCGAAGCCGGGCCACATCCCCGGGAGCGTGAACATCGTCTTCGAGAGCCCGTGGGACGAGAACAACCAGCTGTTGCCAGAGCCGCGGCTGCGCGAGCTCTTCACCAAGGCAGGGGTCAAGCCTAACGACACGATCGTCGCGTACTGCCACATCGGCCAGCAGGCCACCGCACTCCTGTTCGCGGCGCAGACGCTCGGGTACGACGTCAAGCTGTACGACGGATCGTTTCAGGACTGGTCGCTGCGCGGCCTTGCCGTCGAGAGCTCGCGCAAGGCGGACAAGTGAGCGACGCCGCAGGCGCCGTCGCCGACACCACGTTAGCAGCGGTGCCGGCCGCGGCGGTCCCGCGGACGCGCGTGCGCCGCGAAGCAGCGCCGTACGCCAGCCCGTACCTCGCTGGTGTAGGGATCGGACTGGTGCTCCTTCTCTCGTTCGTGCTGATGGGACGCGGCCTTGGCGCCTCCGGCGCGTTCTCGAGCGTCGTCACGGCGGCCGTGGACGCGGCCGCACCGAGCCACGCCGCGGAGAACGCGTTCTACGCGAGCTACCTCGGCGACGGCACCGTGAGTCCGCTCCAGGATTGGCTCGTGTTCGAGATCATCGGCGTCGTGTTGGGCGGCCTTGCGTCTGCCGTGCTCGCCGGGCGAGTCCGGTGGACGACCGAACGAGGCCCGCGGATCACGAACCGTCGTCGACTCGCCCACGCCTTCGTCGGCGGAGCGGCCATGGGCTTCGGCGCCAAGCTCGCGCGCGGTTGCACCAGCGGGCTCGGTCTCACGGGCGGTGCAACGCTGAGCGTCGGGAGCTGGCTGTTCGTCCTGGCAGCGTTCGCCGGCGCGTACGCGGCAGCGCCGCTTTTCCGCAAGGCGTGGCGATGATGGCTCCCTTCTACGAGTTCGGCCGCTTCGGTGACGGCACGAGCCTCCTCATCGCCGTGCTGCTCGGCGTCGTGTTCGGGTGGTTCCTCGAGCGCGGCGGGATGGGCAACGCACGCAAGCTCGCGGGCCAGTTCTACCTCACGGATCTCTCCGTGCTGAAGCTCATGTTCAGCGCGATCCTCACAGCGATGCTGGGCCTGTTCTGGCTGTCATGGGCAGGGCTCCTCGACCTCTCGCGGGTCCACGTGCCCGAGACGTTCATTCTTCCTCAGGTCGTGGGCGGCATGGTGTTCGGTGTCGGGTTCGCGTTAGGTGGCCTCTGTCCGGGAACGTCGTGCGTCGCGGCGGCGACGGGACGGCAGGATGGGCTCGCCCTCGTGGCGGGCATGCTCGCCGGTGTGTTCGCGTTCG